>Ga0157377_10000088_pt1 | contig 67719 bp, 66 predicted proteins | sample M55metaG_FD_121116 | JGI IMG/M metagenome (GOLD analysis project Ga0157377, IMG submission 121116) | Miscanthus rhizosphere microbial communities from Kellogg Biological Station, Michigan, USA - M5-5 metaG | ecosystem: Host-associated > Plants > Roots > Rhizosphere > Soil | place: USA: Michigan... | reverse complement strand
TTCAACTTGCGCGCCGTGCTCTGCATGATGCGGATGTTCGCCTGATGCGGAATCAGCCAGTCGATGTCGGCATCGGTCTTGCCCGCCTTGGCGAGCACGGAACGCGCGACGTCCTCGAGGACGCCGACTGCGAGCTTGAAGACGGCTTGGCCATCCATCTTCAGCAACGGGTCGCCAAGCACTTGGCCGCCTGAAACGTTGCCCGGAACACACAGGATGCCGACGTGCCGGCCATCCGCATGCAGTTCGCTCGCAAGAACGCCCGGCGTGTCGCTGGCTTCAAGCACCACGGCGCCCGCGCCGTCGCCGAACAGCACACAGGTGGTGCGGTCTTTGAAGTCGAGGATGCGCGAGAACACCTCGGCGCCGATCACGAGCGCCTTGCTGGCGGCGCCGGTGCGGATCATGGAATCGGCCACCGTCAGCGCATACACGAAGCCGGAGCACACCGCCTGCACGTCGAAGGCTGCACTGCCCTGCACGCCCAGCTTCTGTTGGACGAGGCAGGCCGTGGACGGGAACACCATGTCCGGCGTGGACGTGGCGACGATGATGAGGTCGATCGCGGCAGCATCGACGTTCGCCGCGGCGAGGGCCCGCCGCGCGGCTTCCGTGGCGAGATCGCTCGAGGTGACATCGGCGGCGGCGAAGTGGCGGGCGCGGATGCCGGTGCGCTCGACGATCCATTCGTCCGACGTCTCGATACCGTCGGCCGCCAGCCTGTCGGCCAGTGCCTGGTTGGTCAGACGATTCGGCGGCAGGAAGCTGCCGGTGCCGGTGATGCGCGAATAGCGAGCAGACATGTGATTCAGGCTGTGGATGCCGCGGCGGGTACGGTCGGCGTGGCGTCGTCGTTGACTGCGGGCATGGCCGCGAGCGTGTCGAGGATCCGATCATGCACCCGCGTGAGCAGGCCGTGGCGGGCGGCATCATAAGCCCGGTTCATCGCCTGCTCGAAGGCGAAGGCGTCGGACGAGCCATGGGCCTTGAACACCAGTCCGCGCAGGCCCAGCAAGGCCCCGCCGCTGTAGCGTCGATGATCGAGCCGGCTGGCGAGGCGATTGAGCACCGGGCGGGCGAGCAGCCCGGCCAGCATGGTGAGCGGCGTGCGCTTGAACTCCTGCTTGAGGAACTGCGCGATCAGTGATGCCAGCCCTTCGGAGGTCTTGAGCGCGACGTTGCCGACGAAGCCGTCGCACACGACGATGTCGACCTCGCCCTTGAAAATGTCATTGCCTTCGACATTGCCGCGGAAGTTCATGTGCCCGGCGGTGGCGACCGCGCGCAGGAGTTCGCCCGCGCGCTTGATCGCCTCGTTGCCCTTGATCTCTTCCTCGCCGATGTTGAGCAGGCCGACGCTCGGGTTCTCCTTGCCGTCGACCGCCGACACGAGTGCACTGCCCATGACGGCGAACTGCAGCAGGTGTTCTGCCGTGCAGTCGACATTGGCGCCGAGGTCGAGCACCGTGGTGTAGTTGCCGAGCTTGTTGGGCATCACCGCGGCAATCGCCGGCCGGTCGATGCCTTCGAGCGTCTTGAGCAGATAGCGCGACACCGCCATCAACGCCCCAGTGTTGCCGGCCGAGACGCAAGCCTGGGCCGTCGCGTTTCCGTCAGCGTCGGCCTTGACCTGGCTGATGGCCACGCGCATGGACGAGTCCTTCTTGCGACGCAGAGCCACCTCGATCGGATCGTCCATCTGGACGACTTCCGTGGCCGGGACGACGGTACAGCGCGGCCAGGATTGCGCGGGAGCAAGTGCATCGGCGCGCCCGACCAGAACCAGTTCAGCCTGGGGATGCGCCGCAAGAAAAGCCTGGCACGCCGGCAAGGTGACGGACGGCCCGTGATCGCCGCCCATGCAGTCGATGGACAGCCGGACCAATGGAAGCTCGGCAGATGACGCCGGCAGCAAGGCGGTCGGAGAGGACGGACTCATGTCAGGCGGTGAGGCGAGCAGCAGCCCTGCGGAAGAAGCCGGAGATCATGCCGGCCAAGAATGGCGCGCGCATGAAATGCGAACGCCCGGCTCTGCTGGCGCAGGCCGGGCGATGAGACAGCCTCGGAATGAAAGCAGAACGCGCACGCGAAGGATCGCGGACGGCTTTCGCTCTCGAATCAGGCGTCGGCCTTGGTCTTCAGGACCTTGCGGCCGCGGTAGAAGCCGTTGGGGCTGATGTGGTGGCGAAGATGCGCTTCGCCCGTGGTCGGCTCGACGGCGGTACCCGGCAGGGCAACGGCGTTGTGGGCACGGTGCATGCCACGCTTCGAGGGCGACTTCTTGTTCTGTTGAACGGCCATGGAGTTCTCCTAGAGCTTCGGTGGCATGCAGCGCCGCGACATGCTGCTGCGAAATGCGTGCCCGAAGGAAAGGCTGATTGCACCCATCCAAGGAATGCACCAGCCGAAAAGCCCTCAATTCTAGCATGAAGTGGCGAGCTTTCCGTCAAGCGCCGCTCGGCCTAGTTGGGCGGGCCGCCGCGCTTGAGCGCAGCCAGCGCGGCGAAGGGGCTGGGTGCGGGCTCCTCCTCGAGTTCGTCAGCCTCGGGCATGGGAAGCGGCTGCGGACATTCATCGTGACGCGGAACGATGGGCAAGGCGAGCAGAAGCTCGTCCTCGACCAGCTCGCGCAAATCGAGGGAGCGGGTGAGCGCCAAGACATCGTCCTCGCTGTCGGCGTCGAGCTGGGCAGCCGCATCTTCGCCGGGGACGAAGAGGAAACTCCGATTGGTCTCGAGCTGCTCCCGCACCGGACCGAGGCAACGCTGGCACACCAGTGACACCTGCGCCGCCGCCTTCACGTGCAGCCAGACCTGCGGCGGCCCGCCCCGCACGGGCCGGCTTTCGCCTTGCGCGCTCCAGGTCGCCACGTCTTCTTCGGTGGGCAAGGCATCAGGGTGCACGGTTTCGATCAGCCGCTCGAGCGAAGCCAGGGGCCACTGACCCTCGAGCGAGCCACCATCCTTTGCAAAGGCTTCGACGTCCAGTCGCGTCGGTTCCACGGGGCGCGTCTTCATGTCGGCGAGTGTACGAGCGGGGCGACACCGACATCGCAATGCGCTCTTGTAGACGCCGCAACGCTGGATGGGAGAATCGTGCGATGACTTTGCCCGCGCTCATTCTCGGTTCAACCTCCCGCTACCGCCGCGAACTGCTCGAGCGGCTTCGCATGCCGTTCACCGTCGAGTCGCCCGGCGTGGATGAGACGCCGCACGCCGACGAGCGCCCGTCGGACCTCGCTGTACGGCTGGCGCTTGCCAAGGCTCGCGACGTCGCATCGAGGTGGCCCGCCGCCGTGATCATCGGGTCAGACCAGGTGGCCGACCTCGACGGCACGCCCGTCGGCAAGCCCGGCACGCACGAGCGTGCCGCGGCCCAGTTGCGATCGATGAGCGGCAAGAGCGTCATCTTCCAGACGGCGGTATCGGTCGTTTGCGCCGGCGCCGGCTTCGAAGCCTCGGCGCTGGTCCCAGTGACCGTGAGGTTCCGCCGCCTCACCGACGCGCAGATCGAGCATTACCTGCGAATCGAGCAGCCCTACGACTGCGCCGGCAGCGCCAAGTCGGAGGCCCTGGGCATCGCCTTGCTGGAGGCGATTGAATCCGACGATCCGACCGCCCTGGTGGGCCTGCCGCTCATCAAGACTTGCCAGTTGCTGCGGGAGGCAGGCCTGGACCCACTGGATCCGCGATGAGCGGCACACTGTTTCTCGTCCCGAATGCGCTGGACTTCGGCGTCGCCACCGAGTTGCCGCCGCTGTCGGATGACCTCCCGATGGGCGTGTTGCGCACCGCAGCACGCCTGACACACTGGGTGGCCGAAAACGCCAAGACGACGCGGGCCTTTCTCAAGCGCGTCGACGCGGAGGTGCGGTTGTCGCAACCTTTGCAGGCGATCGAGATCGCCGAACTTCCGCGTCCGCAGAAGGGGACGAAAAACCCACCGTCGGCCTCGGATGTCGAGCGACTGCTCTCCCCTGCCCTGGCCGGCCACGACGTTGGCCTCATCTCGGAAGCCGGCTTGCCGGCCGTGGCCGACCCCGGGGCGCTGCTGGTCGAAGCCGCGCATCGGCGAGGCATCAAGGTGGTGGCTCTTCCCGGCGCCAGCTCGCTCATGCTGGCGCTGGCGGCGAGCGGCCTGAACGGCCAGAGCTTCGCCTTCGTCGGCTACTTGCCGGTCGAACCCTCGGAGCGGACGACTCGCATCCGCGAACTGGAGACGCTGTCCCGGCGAGCCCTTCAGACGCAACTGTTGATCGAGACGCCCTATCGCAACGAGGCAATGCTGGAGTCGCTCGTCACCACGCTTGCGCCAGGGACCCGGCTGTCCGTGAGCTGTGGACTGACCCTGCCTCAGGGCTGGACCCGCACCGACACCGTCGCCGGCTGGCGCAGCAGCAAGCCTGCCGTGCCCAGGGACGTGCCGGCGGTCTTCGCCTTACTGGCCTGAGCTGGCCGGCTCGTTCTTCTTGCCGCCGAACAAGGCCGCCACCTTGCGCTTGGGCTTGATGTTGGGCGACAGGCCACGCGATGCCGTGGTGGTGGGCGCGGCGGCCGTTTCCCATGCAGGATCGGCGGTGGCGCTGGCTTCGTAGGGGCGCTCGAAGAACGGGTCGACGGGCTGCCGAGGTGCCACGTACCCACCCGCACCGCTGCTAGAACGGCTCGGGCGGCTTTCACGACGCTCGTCGTCGTCACGGCGCGGACGCTCCCGCAGTTCGCGGCGCGGGCGGTCGTCCTCCAGCTCGAGGGGTTCCAGCTCGACCTTCTTCTTGATGAGCTTCTCAATGTCGCTCATCAGCCGGGTGTCCTCGCGCGTCACCAGGGTGATCGCCAAGCCCGACGCGCCCGCCCGGCCGGTACGGCCGATGCGGTGCACATAGTCCTCGGCGTTGAAAGGCACGTCGAAGTTGAAGACTGCCGGCAGGTCAGCGATGTCCAGGCCGCGTGCCGCCACGTCGGTGGCCACGAGCACGTCCACATCGCCGCGTTTGAAGGCGTCCAGCGCCTTCAGCCGCTCGTCCTGCGACTTGTCGCCGTGAAGCGCATTGGTACGCAGGCCGTCGCGCTCGAAGGAGCGGGCAAGCCGGGCGCAGCCGAGCTTCGAGTTGACGAAGACGATGGCCTGGGTCAACGCGCGGTCTTTCAGCAGCTTGAGGACCGCCGCGCGCTTGTCATCCGAGGTGACGCTGAAAAAGCGCTGCTCGACCGTGGAGGCCGTCGCATTCGGCCGGGCGACCTCGACGAGGATGGGATCTTGAAGATAGCTCTCGGCCAGGCGCTTGATTTCAGGCGAAAAGGTGGCCGAAAACAGCAAGGTCTGTCGCTGCTTGGGCAGATAGCTGAGGATGCGCTGCAGGTCGGGCAGGAAGCCGATGTCGAGCATCCGGTCGGCTTCGTCGAGCACCACGTACTCGACCTGGTTGAGCACCGCGTTCTTCGCTTCGATATGGTCGAGCAGGCGGCCCGGCGTGGCGATCAGCACTTCGACGCCGGCTTTCAGCTCGAGCGTCTGCGGCTTCATATCGATGCCGCCGAAGACGACGGCGGCGCGCAGCTTGGTGTGCTTGGAATAGGTCTTGATGCTGTTGGCGACCTGGTCGGCCAACTCCCGAGTGGGCGCCAGGACGAGCGCGCGCACCGGATGGCGGGCGGGCGACATCGAGGCATTCTCGTGCTTGAGCATCTTCTGCAGAAGCGGCACGGAGAACGCGGCGGTCTTGCCGGTGCCGGTCTGGGCGGCGCCCATCACGTCGCGGCCGTCGAGCACGATCGGAATCGCCTTCGCCTGGATGGGCGTCATGGTGAGGTAACCCGATTCCGCGATGGCCCGAAGCAGCTTCGGATCGAGCGGGAGGGTGTCAAAACGGGCAGGGGCGGGCTGTGGCGAATCGGTGGCGGTCGCCCCGGCGCCCGCGGCCAGGGGGTTTTCGGTCATTCCTCGATTATCGCTGCACGCGCCGAAAGCCCTCTCCGGATCAATTTCACCGGCGGACGATGAGCCAGTTCGGCACCTTGAACCGGACGATGCTCGCGTAGAGGTAGGTGTACGTCACCCCGAAAAGGCCGATGAACAACCCCAGCACTGCGGAGTTGTTCCAGAACAGCATGGCCGGCACCACGGACATCATGCACAGCAGCCACAGGTAGGGTGCAGTCAGAGAATTGCGCTTGGTGAGCACCTTCGCCTCGCGGTTGCCCACGGCCCAGCGCATCAACCGTCGGTAAATGAGGCTGTGCAGGTGAACACCATCAGGCATGCCCATAGGGCGACCTCGGACGAATTTGCGGCGGTACATCGAGAACACCGTCTCGAAGATCGGGTAGATGCACATCAGGAGCGGGCACAGCGGTGAGACGTCCTGGTTGCGATTGACGAGCAGCAAACTCAACTCGGCGATGTAGAAACCGAGGAAGTACGCGCCGCCATCACCCAGAAATATCAGCCCGGCAGGAAAGTTCCAGATGAAGAATCCCATCACCGCACCCAACCCGACCAACGCGCACAACGCGAGTTCACGATCGCCGGCCTGGAACGACACATAGGCAACAGCAGAGCTGACCAACACCACGCACATGGACGCCAGGCCGTTGAAACCGTCGATGATGTTCACGGAGTTGGCGACACCAGCCACGGCAAAAAGCGTGACCACGATGGACCCGGCTTTGAAACCGACCAACCAGTCCACGCCAGGAATGTCGGTGCGATTCACCATGGCACCGAGCAGCCAAGCGGCCAAGCCTGCAGAAGCAATAGTGAAGAACAATCTTCGACGAGGGCTTTGAGTCTTCGTGAGATCCTCAGCCAAGCCTGAAATGAATGCAGGGGCCGCGCACAACAGCAGCATGACGCCAAGCGATGTGCGATTGGCCGGCAACATGAACAACGCGAGGCAACCCGCCATGGCGCCCATGGCAATGCCGACCCCGCCCACCCGCGGCACGGGCCTGGCGTGGAACTTCTGCGGACCAGACATGTCGCCGTCAATGGAAAACCGGGCGTGCGTGCGTTGGAAGCGCACGATGAAGAAAGTCACCACCAAGGAGACGGCGAAGGCAAGCAGCAAGACGACCATGGGCTCGAGTGTAGACGCGCCACCTTTTGTGACGCCCTGCAAACAAGCGGATGGGCAGCATCTGCGCACCCTTACAATGCGCCCGTTCACGTGCTGAACACATCCCGATGCCGAACGACGAACTCGACCTTCACGTGCTGCGAGAAATTGCCGCCCAGCCTGCAAGCAGTCAGCGCGGGCTGGCCCAGCGCCTGGGCATCAGCCTCGGGCGAGTGAACTATTGCTTGCGAGCGCTGACGGGCAAGGGGTTGGTGAAAGCCAGCAATTTCCGACGCTCCGACAACAAATGGGCCTATGCCTACGTGCTCACCCCCAAGGGGGCGGACGAGAAGCTGCGCCTGACCGTGAACTTCCTGCAGCGCAAGATGGTGGAGTACGACCTCCTGCAGGCTGAACTGGAACAGCTGCGTCGAGAAGTCGGCGAGTCTTCCATCTCCAAGCGACAAGACTGACGAGGGACGCATGCTTCTCATCACCGGAGCCGCCGGCTTCATCGGCGGCAATTTCATTCATCACTGGTTCGGCAACAGCACCGAGCCGGTGGTCGTGCTGGACAAGCTCACCTACGCGGGCAATGCGGCCACCATTGCACTTTGGCTCAAGGCCGGGCATGCGCAACTGGTGCAAGGGGACATCGGCGATCGCGAGCTGGTGCGTCGGTTGCTCGCTGAGCATCGCCCGCGTGCCGTGCTGAATTTCGCCGCTGAGAGCCACGTCGACCGGTCCATCCACGGCCCTGGCGAGTTCGTGCAGACCAACGTGGTGGGCACCTTCGGGTTGCTCGAAGAAGCCCGCGCGTACTGGGGGCAACTCTCTGCCGAGGACCGCGATAGCTTCCGATTCCTGCACGTGTCGACCGACGAGGTCTATGGCTCGCTCAGCGACAGCGACCCTGCCTTCAGCGAAACGACGCCCTACGCGCCGAACAGCCCCTATTCCGCGACCAAGGCCGCAAGCGATCACCTCGTGCGCGCCTACCACCACACCTACGGCCTGCCCACGCTGACGACCAACTGCAGCAACAACTACGGGCCCTTTCACTTCCCCGAAAAGCTGATCCCGCTGATGATCCTCAACGCGCTGGACGGCAAGCCCCTGCCGGTCTATGGCGACGGGCTAAACATTCGCGACTGGCTGTATGTCCGCGACCATTGCGAGGCGATCGCCCAGGTGCTGGCGAAGGGTCGGGTGGGCGAGGTCTACAACGTGGGCGGAAAGAACGAGATCCGCAATATCGACGTGGTGACCACCATCTGCCGCAAGCTCGATGCGCTGCGGCCGCGTGCAGCCGGTACATACGAAGACCTCATCACCTACGTGAAGGATCGTCCGGGCCACGACCGTCGGTACGCCATCGACCCGACGAAGATCGAGCGCGACATCGGCTGGCAGCCGGCTGAGAGCTTTGCGACTGGCATCGAAAAAACCGTTCGCTGGTACCTTGAGAACGACGAGTGGGTGCAAGGGGTCCGATCGGGCAGCTATCGACAGTGGATCGAGAAGCAGTATGGAGCCGTGCCGGAGAGGATCACGGTATGAAGATATTGCTGTTTGGCAAAGGTGGCCAGGTGGGGTGGGAGTTGCAACGTTCGCTGCAACCTATCGGAACTGTGGTGCCCGTCGACTTTGACAGTACCGACTTTTGCGGTGATTTCAGCAACCCCGACGGCGTGATCGAGACCGTTCGGCGGGTACTCCCCGACATCATCGTCAATGCAGCCGCACACACGGCTGTCGACAAGGCCGAGAGCGAAGCCGAATTTGCGCTCACCTTGAATGCGACGACACCCGGGGCCCTGGCGCGCGCAGCCGCCGAGACCGGTGCGTGGCTCATGCACTACAGCACCGACTACATCTTTGACGGCAGCGGCACAACGCCCTGGATGGAAGACTCGCCAACCGGGCCGCTGAGCGTCTACGGCCGCACCAAACTCGAAGGCGAAACGCTGATCCGAGCGAGCGGCTGCAAGCATCTCATCTTTCGCACCAGCTGGGTTTACGCCGCTCGTGGCGGAAACTTTGCAAAGACGATGTTGAAGCTGGCCCAAGAGCGCGAGAAGCTCACTGTCATCGATGATCAGTTCGGCGCTCCGGCCGGAGCCGACCTGCTCGCAGACCTGACTGCCCTCGCCTTACGCACGGCCCAGCAGCGTCCCGAAGTCTCGGGCACGTATCACGTGGCACCGCAAGGTGAAACGACCTGGCATGGATATGCCACGCACGTGATCGGGTTTGCACGAGCAGCAGGCGTGCCCATCAAGGTCGCGACGGATGCAATAGCCGCAGTTCCGACGAGCGCCTTTCCGACACCGGCCAAGCGCCCCGCGAACTCCCGGCTGGACACCCGCAAATTGCGTGAGACCTTCGGAGTAAATCTGCCCGACTGGCGAACTGGCGTCGATCGCATGTTGACTGAAGTCCTTGGCCGTTGACGACCACAAGACGAACACACGGGAGACTGCAATGAATAGAAAAGGCATCATTCTCGCGGGCGGATCGGGCACCCGACTGCATCCGGCGACGCTCGCCATCAGCAAACAATTGCTGCCTGTGTACGACAAGCCGATGGTGTACTACCCGTTGTCGACCTTGATGCTTTCTGGCATTCGCGACATCCTGCTCATCAGCACCCCCCACGACACACCGCGCTTTGAGGCATTGCTGGGCGACGGCTCTCAATGGGGCGTGCACATCAGCTACTGCGTGCAGCCAAGCCCCGATGGCCTCGCACAAGCATTCATCCTTGGGCGCAAGTTCATCGATGGCAACCCGAGCGCACTGGTGCTGGGCGACAATATCTTCTACGGACACGACTTTCAAAGTCTCCTGTCCGATGCCACGAAGCGCGACAGCGGCGCCACCGTCTTCGCTTACCACGTGCACGATCCAGAGCGGTATGGGGTCGTTGAATTCGACGATCGCAAACAAGCGCTCAGCATTGAAGAAAAGCCGGCACTACCCAAGAGCCACTATGCGGTGACGGGACTGTACTTCTACGACAGCCAAGCGTGCGACATCGCCGCAGACATACGGCCTTCAGCACGCGGCGAGCTCGAGATCACTGACCTCAACGCAGCGTATCTGCGCAACAGCGAACTCAAGGTCGAAATCATGGGCCGCGGCTACGCCTGGCTCGACACGGGCACCCACGACAGCCTGCTCGAGGCTGGACAGTTCATCGCAACGATCGAGCGGCGGCAAGGACTGAAGGTCGCCTGCCCCGAAGAAATCGCCTATCGCGCTGGTTGGGTCACGCGCGAGCAGCTCGAAAGGCTCGCTCAGCCGCTAATGAAGAACGGCTACGGCCAGTACCTCATGCAAATCGTGAAGAGCCAGGTGTTCTGATGAAAGTGACCAAGACCGCCATCGACGGCGTGCTCATTCTGGAGCCGAAGGTGTTCGGTGATGAGCGCGGCTTCTTCATGGAGAGCTTCAACCAGAAGGTGTTCGACGAGGTGGTGGGCGAACACGTGCCGTTCGTCCAGGACAACCATTCCCGATCGGCCAAGGGCGTCTTGCGCGGGATGCATGCGCAAAGCGCGCCACATTCCCAGGGAAAGCTGGTGCGGGTGACGCGGGGCAGTGTGTTCGACGTGGCCGCGGACATTCGGCCCGGCAGCCCGACCTATGGGCAATGGGTTGGCGTCGAACTGACGGCCGAGAATCATCGCCAATTGTGGATTCCGGCAGGGTTGGCCCATGGATTTCTCGTCACGAGCGACAGTGCGGACTTTCTCTACAAGACAACGGACTTCTATTCGCCGGAGTGCGAAATCGGTGTTCGCTGGGATGACCCGACCTTGAGTATCGAATGGCCCTTGAATGGCAAGGCGCCGATCCTCGCTGGCAAGGACGCCCAAGCGCCGTTCCTGCCCACGAATCCATAGTGCCGCCCGTCGTCTTCGCGCAAGCCCAGGCAAGAGATCCACTTCAGTTCAGAACCCGACGAACTCCATCCACGTCCTGCCCCTCCTTCCCAGCCTCTAGATTTTGGCTTCCCATGCCACTCATTCGTACCGCCAGCGGCAGGGCATTTCCCGCCCACGACAACGAGTCCTTGCTCGATGCAGCTTTGCGCGCAGACATCACGCTGCCCTACAGCTGCCACACGGGACGCTGCAGCACGTGCAAGGCCCGCGTCACTTCGGGTAGCACGTCTTGCCTGCGTGATGAACCAGGCCTCACGCAGGAAGAAGTAAGAGATGGCTGGATATTGACCTGTGTGCGAGCGGCCACGAGCGATGTCTCGCTCGATGTGCAGGATCTGACTGGCGTCCACATGCCGCCAGCGCGAACATTGCCGTGCCGCATCAGCGTTCTCGAGCTTGTCGCCGAGGACGTTCTGCGCGTCGTGCTTCGAATGCCGCCGGCAAGTGACTTGAAATATCTGCCGGGGCAGTACGTTGACATCATTGGTCACGAGGGAATTCGTCGCAGCTACTCCCTGGCCAATGCTCCACGGCTGGACAAGACGATTGAACTTCACATCCGCAAGACACCCGGCGGGGTCATGAGCGAATACTGGTTCGAGCGTGCCCAGCTCAATGACCTTCTGCGACTGCACGGGCCGCTTGGAACATTCTTCCTGCGCGACATTGAGGGCGCCGAATTGGTGTTCCTGGCCACCGGCACCGGCATCGCACCGGTGAAGGCGATGCTCGAAGGGCTGACTTCCGGCACTGGCTTGCCTGCGCCACAGTCGGTGTCCGTGTTCTGGGGAGGTCGCCAACCGCAGGACGTCTACTGGACGCCTTCCGCCGAGCACCGCGTCGACGAGTTCGTGCCGGTGTTGTCTCGCGCGAATGAAGGATGGTCCGGTTCAAGAGGCCATGTCCAACAGGCCTTCATGGCCCGTCGCCCCAATCTTGCAAACGTTCGTGTGTTTGCCTGCGGCTCCGACGCCATGATCCATGACGCCCGGCGCGAACTCGTCGCCGCAGGGCTGAACGAACATCATTTCCATTCCGACGCATTCGTATGCTCGGCCACAACCTAAGACAGGACAAGCAGTCATGAAGGCAGTCATTCTCGCGGGAGGTCTGGGCACTCGTTTGAGCGAGGAAACCGCGACGCGGCCGAAGCCCATGGTTGAGATCGGCGGCAAGCCCATTCTGTGGCACATCCTCAAGATGTATTCGCATCACGGCGTCAATGATTTCGTCATCTGCTGCGGGTACAAGGGCTACGTCATCAAGGAATACTTCGCAAACTACTTCCTGCACATGTCCGACGTCACCTTCGACATGCGCAGCAACCGGATGGAAGTGCATCACAAGCGCGCGGAGCCTTGGAACGTCACGCTGGTCGACACTGGCGACGACTCGATGACTGGCGGGCGCCTGCGTCGCGTGGCGGATCATGTGCGCAACGACGAGGCGTTCTGCTTCACCTACGGGGATGGCGTTAGCGACGTTGACATCAGCGCTTCGATCGACTTCCATCGTAGCCACGGAAAGGCGGCGACAGTGACAGCTGCGTTCCCACCCGGCCGCTTCGGCGCACTTGACATCCAGGGGCATCAGATCAAGCGGTTCATGGAAAAGCCGAAAGGTGACGGCGCGATGGTCAATGGCGGCTTCTTCGTGCTTTCGCCCCGCGTCCTGGCCTATATCGAGGACGACTCCACGATCTGGGAGCAGGCACCGTTGCAACGCCTTGCACAAGAGGGCGAGTTGATGGCGTTTGAGCACAGCGGCTTCTGGCAACCCATGGACACGTTGCGCGACAAGACCCACCTGGAGGAGCTCTGGTCCTCCGACAAGGCGCCCTGGAAGACGTGGAAATGAGTGTCTTTGCCCAGACCAGCCCTGCCTTCTGGAAGGGCAAGCGTGTGCTGCTGACCGGCCACACCGGCTTCAAGGGCAGTTGGCTCGCCTTGTGGCTGCAGGCCATGGGTGCGCAAGTACGCGGGCTGGCTCTCGCACCGCCAACTGTTCCCGCGCTGTTCGAGGTAGCGCGAGTCGCCGACGGCATGGACCATCAGGTGGCCGACATCCGCGACTTCGCCAAGGTGCAATTCCTCATGCGCGAATTCGAGCCGGAGATCGTACTGCACCTGGCGGCGCAGCCGCTGGTACGTCTGTCCTATCAGCAACCGATCGAGACCTATGCGACCAACGTAATGGGCTCCGTGCACGTGTTGGAGGCTGCGCGTCATGCCGGCTCAGTGAAGGCGATCGTCAACGTCACGACAGACAAGTGCTACGAGAACCGCGAGTGGGCATGGGGATACCGTGAAGACGAGCCGATGGGCGGACACGACCCCTACTCCAATAGCAAGGGCTGCGTAGAACTTGTCAGCAGCGCATACCGCAAGTCCTTTCTGAAGGACGCCGGCATTGCGATGGCCACTGCCCGCGCCGGCAATGTGATTGGCGGCGGCGACTGGGCGCTGGACCGCCTTGTCCCTGACATCTTGCGCGCGCTCCAGCAAGGCGAGCCGGTGCTGATCCGCAACCCCCATGCGATCCGCCCATGGCAGCATGTGCTAGAGCCTCTCGCGGGCTATCTGCTATTGGCCGAACGCCTTTGTGCGAATGGCCACTCCGACGCCGAAGCCTGGAACTTCGGTCCTCGTGACGAAGATGCAAAGCCGGTGCAGTGGATCGTCGAGCGACTGTGCACCGAGTGGGGTCATGGCGCCCAGTGGACACTGCAACCCGGTGAGCATCCGCATGAAGCCAGCTTCTTGAAGCTGGACATCTCCAAAGTCCGGCAGCGCCTGCACTGGGCACCGCGCTGGACCCTGTCCACCGCCTTGCAACACATCGCCGACTGGCATCGAGCCTGGCTGGTCGGGCACGACATGCGCGACTTCTGCCTGCAACAGATCCATCAGTACCAGAACGACTCGACCGACAAAGACACCGTATGAGCACCACCGCCATCAACTTTCAACCGCAGCTGGACAAGCTGCGCAGCCAGATCAGCGAGCTGGTCCAGCAATACGCAGAGATTGCACACGCGCCCAAGCCGTTTGTGCCGGGGCAGAGCGCCGTGCCGGTGTCCGGCAAGGTCATCGGCACCAGGGAACTGCAGCTGATGGTCGAAGCGTCCCTCGACGGATGGCTGACCACGGGCCGCTTCAATGCGATGTTCGAGCAACGCCTGGCGGCATTCCTCGGCGTGAAGTACCTCATCACCGTCAACTCCGGCTCGTCAGCCAACTTGGTAGCGTTCTCCACGCTCACCAGCCCCAAGCTCGGTGACCGCGCGATCCGGCAAGGTGACGAAGTCATCGGTGTGGCTGCGGGCTTCCCCACGACGGTCAATCCGATCCTGCAGTTCGGTGCCGTGCCGGTGTTCGTGGACGTCGACTTGGCCACTCACAACATCGACGCCAGCAAGATCGAAGCTGCAATCACGCCAAAGACAAAGGCCATCATGCTGGCCCACAGCCTGGGCAACCCGTTCAATCTGGACGTGGTGACGGCGCTGTGCAAGAAGTACAACCTTTGGCTGGTCGAGGACTGCTGCGACGCGCTCGGTGCGACCTACAACGGCCAGTTGGTCGGAACCTTCGGTGACATCGGCACGTTGAGCTTCTACCCCGCCCACCACATCACCATGGGCGAAGGTGGCGCAGTATTCACGAACAACGCAGAGCTCAAGCTGATTGCCGAGTCTTTCCGCGACTGGGGCCGCGACTGCTACTGCGCGCCAGGTAAGGACAATACCTGCGACAAGCGCTTCTGCTGGACGAAGAAGGAGCTCGGTGGCGACCTGCCCGACGGCTACGACCACAAGTACACCTACAGCCACCTCGGCTACAACCTGAAGATCTCCGACATGCAGGCCGCTTGTGCGTTGGCACAGATGGACCGCGTTGAGGAGTTTATCGCCAAGCGCCGCGCCAACTTCGCCTACCTGAAGACCAGGCTGGCGAGCGTCGAGGAGTTCCTGCATCTGCCGGAAGCGACGCCGAACTCCGAGCCGTCGTGGTTCGGCTTCCCGCTGATCGTCAAGGACACCGCGTGCGTGAGGCGTGCGGACCTGATCAACTTCCTCGAAGAGAACAAGATTGGCACGCGCCTGCTGTTCGCCGGCAACCTGACGAAGCAACCGTACATGGCGGGCCGCAACTTCCGTGTCAGTGGTGAACTAACCAATACAGATGTGGTGATGAACCAAACCTTTTGGTTAGGCACATTTCCGGCTCTAGGCCAAGAGCAGATGGACTACATCGCTGAGAAGCTGGAAATGTTTTTCGGCGTGAACTTTTGATGCCGAAGTATGTGGCGTTGATTTCCGGAGGGACCGGCTTTGTGGGGAGCCGCATCGTAGAGCACCTGTTAGCTGATGGGGCAGAAGTTCGCATCCTCAGCTCTGGGACGGCTGACCGCGCTCACCTCAGAAGCACCTCCGACAGGGTTCATTGGTGGAGCGTCAGCAATGCCGACTTGGACATTGCAGTTCGGGACGCCAACTGCTTTTTCCATTTCGCCGTGGCGTACGATCGCCCCAATGTTAGCGACGAAGTGCTGCAGGCAGTGAACGTGGACCTGCCGCAGCGTGTCATCAGCCGTTTGAGAGGACAAGGACGTCTCGCAACCTGTGTATTGGGCGATACCTTCTTTCGCAAGTTCCCGGCAGAGGCTACTCGCCAACCTCGCTATACCCGGAGCAAGACTCAGTTAGCGGAAAGATTGCTGTCTGATAAATCGAGATTCGATCCAGATGTTCGTGTCGCCTTGCTTCAGATAGAGCAGGTCTACGGACCGGGCGACTCCTTCACCAAAGTGCTGCCACTATTGACGCGCCAAATGCTCGACAACGTTCCTCGCCTAGCCCTCACCCACGGCCAGCAGCGACGCGACTTTGTTCATGTGGAGGACGTCGCGACAGCAGCAATGACCTTAAGAAGTGCCGAGTGGCAAGGTGTCCAACGTGTCGAATGCGGCACAGGCGTATCGACCCCGGTTGGAGAAGTGCTGAACCGACTGCGCGTGCTGACAGGCTCACGTAGCGTATTGGGGTTTGGTGACATGCCGCCCGACCAAGCGATTGACGACTCGTATGCCGATCTAGCATGGCTGTCCAGTTGTGGCTGGAGGCCTCGAGTGCCCCTGCAGGAGGGACTCGCCGAGTTGGTGCAGGACGTGGAAGTTCGTACGAGCGCGCCAGACGCATGAAGACAGGCATGGCGAGATGGTTTGGCGCGGTCGGAATGGACTTCCACATTGCCACAACATTGTTGCTGCGCGTATGGTCGATCGCGGCTGGTGTTGTCATGCTGTTCGCCATCCCGGCCACGTTAAGCCAGCAGCAGCAAGGCTACTACTTCACCTTCGCAAGTCTTCTCGGCCTGCAGATCTTCTTCGAGCTGGGGCTGAACCAAGTAATCACGCAACTTACGAGCAAGGAGGTAGCGTTCATCGGCAGTTCCGACAAGGGCGACCTGCACCTGGATCGCATGCGATCCATATTCGCGTTGCTCCGACGTTGGTATGCCGTCGCCGCCCTGCTCTTCTTCCTGACCGCCTTCATTGCCGGCGCGGCAGTGCTCAAGCGTGGCAGCACGCCCGAGACAGGGGCTTGGGTGGGACCTTGGGCAGCGCTTGCCGCAGTGACGGCCGTCAACCTCTACTACTCACCGATGATGGCGGTAGCAGAGGGTTGCGGTCTAGTAGGTCAGGTCGCCAGGCTTCGTCTGATCCAGTCAATACTGGGCTATGGGCTGGTATGGGCCAGCCTCTTTGCGGGCCTCGGCTTATGGTCCGTCCCCCTCAACGCCCTGGCAGCGAGCATCTGCACCAGTATCTGGTTGCAGCGTGCAGACCACGGGCTTGATCGCTTCCAGTCCGACCTGCCAATCACCGCAGCCCGCGCTATCGACTGGCGGCGCGAAGTGCTTCCCTTTCAATGGCGAATCGCGGCCAGTTGGATCAGTGGATACCTGATGTACCAGCTCTTTACGCCGTTGATCTTTCTGCATCTCGGACCTGTGGTGGCCGGACGACTGGGCATGTCCATTGCAATCTTCGTGGCCATCCAATCGGTCGGCATCAGCTGGATCTCCGCGCGCCTGCCCAACATGAGTCGACTAATCGCCTTACATATTCGGTCCGAGTTAAACCACCTCTTCCTAGCCACCCTGATAGGGGCGCTTACCATCGTCATCGTCGGCTGTATCTGCGTACTGGCGGCAGTGGCAGTACTCGACGGGATGGGGTTCCCACTGCTCCAACGGCTCGCCGATCTGCCGACATTGATAGCCCTAGCCATGGGAACCGTCGGCAACACGCTTGTCTTTGCCCTCGCGTCCTACATGCGTGCGCACGGTGAGGAGCCCATGCTGCCCCCTTCGATCGCTGCTGCCGTGCTAACGCTCACCGGCGCCTATGCCGCATCGTTTCAAGGCACGTTTCTCACCATGCTGACACAGTCCTTAGTGACCTTCGGATTGGTTATTCCCTGGACCTTTATGCTGTTCCGCCGCTATTGGAAGCGAATCTCCTGAGTGCTCAGAACGCCGGCCAAGACGACCACTGTGCATCCTCAGCGCCCCTTGCTAACCATTGCTGTCCCCACGTACAACCGGGCGGGTGACCTCAGCCGCCTGCTGGACGCACTGCAGCGCGAGTTGGCTGGGCAACAACATCGCGTCGGTCTGGTCATCGCAAACAATGCATCGACTGACCATACAGCCGCAGTGATTGAGCGGTTCGCCTCACTGTGGCAGGGAGTGCAGGTGGTGACTCAATCGATCAACGTCGGCATGGACGGCAACTTCTGCACCTGCGCTGAAGCAGTGAACGGAGAGTTCTTCTGGATCATGGGGGACGATGACCTGCCCGTTCCAGGTGCCATCCGGATGCTGCTTGACCTACTCGACGAAGAGCGTCCCGACTTAGTTGGCCTATCCAGTCGATGGGTGCGGAACATCGATGATGCCGCGACCGACGCTTTGTCGGGCCCTCTTCGATATGTACGCCTGTCCTGCGACGACTTCGGTCGGCGCTTGCACGTATGGACCACCTTTCTGACCGGCATGATTGTGCGTCGCGCCCCGCTGCTCGATGACCCACTGGCAGTACGGAAGTTCGCCGGCACCCATCTGTCCCAGATGTCCTGGATCATGGATCGATTGCGCGAGGGTCACAAGTTCATCCACGTCGAAACGCCATGTGTACTCGCCACCGCGGGGGGAAGCGGCGGATACTCAGTCGTCAAGGTGTTCGGACAGCATTTCCCAAGGATCGTGAGGGACAGTCTGGCAAGTACACAGCGGGAGCGACGTCTCGCGCGCGCGATCGTATTGCGGACAATGCTTGCCTACCTCCCGAACCTGTTGTGGGACCTCCGCCATGCGCGCATTGGCGATTTCCAGCCTGAAAACATCACCGAGGCGCTCCGACCGCAACTCGGATCGCATCCGCTGACCGTGCTGATTCTGCTTCCGATAGGTCGGCTGCCACAACCCGCGGCGCGTCTAGTGCTCAAGATCGCCAGTGGACTCGCCCGTGTGACGGCGGCCATAGACCGGCTTCGCGCTCGTAAGCGCCCAGCCTCTTGAACGGCCAACATCCCATGTTGCGCACTCTCTTCAAAGTCCTGAACCGGGCTGGTCTGTACAAGGACCGAATGCTGACCCGTTGGCACTGCCGTCGCTTCGCCTACTGCGGCCCCGGTGCATTCATTCGTGAGCCTCGCAAGATCCTCGGCGGACACTACATTCACATCGGCGCCAGCGTGGACGTCTTCCCTGGTCTGCGCATCGAAGCGTTCGACCGCCATCTGGACAAGCAGTTCACGCCCTGCATCACCATCGGCGACCGCGTGAGCATCAACTACGACTGCCACATCGGCTGCGTCAACCAGATCACCATCGGCAACGACGTGCTGCTGGCCAGCCGCGTCTACATCTCCGACCACAGCCACGGATCGACGGACTACCACGACATCGACGTGCCGCCATCCGCGCGCAAGGTGTTCTCCAAAGGCCCCGTCGTGATCGAGGACGGCGCCTGGATAGGTGAAGGCGCCTGCATCCTGCCTGGCGTGCGCGTCGGCCGCCACGCCATCGTCGGCGCCAACGCGGTCGTGACCCGCGACGTGCCGCCCTACACCATCGTCGGCGGCGTGCCCGCCCGCCCCATCAAGACCTTGTCCCCCGGCGAACGCCCAGCGACGCCGACCACGCCATGATCCATATCTTCACCATCACCGCCAAGAATTACCTGAGCCTCGCGCTGACGCTGGGCCAATCTGTCGCGCGCCACCACCCCGAAGCCCGCTTCACCGTATGCATCGCCGACGGTATCGACGGCGTGTCGATGAACTATGAGCACCCCGGCCACGGCCTGCTCGACGCGCGCACCACACTGCCCGGCCCGGTCTTTGAGGACATGGCCTTCAAGTACGACGTTACCGAGTTCTGCACCTCATTCAAGCCCGCCGTCTTCAAGCACCTCTTCGCCACAGAGGCCGACACCGACCTGGTCTATTACATGGACCCGGACACGCGCCTGTACAGCCGCCTTGACCCGATCACCGCGGACACGCCCACGAAGACGCTATACCTCGCGCCCCACCTGCTGGACTGCGACGTCGCCGACCGCAACCCCTACCCCGAGTTCCACCACCTGTGGGAAGGCATCTTCAACCTCGGCTTCTGCGCCGTGCGCCGCACCGCCGCGATGCCCCTGGTGCTGGACTGGTGGGACGCCCGCCTGCGCGAGTACTGCTACGCCGACCACGTCGACGGCCTGCACACCGACCAGAAATGGATGGACTACGCGCCGGTCTACTTCCGCGACGACCTGGTCATCATTCCCCACTACGGCGTCAATGTCTCGCACTGGAACCTGGTCGAGCGCCCGCTGACGCAGGTCGGCGGCCAGTACCGCGCCGGCCGCGATCCACTGATCTTCTTCCACTTCTCCGGTTTCGACTTCAGGGGCACTGCCCTCAACAAGTACGTGCCCAAGGACCGCCAAGCCGGCTACTCCGACGCGCTGCTGGTGCAATTCGCCGAGGACTATCGCAACGCGGTCAAGGCCAACGGTTACGACACGCTGATCCAGATCCCGTACGGCTTCGCCCGCTTCGACGACGGCACCCCCTTGTCCAAGCCGCAGCGTCGCCTGTACCGCGAGTTCGTGAAGCAGGGCGCCGCGCCCCGGCCGTTCGCCAAGGACGGCGCCTTCTACGCTGCGCTCAAGGCCAACGATCTGCTGGACCGCAGCCCCGCCGCGATGGCCAACTATTCCAAGGCCACCATCTCCGACATGGATGGCAAGCTGCGCACCGTCAGCCGGGCCATGCGCTGGGCGCTCAAGCTGCTGGGCTTCCGCCGCTACGCGCAACTGGTCAAGCTGTGCACCTACCTCGGCCGCTTCGAAAATCACCGCTTCCTGCTGCAGCGTCCGCGCTGACCCGCCGCTCGCCACTCGCATTGCCCCCGCCTCGTCAGCCATTCGCCCTCGATGACCCGCGACGATCGTCTACCCCTGGCGCCTCAGCGCGGCCGCTACTTCATGCGTCACCGCGGCTTCAACCTGCTCTTCCGAAGCGTGGACGCAGTGCTGCGCGCCCTGCGCCTTCTGGCACGCCGGCCTGATCCGTCGCGTCCCGTGCTTCGCGTGCTGATCGTCAACGGAGCGCACCTGGGCGACATAGTCCAGTCCACCGCGGTGCTGCCGGTGATCAAGGCCGCCTATCCCGACGCGCGCATCGGCATGCTCGTGGGCAGCTGGGCGGGTCCGGTGGTTCAGGGCCACGCGCTGCTGGACTGGGTGCACCGAGTCGATCATTTCCGACTGAACCGCGCCGCCCTGCCACTCAAGGCCAAGATCGCCACTTGGTGGCGCACGCGCGGCCAGGCGCTGCGCGAGATCCGCGAGGTCGACTACGACGTGGCGGTCGATCTCTACTTTTACTTCCCGAACTCGATCGCGCTGCTCTGGCAGGCCGGCATCCCGCACCGCATCGGCTACACGAGCGCCGGCCTCGGCCCGCTGCTCACCCAGGCGCTGGACATCGACATGGCATCCAACCGCCGCTCCATCGTCGAGCTGCACCTCGAGCTGCTGCGCCAGATGCCCGGCATCGGCGCGCCGCGGACCGATTTGGCCGTGCCCAACATCCCGCGCGCCGCAGTCGATGTCGCGTCACTCGTCGGCGCGGGGGAGTACGTCGTACTGCACCTGGGTTCGGGCTCCGCGCTCAAGGACTGGCCGGAGTCGTCCTGGGCAGTGCTGGCGCTTCAACTGCTCGCGCAGGGCCACCGCCTGGTGCTCACCGGCACCGGCGTCCGCGAGAAGGAAAAGATCGAGCGCTTTCGCCGCGACGTCCCCCAGACGCTGGATCTCTGCGACCGCCTCAATTGGAAGGAGTTCGTCGAGGTCATCGCCCACGCCCGGCTGCTCGTCGCGAGCGACTCCGTGGCAGCACACGTGGCCGCCGCCGTCGACACGCCCGTGATCGTCACTGGCCACGGCATGACCAACCTGCACCTGTGGCGGCCGACCAGCCCGCGCGCCAAGGTCCTGATGCACCCCGTGTCCTGTGCGCCCTGCTACCGCAATGCCGGATGCGCCTCGATGGCCTGTCTGCGCGAGCTGGCGCCCGCCGTCGTCAAAGCCGAGGCCGACCGGCTCATGGCGCCGACCCCAGTGGCCTGACGCCCTCGTCCCGGCCTCGTCCCCCTCCCGACCTCTCACCTACCCTCTGTCGTCATGAGCACCTTGTTCCAACACAACCTCAGCCAGCATCTGGCCTTGTTCAACCGCCTAGCCGTCCTGGACGACAGCATCACGACCGCCGCACGACTAGTCACCGAGAGCCTGCGACAAGGCGGCAAGCTGATGATCTGCGGCAACGGCGGCTCTGCGGCCGACAGCCAGCACATTGCCGCCGAATTCACCGGCCGCTTCATCGAGGACCGCAAGCCGCTGGCCGCGCTGGCGCTCAGCACCGACACCTCCGCGCTAACCTGCATCGGCAACGACTACAGTTTCGCCGAGGTGTTCTCTCGCCAGGTCGCGGGGCTGGGCCGCGCGGGCGACTGCTTGATCGGCATCTCGACCTCGGGCAATTCGGAGAACGTTCTGCGCGCCGTCGAGGCCGCCCGCGCCACCGGCATCACGACCATCGGCCTGCTAGGCCGCGACGGCGGCAAGCTGGCCAAGCTCTGCGACCACGCCGTCATCGTGCCGGACCGCGTCACCGCCCGCATCCAGGAAGCCCACATCCTGATCGGCCACACCATCTGCGGCGCCGTCGAGCAGCAGCTCGGCCTGGCCCCGCTGCCCGAGGACTTCGCATGATCCCCACCCGCGAACAACTCGCGGCCTGCCGCGTGCTGGTCGTCGGCGACGCGATGCTGGACCGCTACTGGTTCGGCTCGGTCGACCGCATCTCGCCGGAAGCGCCGGTTCCGGTGGTCAGCGTGCGACGTGAGGAAGATCGCCTCGGAGGCGCCGCCAACGTCGCGCTGAACGCGCGCCGCCTGGGCGCTGCGGCGACGCTGCTCACCGTGGTCGGCGCCGACGCCCCGGCCACGACGCTGCAATCGCTGCTGGAGCGCGAGGGCATCGCCGCTCGCCTGGGCCGCGACACCCAGCTCACCACCATCGTCAAGCTGCGCGTGATCGGGCAGTCGCAGCAGCTACTGCGCGTGGACTTCGAGAGCCCGCCCGACCACGAGGTGCTGGCGCGCATGCTGTCGGACTTCGAGGCCTCGCTGGCCGAGTCCGATGTCGTGCTGTTCAGCGATTACGGCAAGGGCGGCCTGACGCACATCCCGCGGATGATCGATCTGGCCCGGCGCGCCGGCACCCCCGTGCTGGTGGACCCCAAGGGCAGCGACTACGCGCGCTACGCCGGCGCCACGGTGATCACGCCCAACCGCGCCGAACTTATCCAGGTCATCGGCCGCTGGCACGACGAGGCTGACCTGGCCGTGCGTGCCGCGCGGCTGCGCGAGGACCTGCGCCTGGATGCTCTGCTGCTGACGCGTTCCGAGGAAGGTATGACCCTGTTCGACGGCCCCTCCTGGCCTGGCAGCCGGCTGGACGTGCCGGCGCACGCGCGGGAGGTGTTTGACGTGACCGGCGCGGGAGACACCGTCATTGCGACGCTGGCTGCCATGCTGGGTTGCGGCCTATCGCTGCGCGACGCCGTACCCATCGCCAACCGCGCCGGCGGCATCGTCGTGGGCAAGTTCGGCACCGCCACCGTGAGTTACGAGGAGCTGTTCGCGTGAAAGTCGTTGTCACCGGAGCCGCCGGCTTCATCGGCGCCAACATCATCCGGGGCCTGAATACGATGGGCATCGACGACGTGATCGCCGTCGACGAACTGACCGACGGTCCGAAGTACCGCAACTTGCTGGGCGCGAGGATCTCGGACTACTTCGACAAGACCGAGTTCTACGACCGCTTCGCGCGCGGCGAGTTCGGACGCGTCGACGCCGTCATGCACGAGGGCGCTTGTTCCGACACCATGGAGCACGACGGGCGCTTCATGATGGAGACCAACTACCGCTGCTCCAAGGGCCTGCTGGACGCCTGCATGGCGCAGGGCACGAGGCTGCTGTACGCGTCCTCGGCCGCGACCTACGGCGCGAGCGAGATCTTCCGCGAGGAGCCCGAATTCGAGCGCCCGCTCAACGTCTACGGTTATTCCAAGCTGCTGTTCGACAACGTCGTGCGCCGCATGATCGCCCAGGCGCCACATCAGGTGGCGGGCTTCCGCTACTTCAACGTCTACGGTCCGCGCGAGCAGCACAAGGGCCGCATGGCCTCGGTCGCGTACCACCACTACCGGCAGTTCAAGGCCAACGGCCAGGTCAAGCTGTTCGGCGAGTACGGCGGCTACGGCCCCGGCCAGCAGGAACGCGACTTCGTATTCGTCGACGACCTGGTGGCAGTCAAGCTCTGGTTCCTGCAGCACCCCGAGGCGCGCGGCATCTTCAACCTGGGCACCGGACGCGCGCAGCCGTTCAACGACGTTGCGCTGGCCAGTGTCAACGTGGCGCTGTCGCTGCGCGGCGAGCCGACGCGCCCGATGGTCGACCTGATCCGCGACGGCCTGGTCGAGTACATCGACTTCCCAGAGGCGCTGGTCGGCAAGTACCAGTGCCACACGCAGGCCGACCTGAGCCGGCTGCGCGCGGTCGGCTGCGACCATGTCTTCACCGACGTGGCCGCTGGCGTGGCCCGCTACGTGCGCTGGCTGCATGCCAGCGAATCAGATCCGACGGGGGCCGCATGACCCAGGCGCTGCTGGACAAGATCGTCCTGGACGACGCCATGATCGAGGCGGTCGCGTTGCCCGGCTCGCTGGTCCAGGGACTGAACAGCGATGTCTCCATGCGACAGCTCAGCAAGGGGCCGCACCGGCCGCTGAAACTGGAGCTGGATCGCGCGTTCGTGCTCGCCGGGTTGTCGTCGGCGTCGCCGGTCGCGCTCTTCGACGAACGCACGCCGGTGCCGCTGCTGTACCGCGTACCCGCCGACATCTACGTGAAGGGCGGCAATTGCGACATGATGTCGCTCGATGAAACGGCCGCGGTGCGCTCCTGGGGCGGCCGTTCGCTGGCCATTCCCTTCGCGGACGGTCATTCGACGACGTCGCTGGTGCGGCGCGTCCGGGGCGACGGCGCATGAAGCGCGCGGTGTTCCTGGACCGCGACGGCGTGATCAATCTGGATCGCGCCTACGTCCATCGCTGGGAGGACTTCGAGTTCGTCCCGCGCGCTCTGGAGGCCGCGGCGCGGCTGAGCACGGCGGGCTGGACGGTGGTCGTGGTGACCAACCAGTCAGGCCTCGCCCGCGGCTACTTCACGGAAGAGGACTACCAGGCGCTGTCGCGGCGCAAGGTGGAGACCTTCGCCGCGCATGGCGCGCCGATCCCGACGGTCTACCCACACCATCCCTCAAGCCGGGTCGCGGCGCTGGCAATGGACTGCGACTGCAGCAAGCCGACGCCCGGCATGCTGCTGCACGCCACGCGCGAACACGGCCTGTCGCCGGCCGAGTCGATCATGATCGGCGACAAGCCGTCGGACATAGCGGCGGCGCGAGCCGCGGGTGTTGGCCGCGCCTACCTCGTGGCGTCGGACAATGAGAGGTCGCCTACCGGCGGCGCGGACGAAGAGGCAGTCGGGGCCGATGGAGCCTTCGCGTCGCTCGCCGATTACGTCGACCACTTGCTGGCCCACGGGGGCTGATCTGCCAGTCGAAAGTCGCCATGCCGAACACCTTGAACTCGCCATCCCTGTCCGTGCCCGATACGTCGGCAACGGCGCCTCGACGACGCCTGACGAATCGCGTCGTCCTGGACGCCGGTTTTCTGCTGATCGCATGGATCACACTGGCCGTCACGTTGGTGGCTCGGCTGTTCGAGGTGGGCGGTGAGGACGCCGAGTTCCTCTTGGCCCTGGGCATGTTGTGCAGCGCCATGTTCATGGTGCGCGCGCTCTATGCGCGAGCTGACCGCTTCATGCTCTCCCCGACGTTCTGGCTGCTGGTCACGTTCTTCTTCTATTTCGTGTTGAAGAGCCTGGACTGGTGGGCCAAGGATTTGGTCACGCCCACGCTCGTGGAGGCGCTCTGGTTATGTTCGCTGTTCCTGGCGGCCTACGGCGTCGTATACGCGGTGACGGACGCCCGGTTGCGAGGCGCCGCGGTCCGCGCCCACCGCGGTGAACAGGTGATAGCGCCTGGCGCGAGCTGGACCCTGCTCGCGGTTTGCTCCGTCTTCAAGCTGGTGGGCATCGCGCTGTTCGCCAGCGCCGGGGGCGGTGACGTGCTTGAGGTGGCTGCAGCGACTCAGAATGCCGGCGCTGCCTACCTCTATCGCCTGCCTGCCATCGGCAACATCATCTTCCTGGCCCTGCTGTTCGACTCGTTCAAGAACAACCGGAACTGGAACATCACGCTGTTGGCCTTGGCGCTCTATCTGCTCGAGGCGGTGCTGTCCACGAGCCGCTTGGCGCTGATCATGGTCGTGATGTGGTCGGCCTTCCTGTACCACCGCTATCGGCATCCGATCTCGCTGATGCGGGTGGCGCTGATCAGTCTGCCGTTGGTGCTGGTCCTGGTGCTGTTCGGCTACGCGCGCAACATCGAAGTGGGATCCGTCTCGGCGTACGCCGAAGCCGCCGCAGCTCTGGCCGCAGAGCCCATGCTGATCAGCGATCTTTTCATGCAGCGCATGGACATGCTTCCCGAGCTCGTCGCCGCGCTCGACCTCCAACGTGCGGGCACGCTTCCGGAACTGCACGGCGCGTCCTATGTCTACGCGTTCCTGCACGCAGTGCCTCGCAGCATTTGGGAATCCAAACCGCTGCTGACGGCCGCGCTGGCAACGTCCGAGACTCACCCGGCGTCCTTCGCGGATGGCGTGAACATCTTCCCGTCGATCATCTTCGAGGGCGTGATGAACCTGTCTTATGCGGGCGTGGCGTTGTCCGGCGCGCTGATCGCGTTCCTGTGTCGTCAACTGGAGCGCGCGATCGAGGCCGACCGCCTTGTCCCCAGCGTCTGGGCCCTTTCGCAGTTGACCTTCCCGATGGCGCTCTTCAACGAAGGCGTCCACAGCAATTACACCGGCAATCTGCTCTACGTCACGGCACTAACGGCGCTGCTCTACAAGGCGCTCAAGGCCGGCGGACTGATCCAGCGCCGACGCACCCCCGCATGATCTACATCAACGGCAAGTTTCTCGCGCAATCCCTCACCGGCGTCCAGCGCTTCGCGCGGCAGACGCTCGCCGCCGTCGATGAGCTGCTGGCCAGCGGCGAGTGGCGCACCCCGTCGCCACTGGTGCTGCTGGTCCCGCGAGGCCGCGCGACCGACATGCCCCGCTACCGCTGCATCCAGATTCGCGAACTGCCCGCAGGCCAGCTGCACGTCTGGGAGCAGTTCCGGCTGCCGTTCGCCTCGCGGGGCGCGCCACTGCTGAACCTGTCGGGCAGCGCGCCGCTGTTCAAGGTACGCCAGATCTGCACCTTTCACGACACCGCGGTGTTCGACGTGCCGGGCGCGTATAGCGGACTGTTCGTCGCCTGGTACAGACTGTTGTTCCAGGTGCAGGGCCGCGTGAGCCGCCGGCTGCTGACGGTGTCCCGCTTCTCGCGCGAGCGGCTGATGCATCACCTGGGCCTGCCGGCGGACCGGATCGGCGTCGTGCCCGGCGCGGCCGACCACATGCGCCAGCTCGGCGACGAACCTGAGGTGCTCGAGCGCCTGGGCGTCGCGCCCGGCCGCTACTTCCTGGCCGTGGGCAGCGCCATGCCCACCAAGAATTTCGGCCGCCTCGCGGAAGCCTTCGCCGGATTGCCGGACGCCGACGTGCGGCTCGTCGTGGTCGGCGGCGCCAACCCAGCCGTGTTCGCCGACACCACCGACTCAGTGCAGGATGACCGCCGCATCGTGCGCGCCGGCCGCCTCAGCGACGAGGCGTTGAAGACGCTCTACTCCCAAGCCCGCGCCTATGTGTTCCCGTCGACCTACGAGGGCTTCGGCCTGCCACCCGTCGAGGCTATGCAATGCGGTACGCCGGTGATCGCGGCGCGCGCCGCAGCGATCCCCGAGGTCTGCGCCGATGCCGCCGGCTATTTCGATCCGCTGTCGCTGGACGACATCCGTGCCAGCCTGCATCGAGCCTGGCACGACGACGCCTGGCTGGACACGCTGCGCGCCGCAGGCTCTCGACAGGCCGAGAGCTTCACCTGGCGCAATTCTGCGCTTGCGCTGCTGGCGGAACTGGGCCGGCTCGGGCTCGCCGAGGCCCGTGAGGACAATGCGCCCTCCTTGGCCGCCGTGCCGCGCTAATTACTTCTCCCGCTCCGCCTTCCGCTCGCTCCTCACGACCATGGGTTCCACGCCTCCGCCGATGCCGCCGGCCGTCGTCCATTTCGGCAAGTTCTATTTCCCCGAGGTCGGCGGCATCGAGGCCGTCACGGCCTCGGTCGCCGAGGGCGCCGAGCGGGCCGGTTATGCCGTCTCGGTGGTCTGCTTCGAGGGCGATCATCCGGTGGCCAGGCGCGAGACCGTCAACCGCGTGGCGGTGGTGCGCGCCAAGCAGTCTCTCAACGTCGCCTCGCAACCGCTGAGCTTGGACTACGTGCGTCGCGCGCTGCGCGCAGCGCGCAACGCCGCGGTCGTGCACCTGCACGCGCCAAACCTGCTCGCAGCGCTGTGCAGCCTGTGGCTGCACCCTCACACTCGCCTGCTGGTGCACTGGCATGGCGACATCCGCAACAAGGGGCTGCTGGGCCATGTGATTCGGCCGCTCGAACGCCGTTACCTGCAGCGGGCCGACGTCATCGTGGTGACCTCCGAGGTGTACGGCCGGACCTCCGAGGCCTTGGTGCCTTTCCAGGACAAGCTACGCGTCGTCCCGATCGGCGTGCCTGATCCGGCCGCCATCGTCGAGGCAGACGGCCATGCCGCCACGTCGCGCACAGACGCCTGGGAGTCACAGCTGAATGGCCGGCGCGTGATTCTGTCAGTGGGCCGGCTCGTGCCCTTCAAGGGCTTCGACGTGCTGGTCAATGCTGCGTCGAGGCTGGCCGACGACGTCGCGGTTGTCATCGTCGGAGACGGGCCCGAGCGTGCCTATCTACAGGCGCGGATCGAGGCCACCGGGCTGGGTGACAAGGTCTTCCTCACCGGCTCGCTGCCAGGCCGCCAGACCGGCGGCACGCTGCATCGTCTGTTCCAGCGCGCCGACCTCTATTGCCTGCCATCCGTGGACCGCTCCGAGTCGTTCGGTGTCGTCCTGATCGAGGCCATGGCCTACGGCACGCCCTGCCTCGTGTCGGACATTCCCGGCTCCGGCGTGAACTGGGTCAGCGAAGCCGGCGTCAGCGGCGCGACCTTCCCGGTCTCTGACTCGGCCGCACTCGCGCGCCAGGCCATGCGGCTACTGGACGATCCGCGCGAACTGCGGCGTCTCGGCGAAGGTGCCCGCGCGCGCTATCTCGCGCTGTTCACCGAGGACATGGCGACGAAGCGGATGCTCGACGTCTATGAGGCCCTGCGCTGATCCGTCCTGACCTCGCCCTCAGCGAGGCGTCATCACGACTATCGGCACCCGGTGGGCCATGAAGGCCTCACGGTTGCTCACCTCGCCGAACGGCGGCATGTGATCTCCGACGACGACCAGGAACGGGGTCGCCTCTGAAGCGGCCAGTGTCGACTCCAATTGCGCCAGCAGACCGCCCAGCTTGTTCACCAGTTGGCAGGCCTGCTCAGGCGTCCGGGAAGCGGCGCACGCATCTCGCAGCGACTCGGGAAGCGGGCCCGCGTGCCGCATGTCCAGCGGCAGGTGCGTATCCAGGGTCAGCGCATACACGAACCGTCCCGGCGTCTGCGCCTGCTTCACCGCCTGCGCCAGCACTTCGCCGTCGCACACGCCCGGGAAGGCCTGGTTGCAGTTCATCCGCCTCGATTCGCCGCCCGCCGGCCAGTGCCATGGGCTCAGCCCGATCTGGGGCCACCATTCAGCCCGGTCGAACATCCGCAAGCCGAAGCCGTGGATACCAACACTGGTCACGCCGTGGCTGGCCAGCTTTCGCGGCAGGCATCGCGCCGCCATCGTTTCGTCCAGCCGCGAGTAATGCCCTTGCAGTCCGCACAACGTGCGCAGTTCGCCGGAGGTCGTGGAGCCGATGAACTCCTCGTCCGTCACCTGCACGTTCCAGCGCGCCATCACACGGGCGGTCACTAGCCGCTGCTTCAACCAGGCCTGCAACGTTGGATCGCGCGGCAGCCCCATCGACTCCACCAGCACTAGCATCGAGGTCTGGCCAGGATGCGCTGCCTGCCAGCCTTGCAGCGCACGGAACGTGACGGGATCGCGCATCGGCACCGGTGGTCCCGCAGCCAGCAGGCTCTGCCGCTCCGTGCGCCACACGTTCCACACCGGGCTGCCGGCGAAGTTCAGGTCGACGATGCGGCTGTCCTTGTCCAGGCCGAAGATGTGGAAGGACCCGTTGGCGACGTCGAGGCCCACGGTCAGGACCGCGAGGCCCACCAAGGGCCATGCCAACCGCGTCGATCGCCGAGTCAGCCACAGCACCAGCCAGACGCACCCAACAAAGCCCAGCACCAGCCCCAACGCCGACACTGACAGGAAGGTCCGCAGACTGAGCATGTCTACGAAGCGCGCGGCGTCGACGAAGTCCAGCGCCGACATGAATTGGTAGTTCTTGGCCGCCGCGCGGATGAAGTCCGCCGCCCACGCTAGCGCCAATACCACTCCGCCGGTCAGTGTTGACACGCAGGCGAGGGCCGCGGCCACGAGCAGGTCGAGGTTGAACAGCGGCCGTTCCTCGGCCCTTGGTGCCTGGAAGATCCAGGCGGTCAGCCACGATGGTGCATGCAGGGCCGTGACGATGCACGCGAAACGCACGGCAAGCCACCCCCGCGATGCCGCGCGCGCCGCAGGACGCGCGCCCATAGTTCGGCGGGCCGGAAGACTCAAATTCATCGAGATTCCAGGGGAAACGGCGCGCTGCACTGAAACGACGAGAGCGTGTAGACGCCATCGGCGCGGTGCCGCGCCTGCGTCAAGGAGGAGCAATTGTGGACGGGATGGACCAGCACGGCCGCGCCTGCCGGCTTGTCGGACAGCGCCGGCAGGCGATCTAGCGGCAAGGTGAAGGCCTGCACGCCGATCCGCGCCGCCTGCGCGGCCACGTGATCGATGCGCCGATGCGCAAGGTAGGTGGTGAGGATGGGCCCCGGAAGCGGAGCCTGCGCCTGCCATTGATTGAACAGCGCGAAGTCCTCGGGCCGGTAGAGCTGGAACACGAGTCGGCGTGCGTAACCGGCCTTCATTGCTCGATCCACAATGCGCTGCCCGACCGCCGCGAAGTCTGTCTTGATGTCGAGCACCAGCCAAGCATCCGGCGGCACGGCCGCAATCAGCGAGTCGAAGGTGCAGCCATCCTTCACGAGGTCGCCCTGGGGTCCGAGGTCGTGCTGGCAACGCAGCTCGCCTGCCTCCTGCGCCAGGTCGACCTCCAGCAGGCGGAAACCAGCTGCGTAGGCGCGCCGCGCCGCGGCCAACGTGTTGGCCGTGACGGAACCCGATTCCCCGAGCGCATGGGCGATGCGCACCGGCAGCCCGCCTTGCCGCAGCCAGGCGTAGTCCTGGCCGGGCCGCAATGCCGCCGCAGTCGACCAGTCCTCGTCCGAACGCAAGCGGGCGATCATGTCCATCCCGCGCTCGCCGAGAACCTGCGCGTCGACTCGATGAAGCCATTGGCGCCCGCCCGTCGTCGCAGCAAGTCCCGCTCCGGCAAGGACGGCAAGTACCGCGACTGCGGTCACCGCCAACAGCGCGCGCCTCATTGCGCGCCCGCTCTGGGAGTCACGGCACCGGGTGAGCCGTACTCGAGGACCCAGCGCCTGAGGCCATCGACCACGATGTCGCGCTCGGACGACGTTTGATGGGACGCGCCGGTGACCCACTCAATCAACCCGGGGGCACCTCCCACCTGTCCCAATTCGGCGATCCGCACCCGCGCCATGCGCGTGGGGAGCGTCTTGTCCGAGTCGGCGATCAGCTCCTCGAAGAGCTTCTCCCCAGGCCGCAAGCCCGTGAACCGAATCCCGATCTCCTGCTCCTGCCGCCCCGCCATCCGGATCATCGTCTTCGCCAGATCCACGATCCTCACCGGCTCGCCCATATCCAGCACCAGCACCTGCCCACTATCACCGATCGCGCCGGCCTGCAGCACGAGCCGGGCCGCCTCGGGGATGGTCATGAAGTAGCGAATGATCTCCGGATGCGTCACCGTCACCGGTCCACCCTTAGCGATCTGCTCCTTGAATTTCGGAATCACACTGCCGCTGCTGCCAAGGACATTGCCGAAGCGCACGGCCATGAACTTCGTGGTATGCCCCTGACCGGCCATGTGACTGACGACCAACTCCGCTGCCCGCTTCGTCGCTCCCATCACGTTGGTTGGATTCACTGCCTTGTCCGTGGAAATCAATACGAAGCGTTCCGCTGCGTTCTCCGCCGCCGCCAAACACGCGTTATAGGTCCCCAAGGTGTTGTTTCTCAGCGCCGCCCATGCGTTCTCCTCTTCCATCAACGGTACATGCTTGTACGCAGCAGCATGGAAGATGATGTGCGGCTTGTATTTGCTGAACACGTATCGCAAATGATCGATATCCTTGACGTCTCCGACAAGGCGGACAAGGGGAATGTGAGGAAATTTCTCGCTGAGTTCCTGCTCGACTGTGTACAGCGCGAATTCGCTGAGTTCGTACAGCACCATCTTCGCAGGGCCATATCGGGCCACTTGACGGCACAGTTCCGAACCAATGGAGCCGCCAGCACCGGTGATGAGAACAACTTTGCCGTTGAGGCACTCGCTGATGCCTCCCTCGTCGAGTTCGACCGGTTCGCGGCCAAGCAAGTCCTCGGGTTGGATGTCCCGCAGTTGGTCGACCTTGCTGCCTTCCAAAAGCTCTGCACTGCTGGGCACGGTCAGCAAATGCAGGCCGGTGGCCCCCGCCAAGTCCAGCGCGCGTCGGCGCGCGGCCGGTGCGGCAGACGGCATGGCAACGATGAGGTGGCTGATGCCATGCAGCGCGGCCAGGCGCCCCACATCGTCGAGGGGACCAAGTACGGGAATGCCGGCCACACGGGAGTCGCGCTTGACAGCATCGTCGTCAAGCCAACCGACCACTACCCAGCCCTGGTGCTGGATGCCAGCCACCAGCAGGCGACCGGCATCTCCGGCACCCATCACGAGCACGCGGCGCTGCTCATCAGCGCTGCCGTTGATGCGGCCACGCATGTGTTCATAGAGCATGCGGTATCCCAAACGCATCATGGCCAATGCGATGACGCAAAAGACCGGATGCAGGGCCAACACAGCACGAGGCACCTGATTCAGCTGTGCCATCAAGACGGCGACCGCTCCCACCATGCCCGCGATCAGGCAGGCGGCGCTCAGCCGCTTCACCTCGCCGAAGCCACTGAAACGCCACATGCCCTTGGGCACCTTCAGCAGCCACAACACGCCTACATAAAGTGCCACCAAACTGGCCATCACCAAACCGTCGTAGCCAGGCCGTGCCGAAAACCAGCGCTCGAAACCCAGTCGGAACAAGTAGGTCGCCTGCCACGCAAGTGTCACCACCATGCCGTCAAGCAGCAATGACAATGCCTCGCGATGCGGGCGGACACGGGTAAGAAGGCGGTCGAGGAAAAGCCAGAACATGGTCGCGTCGTAACGGTTTCTTCAGACGTGGCGCCTCAGCGCCAAAGGGCGGCCATCGTCGCCAGCAGCAAGCGCAGATCGCCAATCAGACTCGCCTCACGCACATACCGGATCGACAGCGCCAGCTTGGCGGGCATGATCTGCTCCACATAGACACGTTCAGGGTCGGCCGCCTCCGCCAGTTGCGCGCTCTCGTCGCGGTACTGCAGCGATGCCAGATCGGTGATACCAGGCCGAACGGAGAGCACAGCCCGCCGAGCTTCGTCCGGATACATTGCCACGTACTTCGGCACCTCTGGCCGTGGCCCAACCAAACTCATGTCACCCAGCAGCACATTCCACAACTGCGGAAGTTCGTCGAGCTTGCTATGCCGCAACCACTGGCCACTCCGCGTGATGCGTGGGTCGGCACCAATGGTTATTTGAGGACCGCGGGCCGGCGCATCGGTTTGCATGGTGCGGAACTTGCGAATGAGGAATGACCGCCCGTGGCGTCCGACCCGCTCCTGTCGGAACAGTACCGGACCGGGCGAGTCGAGCCGGATCCACACTGCTATCGCGAGAAACACCGGAGCCAGCAGTACGAGGCCCAGTGCCGACAAGGTCAGATCGAACAGCCGCTTGCCCATGCTGCGCGCCGATCAGCCCAGCGCCGCACGCACGGCGTCGATCACTCGCTGCACATCCGCATCGCTCATCCGCGTGTACAACGGCAGGCTCAACATGCGCTCATACGCCCGTTGCGAATGCGGAAAATCCTCCGGCTTCAGCGCATACCGGTCGCGCCAGTAGGGCTGCAGGTGCAGCGGGATGTAGTGCACGCTGCAGCCGATGCCGGCCGCGAAGAGTCGCTCGATGAACTGGTCACGCGCAACGCCGGCATCGTCGGCGAGGCGGATGACGTACAGGTGCCACGCATGCAGGTCACCGTCGCACGCCACCGGCGGCGTGATGATGGGCAGGCCGGACAAACCCTCGTTGAACATCTCGGCGAGATGCTGCCGCTTCTTCTGGAACGCATCGGCTCGCTTGAGCTGGTGGATGCCCAGCGCCGAGGCGATGTCGGTCAGGTTGTACTTGAAGCCGGGCGCGACGATCTCGTAGTACCAGCTCGGCACCTTGGCGGTGAACCGGTCGAAAGCGTCGCGGCTCATGCCGTGCAGGCGCATCACCTTCATGCGCTTCGCCAGCGCCGCGTCGCGCGTCACCACCATGCCGCCTTCGCCGGTGGTGATGGTCTTGTTGGCATAGAAGCTGAAGACGGTAATGTCCGAATCCAGCGTGCCGACCAGGCGGCCGCCGCAGGTGGTGGGCAGCGCATGCGCCGCGTCTTCCACCACGCGCAGGCCGTGCTTCTTCGCCAGCGTGAGCAAGGCCGGCATGTCGGCAGCCAGGCCCGCATAGTGCACGGGAATCACCGCCTTGGTCTTCGGCGTGATCGCAGCTTCCACCGCCGCGATGTCGATGCACAGCGTCGCAGGGTCGATGTCCACGAGCTTCACGTCGGCGCCGAGATAACGCACGACCTCGGCAGTGGCGGTGAAGGTGTGGGTGGTGGTGATGACCTCGTCGCCCGGCCCGATGCCCAGCGCCTCGAGCGCGAGGTGCAGGCCGGCCGTCGCGGAGTTCACGGCCAGCGACTGCAGACCCGCGTCACCGAGATGGGCAGTGAAATCCTCCTCGAAGCGCTTGGTCTTGGGCCCTGTCGTGACCCAGCCGGACTTGAGTGTGTCCACCACCTCGGCGATTTCCTCGTCACCGATGTCGGGAAGCGCGAAGGGCAGGAAGGGAAGCTTGTCGGCCATGGTTCAGTCTTTGGCGATCCAGCACAGCACATGGGTGCGCAATGCCGGCAAGGTGTTGAACAGAGTGTAGAGCGCGGGGTGCAGGCGGCTCACCGCACGTGCAATGGGCGGCGCGAGGGTGATGCGGCGCGATTCGATGCGCCCTTGCGGAAACAGCTCTCGCACACGGCGCATCGGCACGCCGCGCACGTCGCGGTTGCGCGGGTTGTTCACGGTGAAGTCGTACCACAGCACGCCGCCGCCGGGCTTGATCGCATGCCACATCACATCGGCCAGGCGCTGCTGGAAGCCGTCGTCGAGCAGGGACGAGAAGACCGTCGCCTGAAGCACGATGTCCACGCTGCCCACCGCCGGCGCCAGCGCCACCGCATCACCCTGCAACAGGCGCACCGATGCCGGCAGGCGGGCCTTCGCCACATCGAAGCGCTCGGGCAGCAGCTCGATGCCCACCAGGTTCTCGGGCATGAATCCCATGTGCAGGCATTCGATGAGGTTGCTGCCGGTGCCACAGCCCACCTCCAGCAGGCGCAATGTGGACAGCTCGGTGTGGCCCAGCCGCGCGAAGAGCGCCATCATGGCCCGCTGGCGCTCCTGCAGCGCCAGGAGCGCCGCGGGCGTGAGCAGGCTGTAGCGCATGTCGTGCGCCTCGCGCCGCGCGTAACGCTCGCGCACCGATTGCGGCTCGTTCACGTCCATGCGCGTCACCTCGTGAGCCTGGCAAAGCGCGGGCGGCCCGCGCCATGGCGCAGCACGTCCCACCAGCCGATGAGCGAGCCGATGCCGTAGCCGAAGTGGTAGGCGGCAATCACCGCCGGCACCCGCAGGATCGATTCGAACGGCAAGGGCTGCGATCGCACGACGGCCGTCGTCATGGCGGCCACCGCCAGCGCATACGCACCGGCCAGCACCCAGAACGGCCCCGCCCCCGCACGCAGGAAGAGCATCAGCACCGACAGCGCCAGCAGTGCCACGAACACCGCCGGCACCGCGTGCCGCACCGACGCGGCCTGGCCGTGCTTCTTCATCACGAAAGGCTTCCAGTACCCGTACTGCAGATACTGCCGGAACACCTGCGACAAGGCAGCGCGCGGCCGGTAGACACTGCGGATGCGCGACGATTGCCAAACCCGCCCGCCGCCCTTGACGATGCGCAGGTTGTGCTCGTCGTCCTGGTTGCGCACCAGGTGCTCGTCGAAGCCGCCGAAGCGCTCGAAGCTCGCGCGCGGCCAGCTGCCGAGGTAGACGGTGTCGGCCCAGCCGTCATAGTCCAGCTGGCGCGACAAGGCCCCGCCCGCGACCCAGCGCGACTGGAAGGCCGCCGCCACCGCGTGCTGCATCGCACCGGCATCGGCATCCGGCAGCGCATGCCAGGGGCCGCCCACGTTGTCGGCGCCGGTCTCTTCCATCACCGCGAGGCATTGCGCGACGTAGTCGTCGGCGTACTCGGTGTGCACGTCCATGCGCACGATCGCCTCGCCGGCCGCAACGGCCAGCGCCGCATTGAGTCCGGTGGAGACGATGCGCCCCGGGTTGTCGATCCAGCGGATGCGCGGCTCGCGTTGGGCGATGCCGCGCAGCAGCTCGCGCGTTCCGTCGTCGCTCTCGCCGTCCGCGACGATCAGCTCCATCGCCCAGCCCGCCGGCACCTGCTGGCGCATCACCCCCGCGCAGAAGCCTTCGATGTACTTGCGCTCGTTGCGGCAGGGCACGATGACCGAGACGATGCGCTCGGGTTTGCCGTATTCGCTGTCGCCAAAGGTGGTGCTCATGCCGCCGCTCCGTAGGCTTGGCGCAGCGCGACGTCGCGGATGAGCGCAGTCCAGCGGCGCTCGTGCGCCTGCGGGCTGAAGACCTCTTTGCTGCGCGCGATGGCGGCGCGGCCCATGCGTTCACGCAATGAGGCCGAGGACAGCAACTCCACCATCGCGGCAGCCAGGCCCTTTGCATCCCCGGCAGTGACGAGGCGGCCCGTCTCGGGCGTGACGATCTCACCCGGCCCCGTGGGGCAGTCGAAGGACACCGCCGGCACGCCCAGCGCCTGGGCTTCGAGCAGAGCAAGCGGCATGCCTTCATAGCGCGACGACAGCACGAACACCGCGGCCTCGCGGTACTGGCGTTCGATGTCCCGCGTCGGCGCGAGCCATTGGATGCTGTCGCTCACGCCGAGGTCGCGTGCGAGCTCTTCATGGCTTGCACGCAGGGGCCCGTCGCCGACGATGCGCAGGCGCGCGTCGGGCATCGCCGCCACCACCTCGGCCCAGGCACGCACGAGAAGATCAAACCCTTTCTGCGCGACGTGCCGCCCTACGGCGACGACGATCGGGGCGTCCACCACGCACGGTTCGTCCGCGCGCAGGCCGGATGCGTTGTAGATCACCTCGGTGCGGGCGTTAAGCGCGCGGAACCTGGCCGCATCCGCTTCGGTGAGGCTCACCACCGCCGCGACGCTTGGGTATAGCCATCCACGCAGCCGCTGCCACAGCATCGACCGCGCGCTGAAATGGTTGTGATCGCAGCAGATGGTGCGCGCGGCAAAGCGCCGGTCCAGCGCGAGCACCGAGCAGGCGGTCGTCAGGCCGTTGAGCACGATCACGTCTGGCCGCTCGGCGCGGATGACGCGGTTGAGCGAGCGTCCGATGCGCCACTGGGTGCGTGCGAGGCGCCACGCACGCGCCACGCGCGAGTCGCCTTCGCCTGAGGCCACCTGCTTGCGATCGCCCGTCAGGACTCGCACCTGCGGCTTCAGCGGGTAGAGGATGTCTTCCCGCACGCTGTCCACACTGCCTACCGCTGCATCCATGCCCTCATCCACCAGGTAATTCGCCAACGCGCACACGAAGCGCTCCACGCCACCGGAAATGTCCAGGCGGTCGCACAGCAGCAGCACGCGAATCGGCGCAGCCATCTCAGCGTCCGGCCTTTCTGACGAGGCCGTGCACGTCCACGCGTTGGTAGTCCGCGCTCGGCAAGGCGAGCCCGCTGTGCTGCACGACGCGCAGGCGCTCGCGGGCCGAGCGCATCGCGTCGATGAGGCCAAGCTTCACCAACTGCCGCACCACCGACTTGCGTGCACCACCGCCGGACGCCGCAGGCCGTGTGCCACCCGGCGGCGCCTTCAGCCACTCGTCCTGCGCATAGTCCGACTGCTGCGGGGCGGGCAGCACGCCCGGCTCGCGCAGCTTCTTCGCCAGCACCAGCATGTACACCTCGTGGCTGTTGCACAGGTTCACGCGGCGCTTGACCTCCATCGGGTTGGCCACCTTCCACCAATGCAGCCGGTCAGCCTTCATCGCAAACCACAGGCCGCGCAGCTCGAAGCCGTTCTTCGGCTGGTAGAGGTTGAAGAACAGCTCCGGCGAGAACTGGTAGAAGCCGTGGCCCGAAAGATTGTTGGCCGGCAGCGAATGGAACACATGGCCGCCCACGCGGCACAGGTCCACGCAGTTGCGCCAGGCGACTGGGAAGTTGAAGACGTGCTCCAGGCAGCCGAAGTCGAGCACCGCGTCGTAGCCACCGAGCGAAGGGCTGCCGGCGGGCCACGGCAGGTTCATGTCGTGGATGAGCGGCGCGTTCTCGTAGGGCGACGCATCGACCGAATCGGCCACCTGCGCGCCCAGCCATTCGCGCATCAGCGGCTCGAAGTAGCGCGGGCCGCCGGCGGGCGCCGCGCTCAAGGCGGGCAGGCCACGCAGTTGCCGGTGCTGTTCCAGCTCGAAGTCTTCGATGAACAGCGCCTGCCGGCCGATGGCCAGCGTGCGCTCGTAGCTCACGCCCAGGTCCTGCGCATGCGCCAGCAGGTTGAGGTTGTGGATGTCGATGCCCACCCGTTGGTCTTTCGTGTATGAGTTGCGAGGGCGCTTCAGCGCGATGCGCGCAGCCGCCGAGTGAGGAGAACGCCGCCCACGGCGACGGCGATGACCACCATCTCCACCGTCAGGGCGGTCAGCGCCAATCCGGTGGCGCCGGCCGCGCCGCCATAGGTGGCCGCGCCCAGCACGCCGACGATGCCGCCGACGATGACGCAGGCACGGTAGGCGCTGTCGTAGCGGCCGCTGCCGAGGATCCAGTAGCCGATGAACTTCCAGCCCAGCAGCAGTGGCAGCAGCCAGGCCAGGATCAGCAGCACGGCGCGCAGGCTCATCACGTCCAGCCCGCCCGCACGCGGCAGCAGCAAGGGCTCCAGATGCGGCCACAGCGCATTGCCCAGCGCCAGCAGCACCACGCCCACCGCCGCGCCACCCACCGCCCAGGCGGCCGAATAGCGCAACGCCGCACGCTCGCTGGTGGCGAAGAGGTTGACGATTCGTGGGTACACCACCGAAAACACCGGCTCGGCGGCATTGAGCACCGCCCGCACGATGCGGTCGGCCATGAAGTACAGGCCCAGCTCGGTCTTGGCCATCTGCACCGAGGCGGCTGCCGGCAGGGCGAAGGAGTAGGCGGCGCCGGCGATGGCCACGGGCATCATGGTCCAACCCAGGCGCAGGCCGGGCCGCAGCTCATCGCGATGCCACAGCGCCTGGCCCGGCGCGTGTACGAAATCCCTCAGCAGCCAGCGCCAGCCGAGCACGGCCAGCGTCAACGATGCCGCCAGTTGCAGGGCGACGTAGGTCTCCACGCTGCGCGCGAAGAGCCAGCAAGCCGCCATCAAAGTGGCATAGACCACCAGTTCCACGCGCGACCACCGGTTGAGCTGCTGGGTCGCCTGCAGGTACCAGGTGGCCGGCCAGCCGAGCGCGCAAGCCAGCGCGGCAATCGCCAGCGCATCGACTGCCGGATGCGACGATCCGTGCCCCGCCACGGCCACCGCCACCATCGACAGCAGCGCCGCCGGCACGCACAGCACGCAGCGCGCCGTGAACACCTGTCGCGCGATCTGCCAGCGCCGCGGCGCATCGGCCGTCACCGCCAGCCGCGTCGCCGCTGCGAGGAAGCCGCCTTCCACGATCATCGACAGCAAGCTCGCCCACACGAGGATGAAGCTCAGCCGCCCGAACTCCTGCGCGCCCACGCGCGACGCCACCAGCGGCAGCACCACCAGGGGCAGCAGCAGGCGCACCGCCGCGGCGGCGTACACCTGGGGCAGCGAATGCAGGAGCCGGGGCGATGCGCTCATGGGCGCCTAGCGCTTGACCAGGAGCCGCGCGGTGTAGTCCACCCGGTGCAGGAAGACGGGCTCCGCGCTGTCGGCGAAGTACTCGTCCACCGCCTGGCGCGCGCCCTGCCAGTGGCCGTAGTCGTCGATGATCAAGATGCCGTTGCGCGCGAGACGTGGGTAAAGGTGGTTCAGCTCGTGCTTCGTGGACTCGTACCAGTCGGTGTCCAGGCGCAGCAAGGCGATCTGGTCGGCCGCGGTGGCGGAGGTCGTACCGGGGATGGTGTCTTCCACCTTGCCCTTGACGTAGTGGATCTTGTCGGCCGGATAGCCCGTGGACGCGAGGTTGGCCTTCACGTCTTCCAGGCTCGCCACCGCCCAGAGCGGGTGGTCACGATCGGTGCGGGCGAGCTGCGTCTCGGCCAGTTCACCGCTCAACGCACGGTCTTCGTCGGTGGGCTCGCTCATGCCCTCGAAGGTGTCGAAGAGGTACAGGTGCCGCGAGGTGTCGCCGCGCGCCATGAGCGCCAGCGCCACGAGCATCATGCTGCCGCCGCGCCACACGCCGCACTCGACGATGTCGCCGGCGATGCGATGCCTGACCACATGGTCCACCGCGCCCAGCAGGCTCGCCCGGCGCTCCAGGCTGGTCATGGTGAACGGGTCCACGCGCGAGACGATGGCGCGGTCGGCCTCGGGCAAGTCGGCCAGCACGGTGTTGATGCGGTCGGCGGTACGGCCGAGTTCCCAGCCGCTGCGCGCCAGTGCGGCCTTGACGATTTTCTTCATGGAACGGTCCGGTGAACCCCTGTGGACGGGGCGGTCGGTCAAACCTTCGATTGTCGCACCGCGGGATCAGGCGTTGTCCGCCTGCGCCCTGGCGAACGCCGCCGTCACGGCCTCGCGGTTCGCATCCAGGTACCGCAGGCAGCGCTCGACCGACTCAGCCGTGCGGTCGGCCAGCAGCAGCCCCTCCAACCCGTAGCGCCGCATGAACGCCCCGAGGTCACCCACGTCGGAGCAGATGAACAGGCGGCCGTGATTGAGCAAGGCGTACATCGCGCCCGATTGCGAGGCGGCGCGATAGGGCAGCACGAAGACGACGTTGCGCGCCAGCAGGGCCAGCAACTCGTCGTTGGGCAGGTAGCCGTCGACGAGCTTCACGCCCAGCTGCTGGAGCTCGCGCGCCAGGGGAAGCAGCTCCTGGTCCCAGGCGCCGAAGACCTCGAGCGCGAGGCCCCGTGCCCGGATTGCCGGCGAGCGTGCCAGGTCGGTGAACAGCTCCACGCCTTTGTATGGCTTGACCGTGCTCCAGAACACCAGCGCCTCTGGCGCGCCCGTGGCGGCGTAAGGCGCGACCGGCGAATCGGGCGTCACCGGCAGCAGGCCGTGCGGCCGGATCTCGGACTTGCTTCTGAAGCCCTCGCCATACCGGCGCATGAAGTCCTCACGCGTCGCGTCGCTCACGAACACCAGCCGGCGTGCGAGCCGCGCCAGGCGAAGCGTCGGCCCGTGCTGCTCGCCGGCAAAACCATGCGGCACGGCGTTGTGCACGGTGAAGTCGAACTTGGCGGACAAGAGCCGCATCACCAGCCATTCGGCGGGCCAGAAGCCGCTGAACTGCAGGTTCACTGCGCTGTAGCGGCGCGAGTTCCACAGCAGCTTCGCGAGCAGGCCGATGTAGGCCAGCGCCCCGCGCCATCGCGGAGCCACGGTGCTGGAAATGCCTGCCGCACGCACCGTCACGCCCGGCAAGGCCGGCATCGCTTCAAGGAATTCCGCGTTGTAGCGCGTGCGCGAGCCGTAGAAGTCCACGCCCTGCCCTCGCCTGGCAAGCGACTTCACCAGCTGATAGTCGTAGGGCAGCACGAAGGACCCGGGGTCCACGACCGCAATGCGCTTGTTGTTCAAGGCGGGACGCTCAGTGAGCGAACCAGTAGCGTCGGTTCAGTCGATATGCCGGCTTGCATCGCCGTTCGCCGATGTCCTGCGCTGGATTGCCGCCCACCATACGGCCCGGCGGCACGTCTTTGGTCACCACCGAGCCGGCCATCACCACCGAGCCTTCTCCCAGGTGAACGCCCGGCATGATCATCGCGCCTGCGAACACTACGACGTAATCGTCGATTCGCACCTCCGCTCCCTTGGCTGCGAAATTCTCGTCGTGTGGGTCGTGCCCCAATGTGTAGATCTTCGCGTCATGGGAGATGGACACCTGCCGCCCAATGCGGATGCCCATGCGGTTGTCCAGGTAGACCCCGCGGTTGATTAGGCTGCCCTCCCCGACCGACAATCGCCCCACGTGGAAGAAGCGCACGCTACCTTGCAAGGTTGCATTGCGGTGAACGTCGAAGCGGCACACTCGGTAGAGAAGCGGCCGCAGGCCAAATGGCATGAGCCTGTGAAGCGCATTGATGATCGCTAAGCCAATGAAATAGATTTGATTCGTCACGCGCGACAACTGGCACCACTGAACCATGGCCTCCAGTGAAAAATGGGCAACCTAACAGGGATCAGCAGACACACTGGGCAACCAACGCTGACCAGTGTGTCGCTTACTCATAAGTCATTCGCTTGCGAGATTGTTCATGTACTGATTAGCATTCTCACGAACCTTGTCAATCGGCGGATTCGCCGCCACTAGCCATTTCTTGTTAAATGAAAGAGGAAAACTCTCCTGAGCAATAGCTTCGGGAATGAGGCCCGTACTCCCCCAGTTGTATTTCCACGCAAGGATCTCTTTTGCAGATTCGAGTACATAGATTGGCTGTGGAGTCGCCCGCCTGAGACCATGGGCCGTGGACTTTCCATGCAAAGGCCGTGGAACTCTAACCTCGTCACCATTCTTGTCCCAACCAATCCAGTGGCTATAAAAACCAGTCCGCCTTCCTGGAAGAACATGGAATTCGAAGTAGGCGCAGTTCAAGGTAGGGATTCGGCGTTCGCAAATGGAACGCATAAGCCGAAGGGACACCTCACCGAACTTGTCGGTTGGCGTTCCAGCCAAGGTAGTACGCAAATGGTGGTAGCCTTGAAAGCCAAGTTCCCGGGCCCTTATCTCAAGCATCTTGCAATGAGATTCGGCAGCGTCGGCGGAACCGCCAACCATGTCCTTGAAAGCGCCAAGAACTTCCTTGTACTGAAACATCACATCTCCTATTGATTGAGCCGCAGAGGCTGAGACCCCTGTAGAGCAGGCTGCTTGCTCACTCGGCTAACAAGGCCAATGTGATATTGCGAAGTGCAACCGATTTTTCCCATGCAGCCGGGCGGAAATCTTGGAACCGTGAGGCAATGCTAGCAGAGCACGGAACTGGCGTGCAAGGAGAAAACTTCGAGAGACCTACAATTCGCGATTTGCCCCTCCAACGACAGCACGCCATGGACCAAGACGACAACCAGCTCATCGCCGAACGCCGTGAAAAGCTCGCCGCGATCCGCAAACAAGGCGTGGCCTTCCCGAACGACTTCAAACCGAAGAACCATTCGGCCGACCTGGCCCTGAAATACGGCCCGCTCGAGAACGAGGAGCTGGAGCCGCAAGGCGTCAAGGTGAGCGTCGCCGGCCGGCTGATGCTTAAACGCGTCATGGGCAAGGCGAGCTTCGGCACGCTGCAGGACGCCTCGGGCCGCATCCAGCTCTTCGTCACCAAGGACGCGCTGGGCGACGAGGTCTATGCCGCCTTCAAGCACTGGGACCTGGGCGACATCCTCGGCGCCGAGGGCACGCTCTTCAAGACCAAGACCGGCGAGCTATCGGTGCGCGTCACGTCGCTGCGCCTGCTGACCAAGAGCCTGCGTCCGCTGCCCGACAAGTTCCACGGCATGGCCGACCAGGAACAGAAGTACCGCCAGCGCTACGTCGACCTCATCACCGACGAAGCCGCCCGCGTGCGATTCGCGGCGCGCAGCAAGGCGGTGAGCTCGATCCGCAATTTCATGGTGGAGCACGGCTTCCTCGAAGTCGAGACGCCGATGTTGCACCCCATCCCGGGCGGCGCCAACGCCAAGCCGTTCAAGACCCACCACAACGCGCTCGACCAGGAGATGTTCCTGCGCATCGCGCCGGAGCTCTACCTCAAGCGCCTGATCGTGGGCGGCTTCGAGCGGGTGTTCGAGATCAACCGCAACTTCCGCAACGAAGGCATCTCGGTTCGGCACAACCCCGAATTCACGATGATGGAGTTCTACGCGGCCTACTGGAACCACCACGACCTGATGGACTTCACCGAGGCGGTGCTGCGCCACGCCGCGCGCTGCGCGACCGGCTCGGCCAGCATCACCTACGCCGGCAAGCCGGTGGAACTCGACAAGCCCTTCGCACGCCTGTCGGTGCGCGATTCGCTGGTGGCGCATGCAGGCCTGTCGCAGGCCGAGGCCGATGACGCCGAGGTGTTGCGCGCCAAGCTCAAGGCGCTGGGCGAGGAAGCGCCCGCGCACTGGAAGCTGCCCGAGCTGCAGTTCGGCCTGTTCGAGGCGGCCGTCGAAGAAAAGCTGTGGCAACCCACCTTCATCATCGACTACCCGGTCGAAGTCTCCCCGCTGGCCCGGGCCTCTGACACCAACCCCGCCATCACCGAGCGCTTCGAGCTCTTCATCACCGGCCGTGAGTACGCCAACGGCTTCTCCGAGCTGAACGACGCCGAGGACCAGGCTGCGCGCTTCCAGGCGCAGGTGGCCAACAAGGACGCGGGCGACGAAGAGGCGATGTACTACGACGCCGACTTCATCCGCGCGCTCGAATACGGCATGCCGCCCACCGGCGGCTGCGGCATCGGCATCGACCGGCTGATCATGCTCATCACCGACAGCCCGAGCATCCGCGACGTGATCCTGTTCCCGTCGCTGCGCAAGGAAGGCTGAGGACGCGAAATGCTGCGGCTGCCGACGCTCGAAGCGATCGACGCCGCCGTGTGGATCGAGCTCTCGCGGGCGGCCCGCGACAAGGCGCATGCATGGCGCACGCCGGTGCTCGCGACCGTGGATGGCAGCGCGACAGCGCCGCGTGCCGATGCACGGACCGTCGTGCTGCGCGAAGCCGATGAAGCAAGCCGCCGGCTCGTGTTCTTCACCGACTCGCGCAGCCCCAAGGCCGCGCAAGTCGCCAGCCACCCCGGCGCGACGCTCGTCTTCTGGTCGCCCGCGATGAACTGGCAGCTTCGATGCGATGTGCGGCTGCCGATCGCCGTCGACGGCGCCGAGGTCGAAGGCCGATGGATGCGCATCCAGTCGTCCGCTGCGGCTTCCGACTATCTGTCTTTCGCATCGCCCGGCGCGCCAATCGACGGCCGCCCAAGGCCGCCACTCGACCAGCCGCACTTCGCCGTCGTCACTGCCCAGGTGCAATCCATCGACTGGCTCGAACTCCATCCCGACGGCCACCGCCGCGCCCGGCTGAGCACGCCAGCCCGCACCTGGCTACAGCCGTGAACCCTGCGAGACAATCGGCCCCCATGCCGATCCGCACCATCACCGCCACCCGCTACGTCACGCCGCTGCGCGAAGGCGGTTCGCTGCCGGCCGTGATCGAGGCGGACGACCAGGGCCTGTACGTGCTCAAGTTCCGCGGCGCGGGCCAGGGTCGCAAGGCCTTGGTCGCGGAACTGGTCGCCGGCGAGATCGCCCGCGCCGCCGGCCTGCCCGTGCCGGAAATCGTCTTCGTGCAGCTCGACCCCGCCCTCGCGCAGACCGAGCCCGACCCCGAGATCCAGGACCTCATCCGCGCAAGCGCCGGCCTCAACCTCGCGCTGGATTACCTGCCCGGCTCCGTCACCTTCGACCCGCTCGCGGAGAAACCGTCCGCCGATCTCGCGTCAGCCATCGTGTGGCATGACGCCTTCGTCACCAACGTCGACCGCACGCCGCGCAACAGCAACATGCTGGTGTGGCACCGCAAGCTCTGGCTCATCGACCACGGCGCAGCGCTGTACTTCCATCACAACTGGCCGAACTACATGGAGCGCAGCACCAGCCCTTTCGCGCTCATCAAGGACCATGTGCTGCTGTCATTCGCGTCCACGCTCGCCGAGGTCGACGTGAAGATGGCGCAGATGCTCACGCCGGAGGTCGTCGCCGGCGTCGTCCAGATGATCCCCGACGACTTCCTCGACGATGACCCGATGTTCACCGGCCCCGATGCCAAGGCGCAGCAGCGCGAGGCCTACCGCGCGTACCTCGTGAATCGCCTGCAATCACCGCGCGCTTTCGTGGAGGAGGCCATCCGTGCCCGCAGCGCTCATCTATGACCACGCCATCGTGCGGGTGGTGCCGCGCGTGGAACGGGGCGAATTCGTCAACGCCGGCGTGATCCTCTCGTGCGCGGCGCAGGGCCTCCTGAAGGCACGCATCGAGCTGGACGAGGCGCGGCTGCTGGCGCTGGACCCGCACGTGGACCTGCAGGCCGTGCGCGCCAACCTCGCCACCATCCCCGCCATCTGCGAAGGCGGCGACTCCGCCGGCCCGATCGGCCGGCTGCCCTTGCGCGAGCGCTTCCACTGGCTGGTCGCGCCGCGCAGCACCATCATCCAGACCTCCGCCGTGCACCTCGGACGCTGCGACGACCTGGACAGCGCGATGAACCACCTGCTCGACCGCATGGTGCGGGCACCGGCCAAGCCCTGACGCATCCATCGCGAGGCGGCTACTTGAGGTCCTCGGTCTCGAAGTGGATCGTCTTCACCAGCCGGTCGCTGCGCGGCAGCTTCGCGCGCATGGCATTCAGCGGCGGCATGTTCACCGCATCGGCGACCACATCGATGTCCTCGGGCTTGCGCATGCCGCGCACGGCGACGACGTGATCCGAGCTGGGACGGCCTTCGATGTCCTTGACGAGGAACCAGGTGCCGCCGCGTCCGACCGCGCGGTAGTGCACGTGCGCGGCAGGCGGTGCGGACGCATCCAGCGGCTGGTAGCGCAGCATCTGCGTCACCACCACCGTCACGTTCTTGAAGCGGGTCGTGCCGCCGCGCTCGAAGTGCCCCTCGACCACGTCCGCCTTGAACGAATGCAAGGGGTTGGCGGCATCAGGCGCGAGCCGGTCCAGCTCGAACTTCTCGGGCACCAGCGTCCACACGCGAGGCCGCGTGCCGATGTCCCAGCGCAGCCGCCGCTCGACCGCCGGCTCCGCGAGGCGCAGGGCAAACACCACCTGCCGGTCGTGCGGCGCATGGAACATCGGCAGATGCGACGCATACAACCCATCGGCGCCGCCGAAGAGCAGCATGCCGTGCAGGCCGTAGCTCGCGTCGGGCTTGCTTTCTTCGGCGCATACGGCCCCCGCGAACAAGGCGATGCACGCAGCAGTCAGGGCGGCCAGCCATCGAGCCTTCATCTCAACGTTGCTTGAACGCGGGCTTGCGCTTGTTCACGAACGCATCCATGCCTTCCTTCTGGTCTTCCGTCGCGAAGAGCGAATGGAACATGCGCCGCTCGAACTGGATACCCTCGGCCAGCGGCCCTTCGTAGGCGCGGTTGACGCATTCCTTGGCCATCATCACGCTCGGGCCGCTGAACTCGTTGATCGTCTGTGCCGCGGCGAGCACAGTGTCCATCAGCTCGGCGGCCGGCACCACGCGCGACACGAGGCCCGCACGCTCGGCTTCGGCGGAATCCATCATGCGACTGGTGAGCACGAGGTCCATGGCCTTGGCCTTGCTGATGGCGCGTGGCAGGCGCTGCGTGCCGCCGGCGCCGGGGATGATGCCCAGCTTGATCTCGGGCTGGCCGAACTTGGCGGTGTCGGCGGCAATGATGAAGTCGCACATCATCGCGAGCTCGCAGCCGCCGCCGAGCGCAAAACCCGCCACCGCGGCGATCACCGGCTTGCGGATGGCGCGGATGGTTTCCCAGTTGCGGGTGATGTAGTCCGTCTTGTAGACGTCCATGTAGGTCCAGCTCGCCATCGCGGCGATGTCCGCACCCGCCGCGAAGGCCTTTTCGCTGCCGGTGATGACGATGCAGCCGATGCCGTCGTCGGCGTCGAAGGCCTTCATGGCCGCGCCCAGCTCGTTCATCAGGCCGTCGTTGAGCGCGTTCAGCTGCTTGGGCCGGTTCAGCGTGATGAGGCCGGTCTTGCGCTCGCCGTCGCCGCGCACCTCGGTGAGGATGAATTCGTAGCTCATGAAGGGTTCTCCTGTTCGTCGATCGCGCAACTATACGAAGCCGCGGCCGAAAGCGCGGGTCACCGAGGCGTCACCCCTGGCGTGAAGGGCCATGCGGCCGGCCGTTCAAGGCGCCGCGAGCTGCGGCTTGCGGCGGATCATCAGGTCGATGTAGGTCTGCTCGTCCTGCGAGATGCGGATGCGCGCCGGCAGGTAGGCCAGGCTCGGGGCGATCCACATCTCGGCCACCAGGTCGCCGCCCTTCTTCGCCACGCGCCGCGGCTTGAGGTGCACGCCCTCGACCGCGCCGAAGGGCGTGTAGAGCGTCTCCTTCTCGAGCACGTCGTAGACCCAGTGGTCCACGCGGCGCGGCAGCGCGAGCGGCATGTCGATGACGGTGCCCGGCGCGAGCAGCTCGGGCTTTGTCGTGAAGAGGAACGTGAGCTGCACGAACTGGCTGGCCGCGTCCTGCAGGCCCGGCCAGCGGACATTGCGCTGCCCGCCCGGCAGCACGACCACATCGGGCTCGAAGCGGATGGTGCTGCGGCGGCGGTCGCGGCCGGCGACCTTGCTGTCTTCATCGAAGGTCTCGGGCCGCAGGCCTTCCGGCGTGAGCACGCCGTCGCTGATCATCGAGCGCGTGGCCAGCGGCAGGATGGGCAGGCCGATGGTCACGTCCAGGTGCACCTGGTAGCGGTTGCCCATGCGTATCCATTCGACCTGCGCCGTGCCGCCGACTTCGCCTTGGTAGTTGCCGGTGAGGACGTAGCTCAGCCGGGTGGATGCCGGCCATTCGAAGGCCGGGGCGCTGCCGGCGCCGGCCACGGGCAAGGCCGAAGCCGGCGGCTCGACGGAGGCGACCGATTCGGGCGCGCTCGCCGCCGCCATCGCGGGCTCGGGCGGTGACTCGCGCACCGCAGCTTCGGCGGCCTGCTCCTGAGCTTGCGATGCCGCATCGGCCACCTGCGGCGATTCGGCTTCAGCGGCGGATGCAGCCGAATCGACGGGCCTGGCGCGGCGAGGGTGCGTGGCGCGCGACGCTGCTGCCCCCTTCGGTGCCGCCACCGGCGGCGGCACGGCGATCTCCATGTCGCGCACGAACACCGCCTCCACCCGCTGCGGCATGTCCGCGTAGGCGGTGATGTCCATCATCCGCTCGCTCACCCGGTCGGCGATGCAGGCGTGCGCCACGATGACGCCGATCACCACCGCCCATGCACCTGCGCGCCGCTGCCAGGGCTCGCCCGCGCCCAGGACGGCGCGCCAGGGGCTCAACCCGTGAGCCATGCCCGGCGCAGGGCCAGCGCGGGTTTTTGCGCCTTCGCGTCGGCGGTGAGCGTCACGGCACCCGTGACGGCGTCGTCCTTGGGCAGCGCGAGCGGCAGGCTGAGCACCCGCTGGTCACGGCTCACGAGCAGCGCGGCCTGGCCGCCGGGTACCGCCACGCGCAGCAGGTCGTCCAGCCGGCGGATGCGCCAGCCATTCACCGCCAGCACCTCGTCGCTCACCGACGCGCCGGCGCGCTCGGCGGCACCGCCGCGCAGCACGTGAGTCACGCGCACGCCCGTCAGCGCGCTCTCGCTCACGCGCAAGCCCAGCCGCTGGGGCACCGTGGGCGCCTGCGCCTGCCACTGCACGCCGGCCTGCTCGAGCAGGCCTTGCAGCGGCAGGTCGGCCGTGCCGTGCACGAAGGCGTCGATCTCCCCGTCGTAGCTGCGCCCACCCACCTCGCGCAGCACTGCGCGGATGTCGCTCTCGCTGATCGGCCCGCCGCCGCTGCTGGCCCACAGCCCGCGCATGACCTCGTCGAGGCTGCCCTGATGCTGACGCAGCGTGAGGTCCAGCGCGAGCGCGACCAGCGAGCCCTTGGTGTAGTAGCTGATGGTGCCGTTGGGCGTGTTCTCGTCGGTGCGGTAGTACTTGACCCAGGCATCGAAACTCGCCTGCGCCACGCTTTGCACCTTGCGCCCCGGCGTGTCCAGCACGCCGGAGATGGTCTTGGCCAGCAGCTTGAAGTAGCGCGCCTCGTCGATCAGCCCCGCGCGCACCAGCAGCAGGTCGTCGTAGTAGGAGGTGAAGCCCTCGAAGAACCACAGCAGCTCGGTGTAGTTCTCTCGCGTGAAGTCGTAGGGCGCGAACTCGCGCGGCTTCAGGCGCTTGACGTTCCAGGTGTGGAAGTACTCGTGGCTGATGAGGCCCATCAGCGTCACGTAGCCATCGGTGAGCTCGGGCTTGCCCTTTTGCGGCAGGTTGCGCCGCGCGTCGATGAGCGCGGTGCTCGCACGATGCTCGAGCCCGCCGTAGCCCTCGTCCACCGCATTGAGCAGGAAGACGTAGCGATCGAAAGGCGGATGGCCCTCCGGATGCCACAAGGCGATGGCCGCCTCGCAGATGCGCTGGCTGTCGGCCAGCAGCCGCTCGCCGTCGAAATCGGGGAAGGCGCCGGCCACCACGAACTCGTGCGGCACGCCGCGCGCCATGAACTTGCCGCGCCAGAAGGTGCCCAGCTCCACCGGATGGTCGACCAGCTCGTCGTAGCCCGAGGCGCGGTAGCTGCCGCGGCCGGCGGCATCGACCTTGACGGCAGGCATGGCGGTGGCCACTTCCCAGCCCGCGGGCAGCTCGACGATGTCCAGGCCGTGCGGTTCGTCTTCCCGGCCTTCGACGCGCAGGCACACGCTCGTGCCGTTGAAGAAGCCGCGCTGGGGGTTGAGGAAGGCCGTGCGCACCGAAGTGTCGAAGGCGTACACCAGGTAGCTCAGAACCAGCGGCACGCCCGGCTTGCAGCTCGCTTCCCAGCTGGCCTTGTCGAGCTGGGCCAGGGGCACATCGGCGCCGGCCTGTTCTGCCCTCAAGTGCGACAGGTGCCGCGCGAATTCACGCACGAGGTAGCTGCCGGGGATCCACACCGGCAGGCTCAGCAGTTGTCGTTCGGCGGGGTCGGGGACCGTCAGCGTGACGCGGAACAGGTGGGCGTTCGAATCAGCGACGGCAATGCGGTAGGAAATCATGCGGAGGAGGTCCAGCGCCCAAGTTGCGGGGCATTGTCACCCGACCGGGCGCTGGGCACGCCCGAGGAAAACCTGGGAAACCGTCGGCCTATGCAGCCGCGGCCTTGCATCAGGGCATCCAGCACCGCCCGTCGCCCGATCTCCCGGCCGGCGGCTCGCCCGCGTGGCTCAGCCCGGCTTGCGCGCCGCCGTCGCGGTGGCGAGGTTCTTCTCGACCTGGTCCAGCGGCAGGGCGCCCGGGACGCGCTTGCCGTCCTCGAACACCAGCGCCGGCGTGCCGTTCACGCGGTGCTTCTTGCCGAGCGCGACGTTGCGCTGCAAAGCGCCGGTGTCGCAGGCACCCATGTTGCGCACGGGCGGAGCACCGGTGAGCATCCAGTCGCGCCAGGCCTTGGTGTTGTCCTTGGCGCACCAGATGTCGCGCGACTTCTCGGGCGAATCGCCGCCGAGGATGGGGTACAGGAAGGTGTAGACGGTCACGTCCTTCACGCCCTGCAGGTCGCGCTCGAAACGCTTGCAGTAGCCGCAGTTCGGGTCCGCGAAGATCACGAGCTTGCGCGCGCCAGTGCCCTGCTTCCAGACGATGGCGTCCTTCAGCGGCAGGGCCGCGAAGTCGATGGCGGTGAGCTTGTTGACGCGTGCTTCGGTGAGGTTGGTGCGGGTCTTGGTCTCGACGATGGCGCCTTCGACGATGTGGTTGCCCTGCTCGTCGCTGTAGAACACCTCGGTGCCCAGGCGGATCTCGTAGAGGCCGGGAATCGGCGTCTTGCTGATCTCGTCGATCTTCGGCCAGTCGGGGAAGCGCTCGGCGATGTTCTTGCGGATCGCGTTGTCGTCAGCCACGGCCACCGTGGCGGAGGCGACCAGGGTGCCGGCACAGAAGGCGGCGAGCAGGATGCGGCGGAGGGTGGACATCGAAGGGCTTTCAGGAGTCGAGCGCCCTGGCGGTGAGCCAGCGCTTGAGCGGCGGGAGGTGGTTGACGAGAGTCATGCCACGGTTGCGAAGTTCCCGCACCGTGGGCGCGGACTGTGAGAAAAGTTGCAGCAGGCCATCGGTCATCTGGCCCATGGCCCAGGTGGGCACGAGGCGGGCACGGGCGTAGCGGCGCAGCAGCTTCTCGTCGCCCAGGTCGCGCCAGCGTTCGCGCTCGGCGATCACGCGCGTGAGCGCCGCCACGTCGGCCAGCCCGAGGTTGAGGCCCTGGCCGGCCAGCGGATGCACCACATGGGCCGCATCGCCCAGCAACACCCACCCCCGACCGCTGAAGGCCTGCGCCGTGCCACGCAGCAGCGGCCACGCCGCGCGCTCGGACGCCAGCTGCAGTTCGCCGGCCGCGCCACCGGTGGCCTCCATCAGGGCCTGCTCGAAGGCCCGGCTTTCCAGCCCCATCAGCACATCCGCCCGATCGTCAGGCAGCGACCAGACCAGGGCAAACGATCTCCCCGGCCCCGGTGTATCAAAAGGCAACAGGGCGAGCACATCCGGCGCGCGGAACCACTGCCTGGCGGTGTTGGCATGGGGCCTGGAGGAGGTCAGCCGTGCCGCAATCGCACGGTGGCCGTAGTCGTCGCGTTCGAAGGCCACGCCCAGCGCCTCGCGCGCACTCGAGGCCTTGCCTTCGCACAGCGCGGTCAGGGGGGCGGTTACCTCGTCGTCGTCCACGGGCGTGATGTGGGGCGAGAAGCGCACGGCGGCGGCGAGTTCGCGCTCGAGCACCGCGGCATCCACGATATGGGCCAGTTCGCCCACGCGCGCCTCCCAGGCCGAGAACTCGATGAGGCCGCCCGAGGCGTCGCCCTCGATGTGCATGTCGTGCACGGGCGTCGCGGACTGCGCGGGCAAGGCGTCCCACACCTTGAGCGCCTGGAGCAGCCCGACCGAGGCGGCGTTCAGCGCATAGGCCCGGATGTCGGGCGGCCCGTCGCGGCGCACCGGGTCGGCCCGCAGCGCCACCTGCAGCCCCTGGCGCGCGAGCGACAGCGCCAGGCTTCGTCCCACGATGCCCGAACCCCTCACCAGCACGTCGAATGTCTTCATCGCGGGCGATTGTAGGGAGCGCCGAATGCCCCTGGTCCGCCAAGCAAGGGCACAATTTCGGCCCTGAAGGGACTTGCATCATGAGTGTGTGGATTCGCCGCGGCCTGCTGGGCCTGGTCGGCTTGATCGTTCTGGTCGTCGCGGCAGCGGCGGTCTTCATCGCCAGCTTCGACGCCAACAAGTACAAGGGCGTGGCCGTCGACTGGATGAAAACCCATCGCCAGCGCACGCTGGTCATCGACGGTCCGATCGAGCTGTCGATGTTCCCGCGGCTGGCGATGAAGGTCTCGAAGATCACGCTGAGCGAGGCGTCGAAAGCCGACAACTTCGCCGCCATCGATGCCGCGAGCCTCGCGGTGGACGTGCTGCCGCTGCTGCGGGGCGAGGTGGTGGTGGGCCGCGTCGAAGCGCATGGCGTTCGCGTGACCTACCTGCGCGATGCCAAGGGCAAGAGCAACATCGACGACCTTCTCGCCGCCGACTCCACGCCTGAGGAGCCGAAGGGCGCGAGCAAGCCGGTGCGCTTCGACGTGAGCGGCATCGTGCTGAGCGACGTGAAGGCTGTCGTGCGCGACGAGATGACCGGCACCAATGGCCAGTTGCTGCTGCAGTCCTTCAACTCGGGGCGGCTCGCCAACCGCGTCGAAGCGCCGGTGGACATGGCGCTGCAGTTCGACTTCAAGCAGCCGGCCGTCAAGGGCTCGCTCACGGGCGACACGCGACTCACGCTCGACACCGAGACGCAGTCGGCATCGCTCAAGAAGATGAACCTTGCCTTCAAGGGCGATGCACCCGGCCTGAGCGCGGCGGACCTGTCGCTCAAGGGCGGCGTGGCCTGGGACGGCGCGAAGAAGAGCGTCAACGCCGAAAACTTGTCGGTGAAGCTGTCGGGCCACACCGGCTCACTCAAGCACGACGGCACCACGCTGTCGATCGAGCGCTTCGCCTTCGAGCCGCAGGCGCAGAACCTCACGCTGCGCAAGCTGCAAGCCGCGGTGAAGGCGACGCAGGCGGGCCAGCCGGTCACGCTCGATCTCGAATGGCCCGAGCTCGCGATTGCAGGAAAGAACCTCACCGGCGGCGCCTTCAGCGGCAAGCTCACGCACGGTGGCGACATGCCGCTGTCCGCAAGCTTCAAGAGCACCGCGCCCAGCGGCAATTTCGATGCGGTGCACCTGCCCGGCTTCCAGGCGCAGGTGGAAAGCGATTCGCCGCAGCGCAAGCTCGCCGGCACCTTGCGCAGCGACCTCGTCATCAAGCCCTCGCCCTTCTCGCTCGCGCTGGACAAGCTCGACCTGCAGGCCAAGGTGCAGGAGCCGGGGCTGCAGCCGCTCGCGCTCAACGTGCGCGGCAATGCGCTCGCGTCGCCGCAGAAATCGGGCTGGAACATCGCCGGCCAGCTCAACGACAACAAGTTCGCCACCGAAGGCACGGCGGTGCTCGCGGGCGACACGCCGCTCATCAACGCCCGCGCCAACTTCGACTCGCTGGACCTGAACAAGGTGCTCGCAAGCTCGAAGGTGTCGGCGCAAGCCCCGCCCGCCAAAGGCAATGCCGACACGCCCGTCGACCTCGCGGGCCTGCGCGCCGTGAACGCGCAGGTCGCGCTCACCGCCGGCCGCTTCGTCTTCCAGCAGTACAAGGTGGCCGATGCGCGCATCCAGGCGTCGCTGGACGGCGGCATGCTGCGCATCACCGAACTGCAGGGCAAGGCCTGGGGCGGGCAGCTGAACGCCACGGCCTTCGCCGACGCACGCGCGAGCCGCATCGCGATCAAGGGCGCGGCCACCGGCGTGAACGTGAACGCGCTCATCAAGGACGTCGCGGCCAAGGACTGGATCGAGGGCAACGGCCGCGTGAGCTTCGACCTGGACAGCGCAGGTCGCAGCGTCAACGAGATGAAGTCGCGCCTGAAGGGCACGGCCGCCTTGCAGCTGCGCGACGGCGCCATCAAGGGCATCAACCTTGCCAAGAGCCTTAGGCAGGCGCAGGCGGCGCTGGGCCTGAAGAAGGACGCGCAGCAGAAGGCCAACCAGACGGAGAAGACCGACTTCAGCGAGCTGTCGGCCAGCTTCCAGATCGCCGACGGCGTGGCGCGCAACCGCGACCTCGACATGAAGAGCCCTTTCCTGCGCCTGGGCGGCGAAGGCGCGATCGACGTGGGCAAGTCGCGCATCGACTACGTCGCCCGTGCCACGGTCGTGAGCACCACCAAAGGCCAGGAGGGCGCAGAGCTGGCGGCGCTGAAGGGCCTCACGATTCCCGTGCGCCTGACCGGGCCCTTCGAGTCGCTGGACTGGAAGATCGAGTGGTCAGCCATCGCCACGCAGGCGGCCACCAAGAAGATCGAAGACGCCCTGAGCGAGAAGCTGGGCCTGAAGCCCGCGGCAGGGGCTGCCTCCAAGCCCTCCGCTGCGGATGCGTTGAAGAAGGGACTGAAGGGGCTGTTCAAGTGAGCGACCTGCAAGTGCGCATCGCCGCGCTGAACGTGTACCCCGTCAAGAGCTGCGCCGGCATCGCGCTGGATGAAGCCCTGCTCATCGAGACCGGCATCGAGTTCGACCGCGCCTGGATGGTGGTGGATGCCGACGGCCGCTTCGTCACCCAGCGCGAGTTGCCGCGCATGGCGCTCATCCGGCCGACGCTCAGGACCGAGGACATGGTGCTGCGTGCGCCGGGCATGCTGGCCTTGCACCTGTCGCTCAATGCGGTGGAGGCGCCATGCCGCGTCACGGTGTGGCGCGACCAGGTCGCGGCCTACGACATGGGCGATCTGTCTGCGCAGTGGTTCAGCGATTTCCTGGGCCGGCGAGTGCGGCTGGTGCGCTTCGACCCCGCGCACAAGCGGCTGTCGAATCGAAACTGGACGGGCGAGATCAAGGCCGAGAACGCCTTCTCGGACGGCTATCCGATCCTCGTGGCCTCCGTCGCCGGGCTCGACGAGCTGAACCGGCGACTGGCCGCCGGTGGGCATGACGCGGTGACGATGGCGCGCTTTCGGCCCAACCTCGTCATCGACGGCGTGGAATCGAACGGCGAAGATCATCTCGACGAAATCGCGTTCGACACGCCCGACGGCCCCGTGCGGCTCAAGCTGGTCAAGCCGTGCGCGCGCTGCCCCATCCCCGACGTCGACCCTGCCACCGGCGAGCCAGGCCATGCGGTGGGCGACACGCTGCTCACCTACCGCGCCGATTCGCGCCTGGACGGCGCCATCACGTTCGGCATGAACGCCGTGATCGTCGAGGGCGTGGAGCGGCCGCTGCGCGTGGGCATGACAGGCGAGGCCTCCTACCGCTTTGATTGACGCCGCTTCCGACCGGCCTGGGCGTGCTGTTCACTGTCGCCTCGGTGCTGCTGTCGGCGGTGGGCAGCCTCACCGCCAGCCGCAACCGCACGGGTGGCCTGCCCTTCTGGCCGGCGTTGGGCTGGGGCATGGTCTACGGCGCGGCTGCGAGCGCTTTGATCGCTGCAAGCCCAGGGCCACAGCTTCGCGTTGCCGCTGGTGTTCTCGTGGTGGACGTCACTGCTGTACCTCGCGCTCGCGGGCTCGGTGCTCACTTTCGCCTGCTACCTCACGTTGCAAGACCGCATCGGCCGGGGCCTTCGGGCGCCATCGGCGTGATGACGCCGCTGCTCGCACTCGTGGTGTCGATGCTGTTCGAGTCCTACCGGCCCGACGTGCTCACCGGCGTGGGCGCGGCACTGGCCGTGGCGGGCAATGCCCTGATGCTTCGGCGGCCCGCCTAAAATCCCGCCTTCCCGCCGAATTCCCCCTCGAAGTCCAGAAAGTCCTCCATGAGCCTCAAATGCGGCATCGTGGGCCTGCCCAACGTGGGCAAGTCCACCCTCTTCAACGCGCTGACGAAAGCCGGCATCGCCGCCGAGAACTACCCGTTCTGCACCATCGAGCCCAACGTGGGCATCGTGGAGCTGCCCGACCCGCGGCTCACGGCGCTGGCCGAGATCGTCAAGCCCGAGCGCATCGTGCCGGCCATCGTGGAGTTCGTGGACATCGCGGGCCTGGTGGCCGGCGCCTCCAAGGGCGAGGGCCTGGGGAACCAGTTCCTCACGCACATCCGCGAGACGGACGCGATCGTGAACGTGGTGCGCTGCTTCGAGGACGAGAACGTCGTGCACGTGGCCGGCAAGGTCGACCCGATCGCCGACATCGAGGTCATCCAGACCGAGCTGTGCCTGGCCGACCTCACGACCGTCGAGAAGAGCCTCGCGCGCTACGTCAAGCCCGCCAAGGCCGGCGACAAGGAAGCGCAGCGCCTGGTCGACGTGCTCAACAAGTGCCAGGCAGCGCTGGACCAAGCCAAGCCCGTGCGCAGCATCGCCTGGAGCAAGGAAGAACAGATCATCCTCAAGCCGCTGTGCCTCATCACCGCCAAGCCGGCGATGTTCGTGGGCAACGTGGCCGAGAGCGGCTTCGAGAACAACCCCTTCCTCGACAAGCTGCGCAGCTTCGCCGAAGGCCAGAAGGCGCCGGTGGTGGCCATCTGCGCCAAGACCGAGGCCGAGCTTGCCGAGATGGCCGACGACGACCGCCTGATGTTCCTCGCCGAGATGGGCCAGACCGAACCGGGCCTGAACCGCCTGATCCGCGCGGCCTTCAAGCTGCTGGGCCTGCAGACCTACTTCACCGCCGGCGTGAAGGAAGTGCGCGCCTGGACCATCCACGTCGGCGACACCGCACCCCAGGCGGCCGGCGTGATCCACACCGATTTCGAGCGCGGCTTCATCCGCGCCCAGACCATCGCCTTCGACGACTTCGTCGCCTTCAAGGGCGAACAAGGCGCCAAGGATGCCGGCAAGATGCGCGCCGAGGGCAAGGAGTACGTCGTCAAGGACGGCGACGTGATGAACTTCCTGTTCAACGTCTGATCGTTCGGGTGCGCATGCCGCACCCCGGAAGGCCGCGCTCGATGGTAGGCTGAGTGCCCCGTTGCGGTGAACCACGCGGCAACGGGCCCGTCGGTTCACCCTCCGCTTCTCCGCTGCCCTTGAACGCCAACCCCGACTCGCGATCGCGCCTGCGCCGGCTGCTCGAGATCCTCGGCACGGCGCTGTGCTATTGCGCCGCGGGCTGGCTGGCCCTGAAGCTCGCGATTCCTCCCGGCTTCGCCTCGCCGCTGTACCCTGCCGCGGGCATCGCGCTGGTCGCGGTGCTGGTCTTTGGCCGGCATGCGGCGCTGGGCGTGGTGCTCGGATCCTTCGCCGGCAACCTGCTCAACGCCGCTCCCGCCCCGGCCGGCGTCACCCCGCTGCTCGTGCCGCTGATGCTCGGCGTCGGCGCGGGCCTGCAGTCGCTGGCCGGCGAGTGGCTGGTCCAGCGCTACATGCGACAGCCGCTCACGTTGTCCGAGCCGATCGACATCGCGACTTTCTTCGGGCTGGGCGCCTTCGCGTCGGCGCTGGTCAGTGCAACGTTCGGCATCACCGTGCTGGGCATCGCCGGCCTTGTCGTGCCGGCAAACCTCGCCTTCAACTGGCTGATCTGGTGGATGGGCGACGCGCTGGGCATCCTCATCGCCGCCCCGATCGCGCTCACGCTCGTGGGCCGGCCGCGCGAAGACTGGGCACCGCGCCGGCTCAACGTGGGGCTCACGCTCACGGTGGTGACGCTGCTGATGGGGTCGATGATCCTGCTCGTGGCGCGCTGGGACGACGAGCGCGTGCGGACCAACTTCGACCGCGAGGCGCTGAACGCCTCCTCGACGCTGGCCTCCCAGCTGCAGGAACCCCTGCACGCGCTGGAAGCACTGCGCGGCGTGTACCTTGCCTCCGAGGAAGTCACCCACGAAGAACTGCAGCGCGCCACCAAGGCCTGGCTGGAAGGGCCGGGCCACCTGCAGGCGATGGGCTTCAACCAGCGGGTGCGCCGCGCCGACATCCCGGCCTTCCAGGACGCCGTGCGCGCCGAAGGCTTCGTCAACTACCGCGTGTTCGACCGCGCCGACGACAACGCGAGCGTCGCCCCCGCGCAGGCCGACGAGGTCTTCGCGATGCGCTACATCCAGCCGCTCGCGCGCAACAGCTCGGCACTGGGCGTCAACGTGCTGACCATTCCCGCCGCGAGGGCGGCCATCGCGTCCGCCGTCCGCACCGACCGGCCGGCCGCCACGGCGGGATTCACGCTGACCCAGGATTCGGGGGGCATCGACCAAACCGGCGTGGTCGTCTACCACGCGGTCTATGCGGGCCGCCCTGCCACCGTCGAAGAGCGGCGCTCGAGCGTGAAGGGCGTCGTCTTCGTCACCCTGCGCATCGAGGACACGCTGCGCGCGGTGCTGGACCAGGTGCCACGCTACCTGAACGTCTGCATCGTCGACACCGACCCCTTGGCCACGCGGCGGCGGCTCTCAGGCCCCAAGGGGTGCGAAACCGCGTCGGCGCCGCTGCTGCACGTGCGGCCCATGCCCTTCGCGGGACGCCAGTGGGACCTGCGCATCTACGCCGACCCGGCCGACCTGCCCACCGCCCGCCGCAGCAATGCCTGGCCGTTCTCGGTGGTGGGCCTGATGTCCGCCGCCGTGCTGGGCGCGCTGCTGCTCACGGTGACGGGACGCGCACGCCGCATCGAACTCGCGGTGCGCGAGCGCACGTCGGCGCTGACCGAGCAGGTGCGCGAGCGCGAGCAGGCGGAGGCAGCGATGCGCGCGAGCGAACAACGCTTTCGCAACATCTTCAACAACGTGCCCATCGGCGTCTGCTACACCGACCTGCGCGGCAACGTGAAGCAGACGAATCCGCGCTTTTGCGAGCTGGTGGGCTACACCGCCGACGAGCTGCTGCGCATGACGGCAATGGACTTCACGCACGCCGACGACGTGGCGCAGGACGTGGAATTCACCACCCAGCTCATCCGCGGCGACTTCCCGCTGTACCGGCGGCACAAGCGCTACATCACCAAGTCGGGCCGCATGCTGTGGGTGCAGGCCACCGTCACGCTGCTGCGCAACGAGGACGGCCTGCCCTGGCGCATCGTGGGCGCGGTGGAGGACATCACCGAGCACCTGCGGCTGGCCGAGGCCGAGCGGGCCCGCGAGGCGGCGGAGGCGTCGAACCGGGCGAAGAGCGACTTCCTCTCGCGCATGAGCCACGAGCTGCGCACGCCCTTGAACGCGATGCTCGGCTTCGCGCAACTGCTCGAGCTCGACCAGCGTCATCCGCTGTCGTCCTCGCAGCGGCCGTGGGTGTCGCAGATCCAGCAGGCGGGCTGGCACCTGCTGGAGATGATCAACGACGTGCTCGACCTGTCGCGCATCGAGTCGGGCAACCTGCGGCTGAGCATCGAGGCGCTGGACCTGACCGCGCTGCTGGGCGCCACCGTCCACATGGTGGACGCCGACGCCCGCCGGCGCGGCATCGAGATCAGCCAGGTGCTGAGCCCGGATGCGACCGTGCTGCGCGGCGACGCGACGCGGGTGAAGCAGATCCTGACCAATCTGCTGACCAACGCCGTCAAGTACAACAACGACGGCGGCCGCATCCACATCGCCAGCCGGCTGCGTGACGAGACTGTCGAGGTCACCGTGACCGACACCGGCCTTGGCATGACCGAGGAGCAGATGCGCGAGCTGTTCCAGCCCTTCAACCGGCTCGGCCGGGAGCGCTCGCAGCAGGAGGGCACCGGCATCGGGCTCGTCATCAGCCAGCGCCTGGCCGAGCTGATGGGCGGCACCCTGAAGGCCCGAAGCGTGGCGGGGCAAGGGTCCAGCTTCACGCTCACCCTGCCCGCCGTGACCGGGCCTCATGCGCTGCGCACCGACTACAGCGCGCTGCACACGCCAACAGCCGAATACCACCGCCGGATCGTCCACTACGTCGAGGACAACGAGACCAACGTCGAGGTGATGCGCGGCATCCTCGCGCAGCGGCCGCAGGTCGTCATGAGCGTGTCGGTCACCGGGCTGGACGGGCTGGCCGCCATCCGGTCCAGGCGGCCGGACGTGATCCTGCTGGACATGCACCTGCCCGACATCAGTGGGCTGGAGCTGCTGCGGCACCTCAAGAACGACCCGGTGACGGTGCACATCCCCGTCGTGGTGGTGTCGGCCGACGCGCTGGGCTCGCAAATCGCCGCCGCGCGGGAGGCCGGCGCCGACCACTACCTCACGAAACCGGTCAGCGTGGCCGAGTTCCTGGAGGTGCTGGACGAAGTACTCGGCGAGGCCGAGACCCGCTTCGGTTGATGGAAATCGAGCATTTTCGCGATCCAAGGCAGTAGCATTCACTCACTTTTCGCGGTCCACCCTCACTGTCAGCACTCTCCGTTCGAGAGTGCTAATATCCGCGGAACCCAAAACCTCCCTGGGGGTCTATGAGTACCATGAACCTGCCCTCCACTTCCTCCGCTGTGGCCGTCCGCGATCCCTGGACGATGGTGCCGTCGCTGGGCAACCTGGACGCCTACATCTCCTCGGCCAACCGCCTCCCCCTGCTCACGCAGGAAGAAGAGGTGTCGCTGGCCCGCCGCCTGCGTGACCACGCTGACGTCGCCGCCGCCGGGCAGCTGGTGCTTTCGCACCTGCGCCTGGTCGTCTCCATCTCCCGCCAATACCTGGGTTACGGCCTGCCCCACGGCGACCTCATCCAGGAAGGCAACGTCGGCCTGATGAAGGCCGTCAAGCGCTTCGACCCCGACCAGGGCGTGCGGCTCGTCAGCTACGCCATGCACTGGATCAAGGCCGAGATCCACGAGTACATCCTGAAGAACTGGCGCATGGTCAAGGTCGCGACGACCAAGGCCCAGCGCAAGCTGTTCTTCAACCTTCGCTCCATGAAGCAAAGCCTCAAGGACGAAGCCGCTGACGTCGACACCCACCGCAACACGCTCACGCAAAGCGAAGTCGACACGATGGCGCGCCAGCTGAACGTGAAGCGCGAGGAAGTGCTCGAGATGGAAACCCGCCTGTCGGGCGGCGACGTGGCCCTGGAGCCGCAGACCGATGACAGCGAAGAGAGCTATGCGCCCATCGCCTACCTGGCCGATGAGTCCAGCGAACCGACCCGCGTGCTGGAAGCCCAGCGCCGCGACTGGCTCGCCAGCGACGGCATCACCAAGGCGCTGGACACCCTGGACGCCCGAAGCCGCCGCATCGTCGAAGAGCGTTGGCTGAAGGTGAACGACGACAGCTCCGGCGGCATGACGCTGCACGACCTGGCCTCCGAGTACGGCGTGAGCGCCGAGCGCATCCGCCAGATCGAGGTGGCGGCCATGAAGAAGATGCGCAAGGCGCTGACGGACGACGCTGCTGCCTGACCTGCCCACCATCCGGTGAACTCGCAACGCGGACCTTCGGGTCCGCGTTTTCGTTTGGCCTCAGGACAGCAAGGCCCGCACGTCGCTCGTGAGGTCGGCCGCACTCACGCCATAGCGCTCGAAGAGACGCACCTGGCCGTTCGTGTCGAAGATGTAGATGCCGGCCGTGTGGTCCATGGTGTAGGAGCCGGCTTCCTTGCCGGGCACCTTGGCGAAAAAGGCCTTGAAGCTCGCAGCGGTCGCCTTGGTCTCGTCCAGCGTGCCGCGCAAGGCGAGGAACTTCGGGTCGAAGTTGGTGATGTAGGCCTTGAGCAGCTCCGGCGTATCGCGCTCGGGGTCCACGGTGATGAAGATGCCCTGCAGCCGATCACCGTCCTTGCCCAGCGCCTTCTTCACCTGCGCCAGCTCCGCCATCGAGGTGGGGCAGACGTCGGGGCACTGCGTGTAGCCGAAGAAGACCGCCGTCACCTGGCCCTTGAAATCATCCGGCGTGCGCGATTGGCCGTTCTGGTCACGCAGGGCGTAGCTGAACTTGGACCCGGTGATGTCCACGCCCTTGAAGCTGGGCCTGTCCGACGCGGCGCCGAGCCCCAGCTTGTCGCACCCGGTGAGCGCCCCCGAGGCGGCGAGCGCAGCAAGTGCGAAGACGATCAACGACCGGCGGAGTGCCATATCAGCGGGCTCACATAGTGATCCACCAGCAGCGCGGCGAACAGCAGCGACAGGTGGATGATGGAATAGCGGAAGGTCTTGCGCGCGAGCGTGTCGGAATACGAGCGCCACAGCTTCCACGCATACCCCGTGAAGCCCGCGCCGAGCAGCACGGCCGACGCGAGGTAGATGTAGCTGCTCATGCCCGACACGAAGGGCAGCAAGGTGCCGGCGAAGAGCACCAGCGTGTAGAGAAAGACATGCAGCCGCGTGAACTCCGCGCCGTGCGTCACCGGCAGCATGGGCAGGCCCGACTTGCGATAGTCCTCGGCGCGGTACAGCGCCAGCGCCCAGAAATGCGGCGGCGTCCACAGGAAGATGATGAGGCACAGGATCCACGCATCGCCGTTCAGGTCACCGCGGATTGCCGCCCAGCCGAGCACCGGCGGCATCGCGCCCGAGGCCCCGCCGATCACGATGTTCTGCGGCGTGAGCGGCTTGAGGATGACGGTGTAGACGACCGCGTAGCCGACGAAGGTGGCGAAGGTGAGCCACATCGTGAGGGGGTTGACCAGCCCATACAGCAAGGCGCTGCCGATGCCGCACAGCACGGCGGAGAAGACGAGCGTCTGCGTGTTGGTGAGTTCGCCCTTGGCCGTCGGCCGCCACGCGGTGCGCGCCATCTTCGCGTCGATGCGCTGCTCGACCAGGCAGTTGAAGGCAGCGGCCGCAGCCGCCACGAGCCAGATGCCGGCCGTGGCAGCCAGCGCCGTCGTCAGGTCGGGCAGGCCCGGCACCGACAACAGCATGCCGATGACGGCGCAGAACACGATGAGCTGCACGACCCGCGGCTTGGTGAGTGCATGGAACTGCCGCAGGCGCGAAGGCATGCTGACGGCGGCGGGCGTGGTGACGGTGTCGGACATGGGGAGCGCGGATTCTACGAAGCCGTCTCTTGACGGACGGTCCATGAGGCGGGCTGCGCCTGGGCACCCACAGGCACAGTGCGTGCCTGCGCGACGCGCGTCAGCAGCAAGGTCATGGTGATGAGCAGCGCCGCGGCGCCACCGGTGTGCGAGAGCGCCGCGACGAGCGGCCAGCCGAGCACGACGTTGCCCAGGCCGCTGGCCAGCTGCCATGCAGCGATGGCCGCCAGCGCGAGGGCGAAGCGCTTGGCCGCCGCCTGGCGCGACGCCGCTAGCCGCCACGCGAGCAGCCCGATCGCCACGAACACCACCAGGGCGCCGATGCGATGCGTGACGTGGATGGCGGTGAGCGCCGAGAACGGAATGGCCTCGCCGTCATGCCCGATGCCGAGCTGGCGCAGGATGGTGAAGGCGTGGCCGAAGTCCATGTCGGGCCACCACTGGCCCTGGCAGGTCGGGAATTCCGAACAGGCGAGCACGGCGTAGTTCGTGCTGACCCAACCGCCCATCGCGACCTGCCCGATGCACAGCAGCCAGACGAATGGAACTGCCCGCCGCAAACCGTCGGGCAAGGCGATCGGCGCGCGGACGTAGGCCTGGCTCTGCGCAGTCAGCAGCATGAGCAGCATCATCGCGCCCAGCAGGTGCATGGTGACGATCGCCGGGTAGAGCTTGAGCGTCACGGTCCATGCGCCGAACGCGCCCTGCAGGCACACGCCGAGGAAGGTGGCGGTGGACCACCACGGCGAGATCGTCCGCGCCTCGCGCCGGTGGGCCAGCCATGTCGCCACCATCAGCACGATGCTCAGCACGCCCACGCCGGTGGCGAAGTAGCGGTGCAGCATCTCGACCCAGGCCTTGGCGTGCGTGACCGGGCCGCTCGGCAGCGCCGCTTGCGCGCTCGTGATCTCGTGATGGGCACCGAGCGGGCTCAGGTTGCCGTAGCAGCCGGGCCAGTCAGGACAGCCCAGCCCCGAATCCGTGAGCCGCGTGAAGGCGCCGAACAGCGTGAGGTCGAAGGTCAGGAAGAGCGTGATCAGCGTGAGCGCGCGCAAGCGCCCCGCCGTGTCGGCGCCGCGGTGTCGCAGCCACCACCAGGCCAGCGGCCCGCACGCAATGGCCAGGCCCAGCAAGGCCATGCGCAGCACCGGCGAGAAATCGTAGAGAGACGACGCGTTCATCCGCTTGTCCTCAGCGCCCCGGCTGGTCCCACGAGGCCGACGCTCGCAGCAGCCGCTCGATGTCGCGCTTGAACTTCGCCGGGTCGGCATCGGGCGGGGCGCGCATCATCCACTGGCCCATCGGGTCGACGAGGTACAGGTGCTCGTCGAGGCGATGCCCGTCGGCCGGGGCGAGCCACTGCGCCAGGGCCTCGCGCGGCACGCGCAGCACCGCCGGCTTGTCGATGACGGAGATCGCATCCAGGACCTCCTTGCGCGGCTTGCCGTCGTCGGGGATGAGCCAGACCTTGTCCATGCGGTCCTTCTCCCGGCCCAGCGTCTCGCGCAGCTGGCGCTGCATGTACAGGTGCTTCTCGCAGCGCGCGTCGCAGGCGGCGTCAGCCACGACGATGAAGAGCCATTGCCCGTGCAGGCTGGCGGGCTGCACCGCCTGGCCGTCCAGCGTCTTCAAGGGCAGGTTCGCGGGAATCTCGCGCGTCGGCAGGATGAGTTCGGCGTAGTTGTTGCGGCTTTGCGGGCGGACCACGAAGTAGGTGAAGTACGACGCCACCACCGGCGCGGCGCACACGGCCAGCACCAGCAGCATCTTCAGCCGGCCCGAGGCGGTTCGGCGAGCGGCGTCGGCATCGATGCCCGGCGAGGGCATCGAGTGCACCGTGAAGCTCACGGCCTCAGGCGCGGCCTTGGCGGGCTCGGACATGCGGGCGGACGAGTTGGAACCAGACATACAAACCTGCCATGAGGGCACACAGCGCGAACCATTGAAAGGCGTAGCCGTAGTGCTTGTGAACGTCGACCGCGGGGCGCGGCCACTGACGCAGCAAACCGTCCTTGATGTCGCCGGCCGGGTCTTCCTGCACCAGCGACAGCGGCAACAGGCGCAGACCGGTTTCGACCGAGAACGCGCCAAGCTCGAGATTCTGACGGATCGGCCCGGACGCTGCCGCACCGAAGTCATAGAGCCGCGAGGGAGGCGGGGCGATGTGGCCGGACACCGTCACCTCACCGGCGGGCGATGCGATGCGCGGCAGCCGCGTGCGATCGAGCTGGTCGCGCGGCACCCAGCCGCGCTGCACGAGCACCGCATCAGCGGAACCCTGCAGCTTGAGCGGCGTCACGACGTAGAAGCCGGGCCGGCCGTTCATCTGGCGGTTGTCGAGGAAGACCGTGGCGGAGGTGATCCATTCGCCTTGCATCTGCGCGCGTCGATAGTGCTGCGCGGGTGCATCGGCCTCGCGCCGCGCGATGAGCCCGGGGGCGAGTGGCGGCATCGTCGCGCGCTCGTCGAGGGCCTGCTGCATGGCTTCCTTCTGCGCGGCGCGGCTGAGCTGCCAGAACCCCAGGCGCGCCGTGATTCCGATACCCAGGAGCGTGGCGACGAGGACGACGATGGCGCTGCGGCCGCGTCGCTTCGCACTCCCCGGGCCTGTCGTGGATGGATCGGATGAGCTCATGGGTTCAGTGCCAGGCGCGATCGGACGGGCGCGGATAATCTGCAGCCATGAAGATCCTGATCGCTGTCGCCTTCGTCGCCATCCTCGGCGCCCTCGCCTTCGCCGGCGTGGCGATGGTCCGCGGCAAGGAAGGCGCCGGCACCTCCAAGAAGCCGACGATGATGCGCGCGCTGGCCGTGCGGGTCGGCCTGTCGGTGGCCTTGTTCCTGTGCATCCTCATCAGCTACAAGCTCGGCTGGATCCAGCCCACCGGCATCGTCGCCCGCTGAACACGCGAGCTGCCGCGCATCGCCAGAAGCAGAAAACGCCGCTCTCGCGGCGTTTTCCTTTGGTGCCGAGGCAGGCCTCAGAACCAGTAGACGATGACGTACAGGCCGAGCCACACCACGTCCACGAAGTGCCAGTACCAGGCGGCGCCTTCGAAGCCGAAGTGGCGCTGCGGCGTGAAGTGGCCCTTCATCAGGCGAAGCGTGATGAACAGCAGCATCAACATGCCCACGAACACGTGGAATCCGTGGAAGCCGGTCAGCATGAAGAAGGTCGAGCCGTAGATGCCCGAGCTCAGCTTGAGGTTGAGCTCATGGTAGGCATGGAAATACTCGTAGCCCTGCAGGCTCAGGAAGGTGGCGCCCAGCAGCACGGTGATCCACATCCAGCCGACGGTCACCGAGCGCTTGCCGGCGATGAGCGCGTGGTGCGCGATCGTGAGCGTCACGCCCGAGCTCAGCAGCAGCGCGGTGTTGATCGTCGGGATGGGCCACGGGCCCATGGTCGTGAACGGCTCGATGGTGCCGGCGGGCGACGCGGTGGCGCCGGCCTGGATGCTCGGCCACACGGCCTTGAAGTTGGGCCACAGCACCTCGTTGGCGAGGCTGCCCAGCGTGGGCACCGAGTACAGCCGCGACCAGAACAGCGC
>Ga0157377_10000087_pt1 | contig 69130 bp, 71 predicted proteins | sample M55metaG_FD_121116 | JGI IMG/M metagenome (GOLD analysis project Ga0157377, IMG submission 121116) | Miscanthus rhizosphere microbial communities from Kellogg Biological Station, Michigan, USA - M5-5 metaG | ecosystem: Host-associated > Plants > Roots > Rhizosphere > Soil | place: USA: Michigan... | reverse complement strand
TCTTCTTCGCGCCGGTGTGGGGAAGGCTGTCGGACCGCATCGGGCGGCGGCCGGTGCTCCTCATCAGCCTCACCGCCAGCTGTCTCGGCTACTTCCTCTTCGCCTTCGCGCAGAGCCTGACGCTGCTCTTCGCCTCGCGGATCATCGCCGGCGTCGGCGGCGCGAACATCGGCACCGCGCAGGCGTACATCGCCGACACCACCACGCACGAGAACCGCGCCAAGGGGATGGGGCTGATCGGCGCCGCCTTCGGGCTCGGCTTCATCCTCGGCCCGCCGATCAGCGGCGCGCTGGCGCACCTCGGCGCGAAGAACGGGCTGCATGGCAACCTGCTCCCCGGCCTGGCGGCGGGAACGCTGTCGCTGACGGCGCTCTGCATCGGCGCGTTCATCCTCGGCGAATCGAAGAAGCCCGACGCCACCATCCGCAGCGGCATCCCGCCGCAGTTCGACCCGCGCGTCTGGCGCGAGACTGCGGCGCACACCATCCTCCCGGCCATCCTGGCCACGCTCTTCATCGCGCTGCTGGCGGTGGCGGGGATGGAGACCAGCGTGACGCTGCACGCGCGCGACCGCTTCGGCTTCAAGCCGCTCGACATGGCGTACTTTTTTCTCTTCATGGGCGTGATCGTGGCGGGCATTCAGGGAGGATTGATCGGCAGGCTGGCGCGCAAGGTGGGGGAGAAGTCGCTGGTGGCGATCGGCACCGCGTCGTTCACCATCGGCCTCGCGCTGATTCCCGGCGTGGTCCGCGTGCCCTACCTCTACGCCGTCGCGTTCTTCCTCGCCGTCGGACAGGGTCTGACCTATCCCTCCCTGACCTCGATGATCACCAAGGCCGTGCCGCCGCGCGAGCACGGCAGCATGCTCGGGCTGGCCACCTCGGTCGGCTCGCTGGCGCGCTTCCTCGGCCCCATCGTCTCCGGATTTTTGTACGATCTGGCGAAGGCGCGCGGCGCGTTCTACGGAAGCGCCGCGCTGACGCTGATCGCGTTGATGATCGCGCTATCGATGAGACGAATGGAGTTGACGAATGGCCATCCTTAAAGTCGCCCGGCTCGGACATCCGGTGCTGCGGCAGAAGGCGTCCGACGTCGAGATCAAGGACATCAAGGCCGGAAAGTTCCAGGCACTGCTCGACGACATGATCGAGACCATGCACGAGTACGAGGGCGTCGGCCTGGCCGGTCCTCAGGTGCATCTGCCGCTGCGGGTCTTCGTCTTCGAGGTGGAGGAGAAGGTAGCCAGGCGCCGCGGCGTGGCCAAGCTCGGCGCCGGAGCGCTCTTCAACGCGACCTACGAATGGATTGGCGACGAGACCATCACCGACTGGGAGGGCTGCCTCAGCGTCCCGTTCCTCGGCGGCGAGGTGGCGCGCGCCAAGCGGCTGCGCGTGCGCGGCATCGATCACGAGGGGAAGCCGGCGGAGATCGAAGCCGCCGACTTCACCGCGCGCATCTTCCAACACGAGATCGATCACACCGACGGGCATGTCTATCTCGACCGGATGCCCGATCTGAAGACGCTCGGCTACACCGTCGTGCTCTGACGTCATCCTGAGCCACGAAGACGGCGAAGGATCTCCGTCGGAGTGATGGAGATCCTTCGCTGCGCTCAGGATGACGGGTAGCCCGCTCAGGATGACGGGGGGCTACGGCACCCAGAACGGCCGCTTGTACTTCACGTAGAGGTCCTCGACCTTCTTCATCCAGAAGCCCCACTGCTGGCCGCCGAAGGTCAGGCCTGGCGCGGGGTACGGCACGCATTGATTCGTGAAGTCCCACTGCGCCTTCCAGAGGATCGGCTGGCCGTCGACGCGCGAGGGGAACGGGCCGGTGACGTAGAGCCACGCCTTGGTCACCGCCCACGGCCCCGGTCCGGGACCTCCCTGCGGCAGGACGACGCCGTACCGCTTCGACAGCGTCGGGGTAGTCATCTGGTTGACGAACGCGTCGCCGGAGCAGTCGGCGGCCTGAAAGACCACGGCGCTTCCGCCGAGGCTGGTCCAGGGCTGGAAGCCGTCGGCGCCCGCGAGCAGATGGACCGCGTCGCCGCCCTGCAGCTCGTAGCGCACCCACGCGTAGTTTGGCCACGCCGGCATCCGGTCGTCCCAGCGAATCAGGTCGCCGATCTCCTTGCCGGTGGCGTCGACCATGACTGGCACGCAGCAGCGCTGCTTGGGACCGGTCGGATGTTCCGGTCGGGGCTGCACCTTGATGTCGGGCTTGGGCTGCGCGAACGCAGCGGTGCAAAGCGAGAGAACGAGGACCGCGAGACGGACCGTACGCATGAATCCTCCTGTCGTTTGAACGGCGAGTCTACACGACGCTCGTCAGCGCCTCGACGAAGCGCTCCATCTCCTCCGGCTTGCCGATGGTCACGCGCAGGTGTTGCGGCATGGCCGGGAAGACGCGGCCGACGTGCACGCGCCGCTCGCGCAGCGCGCCGATGACCGGCGCACCTCGCGGCGGAGGTCGATCATCACGAAGTTCGTCTCGCTCGGAACGGTGTGAAAGCCGAGCGCCTCCAGCCGCGCGAGCAGCTCCTTCTTCGTCGCCGCGTTCCGCCTGCGGCCGTCGGCGACGTACGCGGTGTCGGCGAGGCTGGCGCGCGCCGCCACCAGCGCCATCACGTTCATCGAGTCCCAGGCCTGCTGCGCGCCGAGCTTGCGGACCACGTCGGCCTGCGCGACGGCGTAGCCTGCGCGCAGTCCGGCCATCCCGTAGATCTTGGAGAAGGTGCGCGCCACGATCAGGTTGGGATGCGCTTTCACCAGCGGGACGACGCTCTCGTAGCCGGCGCTCGTCGCATAGTGGTGGTACGCCTCGTCGACAAGGATCATCGCCGACGGATTCGCCGACTCGATCAGCGACCGCAGCGCGGCTGCCGGCGTGATGCTGCCGGTCGGATTGTTCGGATTGCAGACGTAGATGACGCCCGCGTTCGCGACGGCGGAAATCTTCGCCGCGTCGTGCGCGTAGCGGTCGTCGAGCGGCACGGTGACGACGTCGGCGCCGGCGACGCCCGCGTAGCGCGCGATCGCCTCGAAGGTGGGGGAGGCCATCACCAGCTTGCGCGACGGCGAGGTGAACGCCGCGGCGGCGAGCTTGAGGATCTCGCTCGAGCCGTCGCCGAGGAGCACCGCGTCGCTCGACACGCCGTGCAGTCTCGCCACGTCGGCGATGAGGAGGTCCGCTTCGTCGTCGGGATAGCGCCCCGCGACGGCGAAGGCGTCGCGCATGGCGGCGATCGCCGCGGGCGACGGGCCGTACGGGTTCTCGTTCGCGCTGAGGCGGACGATGCCGTTTGATGGAGCGGCGGCCTTCAGGCCGCCGGCGGTGATGACGACCGCGCCGGTACCGAGGAGTGAGGCGAACGCGCGCCGGGAGAGAGTCATGGCTGCCTCCTGTCGAGGAGGCAGCATACGACGCTACCGCCTCACTTCGCGCCGGCGCGCTTCGCGGCTTTGGCCAGCCGCGACTTGTAGCGGTCGGCGGTGTTGGTCTTGATGATGCCCTTCTTGGCCGCCTTGTCGATCTCCGAGAAACCGGTGGAGAGGGTCGCCGCGTCGGTCTCCGAGCCGCGCACCTTCTTCAGCGCCGTCTTGAGACGCGACTTTCCGGCGCGGTTGCGCGCTTCTGCTTTGGCGGCCTGACGCTGCTGCTTTTCGGCCGAACGGGTATTCGCCATTGAACTGCTCCTTCTTTCTATTCGACCCCGAGACCCTTCAAGCGCTGCCGCGCCACCGCCGCTTCGGGTGAAGCCGGATGCTCGTGCACCACGTACTGCAATTGCACGATGCCCTGCGACTTCTCGCCGATCGCGATGTAGGCGTACCCTTTTTTCAGCAGCGCGCCGGCGACCTTGTCGGACCTCGGGAACTTTGTAACGACGCTGTCAAACTGCGCGATCGCCTCGCGATATTTCTTCTGAGAATAAAGACTTTCGCCGATCCAGTACGCCGCGTTGTCCGCCAGATCCGAATTCGAGTTCCGGGAAAGGAACTCGCGGAAGCCGGCGATGGCCAGGTCGTAGTTGCCGCGCTGGTAGTCGCGGTACGCCGTCTGGTACGTCTGCACCGGGTCCTCGCCGGACGCCGGCACCGGCGCGATCACCGGGGCGGGGGTGGGGGGCGGAGCGACGGTCATCTCGCTCGTGGCCGGCTGCGGCACGGCCGCCGCGGCGGCGGCGCGCGCGGCCTTCAGCTCCTCCACGTCGTGCTGGATCTGCGTCACCTGCTGCGCGAGCTTGTCGACGCGGTAGTTCGTCTGCTCGATGCCGCCCTGCGTGCTGTTCATCTTCTCGTCGATCTGGTCGACCTTCGTCACCAGCGCGGCGTTCGACTTCAGCAGCGTCTGCGTCTGCTCGGCGATCCGCTGGTTGACGGTCTGCACTTCTTCCTTGCCCGCCGAGGTGCGCTTCATCTGCGCCACCTGATCCTGCAGGTCGGCGATCTGGCTCTGCAGCTTCTCCATGTCGGAGGAGCTGACGCAGGCCGCCAACAGGACGAGCAGGGAGCAGCGGGCGGCGAGCAGGAGACTTTTTTTCATCGGCCGACCAGGACGAGGTGCGCGCGGCGGTTCTTGGCCCACGCCGACTCGTCGTGTCCGTTGTCGAACGGCCGCTCCTCGCCGTAGCTGACGGTGCGGATGCGGCTGCCGTCGATGCCGAGGGTCATCAGGTACTCCTTGGCGGTGTTGGCGCGGCGGTCGCCGAGGGCCAGGTTGTACTGCTCGGTGCCGCGCTCGTCGCAGTGGCCTTCGATCAGCAGGTTGTACTGGCCGTGGCTCTTCAGCCACTCCGCGGAGTTGCCGAGCGCCGTCTGCGCGTCGGCCGGCAGCGTCGCCTCGTCGAAGCCGAAGAAGGCATCCTGGATGTAGCCGCGCGACTGCGCCACGCGGTTGAGCTCCTCGATGTCCGTCGGCAGCGGCGTCGAGGTGACGGCCGGCTGCGTGTCGGTCTGCACGAAGTCGGTGTTCGTGGCGATGGTGGTGGTCGGCGCCTGCGTGGTGGTCATCGTCGGAATCGATGACGTGTTCGTCGTCTCGGTGTTCGTCGGGACGACGGTGACTGCCTTCTTCGGCCGGCACGCGGGCACGAGCACGACCACGAGAAGAAGCAGGCTGCAGACGAATACTTTCAATGCTTTACTCATTTTTCCCCCAAACCGCTCGATCATAACAGGTCGTTCACTCGGGCTTCTTCGACCAATCCGGGTCTTTGTTCTCGCCGTCGAAGGTCAGCTGCATCAGGTCGGTGCCGTCCACACGCATGCGGTAGATCTGCCAGACGCCGGTGCGATTCGACTGAAACGCAATCCACCTGCCGTCCGGCGACCAGGTCGGCTGCTCGTTCGACCCCTCCCCGGCGACGATGCGGCTCTGCTTGCTCGCCACGTTGGCGATGCGGATCTGGAAGCGCCCGTTCACGCGCGAGGTGTACGCGATCTCCTCGCCGGTCGGCGACAAGGTGGCGTCGTCGTTCCACCCTCCCTCGTCGAACGACAGCCGCTCCACGTTCGACCCCTCGGCATCCATGACGTAGATCTGCGGCCCGCCGCTGCGCCCCGAGGTGAAGGAGATCTGCCGTCCGTTCGGGCTCCACTCCGGCGTCGACTCGATCGACGAGCCGGACGTCAGGCGGCGGATGTTGCTGCCGTTGTCGCGCACCAGGTAGATGTCGGGGTTGCCGGCGACCGAGCCGACGAAGGCGATGTCGTTGCCGGTCGGCGAGAAGGTGGCCGAGGTGTTGAGATTGAGGTTGGTGGGGATGTGCACGCGCGCGCCGCCGCGGCGGTGGATGATGTACATGTCGCTGGTGCCGCGGGCGAACGAGGTGTAGACCAGGCGCTCGTTGTCGCGCGACCAGCTGGGGAGGATCGACAGCGCGTTGTGCCGCGTGATCTGCCGCTGGTTCGCGCCGTCCCAGTCCATCAGCCAGATCTCCCAGAAGCCGCTGCGGTTGGAGGCGAAGGCCACCTGCGACTCGAAGATGCCCGGCTTGCCCGCGAACTGCCGCTGCAGATCGCTCGCGATGATGTGAGCCATCCTCGTCAGCGATTCTTTGACGCCGCGGTACTGCTTGCCGAACTGCTCCTGTCCGGCCACGTCGATGACGCGTGCGGCGACCACGTACTGTTCCGCGCCGTCGCGCATCTCGGTGGTGATCACCAGGCGCATCACCAGCTGCGCGTTGGCGGCCTTGGCCAGGTCGGCGGTGGCGGCGACGTTCGGTGGGATGGCGGCGATGGCGAAGACGCCGGAGTAGGCGAGGTCGCGGGTCAGCGGCGCGAAGAACGGCGTGTTGATCGCCTCCAGCGGCAGCGCCGTCTCCGGGCGCGGCACGGCGATGCGGATCACCGCCAGCCCGGCCTTGCTCGGGTCGATGTTGGTGTGGATGTCGGTCTGCGCCAGGAGCGGCGCGGCGAACAGGGCGAGGAAAAGGATGGCTCGTCTCATTTGAATGTCAGGTGCACGCGAAGGAACGATCCGCTGTAGCCGAACGGCAGCGGCGGCAGCGGCGACGACTCCAGCACCGCCCGCCGCGCCGCGAGGTCGAAGGCGCTGTTGCCGCTCTCCGCCTCGGCCATCACGTCGCGGATGGCGCCGTCGCGGTCGATGACGAAGCTGACGGTCGAGGAGATCCCCGCGGCCGTCGCCGGCCGGTACCAGTGCTGCCCCACGAGCGTGCGCATGCGGTCGATGTAGATGGTGTACGGGAAATCGCCTTCCACGAGTGCGCCGGTGCCGCCGACGGGAATGTCTTGCGTCGGGGTTGCGGAGTTGCGGGGTAGCGGGGTCGCGGGGCTTTCGGCTCCCGGTTTTGTCGACTTGCCGTACGGCGAGAGCGGAACGCTTTTGGGAGGTGCCGGCTTCGCGGCCGGCTTCACCGGCTCGACGACGGGCGGCGGCTTCAGTGGAGCGGCGGGCTTCAGCCCGCCGTCAGGAACGGGAGCCGGCGGTGCCACGACCGGCGCGGGCGCCGGCAACTTGGCGAATTGGATGTCGATCACCGGCACGTTCGTCTCCGGCGCGTGGCGCAGCGCGCCCCACACCGCGGCGGCGGTGATGGATCCGTGAAGCAGGAGGGAGAGGGCCACGCCGGCGCCGGCGCCTCTGTCGAGCGCCCTGCGTTGCGCCAGCACCTCACCGACCGCGTCGTCCACCGTTCTCCCTCGGCTGCGTGACCATGCCCAACTGTTCCACCCCCGCCCGATTCATCACGTCGAGCACTGCAACGACCCGGCCGTACGGCACGCCCTTGTCGGCCTCGAGCAGGGCGCGCTTCACGCGCCGCGCCCGCAGCATCGGCCCCAGGGTCGTGTCGAGGTCGGTCGAGCCGGCGGCGATGCCGTCGAGATAGACGGCCCCCGCCGACGTCACCTGGATCTTCGCCGGGTTGTTCGAGGCCAGCTCGAAGCTCTTCCCTTCCGCCGACGGCAGCGCCACGGTGAGCCCCTGCGTCAGCATCGGCGCCGTGACCATGAAGATGATCAGCAGCACCAGCATGACGTCGACCAGCGGCGTGACGTTGATCTCCGCCATGTCGCCCAGGTCGTCGCTGCCGTATTTGAATTGCATCGTGTGTTAGACGCTCCAAATGTGGGACGGGTTCTCAACCCGCCCGCCGTCCGCAGGACGGGTTGAGAGATCGTTCCACATCACATGAAGTTCCTTTCCGTCAGGTTCAGAAACTCCAGCGTGAAGTCCTCCATCTCGCCGCGTGCCAGCCGCAGGCGGTTGACGAAGTGGTTGTACGCCAGCAGCGCCGGGATTGCAGCAAAGAGGCCCGCCGCGGTGTTGATGAGCGCCTCGCTGATGCCCGGCGCCACGGCGGTGATCGAGGTGGTCTGCATCATCCCGATGGTGGAGAAGGCGTCCATGATCCCCCACACCGTCCCGAAGAGTCCGATAAACGGCGTGGCCGCAGCGGTGGTGGCGAGGAAGGGGACGTAGCGCGACAGCCGCGCCGCCTCGATGCGCGAGGCGCGCAACAGCGAGCGTTCCACGCTGTCGAGCGAGCGGACGGCCGGCGTTCCCTGCTGCGCGTGCGCCATCTGCGCCTCGATCTCGGCGTAGCCGGCCTTGAAGAGGCCCACCAGCGACGAGTGCGTCGCCTGCGCCGTCGCCGCCTGGACGTCAGCCAGCCGTTTTGCGCGGCGAAACGAGGCGGTGAAGCGCCTGGAGGCCACGGCCGAGCGGCGAAAACGCCGTCCGACCACGAACATCATGGCCCACGAGGCGACGGAGAACAGCAGGAGGATGGCCAGGACGGCCTTTCCCACCCAGCCCGTGTGAAGGAACGCCGTCCACAGTTGCACTCAAGGTGTATAGCAAATCGATCATGCCGCGGCAACGCTGGCCGGTGCGATCAGGCCGTGTGTTTCGAGATAGAAACGCAAATCGTCCGCGCGCAGCGCGTAGAGCACCCGCCCCGCGCCTCGTCCCGTCGCGCTGATGTACGCCGTGTCACCCTCGCGGATATGGACCACGTCGCCGGCGAAATCGTCGGACAGATGGGCCAGCAGCTCCAGATACTCGTCGGCCGTCGCCGTCCGGTCGAGAATGACCCGCTCGATGTCCTCCTCCGAGGGGATCTCGCCGTCGAAGGTCCGGCAGATGACCGCCAGGAACGAGGCGAAGACGATGCGCCCGTCGCCGGTGAGCCAGTGGCGCGACTGGTCAACGGCGTTGACCAGCGTAATACGGCGGTGCATCAGCGGAGGACGACCTGGACGGCGATGGCCACGGCAAACGCGCTCGACCAGAGAAACGACATCACCCGCCAGCTCTGGCGGCCGCCGCGGAGGTCGAGGGCCGTGTTGGAAACGAATGTCCGAATCTGCGTCATGATTGCTCTCCTTCGCCTCCTGCCATGTCCAAAGTCGATACCACGCGCTGTCGTGCCTAGAATCAACGACTTACGGGAGATGACGGGCGTCGGCGAGTTCGCGACTTCATACAGGCGTATGATTTCCGGACGATGGCGCAGCCCTCCAAGCGCATCCTCATCGTCGACGACGACGTCGACATCGTGGCCGGACTGGAGGCCCTTCTCTCCGACGAGTGGGAAGTAAAGTCCGCCTACGACGGCCGCCAGGCGCGCGCCGCGTTCGTCGACTTTTCGCCGGACGTCGTCCTGCTGGACATGAACCTTCCCGACGCCTCGGGCATCGACCTGCTGCACGACTTCAAGATGTACTCGGAGGCGGTGGCGGTGATCATGATGTCGGGCGGCGGCACGTTCGGCGCGGTGGTGGAGTCGATGAAGCTCGGCGCGGAGACCTTCCTGCCGAAGCCGTTCGACTACGACACCCTCGCCCTGACCCTGGAGACTGCCTCGCGCATGATCGCCACGCGCCGCGAGCTGCTGGCGCTGCGGCGCGGCGACTCCGCGAACGCCGAGCGCATCGCCGGCATCAGCCCCGCCATCGAGAACCTCAACCAGCTCCTCGGCCAGATCGCGCGCGTGCCGTCGCCCGTGCTGATCGAGGGGGAGTCGGGGAGCGGCAAGGGCGTCTTCGCCAAGCTGATTCACGCCCGCTCGCCGCGCGCACGCGCGCCGTTCGTCGACCTCAACTGCGCCGGCCTGTCGAAGGAGCTGCTGGAGTCGGAGCTCTTCGGCCACGAGCGCGGCGCCTTCACCAACGCCATGGCCACCAAGCAGGGACTCTTCGAGATCGCCTCGGATGGCACGCTCTTTCTCGACGAGATCGCCGAGATGGAGATCACCGTGCAGGCGCGCCTGCTGAAGGCGCTGGAGGAGAAGCGCTTCCGGCGCGTCGGCGGCATCCGCGACCTGACCACGAACTTCCGCCTCATCGCCGCGACCAACCGCGACCTGACGCAGGAGGTCGCCGCCGGCCGCTTCCGCAGCGATCTCTATTACCGGCTGAACGTGGTCAAGGTCCGCATGCCGCCGCTGCGCGAGCGCTTCGAGGACCTACCGCTGCTGGTGGAGGTCATCCTCCGGCCGCTGGCGAAGGAGATGGGGCGTCCCGCGCCGGCCATCAGCCCGCGCGCGCTCAAGAAGCTGGAGAAGTATCCGTGGCCGGGCAACGTGCGCGAGCTGCGCAACGTGCTGGAGCGGGCCATGCTGACGATGTCCGGCAAGGAGATCCGCAGCGAGGACCTGCTGATCGAAGCCTCCGCGCCGCTGGTCGCCACCGGCGCCGGGATGCCGACCCAGGACTGGGAGATCCGCCCGCTCGACGACATGATCAACGACTACGTCGCCGCCTCGGTGGAAGCCGCGGGCGGCAACGTGCGCAAGGCCGCGCGCCAGCTGCACATCAGCCCGTCCACGCTCTATGCGCGGATGAAGGCGAAGCCGTAGGCCCGGTCAGCGCGTGATGTCGCTCGTCGGCGCCCGCTCTTCCGGCTTGACGCTGTCGAAGATGTAGACGTCGGTGCCGACCTTCGCCGCCTCGTACAGCTTCTTGATCATCTTGTCCGGCAGGCGGATGCAGCCGTGCGAGACCTTCTGTCCGATGGAGGACGGGTCGTCGGTGCCGTGGATCATGATGCCTTCGCCGAGGTCGAGGGCGTACTTGCCGAGATGGCCTTTGACCTCGCGCTTGGGGGAGTCGGGCGGCGGGATCTTTTCGCCGGCCTCGATGAAGGCCCAGTCCGGCTTGCGCCAGATCGGATCCTTGATCTTGCGGAGGACTTTCATGTGCCCGCGCGGCGTGTGGAAGACCCACATGTCGTCGCCGTGGACGAGCTCCTTGCCGCTGCCGGTCGCGGCCTTCGACTGCGCCAGGAGCTTGCCGTCCTGGAAGAGATAGGCCTGATTGGTGGCGGCGTCGACCGTGATGACCAGGCCGCTGCGCGGCGCCTCGTCAGGAAGCCCCGCCGTCTGATCGTTGCACCGCCCGAACTGCCACCAGTGACACTCCGCGTTCACCGCGGGTACTGCCAGGGTCAGGCTCGTCGCCATGACGAGCGTAAGAAGTTTCGTGTTCAAGGACCGCCCTCCCACTCGAATTCACGCTGAATAACTTTGCGAGATCAGCGCCAGAAATTGAGGGTGTGGAATTGGTCGCGGCCGCCACTCCTTAGTCAGGAGGTAATGAACTAATGACTCATTTGTTACTCGGACTCCTCCTCGCTCTAGCCACACCGGACGCCAGGCACCCGTGGGAGCTGTCGGTGGATGAGCGCATCGCGTTGCGCGCGAATGCGGAGCTGGCAGCCGAGCGTGCCGGCGTCGCGCGGCAGCTGCAGGCGACCGCGAAGACGAAGTCGAGCGCCTGGGTCGACGATTTCAACGGCAAGACGCACCCGGAGCTTTTCCTTCCGCACGAGGTGTTCCGCGAGCTGGTCGAACTGGTGTACACCGGACCGCCTCGCGCCAACCAGATCATCTACGACGGCTTCATGCCCGACGTGAAGCGGCATGGCCTGCCGCCTGATTTCTGGGAGCGTCTCCAGGTCATCACAGCCGCCTACGTTTCCGACATCCACGCCGTGAGAGACAACCTCCACAGTCTTCGCGGCCAGAGCGGGCGCGCACGGGAACGCACACAGGCCATCCTGAAACTGAAGAATGCCGACGAATGCCGCAGCCGGGCCGATGCGCTCGCCGCCGCGCGGAAGGAGTTCGGCAGCGAACGGTTCGATCGCTTCATGTACGAGGTGATCGTCGCCGGCATGTTTCATTCGGAAGACCGCGTGGCCGATGCCGCGATCCTGCGCAGGATGGAAGGAGGATGCCGGGACGACTTGCGCCAGTCGGCGAGCGCGGTCCGGCTCATGGTGGACACGAACGACTGAAGTTTTCGCCGGGGCCGCGTGTTACGCTCCTCGTGCCGCAAGGCCCCGTAGCTCAGCTGGATAGAGCAGCGGTTTCCTAAACCGCGGGTCGGAGGTTCGAGCCCTCTCGGGGCCACCACAGGCTCATCGACGCCGTCGACGACTTCGTCGACGCCGATCACGACCTCGTCGACGCCGGCGATGATCGCCTCATCGCCGATGACCACCGCATCGACCTGGATGACGACCTCGTCGAACGCTGATGACGACGTCGTCGATTGGGACGATCAAGTCGTCGACGTTGATGACGACGTCTTCGACTCGGACGATCACGTCGTCGACGCCGATCACAACCTCGTCGACGCGGCTGACGACCTCGTCGACACGGACGACGACCTCGTCGACACGGACCTAAGGCATGTAGCGCCGGGTGGGGATCCCCTCGGACCGGCTGATGCTCAGCTCCGCCATCCGCTGGATCACGTCGCGCGCGGCGGCGTCGCCCTCTTCCCACGCCATGCGCAGCAGGGCCACCTCCTCGACGCTCTCGGCCGACGAGATGGTGAAGCCGTTCATCGGCTGGCGGGCCTCGGTCGTCCGCACCTCGTGCCAGCGCCCGCCGGCGCAGACGTGGCGGATGAAGTCGCGCGCGTTGCCGGTCTGGAACGACCGCGCGGCGATGGCCGGAATCCCGCGCGCGTTGGCCTTCTGCTCGTCGAGCGCGCGCTCCACGTGCCAGGCGATCATCTCGCGCAGCACCTCGTCGGAGCCGGGCGACATGGCCACGATGTCGAATCCCGAGTGGTAGATGCTCCGCGAATTCGACGCGTTGCCGGCCCGCTGCAGCTCGCTGTGCGTCAGCTGGCACTCGACGGCCGCCTTCCGCCCGTCCCACTCGAACTCGACCATCCGGTGCTCGCCCGCCAGTCCGACGCCGTCCTGATGCGCCACGCGCATCCCGGTCAGCGACACGTCGAGGATGAAGATGCGATGCGCGTCGATCCGCCCGGCCAGGGGCTCGAGCAGTCGGACGCGCTGCAGACGGCGGCGTTCGGAAGATGCTGACACGTCGACGGTAGAGGTTACGGATGGAGCGTCAATCGCGCGTCGCTCCGCCGTCAGAGATGCGAGAAAACGCCCTTGGTGTACTGCTCCGGGTTGGACTGAAAGATCTTCTTGTTCTCCTCCGAGGAGAAGTAAAAGATCTTGTTCTTGTACTCGAAGGTCGGGGTCGAGGCGCGGATGGAGATCTTGCTGCCGTCGATCGGATCCATGGCGATGGCCGGGGCGAACGGCAGCGACGCCCGCAGCACTTCGTCCTGCTGGCTGGGCGGCGGGGGAGCGTCGGCCTGCGCCACGTTCTCCTTCGGCTTCGGCGGCGGCGCCTCGTCCGTCAGCATCGGCGGAGGATCGACCACCGCCGGCCGCGGGACCACCGAGTCGATGGTCTTCATCTCGGAATGCGCGGCCTGCTGCGCCGGCGCGGCGCCCTTTTTCGCGCCGCCGCAGGCGACCGTAACGAGTACCAGGATGACGAAACCGCGCTTCATGTCACTGGCGACTTTGCACGTTGTCTGCCGATCACAGCTCCTCGACGATCCTCTCCCGGCACCGCTCCAGCGCCCGCCACGCCACCCCTTCGTTCGCCGTGTCGTCCACCACCAGGACCAGGTAGTAGCCGTCCTTGAGGTCGCAGCTGAGCACGTTCATCTTCTCGAACTCCACCTTGAAGCGCTGCGGGCTGCCGGCGCGGATGGTCTCGCAGAGCCGCTTGAGCCGTGAGAGGAAGATGCCCTGGTAGGCGCCGATGACGCGGAGGTCGTGGTCGTCCGCGTCGAACGGCCGCTCGGTGATGACCTCCACGCTCTCCCCCTCGGAGTCGAGGAAGATCGCGCCGAGGGAGCCGCGCGTGGTCTGCAGGAGATCGAGGAGGATCCGGCGGAAGAGCAATTACGCGGCGCCTCGCACTTGCTCTTCCACCACGATGTCGCCGCGGCGCACCGCGTTGACGAAGGCGTCGACCACGTGCGGGTCGAAGCGCGTGCCGGCGAAGCTCTTGATCTTGTCGACCACGTAGCCGAGCTCCATCGCCTTCTGGTAGGGGCGATTGGTGGTCATGGCGTCGAGCGTGTCGGCGATGGAGACGATGCGCGCCTGCATGGGGATCTGGTCGCCGGTCAGGCCGTCGGGGTAGCCGCCGCCGCTCCACTTTTCGTGGTGGTACTTCATGCCGGGGATGATGTCGATGAGCTGCGCGACGCCGCTCATGATCGCCGCGCCCTTGGCCGGATGGCCCTTCATCACCTCGAACTCGTCGTCGCTCAGCGCGCCGGGCTTGCGCAGGATGCGGTCGTCGATGCCGATCTTGCCGACGTCGTGCAGCAGCGCGCTGATCCGGAGGTTGCGCATCTCCTTCTCGGACAGTCCAAGATTCTTGCCGATGGCGATGGAGTAGCGCGCCACGCGCTCCGAGTGGCCGCGGGTGTAGGGATCCTTGGCGTCGATGGCCGCGGCGAGCATGCGGACGGAGTTGATGAAGAGGAGGTGGTTCTCCTGCGCCGCCTTCTTCAGCTGGTCGACGGCGCGCTCGATGGCGCCGGACATGACGTTGAAGTTCTCGGCGAGCTCGCCGATCTCGTTGTGCGTCTTCAGCTCGACGCGCTGCTGGTAGTTGCCGGTGGCGATCTCGCGCGTCTTCTCCGCCAGCGCGCGCACCGGGCGCGCGATGCCGGCCGAGAAGAGGATAGCCGCCACGATGGCCACCGCCAGCGCGATGGAGATCCACATCATGGTGGCCTTCAGCATCTTGCTGACCGAGACGTACGCTTTGGCCTCGGGTTTCTGTACCACCACGCCCCAGTCGGGCCGGCCCACCGGCGCGACGGTGCCGAGCATCATCACCTCCGAGCCGCCGCGCGCGTCGGGGTACGACTCGGTGAGGCGCACCGGCGCCTTGTTGAACTCCTGCACGATCTTCAGGCTGCTGAAGTCGGGGTGCTGCACGTTGACGCTCGGCTCGCTGTGGATGAGGACGCGGCCGTTGCGGTCGACCAGGAAGGCCGTGACGTCGCCCTTGCCTTCCTCGGCGATCTTGTCGGCGACGCGCTTGAGACTGACCAGCGCCTCGACCACGCCGATGACCTGGTCGCCCTCGGCCACCGGCACGGCCACCACCACCGCCGGCTGGTTGGCGGCGCTGAGCAGCTGGAAGGTGCCGGTATACGCCTGTCCCTGCGCCGCCGCCTCGAGCGCGAGGTCCATCTCCTTGGCGATGGCCGGGTCGAGGTTCGCCGGCAGCGCGGTCGCGCCCTGGCCGGAGCGGTTGAGGATGCGCAGTCCGAGGAGGTCGCTGTCGGGAGTGATGTAGTCGGTGATCAGGCCGGTCTGGGCGACGTAGACGAACGGATCGCCGCCGCCGAGCGCCTTGCGCATGGTGCGCACGCTGCCGGCGATCTTGGTCAGCTGCTGCGTGTTGCTGGCCAGCAGGTTCTGCACGTCCGAGGCGATGGTCACCGCGGAGCGGGTGAGGTACTTTTTCTCGAGCGTCTCGAGCGAGTCGCGGTTGATGCCGATGAGGAAGTAGTGCGAGACCACCAGCGGCACCAGGCCGACCAGGATCATGGCGCCGAGAAGGGTCCAGAGGAGGCGCACCTTCTTTCGAGGTTTTTCTTCGGGTTCGGGTACTTCGGACATGCGGCGAATTATACGGGGACGGGGAAACGGGAATGTTGAATGGTAAATGTTGAATGTTGAATGAAATGTTTCGCTCCGCGCCCTCCATTCAACATTCAACATTCAACACTCAACATTCCCCGTCCTCCCTCGGCCTCTACATCCATTTGCCCTTCTGCCACTCCCACTGCTCCTACTGCCCCTTCGTCGTCTCCACCGACATCCGCCTGCAGGACCGGTACACGGCGGCGCTGCTGGCGGAGATCGATGGGCGCGCGGGGAGCGAGGAGGTGGAGACGATCTTTTTCGGCGGGGGGACGCCGTCGCGGACGTCGCTGGAGAACCTGACGCGGGTGGTCGGGCGGTTGCGGGAGCGGTTCGACGTGGCGGCCGACGCGGAGTTCTCGCTGGAGGCGAATCCGGAGGACATCAGCGCGGAGTCGGTGGCGGCGTGGCGGGCGCTGGGCGTCAATCGCATCAGCATCGGCGTGCAGTCGTTTCACGACGATGAGCTGCGGCCGCTGGGGAGGGTGCACGGGCGGGCGGGCGCCATCGAGGCGGTCGGCGTCGCGGTGGCCAGCGGCGTGCGGACCTCGCTCGACCTGATCCTCGGATTGCCGCAGCAGACCGCGGCGAGCTTCCGCGAGACGCTCCGGATCGCCATCGGCAGCGGCGCCGGACATGTGTCGCTCTACATGCTCGACCTCGAAGAGGGAACGTCGCTGGCGCGGCAGGTGGAGGGCGGCAAGGTGACGCTGCCGGACGACGAGCTCGTCGCCGATCTGTACGCCGAGGCGGTGAAGACGCTGGAGGCGGCGGGGCTCGCGCAGTACGAGGTCTCGAACTTCGGCGACCCGTGCCGGCACAATCTCCGCTACTGGCGCCGTCATGAATACCTCGGATTCGGCGCCGGCGCGCACTCGTTCGCCGGCGAGCGCCGGTTCGCCAACACGCGCGACGTGCAGGGCTACATCGACGGCGTGCGCGAGGAGTTCAGCGAGATCCTCGGCGAGGCGGAGGCGCGGCGCGAGACGCTCTTCCTCCGGCTGCGGCAGAGCGCGGGGATAGACTATGACGACGTCGTACGGCTGTGCGGCGCGGGAGGGACGGAATGGATCGAACGCGGATTGAGCGATGGTTGGCTGCGGCGGGAGGGTGCGCGCGTCGCCTTCACCCCCGCCGGGTTCCTGCTCAGCAACGACTACATCTCGCAGCTCTTCTGATGGCGGCTGTCATTCTGACGGTTGCGCTGCCGCTCTCCGCGCAGAGCGACATCAGCTTCGATCCCGCCACCACCCAGGCGGAGTTCGAAAAGTTCTCCAAGATCATCGCGCAGGGGATCTTCGCCACGCCGGTGCAGCCGGCGCGCGCCAGCGGGCTGCTGCGCTTCGACGTCGGCCTGGCGGCGACCGTGGTGAAGATCGACACCAACGATCCCTATTGGCGCCACGCCGTCCCGGAGGGCGAGGACTTCACGCACAACGGCTACGCCGGCGTGCCGCGCCTGGTGGTGGTGAAGGGTTTCAGCGCCTTCACGCTCTCGGGGACGTACGCCAAGATCAACGACAGCGGCATCGCCACCTGGGGCGGCGCGGTCGACCTGCCGATCATCCGCGGCGGCCTGGCCGTTCCCGAGATCGCCGTGCGCGGCTCGTACGCCACGCTGACCGGCGTCGACGTCTACAAGCTCAAGACCTACGGGCTGGAGGCGTTCATCAGCAAGGGCTTCGGGCCGCTGACGCCGTACGGCGGCATCGGACGGCAGCGCGTCGACGCGCGCGGCGAGGCGACGGCGCCGGGTCCCACCCTCGTGGCGCTGCCGCCCTTCAAGACCAACACCGACATCAACCGCATCACCGTCGGCCTGCGGATCTCGCTGCTGGTGCCGAAGCTGACCATCGAGGCGACGCAAGCGGAGGTGCGGAGCTACGCGGCGAAGATCAGCGTCGGTTTCTGATTCGCCGTCCGTCATCCTGAGCCGGCGAAGCGCGGCGAAGGATCTCCGCCGGCGTGAACGAGATCCTTCGCTTCGCTCAGGATGACGGGGGCCAACTACTTCACCCCGATGGCCTTCTTGATCTGCTCGATGGTGTACGTCCCCTCGGGGCCGAAGCCCAGCACCCGCCCGTTGACGATGTAGGTCGGCGTGGAGTTCACCCCGACGTCGAACGAGCGGCTGACCTGCTCGAGCAGCGCGGTGCGCTCGGCCGACGACTTCACCACCTTCTCCACCGCCGGCCACGGGATGTCGTGGTCTTCGCTGAAGTTCTTCAGCACGGTGGTGAACGGCTGGCGGGCGTTGACGATCGACTCCTGGTTGTTGAAGACGAAGTCGACGTAGCTCCAGTACTTCGACGGCGCCACGCGCGAGATGGCGCGCGCGCCGAGGGCGGCGTCCATGGCCCACTCGTGATGCTCGAAGAGGGGAAGGTCGAGGCGGTAGTAGTCGATCTTGCTCAGGTTCTTGGCGATGATCGGCTCGACCTTCTTGTGCGCGCGGGCGCAGGTCGGGCACTCGAAATCCGACAGCTCGATGATCTTCACCTTCGCCTTCGGATTGCCGCGGCGCACCGCGGCGGACATGTTGATCGAATCCAGCAGCGACTGCGACGGATCGGTCATCAGGTTGCCGCGGAAGCCGACGATCATCCAGGCCTGCTGCGCGTCGAGGAAGCCGTGATACGAGAACGGGCCGTGCGGCGTGTCGCGTGCCATGTCGACCGCGCGCAGCCCGTCGGGCAGCGGGAACGGCGCGACGGTCACGTGCACCGGCTTCTTCAGCGCCTCCAGCACCACCTCCGCGATGCGGTCGGTGGCCGGGCGGGCATCGGCCGGCAGCGGGAAGACCGAGCCGATCAACACCTGCCTGGAGGTGGGGGAGTAGAGGAAGAAGGTCTTGCGGCCGCAGGTCTCGTCGGTCGAGGTCTGCGTCAGCCCGTACGGGATGAAGCCGGCCGGGCCGCGCTGCGACATCTGTTCGAGCGTGATCACCGAGCCGGAACAGAGCGGCAGCGCCTTGGCGGCGTAGGCCTTCAGCGTGCTGAGGTCGGGGGTCTGGGCGGAAGCGGAAAACGCGGTGAGCGCCAGGAGCGCCAGTAGGGTCCGTTTCATGTCACTGCGCATTAACCGTCTTGTACCCCCGTTCAATCCAGCCCTTCATGCCGCCGTCGACGTGCACCACGTTGCGGAAGCCGGCGACGGTGAGGACTTTCGCCGCCACCGCGCCGTCGGTGGAGGTCTCGCCGTAGACCAGCACGGTCTGGTTCTGATAGGGCAGCAGCTCCGGCAGCTGCAGCTCGAGGCTTTCGAGCGGCGCGTTGAGCGAGCCGGCGATGTGTCCCGCCGGGCCGATGAAGTCGGCCGCCGGCCGGACGTCGAGCACCACCACCTGCGAGGTGTCGAAGATCATCTCCGCCGCCACGGTGGGGTTGATCTCCGCGAAGCCGTCGGCGGTGCGCGACACGCCCACGGTGCGACAGCCGGCCGCCACGACGGTGAGCGCGATCATCAAAATCAATCTCTTCATAAAATCTCCATGTCGAATTCGGCGCGAACCTCGCCGACCAGCGTTCCGGCCACGTTGCGCAGCGGCCATTGGCGAAAGCGCTGCAGCTCGGGCGCGGCGACGTCGACGCCGAGGAGCTCCAGCGTGCGGAGAATCACCGGGTCGCGCCCGCGCGTCATCGATCCGTCGTTGACCTTCAATGCAATGCCGACCGCCGCATCATCGGCGAGGCCGAGGCGCTCGGTCAACGTCGACGCCATCCGCGGCGCGATGCCGATCCCGTACAACCCCTCCGCCCCTTCCTTGGCCAGCAGCTCGCCGCCGAACGATTGCATCAGCGGCGTGGTGATGGTCCAGGCCCCGCCGACGTGGTACGGGAACGACGTCATCGACTCCACCACGCTCGAGGCGCTGTCGGCGTAGCGCTCCACCGCGCCGGCCATCAGCCTCGCGTACGCGAACGCCACGCGATGGAGCGAAAGGAAGAAGGCCGGCACGCCGCAGCCGTCGACGGCGATGGGGATCTCGTCGCTGGCCAGGCCGGCGAACTCGGCGAGGGTGGAGCGCATCAGCACCTGGATGGCGTGGTCGGCGTCGATGTAGCGCGACGACGGCACGTCCATCACCCGCGTGGCCAGGAGCATCCCGGCGTGCTTGCCCGAGCAGTTGTTGTGCAGCGGCGACGGCTCCTCGCCCGCGGCGCGCAGCTCGGCGGCGGACTTTTCGTCGTAGGGGAGGTGTGCGCCGCAGAGCAGGTCGCTCTCGTCGAACTCCCCCTTGCGCAGCATGGCCGCGGCGGTGGAGACGTGCAACGGCTCGCCGCCGTGTGAGCCGCAGGTCAGCGCGATCTCCTCGCCGGTGAGATCGAACTCCTCGATGCCGCCGTACTCCAGCAGCGGAATGGCCTGGAACGGCTTGGCCGCGGAGCGGAGGCAGGTACGGAACGAGGGGTCGCCGGCGAAGGCGAGAAGGCGTCCCGTCGAATCGACGACGGCGATGGATCCTGTGTGGAATGACTCGAGGTGCGGGCCGCGGTAGACGCGCGCGAGGATCTGCACGGGGTTAGTATCGCAGGGTTGCGCGGTCTCGCGGTCTCGGTGTCTCGAGGCCTAGGGCGCTGCGCGACTTCGAGACCTCGCTACCTCGCAACCGCGCTTCCGCTCTCCGCCCCGATCGCTTCCTCTTCCGTCCCGTAGATCTTGAAGACCGCGTCGAGCTTGGCCAGCTTGAGCAGCTTCATGATCCGCTCGGAGGGGTTGACCAGAATCAGCTTGCGGTTCTGGTTGGAGAACTTGCCGAGGTAGCCGACCAGCTCACCGATGCCGGTGGAATCGATGTAGTCGATCTTGGTGAAGTCGATGATCACGTTCGTGCTCTCGTTCTTGAGCACGTTCTCCAGCGCGGCGGAGAAGAACTCCGCGCTCTCGCCGAGCTTGATCAGCCCTTCGACATACAGAATGGTGAAGTTATCTGTGTGCTTCTTTTCGACGATCAAGGCAAGATCCCCCGCGTTCAACCGAGGTTAGCAAATCAGAGGCCATGAATGGTTCGGACCGCCAGAACCCCGTTCATGCCGCCGAAGCCGAACGAGTTGGAAAGGAAGAGCGCCACCCGCGCCTCGCGCGCCGCGTTCGGGACGTAGTCGAGATCGCACTGCGGGTCGGGCGCGTCGAGGTTGATGGTGGGCGGCAGAAAGCCTTCGTTGAGCGCCAGCAGCGAGCAGGCGGTCTCGATGGCGCCGCTGGCACCCATGGCGTGACCGTGCAGCGACTTGGTGGAACTGACCGGGATGCCATACGCCGCGTCGCCGAAGACGCTCTTGATCGCGGCGGTCTCGGTTGGATCGTTGGCGCGCGTGCCGGTGCCGTGCGCATTGATGTAGCCGACGTCGCCCGGCGCGAGGCCGTCCAGCGCCAGCTGCATGGCGCGCGCGGCGCCGTCCGCCGACGGGTCGGTGATGTGCCCCGCGTCGCTGGTGATGCCGAACCCGACGATCTCGCCGGCGATCGCCGCGCCGCGCCTCTCCGCGTGCTCCCACGATTCCAGCACCAACACCGCCGCCCCCTCGGCCAGCACCAGGCCCTGGCGGTCGGCGCTGAAAGGGCGGCAGACGCCGTCCGGCGCCAGGACGCGCATCCCTTCCCAGGCGCGGATGACGCCGAAGGTGAGCGGCGCGTCGGCGCCGCCGGCCAGCATGACGTCGGCCTGTCCGGCGCGGATGATCTGAAAGGCCTGCCCGATGGCGTGCGCGCTCGAGGCGCAGGCGGAGACCACCGCGTACGCCGGCCCCTTCGCCCCGAAGCGCGTGGAGACCGCGCTCGCCGCGGCGTTGTACATCGACCAGGCGATCATGGTCGGCGCCACGCGCGGCTGCGCGTCCGCGTAGATCCGCTTGTAGCCGCCGTCGAGCGTCTCCGCCCCGCCCATCCCGGTGCCGATGATCACGCCGAAGCGATGCGGATCCGCCGCGACCAATCCCGCCTGCTGCACCGCCTCTTCCGCGGCCACCAGGGCAAAGTTCGTGAAGCGATCGAACTTCCCCGGCTCGAAATCCCCCGCCGGCACCTCGCCGGCGATGCGGCAGTTCAGCGCGGAGGTGTCGATGGAGGCGATGGGACGGATGCCGCTCTTTGCGTTTCTGAGCGCATCGAGGGCCGCGGCTTTTCCTTTGCCGAAGGGGGAGATGAGGCCGATTCCGGTGATGGCGACTCTTTGGGGGGACGGGGAATGTTGAATGTTTAGTGTTGAATGTTGAATGGAGTCAGCGGCGGTCACGATGTCTTCAACATTCAACATTAAACATTCAACATTCCCGTCCTCACCCCGGTGGAAGTAGTCCCGCAACAACTTCCACCATATCCCCCAGCGTCTTGATCGACCGCGCCGCATCATCGGGAATCGAGATGTGGAACTGCTCTTCGATGGCGAACAGGATGGTCAGCGAGTCGAGGGAGTCGATGCCGGCGTCGGCGAGGGGGGTGTCGAGCGCGAGCGGGGAGTCGGGGAGCGTCTTCTCCTGCCGCACGATCTCGACCAGCTTCTGCGTGATCTCGTCGCGGTTCATGGGGCGGCTATGATACCAACGGCTTGCGACGGCGATGGTGGCTCTACCCCGCGTGGATTGCGCTCTGCGCCGTACTCGCCTTCGCTCTCCGCAACAGCGAGGACCCCTCGCGCCGCACCGGCCGGATCCTGAACAACGACGCCGGCATTCTCGCCGTCGCCGCCCTGCGGCAGCTCGACCGGCCCCGCTATCGCGACTATGAGGCGGTCCACGTGGCGTGGGAAAAGAGCCGCTGGATCGTCCTTTGTGATCGCGTCCCGCACACCGCCCTGCGCGAAGCGGTCGTGGTCGAGCTCGACGGAAAAGACGGGCGGGTGTTGAGGATTCGAAAGCCGGTAAACTGAGGTTGCGGGGTTGCGAGGTCTCGGGGTCTCGCGGTGCTCCGCCCCGACACTTGGAGACCTCGATACCGCGAGACCCGTAAGATAGCGGGGTCTCGGGGTCTCGGAGCGGAGCACCGCGAGACCCCGAGACCTCGATACCCCGCAACCTCGAACTACATGCCGCGCCCAGCCAAACTCACCCCAATGCTCGAGCAGTACTTCGAGATCAAGCGGCAGGTCCCCGACGCCATCCTCTTCTACCGCCTGGGCGACTTTTACGAGATGTTCTTCGAGGACGCGGAGAAGGCGGCGCCGCTGCTCGACCTGGTCCTCACCGCGCGCAACAAGGGGCAGGAGCACGAGGCGCCGATGTGCGGCGTGCCGTATCACTCCGCCGACGGCTATATCGCCAAGCTGATCCGCCACGGTCTGCGCGTGGCCATCTGCGAGCAGACCGAGGAGGCGTCGGCGGCGAAGGGGCTGGTGCGCCGAGAGATCGTGCGGGTGGTGACGCCGGGAACGGCGACGGAGAGCCACATCGTCGAGCGCGAGTGCTGCTACCTCCTCTCGCTGGTGCCGAACGGCACCTCGATCGGCGCGGCGTACCTCGACGTCTCCACCGGCGACTTCTTCGTCACCAGTTACCGCGACGCCGCCGACCCGCGCCTCGGCGACGACGTGGCGCGCTTCGCCCCGCGCGAGGCCATCGTGCCGAGTGGAGGACAGACAATCCTGTCTGTCCCCATCCCGACCACGAAGATCGAGCCGTCGATGTTCGAGGCGGCCGGCGCCGCCGACTACCTGACGCGCCACTTCGGCACCCAGTCGCTGCGCGGCTTCGGCCTGGAAGATAACGACGTGCGGGTGGGAGCGGCGGGCGCGGCGCTGCGTTACGCCACGGCGAGCCACAAGCGGCCGCTCGACCACGTGCGGACCATGCGCGTCGACGACGACTCGGAGTTCCTGCAACTCGACGCGGCGACGCTGGCCAACCTCGAGGTGCTCGACTCGCGCGACGCGTCGCGCCCGCGCGCCTCACTCTGGAGCGTGATCAACGCCACGAAGTCGGCGATGGGCGGGCGGACGCTGCGCCGCTGGGTAACGCGGCCGCTGAAGTCGCGCGAGGCGATCTTCGACCGCCACGACGCGGTGGACGAGCTGACGCGCTCGCGCGCCATCCTGGAGCAGATGACCGCGCGCCTGGCCAGGATCGCCGACCTGGAGCGCCTCGCCTCGCGCGTCACGCTGCACAGCGCCACACCGCGCGAGTGCCTGACGCTCGCCGACTCGCTGCTGATGGCGGGGGAGCTGCGGGAAACGATGGCTCCGTTGCAGGGTCCGCTGCTGAAGCGGACGGCGGACGGGCTGGAGAGCCCGTCCCACATCGTGCAGCGCATCGCCGAGACCATCGCCGACGACGCCCCGCTCTCCGCGCGCGAGGGCGGCGTCATCAAGCCGGGCGTCGATCGCGAGCTCGACGAGCTGCGCGCCATCGCCCGCGACTCGAAGTCGATCCTGGTGGAGATCGAGATCCGCGAGCGCGAGCGCACCGGCATCGGCTCGCTCAAGGTCCGCTTCAACTCGGTCTTCGGCTACTACATCGAGGTCTCCAAGTCGAACCTGGCGAAGGTCCCAGCCGACTACATCCGCAAGCAGACGCTGGTCAACGCGGAGCGCTTCATCACCCCCGACCTCAAGGAGCTCGAAGAGAAGATCGTCGGCGCCGAGGAGAAGGGGAACGCCATCGAGGCGCGCCTCTACGACCAGCTCCTCGAGACGGTCGCGCGCTCCAGCGGCGCGATCCTCGGCACCGGCGCCGCGGTGGGGGAGGTCGACGCGCTCGCCTCGCTGGCCACCGTGGCCGTGCGCAACCGTTACGTCCGCGCCGCGCTCTCCGAGTCGTCGGAGATCTGCATCGAGGACGGGCGCCATCCGGTGATCGAGGTGATCGGTGGCGAGCGCTTCATCCCCAACCACACCGACGTCGAGCGCGCGCGCAACGGGATCCAGATCATCACCGGCCCGAACATGGGCGGAAAGTCGACTTATCTACGCCAGGTGGCGCTGATCGTCCTGCTCAACCAGATCGGCGGCTTCGTCCCGGCGGCCAAGGCGCGGCTGGGCATCTTCGACCGCATCTTCACCCGCGTCGGCGCCTCCGACCAGCTGGCGCGCGGCGAGTCGACCTTCATGGTGGAGATGCACGAGACGGCGAACATCCTTCACAACGCCACCAGCCGCTCGCTGATCATCCTCGACGAGGTGGGCCGCGGCACGGCCACCTTCGACGGTCTCTCTCTGGCCTGGGCCATCGTGGAGTACCTGCACGACAACGACGGCGGCATCACCCTCTTCGCCACGCACTACCACGAGGTCACCGACCTGGCCAAGACCAAGCCGCGCGTGTCGAACTACAGCGTGGCGGTCAAGGAGTGGAACGACCAGATCATCTTTCTGCGCAAGGTGGTGCCGGGCGCCGCGGACAAGAGCTACGGCATCCAGGTGGCGAAGCTGGCCGGCATCCCGCTGAGCGTGATCGACCGCGCGCGCGAGATCCTGGCCACGCTCGAGCGCCACGAGCGCGATTTAGTGGAGGAGACGCGCCGCCGCGGCCCCAGCACGCCGGTGGCGCAGCTCGCGCTGTTCGGCTCGCGCGAGCAGGGGGTGATCGACGCGCTGCGCGCGCTGGAGCTCGAGTCGCTGACGCCGATCGAGGCGCTCAACCGGCTGCACGAGTGGAAGGAACGGCTGAAGTAGCATTCCGCCTATGCGAAAGACACTGCTCCTTGCACTCGCTCTGTTCGTCGCGCTGCCGGCGGTCGCGTCGGTCAAGTCGGAAGTCTATCGGCAAGGGACCCGGCTCGCGGCGATCCTTCAGGACGCGCAGACCAACGCCGCCATCACGGACAATTCATGGAAGGGTATCGGCAGAGAGGCCGACGCGCTGGCGAACGGGATCATGTCCGACCTCGCCAACACGTTCCGCGATCAGCACAAGATCTCGATCGACGTACGCCAGGAGGTTCGCGCCATGCGCTTCGCCGCGGGACGCGACCGGAACGCGGAAGAGGCACGGGCTCACGCCCGGCAGGCGCTCGCATCGCTGACGAAACTCCTCGAGTGGTCCGCGCCGAGGTAGCCGCGGCGCATTCACGTTACGCCAGCGGCACCTTCACCGTGAACGTCGCGCCGCGGCCGGGGCCGTCGCTGCTCACCGCGATCGTTCCGCCGTGGGCTTCGACCAGACGGCGCGTGATGGCCAGTCCGATGCCGAGGCCGGGATAGGGCTTTGCGCGCTCGCTGCGCCAGAACGGCTCGAAGACCATCGGGAGGTAGTCGGCCTTGATGCCGATGCCGGAGTCGGTCACCTCGATGGTGGCGTAGGCGTCGTCGATGCCGCAGCGGACGTGGATGCTCCCCGCGTCGGTGAACTTCAGGGCGTTCGACAGGAGGTTGACGAAGACCTGCCGCAGGCGGTCGGGGTCGCCGCGGACGATGACCGGCTCGCCCGGCAGCTCGCAATGCAGCGCGAGCGACTTCGCCTGCGCCTGCTGATTGACGTAGCTGGCGGCGTTGCGCAGCGACTCGCAGAGGTCGAACTCCCTGGTGACGATCGACAGCGAGCCCTTTTCGGCGCGCGCCAGGTCGAGGAGGTCGTCGACGATCTTCGCCTCGGCGAGCACGGCGTTCTTCAGGTTGCGGATTGCGTCGCCGAGGTGATGGTCGCTGCCGAGCTCGAACTCGATCAGCTGCACCCAGCCCATGATCGAGGTCAGCGGCGTGCGCATCTCGTGCGAGACCGAGGCGAGCAGCTCGTCCTTCGAGCGGCTCTCTTCCTCCGCCGCGGTGCGGGCCAGGCGGTCGCGCAGGTCGACGATCACCAGGCCGAGGGCGTCGACGCCGTCGACCGGAAGCCGCGAGGCGGAGACGAGCACCGGCCCCTCGCCGTGTGCCCAGAGGAACGTCATCCCGACTTCCTGCGGCGCGTCGAGGGCGGCGTGCAGCGTGTCGACGAAGGTGGCGACATCGCCGGTGGCGACGTAGCCGGCGAGGTTCGCGCCGAGCAGCGTGGCCGGCGGCATGCCGATGGAGTCGGCCAGGTGCTGGTTGATGTAGGTGATGGTGCCGTCGGCGAGGACGGTGGCCACGCCCTGCGGCAGGGTGTCGACGATGGTGCGGTAGAGCGGCTCGTCGGTGGTGAGGTGCTGGAGCTTGGCGCCGTCCGGCTCGAGCACCACCACCGCGTCCACCTCGCCGCCCTGCAGCGCGCGGACGAGGCTCTCGTGCTCGCGCACGCGCTCGGCGAGGTCGGTGGTGCGGCGGCGCGGGTTCCGGGCAATCGGCAGTTCAGTCACCATCGCCTCCTATGACGCGCGGCCTCATGTCGAAGCCGACCAGCACGCGGTCGGTGCTGGAGAGATCGCCGATGATCTTGCGCACCGGCACCGGAAGTTTCCGCACCAGGGTGGGGATGGCCACGATGTCGTCGCGGCGCGCCAGCTTCGGGTCCTGCTTCAGGTCGATGATCTCGATGGTGTAGCGCTCGTCGAGGTAGTCGGCGCAGAACTTCTTCAGGTTGGCGATCGCGGCGATCGACTTCGGGGTCTGCCCGGCGATGTAGAGCCGGAGCGTCCACTGATCCATCGCGTCGTCGGTCTTGCGCTTCCTCGTGGTCATTGCGTCGCTCGTCTCACGCTCAGACGCTTGCCCGCGACGGCTGCGGATGGCGTGACGGCGCTCTTGCGGCTGCCGGCCATGACGTTGCGGTCGGCGGCCATCCGCTGGTCGCGCGCGCTCTCATCGGCGAGCAGGCGCTCCAGCTCTTCGCTTTCGGTCTCGATCTCGGCGCGCAACGCGGCGACCTGCGCCTCGATCGCCTTGCGGCGGCGGTCGATGTCGCGCCGCCTGCGCACGATCTCGCTGCCGCGGCGCGAGGCGTCGGCCGCTTCCTTCGCCTCCTGGGCGAGGCGCGCGGAGCCGGTGAGCACCCCTTCCAGGCCGAGGTAGGGCGGGATGAGACGGACGCCGTGGCGGGAGAGGACGAACTCGCGGATCTGGTTGGAGTGCGCGCTGCCGCGGCTCTTCAGGACGTACATGGCGCGATTGCGCTCGCCGTTCAGCTCGATGTCGCGCAGCAGCATCCAGGTGTCGACGATCGACGAGACGCCGGCCTCGGTCGCCTCCAGCGCCTTGCCGCCGCTGGTCAGGCTGGTGAAGACCGCCGTGACCTGCTGCATCTTCAGGAAGTCGACCAGGCGCATCAGCATCGCCTTCACCTCGTTGACCGGGCCGATGCTGAAGAAGTTGGTGATCGGGTCGACGATCACCATCCCCGGCGCGTGCTCGCGCACCGCCTTGTGGATGGTGGCCAGGTGCATCTCCAGGCCGAAGGTGGTCGGCCGCGCGGCGACGCAGTGCAGCATCCCGCTCTTCATGAACGCGGAGAGGTCGACGCCGATGGAGCGCATGTTGCGCGCGATCTGGTGCGGCGACTCCTCGTAGGCGAAGTAGAGGCAGCGTTCGCCGCGCTCGCACGACGCCTTGGCCAGGTGCGCGGCGAAGCTGCTCTTGCCGGCGCCCGCGGTGCCGGAGATCAGGAGCGTCGAGCCGCGATAGAGACCGCCGCCGAGGAGCTGGTCGAGGTCGGCGATGCCGCTGCCGACGCGCTCCGTCGAGGCCTCGTGCGTCAGTCCGATCGAGGTGATCGGCAGGACGTCGATGCCGTCCTGGTCGATGAGGAAGGGATACTCGTTCGTTCCGTGGTTGGTGCCGCGGTACTTCACCACGCGCAGCCGCCGGGTGGCAACCTGCTCGGTGAGGCGGTGGTCGAGGGTGATCACGCAGTCGGAGACGTACTCTTCGAGACCCTGCCGCGTCATGGTGCCGTCGCCGCGCTCGGCGGTGATGACCGCGGTGACGCCGCGGTCCTTCAGCCAGACGAAGAGGCGGCGCAGCTCGGCGCGGAGGATGGCCTCGTTGGCGAAGGCGGAGAAGAGCGTCTCCAGCGTGTCGAGCACGACGCGCTTGGCGCCGACGGTGTCGATGGCGTCGCCGAGGCGGAGAAAGAGCGCCTCCAGGTCGTACTCGCCGGTCTCGTCGATGGTGCTGCGGTCGACGTGGATGTATTCGACGAAGAGCTTCTTCTGGCGTTGCAGCTTGCGCAAATCGAAGCCGAGCGAGGCGACGTTCTGCGCCAGCTCTTCGGGGCGCTCCTCGAAGGCGACGAAGACGCCCGGCTCGTCGTAGCGGTCGATGCCGCGGACCAGGAACTCGATGCCGAACAACGTCTTGCCGCAGCCGGGACCGCCGCAGATCAGCGTCGGACGGCCGCGCGGGATACCGCCCTGAGTGATTTCATCGAGACCTGCGATTCCAGTGGGGCATTTCGCCAAGCCGTTGGCGATGGGGATCCGAGGGGGCATCGTTTCTCCTGGGGGTGCGAACGATTTCGTTCCGCCATCATACCGTGACCGGCGTCACACTAGAATTCGTTGCACATGAGAGCCCTCCTCGCCGTTTGCGCGCTGTTCGCGGCTGTCCCCATTGCGTCCGCGGCCGTCCCGGCATCGCAGCGCGACGCGCTCGTCGCCGTCTACAACGCCACCGGCGGCGCGAGCTGGACGAACAGGACCAACTGGCTCGGCGCGCCGGGCACGGAATGCACCTGGTTCGGCGTCTCGTGTGACGAGGCGCAGTCGAACGTCACCGGCCTGGAGCTGTTCGAGAACAACCTGCGCGGCAGCATCCCCGCCGCCATCGCGAACCTCAGCAAACTGCGCGACCTGCAGCTCTACAACAACCACCTCACCGGCGCGTTGCCGCCGGAGCTGGGGCAGCTGACCGACCTCGAGGACTTTTACTGCGGCAACAACGAGCTGACGGGGAGGATCCCCGCGCAGTTCGGCGCGCTGAAGAAGCTCGCCTTCCTCAGCCTGGACGGGAACCAGCTCGTCGGCCCGATCCCGCCGGAGCTCGGCGACATGACCGGCCTCCGCGAGCTCGGCCTGACCTACAACCTGATCGACGGCGCCATCCCGCCGCAGCTCTCGAAGCTGACCAACCTCACCGCGCTGCAGCTGGCGACCAATCGTCTGACCGGACCGATCCCGCCCGAGCTCGCGCTGCTGCCGAACCTCGACTACCTCGGCCTCAGCGACAACGAGTTGACCGGCGCGATCCCGCCGCAGCTCGGCAACCTCGCCGCCATCCGCATCTTAGGCGCCGCGTACAACAAGCTCCAGGGTCCCATCCCGCCGGAGCTGGGCCGCGCGCGCACGCTCGAAGAGCTCTACCTCGACAACAACCAGCTCAGCGGCCCGCTCCCGGCGGCGCTCGGAGATCTTTCAGCGCTGCGGGTGCTCCATCTCACCACCAACAAGCTGACCGGCAGCATCCCGCCCGATCTCTATCGCGCCACCGCGCTGGAAGACCTCGACCTCGGCGACAACCAGCTCACCGGCGTCATCGCTCCCGCCGTCGGCGGTCTGGTCAACCTGCAGGTGCTCAACCTCTACTCGAACGATCTGGAAGGGACGATCCCCATCGCGCTGACCACCATCGGCCCGCTGCGCTTCTTCACCACGCAGGGCAACGCCATGACCGGCCCGATCCCGCCGGAGCTCTCGCGGCTGACGAACCTGGAGTGGATCGACCTCGGGCAGAACAAGCACACCGGGACGATTCCGTCGCAGCTCGGCAGCCTGTCGAAACTGGGAGTGCTCTCGCTGTACGACAACCAGCTGGAGGGGGCGATCCCGCCGCAGCTGGGCCAGCTGGCCAACCTCCGCATCCTCTACCTCGGCAACAACCATCTGGTGGGCACGATCCCCGACGCGCTGCGCGGCCTGACCAGCCTCGAACAGTTCGCCATGGCCGGCAACCAGCTCACCGGAACGCTGCCGTCGTGGATCGGCGAGCTGACGCACCTGACGGACATCTTCGTCGGCTACAACCAGTTCACCGGCTCGATCCCCGCCGGCGTCAGCGCGCTGGAGAACCTCGCGTACTTCGAGGTCACCAACAACTTCCTCACCGGCCCGCTCCCGGACTTTTCCCGCCTCGGCAACCTGCGCTACGTGAACGTGCAGGCCAACCAGCTGAGCGGCTCGATCCCGCGCAGCATCGGCGCGCTGGTCAACGTCACCGACTTCTACTTCGGCCAGAACGCCTTCACCGGCACGCTGCCGCCGGAGATCGGCAACCTGACCAGCGCGCAGTACATGACCTTCTCCGACAACTCGCTGGAGGGCTCGCTGCCGCCGGAGATCGGGCAGCTGAAGAACGTCTACGCGCTGTCGCTCGACGGCAACCGCTTCAGCGGCGCGATCCCGCCGCAGATCGGCGACATGTCGAACCTGCAGTTCCTCAGCCTCTCCTTCAACGCCTTCCGCGGCCCGATCCCGCCGGCGATCACGAATCTGACCAAGCTCGAGGACAGCCGCTCCGACTTCAGCTACAACGCGCTCTTCACCAGCGACCCCGCCGTGCGCGCGTTCGTCAACCGCAAGCAGTACAGCGGCAACTTCGAGGAGACGCAGACCGTCACGCCGGCGAACGTGAAGGTGACGCAGACCACCGACCGCAGCGCCACCGTGACCTGGACGCCGATCGCCTACCTCTACGACGCCGGCGGCTACCAGGTCGTGGCCTCGAAGACCGCGGGCGGCGCGCCCGCGGCGATCGCCACCACCAGCTCGAAGGACACCGACACGCTGGTGATCCGCAACCTCGATCCGTCGACGGGCTACTTCATCACCGTCAGCGCGGTCACCCATCCGCACGACGGGCAGCAGAATCTCATCGTCAGCGATGCCTCGGCTCCCGTGCAGGCGACGACGGGCGCGCGCATCAACGCGCCGGCCGAGGTGGTGGTGACCGAGGCGCCGGCGGGAACGGTGCAGATCGACGGCGTGGAGGTGGTGAGCGACACCTTCACCCTGACGAACTTCGGCGACGTCGGAACGACCATCCAACTGGAGACCGGCGGCGGATTCTTCAGCGTCGAGCCGGCCACCTTCGCCATCGCCGCCGGCGCCAGCCAGGTGGTGCGCATCAAGACCACGCCGCAGCAGCCGAATACCTACTACGGCAACGTCGTCCCGTCCGGCACCGGCGTGACCGACGGCACCTACGTCGACGTCATCCTTCTCTCGGTGAAGCGGCCGGTCGGCACCGTGCTCGCCGTGCCGATCAGCACGCGCATCGAGGTGGCGGGCGCGCCCGGTTCCGATTCCATCGGCGTGGCGCAGTTCCGCAACACCGGGACCGCGGAGCTGAGCGGCATCCTGGTCTCCGACCAGCCGTGGGTGCTGGCCAGCCAGCAGCCGATCACCATCGCGCCGGGCACCGTCGGCTCGATCAACTTCCGCGTGATGCGCGCGAAGCGCCCGGCCAGCGTCGACGGCACGCTCACCGCGAACCTCACCCTCGTCTATGTCGCCGGCTCCACGCAGACCCTCGACGCCGCGCCGGTCAACGTCTCGAAGGTGACGGTGGTCGACACCAGCAAGCCGCCGGTCGCACCCGGCAGCGCGCCCGGCCTGCTGACCGGCGAGGTGGCGTTCTTCGCCTCGGGCGTCAGCGCGCTGCAGCGTTTCGGCGGCACGCTCGGCTCCGACGTCTCCATCCTCAATTCATCGTCCGCGCGGGCCATCGGCGACCTGCGCCTCTACTTCACCGCCGCCGGCGCCGCGCAGTCGTCGGTGGCCACCATGCCGTCGGTCGCGTCGTCGCAGGCGGTCAGCCTGGTCAACGTGGTCAGCAACGTCTACAGCGCATCGAACGCGGTGGGCACGCTGCAGATCCGCAGCGCCGACTGGCGCAACCTCGCCGTGGCCGCGAAGCTGACCAACGTGCGCGGCGAGGGGACGTTCACCGGCGACGTGCCGGTGTTCCGCTCCGACCGCGCCGCGGCGCCGGGCCAGCAGATCGTCCTCACCGGCGTGCGCAAGCCGTCGGATCTCTACGTGCAGGAAATGGGCGGCACGGCCGCCACGCTGCGCGTCGAGTTCCTCGACGCCAACGGCGCCGCGGTCGGTACGCCGTCCACGCCCTCCATCGGCGCGTACGCGCTGATCGAGCTGCGCGACGCCGTGCCCGCCGGCGCGGTGACCGCGGTCGTCACCGGCGAAGGCTCGGCGCGCCTCGCCGCCTACGCGCGCGTGGCGGACGAGGCCAGCGGCGACACCTGGAGCGTCGCCGACTGGAGCCGGGTCAACAAGTACGCGCTCAACGAGGCGGTGCGCGTGGTCGTCGCCAACGGCGGCGGCGTGACGGGCGGGGGAGGCGGGAAGCGGCGCGCCATCGCGCACTCCATCGAAGCCGAAGCCTTGCTGCCGCGCGCGATCACCGACGTCACGCTGTTCAATCCCGGCACCACCGAGGCGCGCGCGAAGCTGACGGTGCTCGACACCTCGGGCGGCGCCAGCGAGCGCGAGGTGATCGTCGGCGCGAAGAAGACCACCACCATCGCCGACGCGGCGTCCGTCGCATCGACTCCGTTTGCACAGATCGTGGTCGATCCGACGCGCGGCAACGTCGTGGTCACCGCGCGCGCCTATCGTTCCAGCGCGCGCACGTTCGGCTCCGCCATCCCGGTGGTCGGCGCGGCGTCCGGCCTTCGCGTCGGGCAGTCGCAGACCTTCGCCGACCTCCACGACTCCACCAGCGCCACGGTCGCCGCCGCCACGCCCGGCACTTTCCGCACCGGCTACGGCTTCGTGGAGACGGCGGGCCAGAGCGTGACCGTCCGCGCGCGGGTGACCATCGTCGAGACGCGCGCGCTCGTCGCCGCGCGTTCCACAGTGACGCGCGACTTCGAGCTCGGGCCGCGGCAACAGATCCTCTTGGACGACCTGGTGAAGTCGATCGCCGGCCCCGCGCGGGAGACCGAGTTCGGCGACCTCCACGGCCTGCAACTGCAGATCGAGGTGATCCGCGGCGGCGGCGCCGTGGTCCCGTTCGTCATCGTCACCGACAACGGCAGCGGGGACTCGTTAGTCAGGTTGGAGTAGGTTGGTACCGAGGTTGCGGTGTATCGAGGTTTCGGGGTATCGAGGTCGCGAGGTCTCGCGGTGCTCGCGCCTTGGCGTTTCGCACTGCGAGACTTCGCGACCCCGATACCCCGAAACCTCGTATTGCGAATGCTACGATCCTAACCCATGCAACCTGACCTCTTCGGCATCGGCATCACCGGACTGACGCTCACCGACCTCGAGCGGCGGATCGTGCGCGAGGCGACGCCGTACGCCGTCGTCCTCTTCGGCCGCAACATCGACGGCGAGAAACAGTTCCGCGACCTGGTGCGCGAGATCAAGTCGCTGGCCAAGGTGCCGCCGCTCTTCATGATCGACGAGGAGGGCGGCCGCGTCGGCCGCCTGCGCCATCTCATCCCCGGTCTGCCGAGCGCGCAGGCGTTCGCGGAAGGGGAGCGTCCCGAGGAATTGTCCGAATGGTTCGGGCGCGTGATCGGGACGGCGCTGCGCTACTTCGACGTGGAGATCGACCTCGCTCCGGTCGTCGACATCCGCTCGGCCGAGGCGCCGAAGGGGCTGGAGCGCCGCACGTTCGGCGCCGACGCCGACTCCGTCATCGAGCTGGCCGGCGCGTTCATGCGCGGCGTGCACGCCGCGGGCGTCGCCACCTGCCTCAAGCACTTCCCCGGCATCGGCGCCGGCAATGCCGACCCGCATTACGGCGCGACGGTGATCGACATGTCGCTCGACGAGCTGGCGCGCCGCGACCTGATCCCGTTCGAGAAGCTCGGCCCCGAGGCCGGCGCGATCATGATCGGCCACGGCGCCTATCCGCAGATCGACGAGCCGGACCTGCCGGCGTCGCTCAGCCGCCGCATCACCTACGACGTGCTGCGCAACGTGTCCGGCTTCGACGGCCTCGCCGTCACCGACGACATGGAGATGCACGCCGTCTCCGACCTCGGATCGTACGAGTCGATCACCGACCGCGCGCTGCTGGCGGGCAACGACGTCATCCTCTTCTGCAGCCACATCGAGCGCGTCCCCGACCTGCAGCGCCACGTGCACGAGCGCGCCGCGGGCAACGCCGAGTACGGCGCGCGCTACGCCGACGCCACGCGCCGCGCCGAGGTCTATCGCGCGCACGTGGAGCGGATCCGCGCGAACGCGCTGCCGACCGCCCCGAGCTTCGACGCCGTCATCGACGAGGCGGCGCGCTTCGTCGACGAGTTCGAGAAGACCCGCCCGCATCGCGAAGTGCTCGTCCCCGACGTCGACCGCCGCAAGGGCCCGCGCCATCCGGGACGGGGACACACGGGGCGCGAAGAGTGGACCTGAAGTGAGAGTGAAGAGTAAAGAGTGATGAGTCGGTCTCATGACTCTTCACTCATCACTCTTTACTCTTCACTCATAACCTTTTACGAGACTTTTCGTCTTACACCGCAGTCGTGAAGATCCGCACCCAACTGGTGATCGCCTCGTTCCTGCTCTCGATCGTCCCGCTGACGGCGATCGTGGGGTACTCGTACCACACGTCCCGCGAGGCGGTGGAGACGGCGTACCGGCGCGAAGCGGCGATGCTGACGCGGCAGATGGACAACCGCCTGGCCTCGATCCGCACCGATCTCGAGCAGCGCCTGGCCGAGGTGTCGTCGCTGCCGCTGCGCGACCTCGGCGAGACCTCGCGCAGCGCGCTGGTGGGCAACGTCATGATGGCCATGGGCGACGCCGCCTCGGTGGTCGACTCCATCGAGGTGCAGCCGTTCCGCCTCGAGGTGCGGCCGGCCGCCAAGCCGGCGCCGAGCGTTGCGCCGAAGGTGGCGCAGGCCGCTCCGCCGTCGCCAGCGGCGCCCGCCGCCGACGTCGATGTGGACGACGACGCCGACGCGGATCCGCACATCGCGGAGGCGTTCGTCATCGACGTCCCCGCGCCGCCCGCCGCTCCGCGCTTCACCTGGAGCGAAGAGCAGCGCAAGCAGCTGAGCGAGATCACCCGCCTCAGCGTGCATCTCGGCCAGAACTGGAAGTCGATGTCGCAGGAGCAGCGCGATCAGCTGCAGGCGCGGCTGAAGACGCTGCAGGCGTCGTTCGACGGCAGCATGAAGGTGACCAACGCCGAGTTCCAGAAGCAGCTGCAGGTGGCGCAGGCCGCGCGCGAGGAATCGCGCCGGATCCGGGCGAAGATTCGCGCGGACCGCCAGGCCAAAGCGGAGGAGGAGCAAAAGAAGCAGGACGAGCTCGAGGCCGCCGCCGACGCGCGCGAAGAGGCGCGGGAGAGAGCCGACGACGAGGCGGAAGCGCGCGACGAGGCGAAGCAGGCCAGGGAGCTGCTGAAGACCCCGCTCATCCCGGCGGCCGCTCCGGTCGCGGCGACCGCGCCGGCGTCGAAGACGACGATCATCAAGAAGCTGACGCCGGAGGAGAAGGAGCGCCTCAAGACGCAGCAGAGACAGGCCTCGCTGCTCTTCGGACACCGGTTGAACGTCCCGCTGCGCAAAGAGGGCGAAGTGATCGGCCAGGTCAGCGCGCAGATCAGCATCGAGGAAGTGATCAAGCGCGTCCTCGGCGCCTCGGCCGACCGCGACGAGGTGGCCTTCGCCGTCGACCGCGACGGCAACGTCTACACCCGCAACAACGAGGACAAGAAGAAGCTGGAGAGCATCGGGGTACTGGAACGGCTGCGGCAGAAGAAGCGCGTCGACGACATCCCGAACTGGGTGACGGCGTTCACCTTCGATCCGCAGAGCGGGATGCGCATCGGCGTGGCGCGGCCCATCGGCGACACCTTCGACGAGCTGCGCAAGACCGCGGCGAAGAACTTCGGCTACGGCATGGGACTGGTCTTCATCGCCCTGATCGGCATCGTCCCCATCGCCAACCACATCACGCGCGACGTGAAGCTCGTCTCGCGCGGCGCGGAGCGGATCGCGCAGGGCGACCTGACCACGCGGCTGCCGGTGAAGTCGAGCAACGAGTTCGGGCAGCTGGCCGCGTCGTTCAACCGGATGGCGCAGGACCTCAGCGTGCAGCAGCAGACCATCGTGGAGCAGGAGCGCGAGCGGAAGGACTTCGAGCGCAAGTCGATCGAGATGGAGGAGGCGCGGCGCTTCCAGCTCTCCATGCTGCCGAAGAACGTGCCGGCCAACGACCAGTACGACCTCGCCGTCTACACGCAGACCGCCACCGAGGTCGGCGGCGACTACTACGACTTCCACCTCGACGCGCGGCGCGCGCTGTCGGTGACCATCGGCGACGCCACCGGCCACGGCGCGAAGGCCGGCACGATGGTGACGGTCATCAAGACGCTCTTCTCCGGCTACGCGGGACTGAAGGATCCTTCGCAGTTCCTCCACGACGCAGCCGAGACCATCAAGCGGATGGACCTCGGGCGGATGGCGATGGCGCTGGTGCTGGCGCGCCTCGACGGCCGCCGCATGACCATCGCCTCGGCCGGCATGCCGCCGGTGTACGTCCATCGCGGCGACACCGGCGAAGTGGAGGAGGTGAGCGTCGGCGCCACGCCGCTCGGCACGCTCGGCGACGACTACGCCGACACCGCGCTCGATCTCGCCACCGGCGACACGGTTCTCTTCATGACCGACGGCTTCCCCGAACTGCTCAACGGCTCCGGGCAGCAGCTGGGCTACGTCGCCGCGCAGCAGGAGTTCGCCGCGGTCGCCGCCGCGTCATCCAGCGCCGATGAAGTGATCGCGCGCCTGGCCGACGCCGCGAAGCGCTGGCACGGCGACCAGCCGCCGAACGACGACGTCACGTTCGTCGTGGTGCGGGCGCGGGCGTAGCCCCTTACAAGGATTGAATCCATGGATGAAGTGAATAACATCATCAGATGTCATTCACTACCCATGAAGTGGAAATCACTCAACCATGGATGCTATGAATTGCACTTGTCCGGCCAATCATCAGTGATCGTACTTCATGAATGAAACCATGGTTGAAGTGAATTCGACAGGATTTGAGATTCACTTCAACCATGGTTTCAGGTTTATGACGAATCAGGCTATGAATGACATACCGACAAGTGAATCGCTTCATCCATGGTTTCAAGCATGCGACGCTCGAACGCGAGTTTTCGACCGATTGCCTCATTCGCTTCATCCATGGTTTCAATCAGGAGCGCCGGCGGCCCGCCGGCTGGCCGGGCGCCGTCCCGGCGCCCCGGAGTCGTCGAAAACGGCGGCGAGGACGCCGCCAAGCCAGCCGGCGGGACGCCGGCGCTCCTGGTGAGGGGTCGATTACAATCCGCCGCATGTCCAGAATCGCCCGCCTGCTCGCACTCTGTCTCCTCGTCGCCTCGAACGTCTTCGCCGCCACGCACGCGGAGAAGATCAACGCGCTGCTGGCCGCCTACAACAAACAGCGCTACTTCAACGGCTCGGCGCTGGTCGCCGAAAACGGCAAGGTCATCCTGCGCAAGGGCTACGGCCTGGCGAACATGGAGTGGCAGATCCCGAACGCGCCCGACACCAAGTTCCGCCTCGGATCGATCACCAAGCAGTTCACCTCGATGGTGATCATGCAACTGGTGAGCGAAGGGAAGATCAAGCTCGACGACAAGATTACCGCCTACCTGCCCGACTACCGCAAGGAGACCGGCGACAAGGTGACGGTGCGCCATCTCCTCACGCACACCTCGGGGATCCCGAGCTACACCAGCGTGCCGGGCTTCTTCCAGAACGACTCGCGCGATCCCTACGCCGTCGCCGACTTCGTGAAGAAGTACGCCAGCGGCAACCTGGAGTTCGAGCCCGGCTCGAAGTGGGTCTACAACAACTCCGGCTACTTCCTCCTCGGCGCGATCATCGAGAAGGTCACCGGCAAGACGTACGCCGACGCGGTGAAGGAGCGGATCTTCGACCCGCTCGGCATGAAGGACAGCGGCTACGACGTCTCCGCCACCGTGCTGCCGAAGCGCGCCACCGGCTACGTGCTCACGCCGAGCGGCTACCAGAACGCGCCGTACCTCGACATGACCATCCCGTACGCCGCCGGCTCGCTCTACTCGACCGTCGACGATCTCTTCAAGTGGGACCGCGCGCTCTACACCACCAGCCTGCTGAGCGCCGACCTGAAGACGACCATGTTCACGCCGGTGATGAACGACTACGCCTTCGGCTGGGGCGTGAGGAAGCTGAAGCTCGACGACGGCAAGACCGAGGTGGCCACCATCGCGCACAACGGCGGCATCAACGGCTTCAACACCCTGGAGATCCGTCTCCCCGACACGCAGAGCCTGGTGGTGCTGCTCGACAACACCTCGCGCGGCGACAAGCTCGACGCCGCGGCGAAGGGCGTCATCGACATCCTCAACAACCTCGAGGCGCCGGAGCCCAAGGCGTCGATCGTCGACGAGCTGATGAAGACGCTGGCGAACGGCGACGCGCGCGCGGCCATCGCCCGCTACCGCGAGCTGAAGACGAAATCGCCGAAGGCCTACGACTTCAGCGAGCCGGACATCAACCGCCTCGGATACATGATGCTGCAGCGCGGCCGCGTCACCGACGCCATCGACATCTTCCTGCTCAACGTCGAGGAGTTCCCGAAGTCGTGGAACGTCTACGACAGCCTGGGCGAGGCGTACGCGGCGCACGGCGACCGCGACCTGGCCATTACGAACTACAGGAAGTCGCTGGAGCTCAATCCGAAGAACACCAGCGGCGCCGAGGCGCTGAAGCGGCTGGAGAGCCCGCCGCAGCCGAAGCCCGACTCGGCCACGCTCGACAAGTACATCGGCACCTACGAGCTCGCGCCGGGATTCAACATCGTCATCACCCGCGAGGGCGACACGCTGTACAGCCAGGCCACGGGACAGAACAAGTTCGAGATGGCCGCCGACTCGGCGACCGAATTCCATCCGCTGGCGTTCCGCGCCAGCCTCATCTTCGCCGCCGACGGAAGCTCGCTGACGCTGCACCAGGGCGGGCGGGAGACGACGGCAAAGAGGATCAAATAGCCATGCGACCGCAAGCCAACGAACACCACCCGTACTTCAGCCGCTACATCGACCTCGTGCCGGAGGAGGACATCGTCGGCGCCATGGAGGCGCAGGCGCGCGACACCGCCGCGCTGCTGGCCGGGGTGGGGGAGGAGAAGGCCGCCTTCCGCTACGCGCCGAAGAAGTGGAGCGTGAAGCAGGTGGTCGGCCACGTCACCGACGCGGAACGCGTCTTCGGCTACCGGCTGCTGGCCATCGCGCGCGGCGAGACTCAGTCGCTTCCCAGCTTCGACGAGGGCGACTACATGCGCGCCGCGAACTTCGACGACCGCCCCTTCGCCGACCTCGTCGACGAGCTGGCCGCCGTCCGCCACGCCACGCTCCTCATGCTGCGCGGCCTGTCCGATGAGGCGTGGACGCGCATCGGCACCGCGAACAACGCCGCAACCAGCGCGCGCGCCGTGGCGTACACGCTCCTCGGGCACGAGCGGCACCACGTGAAGGTGCTGCGCGAAAGGTACCTCGCCTCGTCATCCTGAGCGGAGCGAAGGACCTGTGTGGGCGGGTGGCGCTCAAATCGCGATTCGGGCGCCGTCCGCCCACACAGGTCCTTCGCTCACGCTCAGGATGACGGGGGAGCGAGCCGCTCCAGCGACGCCACGTACGCCTCGGCCGCGTCCAGCTCCTCGTCCGAAAAGACCGTGACCCCGCGGCTTCGCAGCAACGCGGTGGTCACGCCTTCGCCCGCAAGGCGGGTGTGCGAGAACGTGCCGTCGTAGACGAACGAGCTGCCGCACGACGGGCTGTTCTCCTTCAGCACGGCGACGCGCACGCCATGCAGCGCGCCCTGCTCGGCGGCGGCCAGCGCGCCCAGCTCGAACGCGGCAGTGACGTCGTCGCCGGCCGGCGTGACCACGCGGCGCGAGGCGAGGAGCTCCGCGGGCGGGCGGGGCGTGCCGAGTCCGCCGAGCATCTCCGGGCAGACGGAGACGAGCCGTCCTTCGTCCATCCATTTCTGCAGGACGCGATGGCCGGATTTCTTGTCGCCGCCGTCGTAGCGCACCGGCGATCCGAGGAGGCAGGCGCTGACCAGGACCTTGATCACTTGCCCACCGCGTAGCGGACGATGGCGAAGTAGTGGCAGACGCTGCCCCCGATGACGAAGAGGTGCCAGACCCCGTGCGTGTATCGCACCCGCTTGGACAGGGCGAAGAAGACCACACCGATCGTGTAGACCACGCCGCCGGCGCCGAGGAGGGTGAGCGCCGCCCGCGGCAGCGCGCGCTGCAGCGGTCCGAACGCGGCGATCACCAGCCATCCCATCAATAGATAGAGGGTGACCGACACGCCGCGGTAGCGGCCGCGAAAGAAGACGTCCTTCAGGATCCCGATCAGGGCGAGGGTCCAGACCGTGCCGAAGAGCCACCACCCCCACGCGCCGCGCAGGACGGTGAGAGTGAGCGGCGTGTAGGTGCCGGCGATCAGCAGGTAGATCGAGCAGTGATCGAAGACGTGGAAGAGCTCCTTCGCCTTGCCGGCCCGGAGCGAGTGGTAGAGGGTCGAGCTGAGGTAGAGCAGGACCAGCATCGCGCCGTAGACCGAGACGGCGACGATCGACATCGCGCCGCCGCGCTGCGCCGCCAGCGTGACGGCGACCGAGGTCCCGATCACCGCCAGGATGGTGCCGATGAGATGGGTGATGCTGTTGAAACGCTCGCCTGCGTACATAGGGCAATTTTATCCTGACGCGTTAGCGTCAGGATCTGGCGCCCATGTGCGCTGCGCGAATGGGCGCCAGATCCTCCGGCGCTGCGCGCCGAAGGATAAATTCAGAACGGCACTTCGTCGTCGTCGTCCATCGGCGGCGCGCCCGCTCCCGCGGCGGCCGGCTTGCGCGACTGGTATCCACCGCCGCCGCCGTAGCCGCCGCCCTCGTCGCTGTCGCGCTTGCGCTCGAGCATCTTCATGTCGCGGGCGATGATTTCGGTGCGGTAGCGCTTCTGGCCCGACTCCTTGTCCTCCCAGCTGTCGGTGCGGATGGAGCCCTCGATGTAGACGAGCATCCCCTTGCGGAGGAACTGGCCGCAGATCTCGGCCAGGCGCGCCCAGGCGACGATGTTGTGCCACTCGGTGCGCTCCTGTTTTTCGCCGGCCTTGTCGGTGAACTTCTCGTCGGTGGCGATGGTGAACTTGGCCACGGTCTGTCCACCGGGCGTAGAACGGATCTCGGGGTCTTTGCCGAGGCGTCCCACGAGAATCACTTTGTTGATCATGTCGAAATCTCCTTCGAAGATAGTCCGGCGAGGGGCGGCCGGCGCGCCTCGAAGACCTCGGTGTGGTGGGTGCAGTTTAGACGATTCGCATCCGCCGCGCGCTCTTCCACCTGTCGTAGACTCGGCTGACAGAGAGAGAAGAGGAGGACTTCATCATGGCCGGACAATCGTGGTCCATCAACATCGTTCCGTCCGACAAAGGCGTGTCGTTCGACCCAGACGTCTACGGTTGCGCGCCGGGGTCGCCGCTGCAGGCGCAGAAAGGCGATCTCGTCTCGTGGAACAACCAGACCGACGACAAACACTCGATCGTGGTCGGCACCGAGACCTTCGACGCCGACGCCTGGAGCTCGACGACCGCGTATCAGGTCCAGACCGCGGCGCCGGCGACGATCACCTACACCTGCGACGAGAACTGCACGGGGACGATCGAGGTGGTGGCATGAAGCGCGCCGCGATCGCGCTGCTTCTGGTCCTCGCCGCGTCGTCCCTGGCGGCGCAGTCCAACTCCATCAACTGTCTCTCCACGGGACAGGAGCTGGCCAAGCTGCCCGAGGCGGTGTCGGACACGAAAACCGGCATCCTGAAGGCGTCGATGAGCACCACCCAGTTCCAGGTGCGCCTGACCACCGGCGCGTTCGGCGACGGCGTCACGCCGCCCGGCACTCCCTGTTACCCGCAATGGATTCGCCAGTACCGCCTCGGCGCGAACGCCGGCGCGCAGTCGTCGTCTTCGCTCGACGATCCGCAGCCCGGACCGGTCTTCCGCGCGCAACTGGGCGACCTGATCGAGCTGACCTTCTTCAACCTGATCGACCGCAACAAGTTCCCCAACTCGGACAAGGGATGCGACAAGACGTCGACCTATCCCGGCCAGAGCGGGGGGACGAACGATCCGGACAAGTACCCGGACTGCTTCGCGCTCTCCACCTGGACGAACGTCCACTACCACGGCACGCACACCAACCCCGGCTCCACCGGCGACAACGTGTTCGTCGAGATCCAGCCGTCGCCGCGCAACAACGACGAGACGCGCTCCCCGCTGGTCAAGCCCGAGCTCGTGCGGCCGTCGTTCGGCGACTTCTTCAGCAAGTGCGAGGCGCAGCTCCCCGCCGGCAGCGCGCCGAAGCAGTGGCCGCGCTTCTGGCAGGACCTGCCCGACACCACGCAGAACCTGCTGCAGGCCCTGGTCCAGAACAACTACCCCGACCTCTGGAAGAAAAACGAGGAGATGATCAAGCAGGGGCAGTGGCCGCAGTACTACGTCGGCGCCTACCCGTACTGCTTCCGTCTCCCGCGGTACACGCAGTCGACGTACCCGCCGACCGCGAACGCGGCCGACGCGCACGCCGCGCACACCGGCGGCGCCGGCTCGGCCGAGTATGACGAGGCCAAGATGCCGCTCCGTCCGCTGCAGATGGGGCAGGCGCCCGGCACGCACTGGTACCACGCGCACAAGCACGGCTCGACCACCATCAACGTGAACAACGGCATGACCGGCGTCTTCATCGTGGAGGACAACGAAGCGACCGGCTACGACGGCTGGTTCACCGCGCAGTACAAGCAGTACGGCGGCATCCAGCAGAAGGTGCTCGTCATCCAGGGGCTGGCCAACACCCCGTCGCTCGAGCGCGGCGGCGGCGGCGGTCCCGGCGCGCACTTCTCGGTCAACGGCCAGATGCAGCCGAAGATCACCATGAAGGGCGGTGAGGTGCAGCTCTGGCGCATCGCCAACACCTCCAGCCGCGGCGGCGTCTACTTCGTCGCGCCGGCCGACATCACCTGGCGCCAGACCTCGCAGGACGGCGTGCAGTTCGACAACACGAACTACACCTCGGCGTCCAACGTGAACGCCGCCATCCGCCTCACCTCCGGCAACCGCGCCGACCTGCTGGTCAAGGCGCCGGCGCTGCCGGCCGGGAAGACCTCCGCCACGTACAACGTGGTGGTCATGAACACCGTCGACAACACCGACCTCCCGCCGTACGCGCCGAACGCGGCTTCGGAGACGCTGCTGACGGTGGTGGTCACCGCGAACGGCACCGACATGCCGTTCATGACCAGCGCCTCGCCGATGCCGCCGTACCTGACCAACATCACCGACGACGAGATCAAGAAGGGGGGGACCAAGACGCTGACCTTCGCCTCCACCGCGCCGGGCGCCGCCCCCATCGCCAACCATCCCGCGCAGCACACCATCGACGGCAAGAAGTTCGACGGCGAGGTCGGCGCCTCGGTGCGCCTGAACAAGGCCGAGGAGTGGAAGATCGTCAACGAGACGTACGTCCCGAATCAGATCTCCCATCCCTTCCACATCCACATCAATCCGTTCCAGATCTCCGCGAAGTTCGATCCGAACGCCTTCCTCTCCAGCACCCCGGGAGCGGCCGGCGCGACGGTCTCGATGGCCGCGAAGTCGACCACGGTGACGGTCACCGGCGCGACGTTCACCGGCGTGCTGGCCGGCGACTTCATCTGGATCAACGGGCTGGCGCCGTCCACGGTGCTCACGGTCGCGTCGGACGGCAAGTCGCTCACCGTCAACAACGCCGCCGGGAAGGACGGCCTGACCAACGTGACCTACACCACCGCCGTCCCGCGCTACACGATCAACGCCGGCACGGCGCGCAAGGGACAGTGCGTGATCAGCCCGACCGACGACACGACGTGGGAGCCGTGCTTCGAGTCGGAGCCGCCCGCCGGCCGCATCTGGTGGGACGTCTTCCCGATCCCGTCCGGCAACATCTTCTACGGCGGGACCGACGGGACCACGCAGTACAAGATCCCCGGCTGGTTCAAGATGCGCAGCCGCTTCGTCGACTACGCCGGCTATTTCGTCCTGCACTGCCACATCCTGGCCCACGAGGACCGCGGGATGATGACGGTGGTCGAGGTCTCGCCGCTGCAGCCGCCGTATTCGCATCACTGATCGGAGGCCGGTGCGGCGCCGCAGCCCAGGGCGCCGCACCGGTTCATTCGCATGAGCAAATTGCTGGACCTGGCCCAAACGGTGACCGACGAGCGCTCGTTCTCCCGCTTCCTGACCGCGCTGCGCGAGGACTGCGAATCGAACGAGCACGACTGCGAGTCGCGTTACGCGAACTGCCTCGAGAACGACCACTGGCAGACTCGCTCCACGGCCAACTTCTTCAAGTCGATCGAGGAGTGGTCGCAGGGCGACTTCGCCGATGGGCAGCACGGCGGCGACCCGATCCTCCGCCGCGTGGCGACGATGCTCTACGTCGGCCGGTATCTGCGCAGCGAGGACAGGCCGCGCTGAACCAGGACGAGCTCGAACGCATCAACGCGCTGCACCTCTGGGACTTCGAGGTCGCGCGCCACGAGGACGGCGTCGTGCTCATCCTCGGCAGCAATGACTTCGCCTACGGCCACTACCTCGAGGCGGAGTTCCGCGCCGTGACGTTCTGCGACGTGCCCGAGCGATTCGCGCACGCCGAGTTTCATCCCGGCCGCGACGACACCATCTGGATCACCGCGGAGCCGGTGCTCGACGCGGACGGGCGGACGTACGAGATCCGCGCCACCAGTCTCGAGGTGCGCATCGGCCGGGTAAGCTACACGGCGCGATGAAGTGCGTGATCCAGCGCGTCCGCCGCGCCTCCGTCAGCGTGAACGGCGAGGTCGTCGCGTCGATCGAGACCGGTCTGCTGATTCTCGCCGGCGTGGAGAAAGGCGACGGCGACGGTGCGATGCGCGACGCCGCGCGCAAGCTCCGCGAGCTGCGGATCTTCAGCGACGACGCCGGCAAGATGAACCGCGACGTCCGCGACGCCGGCGGCGCCATTCTCGCCGTCTCGCAGTTCACGCTGGCCGGTTCGATCGCGCGCGGCCGCCGGCCGAGCTTCGACAACGCTGAGGAGCCGGAGCGGGCCCGGACGCTGTTCGACGTGTTCGTCGCCGAGCTGGCGGCGACCGGCATCCGGGTGGAGACGGGGCGCTTCCGCGAGATGATGATCGTCAGCCTGGAGAACGACGGTCCGGTGACGTTTTTGTACGGCTAGGCGCCGTCCCTCATCCGCCCTTCGGGCACCTTCTCCCCGCCGAGCGGGGAGAAGGGCTCTGAATCAGATCCCGGTGTACCAGGCCCACCCGTTGCGGATGCTGCCCTTGGTCCCGCCGTCGTCGAAGGTGTCGGCCACGACGATGCGCTGCAGGTACTTCATGCTCTTGTAGCCGATCTGCCGCTCGACGCGCAGCCGCGCGGGAGCGCCGTGCGCCAGCGGGAGGTCGCGGCCGTTCATGCCGTAGGCGACGAGTGTCTGCGGGTGCAGGGCATCGAGCAGGTCGAGACAGTCCACCCAGTCGTCGTACGAATAGAAGACGACGTAGCGCGCCCGCGGCTGGATCCCGGCCGCGTCGAGCACGCGGCTGAGCGGCACGCCGGTCCACTGCGCGATCGCGGTCCAGCCTTCCTCGCAGGTGTGGCGGGTGACCTGCGTGCGCGACGGCATCCGCTTCAGCTCGTCGAGCGAGAACGATCCCGGCCGCGCCACGAGGCCTTCGACGGACAACCGCCAGTCCGCGAATCCGCCGTGGTGCAGGCGCCGGTAGGTCTCGCTCAGGCCGGGGTAGTTGAGCGTGCCCGGATCGAGCGTGCCGGTGGCCGGCATCGAGGTGATGTCGGCCACGCCGTACTCCTTCGCCAGCGCCCGCTCCGGGATGAGCGCGCGGTGCGCGGCGTAGGTCAGGTTGTCGCCCATGCGCAGGAGGTTGCCGTACGACGGCGGCAGCTCCTTCGGCCAGGCGCGCGCCAGCGTGACGCCGCCGAGGGCGGCGAGGCCGCTGATGAGGGCCGTGCGGCGCGTGATGAGCTTGTTCGTCATTGCGATTCTCCCAACGTGATGCCGCGAATCTGCCGCTTGAACCCGGAGAGGATCACCATCAGGACATGAACGACGGCGAACAGCACGAGCGCGACGAAGGCGAGGAAGTGAAGCGTCCGCGCCGACTGGTAGCCGCCGAAGATCGTCAGCAGGAAGGGGAGGCCCGCGGTGACGGCCGGCGCCATGGTCAGGCCGGTGAGCACGATCAGCGGCGCCGCGACGAAGACGACGATCGCGTACGACAGTTTCTGCAGCAGTCCGTAGCGCGGCCCGCCGGTCGCCGCCGGGATGCGCAGCCGCAGGTGGTCCCGCAGCTCGCGCCCCAGCCCGCGCAGCTCGCGCGCGCGCGGCCAGAAGTGCGACCGGAAGTGCCCGGCGAACAGCCCCGCCACGACGTAAACCAGTCCCGTCAGGGCGAGGAACCAGGCGGCGAGAAAGTGCAGGCTTCGTCCCCAGCCGTTCTGGTTGAAGATGTCGAAGGTGCGGCCGGCGCTGACCGGCCCGCGCGCGCCGGCGAAGAACGGCGCGGGCTTGGTCCACCCGCCGTGCTGGTGGTTGCGGCTGATCGGCAGCTCGACCAGCGCCGGCGTAAGGTCGTTGCCGACCTCACCCCAGTACAGCCGCGGATGCACCATCAGGATGAGGTACCCGCTCACGGCCAGGACGAGCACGCTCGCCGCGGCAAGGGCGTGGCAGATGCGTACCCAGCGCGCGTGGCCCGGCGGTAGTTCAGCTGGCGATGACAATTTCGATCATCGTATACAGTTTCGCGGCGTGGACGAAAGCATGAATCCCGGGATCGCCATCCCCATCCTGCCGTCGCGCGACCTGGCGGAAACGCGCGCGTTCTACGAGCGGCTCGGCTTTCACGCGTCGGGATGGTGGCCCCGCGAGTTCGGCGGCTACGCCATCCTCAGGCGCGGCGACCTCTCGATGCACTTCTTCGCCTTCCCGGAGATCGTGCCAGCCCACAGCTACGCGCAGTGCTACTGGCGCGTGCACGACGTCGACGCCTTGTACGCCGAGTATCTCCAGGCCGATCTCCCCGGCTCCGGGATCCCGCGCCTCGGCCCGCTCGAGGACAGGGACTGGGGAATGCGCGAGTTCGCCGTCATCGATCCGAGCGGCAACCTCGTTCGCATCGGGCAGGCCACGGAGGGACCGTGAGTCCTGCGTGCTGAGTCCTGAGTCCCGCGTCCTGGGTCCTGGGTGCTGAGGGCGCTCGCAGCACGCAGGACTCAGCACACAGGACTCAGCACTCAGCACTCAGCACTCAGGACCCAGGCCCTTATACTTCGCCTCCCATGACGTCCTATACCCCGAAAGACATCGAAGAAAAGTGGCAGCAGCGCTGGGCGGAGGCGCGCGTGGCGGAGGTCGACGTCGCCGCGCCGGGCGAGAAGTTCTACATGCTCAACATGTTCCCGTATCCCTCCGGCGACCTCCACGTCGGCCACGGCCGCAACTACATCCTCGGCGACGCGCTCTACCGCTACTTCCGGATGCGCGGCCGCGTGGCGCTCAACCCGATGGGCTGGGACGCCTTCGGCCTGCCGGCCGAGAACGCCGCGATCAAGCGCGGCATCCATCCGCGCGAGTGGACCGTCTACAACATCGCCCGGATGAAGCTGCAGTTCGGGCGCTGGGGCATCCTCTACGACTGGTCGAAGGAGCTCGCCTCCTGCGAGCCGGAGTACTACCGCTGGAACCAGTGGCTCTTCATCCAGCTCTTCAAGCGCGGGCTGGCCTACCGCGGCAAGGCGCCGGTGAACTGGTGCCCGAACGACCAGACGGTGCTGGCCAACGAGCAAGTCATCGACGGGCGCTGCGACCGCTGCAAGAGCGAGGTGGTGCAGCGCGAGCTGGAGCAGTGGTTCCTGAAGATCACCGACTACGCCGACCGCCTCGACGCCGGCCTCGACACGCTCACCGACTGGCCCGAGAAGGTGAAGCTGATGCAGCGCAACTGGATCGGGCGGTCGGTCGGCGCGGACGTGGAGTTTCCCGTGCCGGTCATCGATGGCGCGATCCGCATCTTCACCACGCGGCCCGACACCATCTACGGCGCGACGTTCATGGTCCTGGCGCCGGAGCACCCCGCGGTCTCGCGGCTGATCGAGGATCATCCGCGGCGCGCGGAGATCGAGCAGTGGATCGCCGGCGTGCGCAACCAGAGCAACCTGGAGCGGCAGGAGGCGGGGAAGGAAGGACGCTTCACCGGGAAGACGGCCACCAACCCCTTCACGAATGAAGAGATCCCCATCTGGCTCGGCAACTTCGTGCTGATGCAGTACGGCACCGGCGCCATCATGGCGGTGCCGGGACACGACGAGCGCGACTTCGAGTTCGCGCAGCAGTACGGCCTGCCGATCCGCCGCGTCGTCGACGGCGGGGAGCTGCCGTACGTCGACAAGGAGAACGGCATCGCCGTCAACTCGCCGCTCATCGACGGGCTGAAGTTCCCGCAGGCGCTCGACGCGATCATTGCTGAGATCGAGCGCCGCGGCATCGGCAAGCGGATGGTCCGCTACCGCCTGCGCGACTGGCTCATCTCGCGCCAGCGCTACTGGGGAACGCCGATCCCCGTTCTGTACTGCGACCAGTGCGGGATCGTGCTGGTCCAGGAGTCCGACCTGCCGGTGGAGCTGCCGCTCGACGTGCCGTTCACCGGCCGCGAGGGCAACCCGCTGGCCAAGGACGAGCGCTTCGTCAACGCCACCTGCCACCAGTGCGGCGGCCCGGCGCGGCGCGAGACCGACACCATGGACACCTTCGTCGACTCGTCCTGGTATTACGCGCGCTTTGTCTCCTCGCAGGACGACACCAAGATCTTCGACTCGGCGACCGTCAACCGCTGGCTGCCGGTCGACCAGTACATCGGCGGCATCGAGCACGCCATCCTCCACCTCCTCTACGCGCGCTTCATCACCCGCACCCTGCACGACATGGGGCTGGTCGACTTCGAGGAGCCGTTCGCCTCGCTCTTCAACCAGGGGATGATCATCAAGGAGGGCTACCGCACCGCCGCAGGCCAGTGGGTGCCGCTCGACGACGTGGAGGCGCGCGGCGAGACGTACGCGCGCAAGTCGACCGGCGAGCCGCTGAGCGCCGAAATGGCGAAGATGTCGAAGTCGCAATTCAACGTGGTGCCGCCCGACGAGCTGATCGCGCGCTACGGCGCCGACACCGAGCGCGTCTACACGCTCTTCATCGCGCCGCCGGAGAAGGAAGCGGCGTGGTCGGACGAGGGAGTGGTCGGCGCCTGGCGCTTCCTCAACCGCGTCTGGGGCTTCAGCGAGCAGCGAGCGGCGAGCGGCGAGCGGGTGAGCCGCGAGCTGGCCCGCAAGACCCATCAGACCATCGACGCCGTCACGCGCCGCTTCGAGCGCTTCGAGTTCAACACGGCCATCTCCGCGCTGATGGAGCTGTCCAACGCCATGGGTGACGCGGCCGCGGAGGGCGCCGATATCCGCGAGTCCTACAAAGTCCTGCTGCAGCTCCTCCATCCGTTCGCGCCGCACGTCACCGAGGAGCTGTGGGAGATGCTCGGCGAGACGCCGTTCATCCTGACCTCGCGGTGGCCGGTGGCCGATCCGGAGCTGATGAAAGAGGACGTGGTCACCATCGTGGTGCAGGTCAACGGCAAGCTGCGCGGGCAGATCGAGGTGGCCAACCCGCCGGTGGAGGCCGACGTCCTGGCCGCGGTGAAGGAGAACGCCAACGTGCAGAAGTGGGTGGAGGGAAAGCAGGTGGTGAAGACCGTCTACGTGCCGGGTAAACTGGTGAATGTGGTGGTGCGATGAGAAACAGCGAGCAGCGGGCAGCGAGCGGCGAGCGGGGAACGGCAGCACGTACAGCGCGGCGGTTTTTCCTGCTCGCTGCTCGCTGCTCGCTGCTCGCCGCTGTTTCTTGCGGCTACGGCCTGGTCGGCAGCCACAACAACCTGCTGGCGCCTACGGTGAAGACCATCTCCGTGCCGGCCTTCGTCAACAAGACCACGCGGGTGGAGCTGGAGCAGCGCGTCACGCAGGCGGTGGCGGAGGAGTTCGTCTCGCGCGGCCGGCTGCGGCTGGTCAACGTGCCGGCGGAGGCCGACGTCATCCTGCGCGGCTCCATCGACAGCTTCGGCATCTTCCCCATCGCCTTCAACCAGCAGGGGCGCGCCACGCAGTACCAGATCTCCATCACCGCCAACATCGAGCTGATCGACCACCGCGCCGAGGACAAGGTGCTCTGGAAGAACGACCAGTACCGCTTCACCGAGAACTACCAGGTGAACGTGGAGTCGACCGACGCCTTCGACCAGGAGACGCGCGCCATCCGCGAGATCGCGGTGCGCTTCGCCGAGTCGCTGGTGACCAACCTGCTCGAAGGGTTCTGATGGAATTCGACGAGCTGGCGGGGCAGGTGCTCGAGACGTGGCGCCGCCACAACGAGATCCTCCTGCTGCTGCTCGCCGCCATTCCGGCGAAGGGGATGACCGCGCTGCCGGCGGGCTCGCGCGGGCGGACGGTGGCGCTGCAGTTCGCGCATGTCGACCACGTCCGCCGCGGGTGGCTGTCCTACTTCGAGACCGGCAAGCGCCCGAAGCTGCCGCGCGACGACAAGGCCAATCCTCCGAACAAGCCGCAGCTGAAGAAGACGCTGCGCGACTCCGCGCGCAAGGTGGAAGCGTTCCTCTCCGACTGCATCCAAACCGACGCGGTTCCCAAGCGCTTCAGCGACCACGCGCTGCGCTGGATGGGCTACCTCATCGCGCACGAGTCGCATCACCGCGGCCAGATCGCGCTGGCGCTGAAGCAGTCCGGCCTGCGCCTGCCGGAGAAAGTCTCCATGGACGGCCTCTGGGGCCGCTGGTTCGCCGGCAAATGAGCGACGCGCGCACGCTGTACGACGCCCTGATCGACGCCTGGAACCGGCGCAACGCCGACCAGTACGCCGAGCTGTTCGAGGAGGACGGCGTGATCATCGGCTTCGACGGTTCCGAGGTCCTGGGCCGCGAGGCGATCCGCGAGCATCTGCGCGGCATTTTCGAAAACCATCCCACCGCGACGTACGTGACGAAGGTCCGCGAGGTGCGCGACTTCGGCGACGTCGCCCTTCTCCGCGCCGTGGCCGGCATGATCCCGCCGGGCGGCGGCGACCTGATGCCCGACCGCCACGCGCAGCAGACGCTCATCACCCGCGACCGCGTGGTGCTCTTCCAGAACACCCCGGCGCAGTTTCACGGGCGGCCGGAGGCGGTGGAGGCGCTGACCGCGGAGCTGCGTGAGGAGGTTGCGAAGTAGCGAGGTCTCGGGGTCTCGCAGCGCCAAAGGCCGGTTTGGCGGAGCACTGCGAGACCGCGAGACCTCGCAACCCCGCGACCCCGACAATCACCGCCCCTTCATCTTCGCGCGTTCCTTGTCCTGCTTGTCCTTCACGAACGTGGAGATGATCAGGTAGACGCCGGCGATGGCGGCGATGAGGAAGCCGGCCATCGCCATCGTCTGGCCGCGCGGGACGCGCATCATCAATGCCGAGGCAATGAGCAGCGCGGCGATGACCACGCCGACCGTGATCCGGTTGGCGATCTTGTGGATGCCGGCCAGAAACTCCTCGGCCTGCAGCAGCTTGATGCCGAAGGTGAGGCGGCCGGCGGGGATGAGGTCGATGATCTCGCGCGCGCGGTGGGGGAGGTCGAGGATCAGCTGGTTGAGGTCGAGCAGCGCCGGGTAGAAGTTGCGCGGCTCGAACTTCTGCCGCAGCTTCTGCGTCATCAGTTGCTCGGCGTAGTCGCGGATCACCGTCTGCGGGTCGTATTGCGGGTCGAGCTTGCGGGTGACGCTGTCGAGATGCAGCAGCGTCTTGGCCAGCATGGCGATCTCCGCCGGCAGCTTCAGATCGTTCGTGTTCGCCACACCGATCAGGTTGAAGATCAGCTGCCCGACGTTGACGCGGCTGACGTCGACGTCGTGGAAGGCGGCGACCAGCACCGAGATGTCGTGGATGAAGTGCATGACGTCGAACCGCTCCTGCACCTCCGACATCCGGACGCAGGCGTCCGCCACCTCGGCTCCGCGGTTCGAGGAGATGGCCAGCAGCAGCTTGATGATCTCGTCCTGCAACTCGCGGCTGATGCGGCTGGTCATCCCGAAGTCGAGCAGGACGATCTGCGCCTCGCCCTCTTCCTCGCGGACGAAGACGTTGCCGGGATGCGGGTCGCTGTGCCAGAAGCCGTCGACGCAGATGCCCTTGAGGTAGGCGCGCGTCACCACCGCCGCCAGCTCGGCATAGTCGTGGTCGATCATCTGGAGCGGCGTCAGCTTCGACACCTTCCGCCCGCGCACCAGCTCGCTGGTCAGCACGCGCGCGGTGGTCAAGTCGTGGATCACCTGCGGGATGTAGATCCCGGGGAACTGCGCCAGGTTGCGCCGCAGCAGCTCGGTGTTGCGCGCCTCCTGCAGGTAGTCCATCTCGTTGATGAGGGTCATCCGCGCCTGTTCCAGCGCGCCGACGAGGTTGAGCTTGCGCGCTAGGTCGCTGTGCTCCTCGAGCGTGGCGGCGATGTCGCCGAAGACCTCCATGTCGTGGCGGACCTGCTCGCGGACGTTGGGGCGCTGCACCTTGACCACCACCTCGCGCCCGTCGCGCAGCACCGCGCGATGGACCTGGCCGAGGGAGGCGGCGGCGATCGGCTTCGACTCGAAGGTGTCGAAGGCCTTGGAGATGCGGACCTGCAGCTCCTCCTCCACGATCTTTTCCACCTCGGCGAAGGAGAAGGGATCGATCTGGTCCTGCAGCGACTCCAGCGCGGTGATGTACTCCGGCGGCACGATGTCGGGACGGGTGGAGAGCACCTGCCCGAACTTCACGTAGGTCGGGCCCATGTCCTTCAGCGCCTTGGCGAACGCCTCGGCGCGGCGCTGCACGTCCGGCTCGATCGCCTCCGTCACCGTCTCGGCGGCGATGGCGTCCTCCGGCTTCAGCGAAAGACGAAAGTCCTTCCGCCCGTAGCGGGTGAAGAGGAGGAGCAGATCGCGGTACGCACCGATGTCACGAGCCTTGAGCATTCGGCGTGCTCAAGTGCAAGAGGGCTGCCGCTGGGGCGGCGAGCGGTTTGCGGCGAGCGGCGAGCGGGAAACCGCCGCTGCCGTTGGTAGCGAGCAGGTTGCGGCGAGCAGCGAGCAGGAGAACCCGCGCCGGTGCCTTTCCTGCTCGCCGCTCGCTGCTCGCTGCTCGCTATTCCCGAGCCGCCGTTTCCTTCCGCCCGTCCTTCCATTCGATGGTGAGCGAGGTGACCGCGCCGGTGGGCGATCGCTGGAAGGCGACCACCACGTCGCCGTTGAGATCGAAGCGGTCGGGGCCGATCGGTTTCAGCTCGCCGCCGCGTGCGCCGGTGCGCTGGAAGTAGAGCGCGCCGTCGCGGAGGGTGACTTCGCGGACGCCGTACTTGCCGACGTAGTCGTCGAGTTTCGCGGGGGCGGGCGGCGGTGCCTCCAGTCGCGAGTTGACGACCTGCCAGCGGCCGTCTCGGCGGACGTAGGTGTCGACGTAGCGGTCGGAGCGCTGCATGGCCGTGCCGTCGCGGCGCTGCCCCGTCATCGTGACGAGGCCGGTGAGCGTGACCTTGTCGTCCTCGACGCGCGCCTGCACCTCGCTGGTGGAGAACTTCGGAGCGGGCATGCCGGACGCCGCGGCGCGCGCCAGCGCGGCGATGACCTCGGCCTTGGTCTGCGTGCGGCCGTCGCCGTGGGTGATCAGGAAGTCGTCCGCGACGATGCGCGTCATCGCCTCGGCGTCGCGCTTCTCATAGGCGTCGAGCCAGGCGCGCTCGACCGCGCGCACCTCGGCGACGGCATCGCCGGTGCCGGCCTTCCGCGCCTCGGCGAGCGCCGTCTCCAGCGCGCGGTCGGCGGCGACGGCGATGTCGGGGGCGACACCGACGGCCTCGAACTGCTTGTTCGTCTTCGGGTGGATGGCCGTCCCGATCGAGATCGAGGCGCTCAGGCCGAGGCCGAGGTCGACGATCATGTTGTTGTAGCCGGCGCCGGCGGTCTTCTCGCCGACCGTCTTCGCGCGGCCCCACTGCTGCAGCGTGAAGGCGAACGACTCGCACGCCGACGCCGCGTTCGGCCCGGTCAGGACATAGAGCGGGACGTTCGGCATCCGCTGCCCCGGCACGTCGACGGTGGTGCTCTCCATCGACTGATTCGCGGGCCGGTTGAAGCGGTTCATCAGCACGCGGCGCTCCGGCCCGAAGAAGTAACTGGCGAGGTAGCTGACGGTGTCGGCGCTGCCGCCGGGGCAGTTGCGGACGTCGACGATCATCGCGTCGGTGTTCGCCAGCAGCGCCATGGCGTGCGAGATCTGCGTGAGCGCCTCCTGCGGCCCCATGAACCCGCGCATCCGGAGATAGCCGACGTTGCCGGGCATCACCTCGGCCGCCAGCACGCCGTAGTTCATGGCGCGCACCGCGTCGCGATTGACGACGGCGCGCTCGCGCGGCGCGCCGGAGGCCATTTCCGCGCGCCGCGCCTTCCAGGCGTCGACCGTGAGCAGCGGCGTGGACGCATTGGCCGGGTTGGCGAGCATCCGGAGATGGCGATCGTTCGCCGACGCGAGATCGGCGTTGATGGCCTCGGCCAGCGCGGCGGGCGTCGTCGCCGCGTCGTATTTGCCGCTTTCGAACGAGGCGCGGACGCGCTTCGCCAGCTCGTTCCCTCTCTCGGGGATGACGTACAGCGTCTCCAGCAGGTAGGGAAGCGTCTCGCCCAGCTGCCGCCGTTCGGCCGGCGTGATCGAGGATTGTGCGAAGGCGTTGACCCCGGCGAAAACGATGATGAAAGCGATGATGGAGGCGCGTCTGATCATCTTCTCCTCCTGTGACCTCATGACCAAATTCGAATTCTGGTCATTCGACGCCACCCATCGGGAAAGGTTTCGGACTTCGCATGCTAGGATTACCCGATTTTCACTTCGAGGAGCTTTCCACCATGGCAGATCACAGAACTCTCTTCACCTCGGAATCGGTCACCGAGGGGCATCCGGACAAGATCGCGGACCAGATTTCGGACGCGATTCTGGATGCGGTGCTGGCGGAAGATCCCGTCGGCCGCGTGGCGTGCGAAACGCTGGTCACCACCGGCCTGGCGATGATCTCGGGCGAGATCACCACCAAGACCTACGTCGATTTCCCCTCCATCGTCCGCAACACCATCAAAGAGATCGGGTACACACGCGCCAAGTACGGCTTCGACAGCGAGACCTGCGCGGTCATCTCGTCGATCGACCCGCAGTCGCCCGACATCGCGCAGGGCGTCGACACCGGCGGCGCCGGCGATCAGGGGCTGATGTTCGGCTTCGCCTGCCGCGAGACACCCGAGCTGATGCCGCTGCCGATCATGCTCTCGCACAAGCTGGCGCGCCGGCTCTCTGAAGTCCGCAAGAGCAACGACCTCGACTTCCTCCGTCCCGACGGCAAGTCGCAGGTGACCATCGAATACGAAGGAAAGCGCCCCATCCGCGCCTCCGCCATCGTCGTCTCCACGCAGCACTCGCCGGCCATCAGCCACCGCGACCTGAGCGACGCCGTCATCGAGCACGTCATCCGCCCGGTGGTCCCGGCCGAGCTGCTCGACAAGAACACCAAGTTCCACATCAATCCCACCGGCCGCTTCGTCACCGGCGGCCCGCAGGGCGACACCGGCCTGACCGGACGCAAGATCATCGTCGACACCTACGGCGGCCGCGGCCGCCACGGCGGCGGCGCGTTCTCCGGCAAGGACCCCACGAAGGTCGATCGCTCGGCGTGCTACATGGCGCGCTACATCGCCAAGAACATCGTCGCCTCGGGGCTGGCGGATGAAGTGGAAGTGCAGCTGGCGTATGCCATCGGCGTGGCCGACCCGGTGTCGGTCTACGTCGACACCTTCGGCACCGGCAAGGTCGAGCAGACCAAGCTGGTCGATCTGGTGCGCGAGCACTTCCAGATGACGCCGCGCGGCATCATCGAGTCGCTCCGCCTGCGGCGCCCGATCTTCAAGAAGACCGCCGCGTACGGCCACTTCGGCCGCAACGAGGCGGAGTTCACGTGGGAGGCGACCGACAAGGCCGACGCGCTGCGCGCCGCCGCCGGGGTGGGCGAGGCGGTCACGGTCTAGTGTTCCGGAGTGCTCGGCACTCCGGAATCGCCTCTCTCGCCGCCTTCGCCATCGCACTCTTCGCCGGCGCGCTTCTTCCGCGCGCCGACGATCCGCGCTACATCGACTTCGCCGGCGACCGGGCGTTCACCGTCTGGTCGAACGCCGGCTTTCTCATCGCCGGCGTCGCCGGGCTGATCGTGCTCGCGCGCGCCCGGCGGCGCCTGGTCGATCCCGCCGCGGAGAGCTGGCCGCTGGCGTTCTTCTTCGCCGGCAACGTGGCCACCTGCTTCGGGTCGGCCTACTTTCACGCGCGGCCCGATTTGGGCCTTCGTTTGGCGTGGGATCGCCTGCCGATGACGGTGGCCTTCGCTGCCTTCCTCGGTATGCACATCAACGAGCGGATCCGGATGCGTCTCGGCACAAAGCTGATGCTGCCGCTCGCCGCGCTCGGCGTGGCCACGGTCTGGTGGTGGCTGCATTCACAGGACTTGCGCTTCTACGGCGCCTACCAGGCCCTCGCCGCCGGCGGGACGCTGCTGATGCTGCTGCTCTTCGCGCCGCTCTACACCGGCGACCGTTACTACTTCGCCGGCGTAGTGCTCTACGGCGTGGCCAAGGCGTGCGAGCTGCTCGACCGGCCGATCTACCAGGCGATCGGCGTCAGCGGACACACCCTCAAGCACGTCGTCGCCGCCGGGACGACTGCAATGGTCGCGGTGCACCTCGCGAGGCGTTGCGAGTGTAGAATGTGACGTCGATCACGTGCTCCCGCCGGACGGGAACTTAAGTTCGATCGAACTTCCCCCGGTCCCCCAACAACTTAAGGAGTCTCAGATGAACAGGACCGTGCGCGCCTTTTTTGTCACCGTCGCGCTTGTGATGGTGTTTCTCGTCCCGGCCGCCTTCGCCCAGAGCGCCAACGGCGGCTTCCACGTCGTCACGCCCGAAGGGAACCGCAACGTCGAATTCAACGCCAAGATGGGCCTGAACGGCAGCGCCTCGGGCGAAGTCAAGTTCAGCGGGCCGCTCTCGGTGCCCGATCAGGACGTCGACGGTGACGGCACCGGCGACCAGGCCGCGAACAATGCTCAACTCTCGCTGCGCGTCGACGTCAACTGCATGAAGGTCGTCGGCAACCGCGCCGTGCTCTCCGGGCAGGTGAAGGAATCGAGCGTCAGCTCGTACGTCGGCCGCCAGATGCTGCTCACCGTCGAGGACGGGGGCGAAGGGAACAACGCCGCGCCGGACCGCTACACCTGGGGCCAGTACCGCTCCACGGCCGCTACCTGGACCGCGAGCGACGCGGAGTTGGTGTTCGACCCGGGCGTCGGCCTCTCGTGGATCGCCTCCGACTTCGAGCGGACCGACGACGTCGGCGTCCCCTCCAACCAGTCGACCGCCATCGACTGCAAGAGCTTCTCGCTCTCCTCGTACGCGCTCGAGGACCTGCCGCAGGGCAGCGGGAACGTCCAGGTCAAGCCGTAGCGAGGCGGCGCGTCACAGCACGCGCGAGAGCCAGTGCATGAGGTTGAGGACGAACTGCCGGTTGTCGTTGCCCGGCACGTTCATCCCGAAACGCTCGCCCTTGGCGATCTGCGCGGTGAGCATGCCGGCTTCTCCGATGACCACGACGCGGCCGCGGCCGAATTCGATCGCCGCGGCCTGCGTCGTTCCGGCGGGCTTCTTCGTGAACCTGGGCGGCGGCGGGACGTACTCGATGGCGCCAGCCGGGAGTTTCAGCAGCGGGGTGCCGTTGCGGACGTCGAGCGACTGGCCGGTGAACGACACCACCTGCTCCAGGCGCTCCGAGGCGTTGCGTCCGGCGGCGATCGGCGTGTCCGCCAGCAGCGCGTTGGCGCGCGAGTAAACAATCCGATTCGAATCATTTTGCGCCGGCACCTCGGCGAAGCCGCCGTGCATGGTGACGCCGAAGGTCTCGGCCAGCCCCGCCGCGGCGGGGCCAAACGGGTAGTGGTCGGCCACCAGGAGCAGCGAGCCGCCGTTTGCGACCCACTGGCGCAGCGCCGCCACTTCCGCCACCCCGAACGCCGGCGCCTCGCGGCGTCCCTTGCGCAGCGGCACGAGGTTGAGGCCGAGGAGCTTCGGGTTCGAGCCGCCGGCGGCGTTGACGATGACCACCACGTCGACGCCGGCGAGCGTCTGTGCGGTGAACGGCTTCGAGGTGGCCTCGATGGCGTAGCCGTCGTTGCGGAGGAGCTCACCGAACGCGCGGAAGCCGGAGCGAAGCGAATGCGAGTTGTAGTGCCCCTCGTCGAACAGCACCACCGGATGTTTCGACGTATAGGCGGGGCGCGCCACGCGGGCGTCGAAGCTGCTGTCGGGCCGCTGGCCGAGGGATACGAGCTTCAGGCAGGTGACGACGATCAGGACGACGAGCGCGAGCGACAGGACGAGCTTTCTCATCAGCGGTCATAACGCCGGAGAAGGTCCGCGGTTGTGCTACTTCGGGAGGGCGGTGACCGCTTCCTTCGCCGGCTCCCACAGCTCGATGCGGTTGCCCTCGGGATCCATCACCCAGCCGAAGCGGCCGAACTCCGTCTCGTCGACTTTGTCGTCGACATCGGCGCCGGCGGCGCGGAGTTGCGCCAGCATGGCGTCGAGGTTGGCCACGCGGTAATTGACCATGAACGGCTGCTTGCTCGGATCGAGGTAGGTGGTGGTCCCCTTGAAGATCGACCAGACCGTATCGCCGAACATCGCGCCGCCCCAGCCGGGGTCGACGTCGATGCCGAGCTTCTCGGCATACCAGCGGCGCAGAGAGTCCGCGTCATTCGCTTTGAAAAAGATCCCGCCGATTCCCGTCACTTTTTCCATCGTTCACTCGAAGAACGGCATTCGCGCGTTCTCCGGCGATTGTATGTCGGCAAGGAGCACCGCGACGCCCATTTCTCCCTTCCAGAGGCTGTTCGTACGCGCGATCTCGCCGCGATACGACGCGGCGTGGTTCGCCAGCAGCCGCGCGCGGCTCAGCCACGCGCCGTCGCCGGTGTGCTTGTAGACGTTGAGCATGGCGTAGGCCCGTCCGGCCGTTCCGCAGCAAAGGTCGGCGTTGTACAGCGTCTCCTCCGCGGCGTGCATGGCGGCTTCCGAAGCGATGCGGAGCAAGCGCTCCTCGCCGAGCGCGTCGTGCGCGGCGGTGAAGAGGAAGACGTGTCCCGCGGTGCCGTTGCACCAGCCGGTGGTGACGTCTTGCGGATGCCCGCCGACCTGCCGGCGCCAGTACGTGGCGCGGCCGCGCCGGACGCCGAGGGCGATGAACTCGTCGAGGCGCCGCGGCAGCGAGGCGGGGAGCGGCGTGGACGACGCGGCGCACCAGCGCAGCGCGGCGTACATGTAGCCGCTCCAGCCGTGGGCGATGCCGAGGTAGGTATCGGGTGCGTCGTGCGCGATGGGGGGATGCCCATCGAGCTCGCCCCAGATCGCGGCGAGCGTCGCGTCGCCGAAGCGGCGCAGCCGTTCGTCGTCGACCATCTCCAGCAGCAGCGTCGCGCCGAGCAGCACCGCCGACTTGCCGAGGGTCAGATCGAGGTTCTCGCACGGCAGCGACGCCGCGCGGATGAATCCTTCCAGCGCGGCGTCGAGCGCGACGAGATCGCCGCGCGCGTGCGCGATCAGCGCCGCCGCTGCGTGCAGCCCGCTCTCGGTGTGGTACGGCGTGATGGTGCCGAGGGTGGCGGACTTCAGTTCCAGCGTCTCGTTGTAGTACGCGTCGGGCTTGCCGCGGTCGCGGAAGGCGCGCGAGCGCCAGACGTCCGCCAGCGCGAGCAGCGCCGGGTCGCGCCGCGCCTCGGCGATGCGCAGCAGCCCCACCGCCGCGCCGGCGCTGCCGTAGTTGATCGACGCCACCGGCGCCTCGATGTATCCGCTCTCGAACATGGCGCCGCCGCGCGCGAAGGCCTGCAGCGCCGTCTCCAGGAACGGCGCGGCGTCGTCGCAGAGCGGTGTGGCCAGGAGCTCGGCGTTCGCCGCGTCGCGCACCGCGCGCAGCGCATCGGCGAAGGCGCGCATGCCGGGGAAGCGCTGCGCCGGATCCTTCGACAAGGCGCGGGCGAGGATGGCCTCGATTTCCGGCCAGGGTGGCAGATCGCGCTGGGCGAAGGGGAGCGGCGCCTCCGTCTCCGCCTGGCGGATCATCTCCACGCGCTCGGCGCGGAACTCGACGTAGTGGTTGCCGGTGATCATCAGGTACAGGAGCGCGGCCAGCGCGTATTGCTCGCCCGCGGGCGAGGCGGGCAGCTCGATGCCGCGGTGTTGCGCGGCGAGGTACTCGGGCTCGAAGAATTGATACATGCCGCCGCGGCCGACGCGCGGCGTCTCGCCGGCGATGGTGCCGAAGCCGAAGTCGATCAGCCGCACGGCGCCGTCGTCGGCGACGAAAACGTTGCGCGGGTGGACGTCGCCGTGCAGCACGCCGCGCTCGTGCAGCGCCGCGTAGGCCTCGGCGATGCCGCAGACGAGGTCGAGCATCGACGGGCGGGCGTGGCGGCGGTGCGACGAGGCGGTGCCGGCGTCCATCCCCGGGCACCACTCGATGACTAGGTACGGCCGGCCGTCGAGTGAGCCGCGGTCGTAGAGGCGGGGGACAGGCAATCCTGCCTGTCCTGGCGATGGACGGACGGGATCGTCCGTCCTCCACAGCCGCTCCAGCACCAGCGCCTCGTTGCCGAAGAGCGACGGCTCGAACGGCATCGCGCGGCGCGCGATCTTCAGCGCCGCGTCGCGGGCGCCGCCGCGCACGCGGTAGATCTCGCTGTCCTCGATCAGGCTGACGCAGTGCACGATGGTCCAGTCGCCCGCCTGCCGGCCGTCTGCGAGCGACGGGGCGATCTCGCGTTCCTCCTCGGAGCCGGCCGCCACCAGCACGCTGTTGGTGAGGAAGGTGCCGATGTGCGGCAGCAGCTCGTCGAGCCACGCCTCGGGGTCCTTCTTCAGGTCGCGGCTGTTGACCAGCACCGCGTCGACGATGGTGCGCGGCGTGCGGAAGAGCGCCAGCAGCGCGGCCGTCTCGCCGTCGATCACCTGCGACGGCAGCCGGCCGTGGCGGCGCGAGAGTGTGTAGTCGCCTTCGTCATACTCGAACTTCCCGCGCACCTCGGCCGGCAGGTCCGCGACCGGCACGAGAATGACGTCGCTGCGGAGCACGAGCGGGTCGGTGATGTTCACGCGTCGCTCCACAGGGTATCGCGGGGAGTCCAGGTGTCGACATCGACGCCGAGGCGGCGCACGCGCTCGACGGCGAAGCGCCAGGTGTGGGCGCGCCCGCCCTCGGGCGCGCGCCCGGGGGCGGGCGCGCCCACACTTTCCGATTTGGCCAGCGCCATCGCCGTCCCCAGCTTCGAGGCCAGCCAGAGGCGCCAGCTCTCGCGCCCGAGCCAGCTCAGCGCGCGCGCGCTTTCGGGCGGATCGAGGCCCCACGAGAGCAGGCCGTCGTCGTCGAATGCCGCGGTGAACGGCACGCCGTGCGCGGGGCAGCCGGCCAGCCGCGCGCGCAGCGCCGCGGCGACGTCGTCGAGCTCCGCGCGGTCGCCGAAGTAGGCGACCATCTTGTCGGGGCGCAGCAGTCCGGCGGCGTCGAGGCCGATCTTGAAGTCGATGTCGCGCCCGGCGAGCGTGCGCACCACGGCGTCGAACGCGTCGCGGATGTTCTCCGGCCGCGGGCTGACATACAGCTTGTACGTCGCCGCGCCGGGCTGGTACGCGCGCCGCGCGCGCGCCTGAAAGACGATCCAGCCGTTCGAGACTTTTGCTTCGGCGTTCGCCGCGCCGAGGTGCGCGATGACCGCGGCGGCGTCGGGAAAGCGCGCCTTCCAGAACGGCGTGATGGGGATGCGGTTGTAGAAGTAGAGAGCGCGCGTCAGCGTGTCGGCATCGGTCTCTTCGAGGTCGGTGGCGTGGCGCAGCGCGTCGGCGGAGAGGCCGCCGGCGGGCTGCGGCGCGTCATCGCAGAGGATGGGGAGGGCATCGGCGCCGCAGACGAAGCGGCCGTCGCACTCGACTTCGAGCACGCCGTCCAGCACCAGGTCGATGACGTCGTCGTTCACCTCCAGCGGCGCGGGAACGGCGAGCGCGCGGAAGAGCTCCGCGATCTCGCGGCCGGCGGCTTTGATGGTCGCCGCCGGCCGCGACTGGGGAACGAGCAGTCCGTAAAAATCCGCGTCGCGCGTCAACTCCTCGAACGGGTTTCGTTGCTCGGGCGGGAGCTCGTCGAGGCGCTTCAGCTCGAATCGGGCGCTGGCGCGGAAGGTGGTCAAGCTACTTCAGTCCTTTCCGGCGTTCCTTGAGTTGTGCCAGCTCGTCGTTGAGCGCCTTCTCGCGCGCGTCGATCTCCGCGGCCGTCTTCGGACCGATGGTCTTCTCGTGCTCTTCGAGCGCCGTGATCTGCTGGCGCAGCGTGTCCTTGAGCGTGGCGATCTGCTCGCGCGTGAGCTGTCCCGGATTGATGACCGTGGTGTCGATGATGCTGCCGCCGCACACCGGGCTGGCGGGACCGCAGCCGCCCCATCCGCTGGCCGCGCCGCAGTGCGTCTGCAGGCGGCAGGCGACGCTCGGACCGCAGACGACCGTGCGATTCGTGCAGAGGCAAACCGTCCAGGGGTTGCCGCACCCCTGCGGCGACACGAACCCGCAGGTGTGACCGCCGGCGATCGAGCACTGCTGGAACGTGCAGTCGGTGCAGGTGAATCCGCAACCGCCCCCGCCCGGGGTGGTGCCGCAGATCGAGAACGCCTGCATCGTGCAGTCCGTGCAGGTGAATCCGCAGCCCGCGCCCGGCGTGGTGCCACAGATCGAGAACTGCTGGACGGTGCAGTCGCTACAGCCTCCTCCGCCGCCGATTTCGGGCGGCTTCATGGTTTCCGGGATCACTTTGATGCCGAGGTCTTTGATTTTCGGCATAACTCCTCCTTTCGATAGAGGAGTGTTCGGCGCGGAACGTTCCCTACCCCGAGACTACTTGAGCTTCTTCCGCCGCGCCTTCAGATCCTGGAGCTCCTCATTGAGCTGCTTCTCCCGCGCGTCGATCGCCTCGGTGGTGTTCGGGCCGATCGTCTTCGCGTGCTCGTCCAGCGCGGCAATCTGCTTCTGCAGCTGATCGCGCAGCTCGGCGACCTGCTCACGTGTAAGGGCGGCCTGCTGCAGGAAGCTGACCCCGCAACCCGAGAAGAAGCGGCAGCTGACTTCGCACGAATTGAAACCGCACGTGAACACCCGGCAGGAGATCCAGCCGCATGTGACGAACGTGCAGTCACAGCCGGTGAAGGCACATCCTCTCGCAGCGGCGGCCTGCTGGGTGCCGCCGCAGATGGAGAACTGCTGCATCGTGCAATCCGTGCAGGTGAATCCGCAGCCCCCGCCGGGGGTGGTGCCGCAGATCGAGAACTGCTGGACGGTGCAGTCGGTACAGCCTCCTCCGCCACCGATTTCGGGCGGTTTCATGGTTTCCGGGATCACCTTGATGCCGAGGTCTTTGATTTTCGGCATAACTCCTCCTTTCGATAGAGGAGTGTTCAGCGCGGAAACGTTCCCTACCCCCGGAATTACCGCAGGCTGAAGAGGGTGGCGGCGCCGCGCGACTCCACCGAGGCGGCGAAGTGGTCGAGCATCAGCGCCAGGGCGCGCTGGGCGTCGGGCTCGAGCGCGCCCGAGCGCTCCTCGAGCTTCTTTTCGTCTTTGGTGGGCGGCTGGCCGGGGGCGAAGACGACGACGTGCGTGATGCCGTCGCCGCGCAGCCGGTTGTACAGCGCCTCGGCGGTCGGCGCGGTGAGGTAGCGCGAGACGCGCGGGCCGTCGAAGTTGCCGCCGCCGCGCACGCGGTGTTTGAACCAGAAGGTCTCGCCGAGGCCGACCACCAGCGTGCGCGAGGAGGCGGGGAGGGCGGCGTCGAGCGCGGCGATGGTGGTGATCGACGGCCGCGCCTTCGCCAGGTACTCCTCGTCCGATGCCTCGGCGCTGATCAGCGTGAAGGCCTTCGAGCGATCGACGAACCAGACCACCAGCAGCAACTGCACGGCGATGGCGATCATCAGCAGCACGCGCATTACCCGTCCCGGCGCCTGCGAGCGCGCCGCGGGGATGGCGAAGTAGGGGATGAGCACGCGCGCCGAGGGGGCGAGGAAGAAGAGGACCACGCCGACGCCGACCAGGAGCCACATCGCGGTTCCAACGGACAGCGTGCAGGCCGCGAGCAGCGACGCACCGAGCGACTCGTCGACGAAGCTGCCGCCGAAGACGTAGTCGGAGAGATACGCGCCGCGGTAGCCGGAGACGTGCGGCGCGCCGGCGCTGAAGAACGGCGCGATGGGGTTGCCGGTCAAGAGTACGTTTCGTACGAAGAAGAGCGAGCCGAGAAGGGCACCGCCGATGGCGCCGCGCCATTGCCTGCGCGCGACGAGCACGATCAGTGCGAAGGGGATGAAGGTGTACTTCGTCAGCAGCCCTGCGGCGAGGGCGGGACCGGGCTTCTCCTCGTCGAGGACCAGCGCGGCGCAGATCCCCACGAGAGGGAAATCGACCAGCGACCAGCCGGCGGTCAGCGCCAGCGCCGGCGTGGCGATCACCGCCGCTGCGGCCAGCGCGTTGCCGCGCGTCAGGCGCAGCAGCAGCGCGATCGCGGCGATCGACGCGGCGAGGTGGCCAAAGTGCGAGGCGATGCCGCCGTCCGACTGCCCGAGGATGGCCAGCAGCGGCAGATCGGCGGACTCGAGGCCCAACGGAAAGTACGAGTGCGAGATCAGCGGCAGGTCGACCGCGCGGTGCTCCTGCACCCACGTCCACGGCACCGCCAGGTGGTACGCCAGCTCGTCGAGCGACGACGGCGGCGCCTGCGCCGCGAGCGCGCCGCATCCGATGACCACCGCGATGGCGATGGGGGACAGACAATCCTGTCTGTCCGGACAGACAAGATTGTCTGTCCTCCACGGACGCGTCTCCAGCTGCCGCATCATCGCGTACGTCCCACCGACGGCCGCGATCACCAGCAACGCCCCCATCGACCACGACGAGACGTTCAGCGTCCCGACCAGGAAACAGACCGCGCCGAAGAGCGGGTAGCCGACCAGCAGCTCGCGCGCGAAGTCGAGGTCGGCGGGAATCCATTTCTTGAGAAACAGCCCGCGAGCCGCGAAGCCCGTCCCGATCAGCGCCGCCACCTCCACGATCGCCAGGAACAGCGGCAGCCCCACGCGACGCGCCAGCAGTTCCACCAGCACGAAGCGGTCGTAGAGGACGAGGAGGAGATACGCGGCGACGGCGATGGCGGCGACGGCGCGGACGTTCTTCATCGACCGGCGAGTGCCGCCCGGATCGCCATCACGTCCCCGATGATCTCCCGCGCCACCTCCGGGAGGATCTGCGTGGTCCGGTCGCTCAGCGCCGCCGGCGGGTTGTCGTGCACTTCCATGAAGAATCCGTCGGCGCCCGCCGCGGCCGCCGCGCGAGCCAGCGGCCGCGCGAACTGCGGCGTGCCGCCGGTCTGCTTCCCCTCGCCGCCCGGCCGCTGCATCGAATGGGTGATGTCGTACACCACCGGCGCGCCGAAGCCGCGCACGATCGGAAACGCGCGCATGTCGACCACCAGGTTCTGATAGCCGAACGACGAGCCGCGCTCGGTGATGAACACCTTCTCGTTGCCGGCCTCATGCCCTTTGTCGATGATGTTCTTCGCCTCCTCGGGCGACAGGAACTGCCCCTTCTTCACGCCGACCGCCTTGCCGGTGCGCGCCGCCGCGGCGACGAGGTCGGTCTGTCGGCAGAGGAAGGCGGGGATCTGCAGGATGTCGAGCACCTCCGCCGCCGGCTCCGCCTGCTGCCACTCGTGGATGTCCGACAGCAGCGGCAGTCCCGTCTCCGCCTTCACCGCGCGGAGGATCTCCAATCCCTCTGTCAGGCCGGGACCGCGGAAAGACTCGATCGAGGTGCGGTTGGCCTTGTCGAAGGACGACTTGAAGACGATGTTGGCGCCCAGCTCGTCCCGCAAGCCGAGGATGACGCGCGCCATGCGCAGGGCGTGCTCGCGCGACTCGATGACGCACGGGCCGACGATGAAGAGCGGCGGGTGATCGCCGCCGAAAGAGAGGCCGGGAGTGATCTCGATGACTCGTGTCTTCATTTGAAGCGAACCACGCGCGCCCCAACGATAACCGAATAGACGTTGATCCCGGGGTTGCGCGGCGCGAAGCCGCCGTTGGAGATGTGCGAGAAGCGGTAGGCGGTGAAGAGCGGGAAGCGCGAGCGCGGCAGCCAGATCGCGCCGCCGGTGATCTGCGACTGGAAGTTGACGCGCGAGGTGTCCGCCGGGACGCGGCGGTTTGACCACATCGGTCCGCTGCCGAGGTCGAGGTAAGGCTCGATCAGCGTCCAGCGCGTCCAGCGCTTGCGGGCGAAAAAGTACGCCGACTCGGCGCGCACGTCGTCCGTCGGTCCGCCGCCCGGCGGCGGGAAGAGAAGGCGCGGCTGCTCGATCTCGGCGTAGGCGAGGGCGACGCCGACGTCGGTGTCGCGCAGCTTCATCCAGTCGACGCCGCCGGCCAGCTCGAGCTGGACCGACTGCAGCGTGGCGTCGCCGTGGATCGTCTCCGCGCTCTGTCCCGAGGAGAGAAAGAGGTTGAGCGCGCGGGGGTGGAAGTCGGCGCGGGCGGTGAGCGCGATGAACAGAAGCGCGGCGGCGACGCCCCTCATCCGCCGCTTCGCGGCACCTTCTCCCCGTGAACGGGGAGAAGGGCACTCGGTCGAGAGCCCCTCGCCCCGCGAAGCGGGGAGAGGGTGTGAGTGAGGGGTCGCCATCGGGCGCGGATGGTAGCATCCGGCCCGTGTCGCAAAACGCCCGCCGCACCGGCGACGCCATCAGCATTCCGGGCGATTACCAGCTGCGCGCGGCGCGCTCGGCCAACTCCGTGCAGCGCTTCTGGCACGCCACGAAGAAGATCGTGGTCGACCGGATGCTCCCCGCCGCGCCGGGCGAATTCGCCATCGACGCCGGCTGCGGGTCGGGCGTCGTCGCCGACTACCTGGCGTCGTCCGGCGCGGAGGTGATGGGCATCGACGCCAACCCGGAGGCGATTCAGTTCGCCTCGCGAGAGTTCGCGCGTCCGAATCTGCGCTTCGTCCGCGGCCTGGTGGACGACGAGCTGACGCTCGACCGCCCCGTCGACAAGTTCTACTCGCTCGAGGTGATCGAGCACATCCACCGCCCGCAGGGCGTGGCCATGCTGCGCAGCTTTCACCGCCTGCTGCGGCCCGGCGGGCAGGCGCTGATCACCACGCCGAACTACCGCAGCTACTGGCCTCTGCTGGAGTGGACGCTCGACACCCTCCGCCTGGTGCCGACCATGGCGGACGAGCAGCACGTCGAGCATTACCATCGCCGAAAACTGGCCGAGGTGGCGCGCGAGGCGGGATTCGCCATAAGTACGATTCGTACGATTTGCCTGGTCTCGCCGTGGGTGGCGCCGCTGAGCTGGCGCCTGGCCGAGACGGCGGCGCGGCGCGAGCTGAAAATCCCGCTGCCGCTCGGTTGTATTCTCGTGGCGGTCTTATCGAAAGAATGAGCCGCCAATCCGTCTCCATCGTCATGCCCGCCTTCAACGAAGAGCAGGTGCTGGCGGGCACCGTCCGCGCGGTGCAGGAACAGCTGCCGGGCGAGCACGAGATCGTCATCGTCGACGACGGGTCCTCGGACGGCACCTGGGACGCCATCGGCGCGCTGGCCAAGGCCGATCCGCGCGTGCGCGGCGTCCGCCTCAGCCGCAACTTCGGCAAGGAGGCGGCGATCGCCGCGGGGCTGGAACGCGCGCGCTGCGACGCCGCCATCGTCATGGACTGCGACCTCCAGCATCCGCCACAGCTCCTCGGCGACATGATCGGCATCTGGCAGCGCGGCGAGGCGGAAGTGGTGGAGGCCTTCAAGCGGACGCGCGGCCCGCTCGCCTCGCGGCTCTTCTATTCACTGTTCGAAAGGCTCTCCGGCATCGACCTGATCGGTGCCAGCGACTTCAAGCTGCTCGACCGCCGCGTGCTGCAGACCTACAACCGGCTGACCGAGCGCAACGTCTTCTTTCGTGGCCTGACCGCGTGGCTCGGATTCCGCCATGCCGCGGTGCACTTCGACGTCCCCGCGCGGGCGGTGGGCGGCTCGCGCTGGACGCGCATGAAGCTGGTGGCGCTCGCCGTCACCGCCATCCTCGCTTTCTCGCCCATCCCGCTCTTCATCGTCCTCGGCCTGGCCGCGATCTTCTTCGTGGTCTCGGTGCTCCTCGGAATCTGGGCCCTCTACCTCTGGTGGGTCCACGCCGCGGTCAGCGGATTCACCACCGTCATCCTCCTGATCCTGATGTCCGGCTCCATGATCCTGGCCGGCCTCGGCGTGATCGGTCTCTACCTAGCGAAGATTTACGACGAGGTGCGCGGGCGGCCGCGCTCGATCGTCAGCGAGTCGACGTGGGAGGGAGAGCCCTCATCCGCCCTTCGGGCACCTTCTCCCGCTCACGCGGGAGAAGGGCGCTAGCCCCCAATGGCCTTAAGTTAGCGTGAGTGGAGCGCCGCCGTCCCGGCGGCTGGCCCGGCGGCGTCCCGCCGCCGCCGAGAGCGAGACGCTCTCGGGCCAGCCGGCGAGGACGCCGGCGTTCCGCTTT
>Ga0157377_10000085_pt1 | contig 70930 bp, 72 predicted proteins | sample M55metaG_FD_121116 | JGI IMG/M metagenome (GOLD analysis project Ga0157377, IMG submission 121116) | Miscanthus rhizosphere microbial communities from Kellogg Biological Station, Michigan, USA - M5-5 metaG | ecosystem: Host-associated > Plants > Roots > Rhizosphere > Soil | place: USA: Michigan... | reverse complement strand
CTCAACCTGCTCCGAGGGTCGTTGCTGCCCGAGCGACGCTCCCTCCTTTCACCTCCCCCTGCGGCGGCTCACTATTCGTCTATCTCCCAATCTCCCACCGCTTCACCGATCTTCAGAGCAGGGGCGGCGCCGCACATTAGCGGTGCTGGGCCCGATACGCCGACGGAGTTCGCCCCGTGACGCGCTTGAAGGTCTTCGTCAGCTGGCTCTGATCGGAAAAGCCGGCGGAAAACGCGATCTCCGCGACCGGCTTGTCGGTCATCGTCAGCTCGCGCCGCGCGAACCCGACGCGCACGCGACGGATGTACTCGCCCACCGTGCAGCCCTGCGACGCGCGGAACTGCCGCGCGAGATGAACGGGATGCACGCCCACTTCTTTGGCGATGGTAGCGAGCGAGAGCGGCGACGCGAACTCCTCCTCGATCAGGCGGCGCGCGCGGTCGGTGCGCCCGCCGCCGCTCCCGCCCGCGCGCCGAGATGCGAAGACGATCACCTCCGCCGCCAGCGACTCGACGATCATCTCGGACATGCCGTCGGGAGCGGCCAGCTCGGCCTCGAGCCGAGCGCCGAACTGGTCGACAAACGGCGAGCGCACCCGAAAGCGCTCGCCGGCGAAGCCGGCCTCGCGCAGCCGCGCCACCCACGCCGGGCTGAGGTCGATCGCCGTCAGCACCGCGCCGCCGTCGTCGAATTCGTTCGCGTGCTCGTCGTAAGCCGGACGATAGATGCAGGTGAACCGGTCGCAACGTTCGGCTCGCTGGCCGTGCCGCTCGAGGAAGCCGCCGTCGCGCACGAACAGCAGGAACGGCCCGGTATGCGCGTGCGGCGTCAGGCGAAGGCGCGGCGAATACGCGGTCGCGGTGAGCGCCGAGGAGGGGAGCTCGACGCGCCGCAGCAGCGTGCCGAACGGCCCGGGCGGTGCAACGGTCGGCCCCGAGATCGCGGTTCTCATCTCACTGAGTGCATAGACGTTTACCGGACGCGGACGTTAGCAGCGCCACCCCTGCGCATCGCTTGACCCACCCTGGGACATCGTTTGTCCCACCCCTGCGCATCGCTTGCCCCACCCTGGGACATCGTTGTCCAGCCCTGCGCAACGCTTGCACCACCCTGGGACATCGATGTCCCAGCCCTGCGCAACGCTTGCACCACCCTGGGACATCGATGTCCCAACCTTGCGCATCGCTTGCCCTACCCTGGGACATCGCTGTCCCAGCCCTGCGCATCGCTTGCTCACCCTGGGACATGGCAGCGCTACCATGACGGGATGCTCCACATCGATGCGGTGACGAAGACCTATCCCGGCGTGCGGGCGCTCGACCGCGCCACGCTCGACGTCGGGCCTGGTGTCTTCGGGCTTCTCGGCCCGAACGGCGCGGGCAAGTCGACGCTGATGCAGGTGATCGCCACGCTGCTCGATCCGGACGCCGGCGGCGTGTCGTTCGACGGCGTCAACTTCCTCTCGCAGCGGCTCTCCGCGCGGCGCCTGCTCGGCTACCTGCCGCAGGATTTCGGCTTCTACCCGACGCTGACCGCCAGGCAGACGATGAGCTACTTCGCGCGCCTGAAGGGGATGGCCTTACGCGACGAGCGCGGGCGCGCCATCGACGCGCTGCTCGATCGCGTCAACCTGCTCGACGTGCGCGACCGCCGCGTCGGCGGGTTCTCCGGCGGGATGCGCCAGCGTCTCGGCATCGCGCAAGCGCTCCTCGGCGCGCCGCGGCTCATCATCGTCGACGAGCCGACCGCGGGACTCGACCCGGAGGAACGGAACCGCTTCCACGACCTGCTCGCCGACGCCGCGGCGAACGACATCGTCGTCCTGCTGTCCACGCACATCGTCGCCGACGTGGCGAACCTCTGCAGCCGCTTCGCAATCCTGCAGAAGGGGAAGATCGTCGGGGTCGACACGCCGTCCTCGGCGCTGGCGACGCTGCGCGGCTCGGTGTTCGAAGCGTCGATCTCCAGCGCCGCCCTGAACGCGCTGCCGCCGGAGGTGGCGGTCATCTCGACGCGCCGTTTCGAAGGCGCGCTGCGCGTGCGCGTCTTCGCCTCGGGCGGCCCGCCGTCGAGCGCGTTCTCCGTGGCCGATCCGACGCTCGAGGACTACTACTTCAGCGTCCTGCGCGAGGACGGCGCGGTCAATTGAGCCGGATCGCGTCCGTTCCGTTCGGCGGCGTGGTGCAGGCCGAGTTGCTCTACAACGCCAAACGCATCCTGCCGTACGCGCTGATGGTGATCTTCAGCGGCAACGCGCTGTTGTGGTGGGGCTGGGGGCCGGCGGTGGCGCGGGGATGGGCCGTCAACAGCGACTTCTACATCTCGCGCATGTTCGTGATGTTCTCGTTCATGACGCTGCCGCTGTTCGTGGCGGTGCTGATGGGTGACGTCGTGGCGCGCGACTTCGAGGCGGAGATCGACCCGCTGATCTTCTCCAAGCCGATCCGCCGCGTCGAATACATCGCCGGCAAGTTCATCGGCAACTTCCTGGTGCTGGTCTGCTGCGAGGCGGCGTTCGCGGTGACCTTCCTGGCGCTGCAGTCCGCGCGCGTGCCGGAGATGATCGTCCTCGCGCCGCGCGTGGCGCCGTTCCTGCGGCACTTCGTCTTCTTCACCGTGCTCTCCAGCCTCCCGCTGGCCGCGCTCTGCTTCGCGGTCGGCGCGCTGACGCGGAACGTGAAGCTCGTCTACGGCACGACGGTGGCGTTTTACTGCCTCTACATCGCGGGACAGATCCGGATGCGAGAGATTCCGCTCCACTGGCGGATCGCGCTCGATCCGCTGCTCATGAACGTGGAGCAGCTGTGGCGCGGCAGCAGCGCGCTGGCGTTGAACCAGGTCACGGTGCCGTACAACGGGTGGATGCTGGCCAATCGCGCGGCGATGCTCGTCGTCGCCGTCGCCTGCATCGCCGTCGTCAACATGCGATTCGCGACCTCGCGGCCGCGCACGCGTGCCGCGTCCGGCCTGATTGCGATCGATTTCGCGTGGCCTGCCCCCAGCATCGCTCCGTCGCTGCCGGCCATCGATCCGTGGCTCGCCGCGACCGCCACCGAGCTGCGGCTGCTCCGCGACGAGCGCAGCTTCGGCCTCGCCGCGGCCGTCACCGTGATCGCGTGCGTCGCCAGCCTCGCGGCGTTTCCCGTTCCACCGTCATCGGTCTACGCGGCGCGCACCGTCGATTCGCTGCTGCTGTTCTTGTTCGCCATCGCGCTCTTCTACACGGGCGAAGCGTTCCACCGCGATCGTGCCCTGCGCGTGGAGCCGCTGTTGTGGAGCGCGCCGGTCTCGAACGGCGTGCTCGTGACCGCGAAGATCACGGCCGTCTCGGTCGTCGGATTGGTGGTGATGGTGCTGGTGGGCGCCGGCTCAGCGCTCGTCCAGCTGGCTCGCGGGACGACGCACGGCCTCGCCCTGTACCTGCCAATCTACGGCGTGATCCTCGTGCCGTCCCTGCTGTTCATGGTGGCGGCGTCGGCGGCGCTGCACACCGTCGCGCGGCAGAAACATCTCGCGAACGCCGCCGGCGTGGCCATCGCCGGCGCGTTCTATTCGCTGGTCGCGCGCGGCGTGAATCACCCGTCGTTCAACTTCCTGCTTTACGAGCTGTGGAGCCCGCAATCGCTGAATGAGCGCTGGCTGCTGGCGCATCGCGCCTACACCTGCGCCGCCGCCGCGCTCCTGGCGTGGACGGCGATCCGTTTCATGAAGCGGAAGGCCTGAGTCAGTTCTTCGGCTTCTCGATCTTCTTGTGCGTGTCGCTGACTACCATCATCGCGGCGGAGCCGTACCAGAGCGTCAGGTCGGGGACGAACACTCCGGCTTTGACGGCCGGGTCGAGCACGACGAGCTTCTCGGCTTCTTCGATCGTGGCGACGTTGAAGATGTAGAGGCCGCGGTACGCCTTGTCGTTCTTCCCGAAGGGGCCGGCGACCGCCAGTTTCCCTTCGTTGGCGAGCCGCCCGATGTTGGCGAAATGGCCGGCGAAGATCTCCTTGCGCGCGTCCCCGGTGATCTCCGCATCCTTCGGCCCGGTCTTCAGGATGCACAGGACGTACATCCTCATGCCGCGCTCGTCGGCGCCGAGTTTTTTCGCCAGCTCGGGATCGAACGCGCGTTCCTCGGCCGCCATCATCGGAGCGACGAGGCCGAGGAAGGCGAGGATGAGGAGCAATGATCGAGTCGTTTTCATGCGGTCATACTAAGGCGTTCGAGGACGCCCGAAGAACAGCACGTAGCCGTCGGCGTCCTTGAGCTCGAAGCCCCTCAGGCCGTCATGCGTGTCCTGAAGAGGCACGGAGAAGGCGACGCCTCGCGACGAAAACTCCGCCGCCAGCGCATCGGGATCGGGCACGTACAGATAGGCATCCCAACGGGCCGCGGGGTCGCGCTCCGAGTTCGGCAGCGGTTTGGCCTCGACCGCTTTCATCATGATCATCGCCTGGTCGCGGTTGACGATGGCGAAGTACAGGTCGTCAGGCTCCGCTTGATAGGTGACTTCGAAACCGAGCAGGTCGCGATAGAACGAGATTGCGGCCGGGACATCCGCCACGATGAAGAGCGGCGAGACGTTGCCGATGACGGGTCGTGTCATGGGGGGGCCTCCCAACCGGGGTTATGTTATCCGCCGGGTTCCGGCCGGCGAAGAAGTTCTTCTGTTTCAGAATCCCCGGGCGTAGCCCGCCCCGACCCGCACCGTGCCCCACTCGCTCTTCCAAGCCCAGCTCACCAGAACCTCGGCAGACCGGTCGTGATCGTTGAGCCGGAAGGTGTTCTGCAGGTCCGGCCGGTACATCGCCAGCCGCCCCTCGAGCTCGAGACGCGCGTCGCGAAGCCCGAGCCGGCGCGAGTAGCCTCCCTCGAGGACTCCAAACGAGGGTCGCCGATGCACCGAGTCGCCGTCGACGTCCGCCCACCCCGCGGTCACGCCGCCGAACACCGACCGAGACTCGGAGAGCGGCCAATACTGCAACGCCGCGACGTCCACGCCGTCGGCGTTGATGTGCGTCGCGGTCCGGACGAAGGCCGGCGTGCGCGGAACGGATCGGACGTCCGTGTCGTCGCGCATCCACCGGTACGGCGTGACCCGAACGAACCTGCCGCGCGTGCGGACGAATGGTCCATCGGTCGTGTCGTAGGTCCAGCTCGCGGAACGCCGCCGCTCCGCGTGCATGCGATCGTAGGAAACGCCCAGGAGCTGAATCGTATCTTTGACGAAGAGCGTGTCTTCGAGATCGACGGTCACCGTCTGGCTGGCGGTGAGCGGAAGCCCGACGGTGACGGACGGGCTGAAGGTCGCCTCGCCGACCGAGTCGACCGGCGTGCGGACATTCACGGTGGCAAACAGCCGCGTGCCGAACAGGTCATGGTGCGTGTATCCGATCTCCCACGCCGCGTAGTTTTTTGCGAAGCTCTGCCGGGTTCTGAGAACGGTCATCGCGGCGTGCGCGTATCCGTGGCCACCGGCGAGCCAGCGCACGCCGATCGCGGCCTCCTTCCACTGCGTCGTGGGGTCGGTATAGTCGTAATCGAGCTCGAGCAGGCTGGCCGTCCCGTTCAGCATGAGGAAGCGGCCGTCGCCGAGGAATGAAAGCGGCCGCAACTCCCGCACCGTGATCACGACGACGCGATGCGCGCCGTCGGAGCCGTTCTCCAGCGAGTAGTCCGCGGAGGCCAGGAACGGCAGGCGCGCCAGCCGCGCCACGGCCGCGCGGACGTCCTCCTCGGAGTAGTCGCCTCCGACGCGAAGCAGCGTCTCCGCCGCGATGACACCCGGCACGATGCGATGCGCGTTGCGCACGTCAATTCTTTCGATGGAGAAGCGCGAACCGTCTCCGAACGCGGGAACCGCGAGGACGACGACGGCGATCAGGATGCTTTTGAGCGTGACTCGCATGCCGGTCTGTATACCGCCGTCATCGCATGCCTGAAAAGTGTCAAAAAAACCCGACGACGATGTGGTCTTTTTGCCACTGCTAAGCTGGCGACCGATGAAGAAAGTGCTGATCGCCGTCGCCGCAATCGCGCTCGTCGCCTGGGTCATCTCGTGGTTCCGCGTCCCGCAAGCCGTCGCCACGTCGGCCGCGCGGCCGTGGCCGGGAGGATTGGGCACGCTCGACTCCGTTCCCGAGCGGTTGCCGCCGCTGCATGCGAACGACGGCTCCCGGAAGCTGACGGTGCTCGCCAACGCGCTGCCGAAGAACGACGCCGTCGACGGCTTTGTGGCGCGCGAAGTCGCGCGGGGCGAGCTCACCATCGGCGAGCCGCCGGCGCTTTCCGATGTCTCCGCGATCCGCGAGCTGCTGCTGCGCGAGCCGGTCGTCTGGGAGCGCCACGAGGGGATCGGCGGCGGAAACGACGACACGGCGAGGCGCACGGCGCAGATGACGGTGGCGAGGGCGCTCGTGGCGAGCGCGCTGGCGAAAGCGCGCGCGAACGATTCCGCGGCGTGGGAGGAGCTGCACGCCGTCTGGAAGCTCGCCCGCTCGCTGGACGGGCATTACCAGATGATGGTGCAGACGGCCGCGCTGGCGATGGCGCGGACGGTCAACGCGGTCGCCTGGAAGATGCCGCTGCCCGCGCCCGCGTGGTTCGGCGAGCTGCAGGAGCGCGACGACGTACGGCCGCTCCTCGAGGCGTACCAGCATCAGACGGCGTCTTACTGGCGGGACGGCGCGCAGGTGTTTCCGACGAAGTCGCTCGCGGATTCGGTCGAGCACGACCGCCTGATCGCCGAGGAGACGTTCAACAACACCCGGTGCGACGTGAGCCCGCGCATGAATGAGCTGGGGGTGGACCTTTCATCGGTCTGGCGCCGCGCGTTCCGATACCGCGCCGAGCGCGAGGCGACGGCGAACGCGCTGCGCGCGCGTGAGGGGAAACCGATCGAAGCCGCCTCGCGCTGCACCGACGGCGGGTGGGCCTTCGACGGCACGACGCTGCGCTTCAGCCGCGAGATCGCCACGGCTCCGCCCGACAAGCCGATGCCGCTGGTGCTGCGGGTCAAGAATCTTGCATACACCCCGTAAAGGAGCAAACGAACATGAAGCCAAAGAACACCATCTGTCTCTGGTTCGACAAGGACGCGGCTGACGCGGCGCGCTTCTATGCGGCCACCTTTCCGAACAGCGAAGTGACCGCGATTCATAAGGCGCCGGGCGACTACCCGGGCGGCAAGGAGGGCGATGAACTGACGGTGGAGTTCACCGTTGTCGGCATTCCCTGTCTCGGTCTCAACGGCGGCCCGGACTTCAAGCACAGCGAGGCCTTTTCGTTCCAGATTGCGACGGACGATCAGGAAGAGACGGACCGTTACTGGAACGCGATCGTCAACAACGGCGGACAGGAAAGCCAATGCGGCTGGTGCAAGGACCGCTGGGGCCTCTCCTGGCAGATCACCCCGCGCGTGCTGACCGACGCGCTCGCGGCCGGCGGCGATGAGGCCAAACGCGCCTTCGAGGCGATGATGCCGATGAAGAAGATCGACGTCGCCACCATCGAGGCGGCGCGGCGGGGTTAGCGATCGAGGTAGGCCTTCATTCTGGACCAGTACTGATCGCGCCAGGCCTGTTCGGTCTCGGGGATCAGGTCTTTCGGCACGCCGCGATGGGTCAGCACGAGCTCCGTCCCGCCGTCCGGCGTCGGCGTCAGCGTGACCGCGGCCATCGAGAAGACGCCCTCGGGGAACCGGCGGTGGCGCCAGGCCTGAACGATGCGCCGGCCGGGCACGAGGTCGACGTTGACGCCGGTGACATCACTCTCGCCGATGGAGAACGTCCCGCCGATCTTCCTGCTGATGGTCGCCCGCCTGCCGGTGAACGCGCTGTGCTTTCGCGAGTCGGCCAGCAGATCGTAGACGGTCGCCGGATCGGCCTTGAACTTCACGCGCTGCTTGATGGTCTTGCACATGGGCACCTCGTCAGGGCAGAAAACGGTGGCTGGGAGAGTTGGACGATATTCGAACCGCAGTGCTCGCTGCGTGATTACCAGCTGACGACTGCAAGTCCGTCAAAACGCCGAAAGTCGCTGACGTTGAACGTCACCAACGTCAAATCGTGCACGCGCGCGATCGCTGCAATCTGGCCGTCGACGAATGCTGGAGTCTCTCCCCGAGCGGCCAGACGTGCTCGTTCTACCGCATGCCACGCCATGTTTGAGCAAGCCGAGCCACGATGCGTACGGCGACGCCGTGGCTCCGAGGGAGATCCCCGCGCCGACGAGTACTACCACTCTGGGTTCATCGCGCTCTAGCATCCTTGCCAGAGGGAGAAGCTCATTCGGTACAAGTGTCGGCATGGTCGAAGAGTTCAACCGACCGGTGGGGATCGGGCGATCGTGCAAAAGTCGGCGATGTTCGACGGATTTCCGGCGAACCTGCCCCCTCTGGCGAGGTGCATTCTCCTTCAAAGCGTCGTGCCTGTACAAAATCCGCTACTTCTTTCGCCGTACGCCTGGCGGCGTCATCCCTCCTCGTCTCCGAAGCTGATCCCGATGTCGCGCGCGGCCTGAATCGAAACACAGTCCACGGAAGGCCCTTCATCCGGCGGTTCCCTTCTGAGAGGAATTTACCTTGCCGCCGGAAGATCAAGCGCGACGGAGCTGGGCGGTCGCTTTGCCGACGCTATGGAGGTGGATGACGCAACCCCCGACGTCGAAGAGCTCACCACTCGTCGGCATGAGCCTCCACCTTCCATCGCCAGTTCAAAGCCATCACGGCGATGACTACTCCCTTTCGGGTCCAGAACTTCCGACTCCAGGAAGCGCGACGGCTTATGCTTGCGACGCCCCTCGACGACCGAGCGCCGCCCGGCGCGTCGGGCATCTGAGCGTGTCCCAGTTCACCGGCGAGAGCGCGTGGTTCCTTCGGCAGCGCCGACGAAGACATTCCTGGTTGCGAGAAGAGAGTCTCAAAAGCAGTAGGCGCTCAGGCTTAGCGCTCGACGCAGGGGACTATCGACCACGATGCCTTCAATCGCGGTGATCTTGTCACCGTGCTCGCCTATTACAACTCGGCGGCTGTCGTCGTTGCAGAACCGGGCCGCGTCATTTCTGATCGTGACACATTGCGGTCGTTCTTTGCGTTTCTAGTGTGCCGAATCGCCTGACTGGCGCACCGATGATTTTCCGTCACCGTTGAGCCACGGGCACTCCGTGAATGAGGCTGTCCGTCGCAGTTGATGACTCATTCAGTACCTGGTGCGTTTGCGCCGCATCAACGGAGCAGTTGTACGGCATCTGCAGCGTCACGCGAAACCCGTCGTGTTGCCGTGCCAGGTCGAGGATGAAGCCGTCACCATAGATCTGCTCCAGGCGCGCACGTGTGTTCGAAAGCCCCAGCCCCTCGCGTAGCGGAAGGTGGTGGTCACGCATGCCGCCGTTGTCCTCGACGTCGATGTGCAGCATGCCGTCCCGGACGTTCGCCCGCACGGACACGCGCCCGCCTGTCTCCGGCAGCAAGCCATGGCGCAACGCGTTCTCGACCAGCGGCTGCAGCAGGAAGCTCGGTACGAGAGCATCCCGGGCGCGGTCGCTCGCCTCGATGACGAGCTCCGCGCGTCCCTCGAAGCGGATGTTCTCGATGGCCACGTAAGCGGCAAGCGAGTCCAGCTCCTCGCTGAGCGGCACTTCTTCACGGTCCGAACGCTCGAGCACTCGCACCACGAAGTGCCGCAGCTCCGCGGTCATTCGTTGCGCCGTAGGCGCATCGTCCTCGAGCAGCGCGGCGATCGAGTTCAACGAGTTGAACAGAAAATGAGGGTTCAGCTGCAATCGAAGAAGCGTCCCACGCGTCCGGAGCATCGCCGTTTCCAATTCAGCCACCTTCGCCGCCGCGGCAGCCGCGGCGCGGTAGCGTGAGTGCGCCAGCGTTGCCAGTCCGACACCGAGGAAGAACACTGGATCGAATGGAGCGAACATCGCACGGTCGGGGTCGCGGGGAAACCCGATGGCTCGCCAGAAGGTCAGGAGTGCTCCGCCCCACAACCACGGCAGCGTGGCCGCGACGATGAGGAGCGGCCACACGCGTTGCATGCGCCTGCCGAGCCATACCATCGCCAGTGTTACGGGAAAGAACTCGACTGCCGTCGTGGCAGCCCACACCACCGGACCCCAGGACAGCTGTTGGTTTCGTAAGAGGGCAAACACCGCCAGGATCACGCTCCACCAGAGCTCGTACGCAGGAAGGATGCTGAACAACAGCAGCAGCCGGAGCAGGAGCGACCATTGCCGCGTTGCTGGTGCAAGCTCCTCTTCCCATTCGGCTTCGTCCTGCGCAACCTCATCGATCGCTGCATGGACACTGGCGACGTTCAGCGACTCACGAAGCGAAGCGGCGAACTCCTCGATGAGGACTTCGGCGCGGTCGGCGCTGAACGCGATGGCTTGCTCGATCTGCAGGAGCCGCTCGCTCACGACGTGGACTGGCAGTTCGAGCCTCAGGCGATCCAGCGCCGCCTCCGCCAGCGACCGTTCCAGCGCGAGCCGTTCCTGGTCTCGCCGCGCTGCCGCTCGCAGGTAGAGCGACATCTGTGTGGCCACCACCGTCACGCCATAGACGAGGCAATCCATCAACATGTGCACGGGAATCCACCACAGCAAAATTCTCCACAGCGACGGTCCGGGCGAAGGCGGAAGGCCTTTCACGAGCACGAATGTGAGCGTGTAAATCGCCAGATGAACGGCGTGAAACGCGAGCCCCGCGACCACATGAACGCCGATGAATCGCCACCTCTGGCGGCGCCGATACGGGACCGCGGTCGCCACGCGAATCACCAGCGGGGCGAGGACGATCCACTCCGCCCACCCGAACGCGAGCCAGGCGAGGTCGGACGTCAGAGGCTCACGGAATACGAGCCGCATCGCGATCTCGAGCACCAGCAGCCAGATTCCGGCGATGATTGCTACGTACCTCACGGCGGCGAGCCATCCAGCCGCTCGCGGTACGCTCGCGACATCTGCAGCTGCGTTCCATCGTGCAGAACGACGATGTGATCTCCGTGCGACACAGGGCGGGTATCGCGTATCCGATGCACGTTGACGATGGTGGTGCGATGGATGCGTACGAACTGTGTCGGGTCGAGCTTCTCCTCGAGGCGCTGCATCGTCTGTCGCAGCAGAAAGCGCTCGCTTCCGACGTGGAGGCGCACGTAGTTGCCGGCAGATTCGAACCAATCGATCTCGTCGACCGGAACGACTCGTACTTCCTGTTTGGACTTCACCGCCACGTGCTGCATGAAGGCGGTCCGCTGCTGCACGCGCTCCAGAAACGCCGTCAGTGACGGGTTCGACCGCGCCGCCAGCAGTTCCCGCACGCGCATCAGCGCCAGCCGCAGCGACTCTCGTTCGACCGGCTTGAGGAGGTACTGCACGGCCGCGGCGCGAAACGCCTCGAGCGCGTACTGCTGATACGCCGTGACGAAGACGATCAGTGGTCTCGATTCCTGCGGGATGCGTCGCACGACCTCGAAGCCGTCCATCCGTGGCATCTGCACGTCGAGGAACATGACCTGAGGTGCCTGTTCGTCGACGATGCGCAGCGCCTCTTCGCCGCCGCCCGCTTCGCCGACGATGGTCAGGTCGGTCGCAGCGTGTAGAAGTCTGCGGATCCGCTTCCGCGCGAGCGGCTCGTCGTCAACGATCAGCGCGGTAATCGGCACAGACGCTGATTGTGTTGCATGGCGAAGGATCGGTCACTCGAGTCCACCGTCCAGCTGGTCACAATGTGATCACAAAGCCGTACTCCGAGCGAGATGCCGCAGTCACAATCCTCATCCGCGTGAGACACCAATCTCGCGACACTCAGGAGATACCAACCGTGACCCGACGCTACGCTCTCAATCTGCTCATCCTGCTCACACTTGCCGCCACGCCGCTCGCCGCGCAAACGACCGCGGGAGATCTCATCTGGCAACCCGGTGGAACCGTTGCCTCCGGGCCGCTCACGTACATCGACTTCGACCGGCCGGTGACCATGGACGGAACGGTCGCGGAGGTCACGTTTCGCTGGGTCAGCAATGCGCCATGCGGCGAGCAGATCAAGATCCGCTTCTTCCGCCCCGGCGCCGGCGGGCCGCTCGGCGCGCTCGAGCTGGTCGGCACAGCCGGGCCGTTCACCTCGGCCAACCCGGCAGCGCCCGGCGTATTTCCAGACAACAATGTGATCAGACTCTCGTTTCCGGCCATCGCCGTCAAGCGCGGCGACGTTCTGGCGGTGACACAGATGAAGCCTGGTTGTGGTGGTGTCGGCGTCGTGAGCGGCCGCGCGGACGACATCGTCTACGAGACCACCGCTGACTTCAACGGGGGCGCGCTGAGCGCGAGCAACACCATCGCCCGGACCGGCTTCCGGTTGAACGCCACCGCACATACAAGTGCGTTCCGCCATGTCGGCGTCATACCCGTCGCCGGCTCCGCCGCCGGCGCCTTCGGCTCCTTCTTCCGGACGGAGGTGACGATCACCAACCCCAGCCCGTTTGGGCTGGGCGTGCAGCTCGTCTTTCACCCCGCCGGCCGGAGCGCCGAGCCCGGCGATCCGAGCAGGAACGTGCTCCTGGTGGGGAACGAAAGCCGGACCTTCACCGATTTCGTGGCCACCATGGGACAGACGGGCCTCGGCTCGTTCGACGTGCTGACCACCGGCTTCACGCCCGTGATCACCACGCGCATCTATAACGATGCCGGCACCGCCGGGACGTCCGGGTTCACGGAAGAGGTGGTCACATCCTACGAGGCGATCAGGAGCGGTGCATATGCCGACTTTACGATCCCGTCCGATCTGACGAACTACCGCGTCAACATGGGCATCCGCACCCTCGGCGAGTCCACGACGTTCCTGGTGACGGTCCACGACGCCACCGGCGCGCTGGTGGGCAGCACAACCGCGCGGACGGTCCCCGCCAATTACTTCGAGCAGATCCCGCTGAGCGCGTTCCTCGCCGGCGTCACGCCGCCCGCCGGCGGTCTCGCCCGCATCCAAATCACGAGCGGCGGACCGGCAGTCTTCTATGCGGCTACGACCGATAACCGCACCAACGACGGCAGCCTGAAGATGCTCACCATGCGCTGATGAGGGGCCTGGAGACGATCCCATGATTCGAGCACTTGTCACCCTGCTTCTCATCGTCGCAAACTTGTCTGTCGCCGCTGCGCCGCGCGTGCGAGCGGTGCGGCCCGAGCAGCCCGCGCCGGCGGCGACCGGCAACCTCGGCGATCCGGTTCGCGGTCTGACCGCGGAGCAGCTCGGGGCGTGGCGGGCCGCCCGCGACGAGTTCAACGAAGACAAAGACGTCGCCGGCGGCCTGGGGCCGATCTTCAACGACGTCTCCTGTCTCCGCTGCCACAGCGGTCCGGTCGCGGGCGGTTCGAATCCGCGTGTCGTGACGCTGTTCGGCAGGACGACGAACGGCGTGTTCGATCCACTGACGGCGCTCGGCGGGTTGCTGCTGCAGGAGGAGGCGCTCGGGCCCGAGCAGGGAATCCTTCCGTTCCAACGCGAGCTCGTCCCCGCCGCGCAGGCGACGATCGTCACGCAGCGCCGCACCACACCGCTCTTCGGCCTCGGTTTCGTCGACGCTACGCCCGACGCGACGTTCACCGCTCTCGCCGCGCAGCAGGCGGAGCGCAATCCCGCCACGGCAGGCCGCGTCGCGTTCGTGATGAACTTCGTCGCAGGCACGCGCACCGTCGGCAAGTTCGGCTGGAAAGGGCAGGTGCCGTCGCTGTTTCAGTTCGCGGGCGAGGCGTACCTGAACGAGATGGGCGTGACCAGTCCCGAGTTCCCGAACGAGAACTGTGCGAACGGCAACTGCAACGACCTCGCGCGCAATCCGGCGCCGGGCCTGAACGACACCGGGGACGGTGTGCGCCAACTGGCCGCCTTCATGCTGATGCTCGGCGCTCCGTCGCGCGGCCTGATCACTGCCGACGTCCTCGCCGGTGAGCAGGTGTTCGATCAGCTCGGCTGCAGTCAGTGCCACGTCCCGAATCTGACCACCGGCTGGTATCCGATCGCCGCGCTGTCGAACAAGATCTACTCGCCGTACTCCGACTTCCTGCTGCACGACATGGGCGCGCTCGGCGACGGCATCGTGCAGGGGGACGCGAGCGCTCGCGAGTTCCGCACGGCGCCGCTGTGGGGGCTGCGCGCGCAGGACACGTTCCTGCACGACGGCCGCGCGAACAACATCAATGATGCGATCACGGCGCACGACGGGCAGGCGCGCACGTCGCGCGAGGCCTATCAGCAGCTCGAGGCGCAGGCGCGGGCGAGGCTGATGGCCTTCCTCAACTCGCTGTAGCGGTCACAAAGCTCACCATGACTCGAGCACTCCTCGTCCTGGTTCTGATTCTCGGACAAGTTCCTGCCGCCGCCGCGCGCACGCGATCGGTGGGGCGGTACGTCGCGCCAGCGGCCATCGTGGCGGCGGCACGTCAGTCCGCCGAAGCTGCGATCGCGGCCGGCGTTCCGGCGGTTCAGATCGCCGTCTCCCACGGCGGGAACGTCATCTACGCGGAGGCATTCGGGATGAGCGATCGCGAGACGGCGACTGCCGCATCGCCGCGATCGGTGATGCAGATCGGCTCGATCACGAAGCAATTCACCGCGGCGGCGATTCTCCGCCTGGCCGAGCGCGGCGCGCTGTCCATCGACGATCGCATCGAGAAGTTCGTCCCCGAGTTCAATCCCCGAGGAAGGACCGTCACCCTGCGGCAGCTCATGCAGCACAGATCGGGACTTCCGCGCGACTGGTACAAGACCGGGGATCCGTTTCCGTACGACCGGTACTTCGGGGTCATCACCCGCCAGCAGGTCATTGCGGGACTCAATGCGCAACCGTTCGATTTCGCACCCGGCACCTCTTGGAGCTACAGCAACGCCGGCTACATGCTGCTCGGCTATGCGATCGAATCGATCACGGGCACGGACTACGCCGGGTTCTTCCATACTGAGTTCGCCTTGCCGCTCGGGCTCATCGACACAGGCGTGTGCGGAACGTTCAACCTGCCGCGGCCTGACGGTTACGGCCTGTTCGGAGAGAAGGCGGTGCGACTGCCGGCGGTGCACCCATCGGGTTTGATCTCCTCGGGCTCGGTCTGCTCCACCGCATCCGATCTCACGCGCTGGGCGCACCTCCTCGCAACCGGCCACGTCATGCTGCCTGCCTCGTACGCGAAAATGATCACCCCCGGCTCTCCGTTCGTCCCCTATGGGTTCGGCCTGGAATTGAACGACATTCTGGGACAGCCGGCTGTGTCCCATAACGGCGGCATCGATGGCTACCTGTGCTGGCTCTATTACTTCCCTCAGCGGGACATCGCCGTTGCGGTCCTCACGAATGCCTGGCCCGTTCCAACAGACCACCCGCGAGTCATCGCGACCGCCGTGGCAAGCGCTGCGCTCGGCGCGCTGTAGCGATCCTCCACGGTGAAGCTGCAGGAAACGGCGCGTGGCGCCGCGGCTGCTCTCATCGATCGCAACTGGTCGGACAACCTGCGGCCGGTGGCGACGGTCCAGAAGTTCGAAGGGCTGAAAAACGTGGCTGGGAGTACTGGCGGAGTATCGAACCGCAGTGCTCGCTGGCGTCCGGTTTGGAGGCGCTGAGTCGTTCATTTCCAGTGCCGCTGCTGGAGGGCGGCATGAGCGGCTTCCTGGAATCCGAACAGCCCGCATGCGGTGCCCGGACTCGGATAGGGCATCGGACCCTTCACCTTTTCATAGAGGTCGATCTCCGCCTGAATGCTGGTATCGGGCGAGTCGCTGGCGAAGGCTGCTGTACGGAAGGTAGTTGAGGAATCTCAGGAGCGACAGAAAGTCGTGAGGTTCGGCCCTGCAGATTGCGACGATCGCATCGGAAGAGAGCGAGATGGCGCCGGAGCGCCATGCCATCTCCACCGCCCGGAGCCGAAAGGGTTTCCCCCAGATGAAGTGGCCGCGCAGATCCTTTACGACGGCCGCAGCGGTGCAGTCGTTGAGCGTTCGCGTCACAGCGTGTTTGCAGGGATGCGGAAAGGACGGATCGACGTTCAGCCCGTACTCGCCTGCAAAGAGAGCGGGCGGTGCAATGAGTGCGGCGAGCAGCAGAAATACGGCTCTCCGCTTAGACAGCGCGTTCATTCCTGCGCCTCCGGACGATGGCAACAAGCTTCTTCCAGTCGTCATCGGTCTGACCGAGCATCAGGCAGCGAGTGATGGGAAACAATGTCCAGAATCTCGTGCGGCGGGGGCGGTCTCGAAGGTTGCGGACGATTTCCGTCCGGAGCCAGTCCGGATCGAAGCCGGCCCATTCTCCGACGAAGCTGTAGACGTTCATGTAAACGACCGGCGCGACTTCGTACGAATAGACGCGCCACAACTCCTCGATCGTCAGGCCCGACTCGTCCATGATTCGGGCGATGCCCTCCATGAACGCGTCGCAAAGCTGCGTGTCCAGAAAGAGGTCGGAAAGGGCCTGCCACAGCGGGAGTCGCGCCTGAATCTGCTGCTCGTCGAGCATCGGGTGGGTAACTCGAATGGTGACAACACCGAAACCGTGGCGGTAACTTCCTGTCAAATGGCTGCCGCTCAGCAGCTCTGGCAGGTACGCGCCTCCGCAGTCGTCCTACTGCTCTGCGACCGTGAAGTTCGAGTGTCCCTGCTGGCTGGACGGCGCAGTAGCGACAGGTGAGTAGCGGAAGTTGGCGGCGCTAGAACGGCGAAGGCGCGTGGCCCAGGCCTGACGACGACGACCTCACGGCGATCGGATTCACAGGACGTTCGTAGTGTTCGTGCCGTTCGTCGGCAAGTGGCTGGGAGGCAGGGAGTCGAACCCCGATTCGCTGGTCCAGAGCCAGCTGTCCTACCATTGAACGACCTCCCAGCAAGGAGTGCCCGAGGCGGGCGGGGGGTGGATGCTACTCGCCGCAAAACGCCGGTGTCAACGCGTGAATTCCGCCCGAATCGTGCGACAATCGCCCCAAGGTTGAACGCTTGCTACCCGAGGTTTTCGAGTGCCCGCAGTGCCAGCGACAGTTCGTTTTCGAACTGGTCGAATCGAACGATGATCGATCGATCTGGTGCCCGCAGTGCAAGCGCTACCTCGGCGAGAAGGACATCCACTTCATCCTGGTCAGCGAGATCGAAGAGCTGACCGAGCGTCTCCGCTTCGAGCGCGACCGCCTGGAAAAAGACGAAGCGATCTACTCCCTCGGCGACTGCGACGCCGAGCTTCGCCTCTACGGCTCGGAGATCCACAAGGTCGTCGCCGTCCTCCGCCGCGCCCTCGCCGAGCTCGACGCGCTCAAGCAACAGTACCGGTGAGCGCCCCGCTCGCCGACATCCTGGTCGCCGACTTCTCGCGCGTCCTCGCCGGCCCGCTCTGCACCCAGCTCCTCGCCGAGGCCGGCGCGCGCGTCATCAAAGTCGAAGAGCCGGGACGCGGCGACGAGACCCGCCGCTGGGGCCCGCCGTTCGTCCACGGCATCAGCGCGTACTTCCTGTCGATCAACAAGGGCAAGGAGTCGCTGACGCTCAACCTCAAGAGCGAGGGGGGGCGGGAGGTGGCGACGCGGCTGATCGGGCGCGCCGACGTGGTGGTCGAGAACTTCACCGGATTGACGCTGCCGTCCAATCCCGGCGCGATCCACTGCCGCATCTCGGGATTCGACGACGGCACGCCGGGCTACGACCTGCTGGCGCAGGCGGAGTCGGGGTTGATGGCCATCAGCGGCCCGCCGGACGGCGAGCCGGTGAAGACCGGCGTGGCGCTCTCCGACGTGCTCACCGCGCACTACGCCTTCGGCGCCATCTGCGCGGCGCTGCGCGGGCGCGAGCGGACCGGCGACGGCACGCTGATCGAGGTGTCGCTCTTCGGCGCGACGGTCGCGTCGCTGGTCAACGTCGCGCAGAACGCGCTGCTCACCGGGACGGAGGCGGCGCGGTGGGGCAATGCGCATCCGTCGATCGTGCCGTACCAGCTCTTCCACGCCAGCGACCGCGCCTTCGTCCTCGGCTGCGGAACCGATCGCCATTTCGCGCAGCTCTGCGCGCGCGTGCTGGGACGGCCGGAGCTGGCGGAGGACAAGCGCTTCGCCACCAACGAGCGACGGGTGAAGCACCGCCGCGCTCTGATCGCCATCCTGGAGACGGCATTCGCCTCGAAGCGCGCCAGGCACTGGGTGGACGCCTGCCGCCGCGCCGGCGTCCCCGCGTCGCTGGTGCGCGGCGTGCGCGAGGCGCTCCGCACGCCCGCCGGACGCGCGCTCGTCGACGTGGTCGATCATCCGATCCTCGGCGCGTACGAGGCGGTGCGCAACCCCCTGCGCATCGACGGCGCGCGCCTGCGAGCAGGCAAGGCGCCGCCGGAGCTGGGCGCGGACACGGCGAAGGTGTTGAAGGAGCTCGGCTACGGCGTGCGGCAGATCGGGAAGCTGCGCGCCGCCGGCGCCATCTAGTACGTGTCGTACTAGATGCCGCGCATGCCCCGCACGCTCAGCTCCGCCACCAGCCGGATCAGGCGGCGTCCCTCGTCGTCGGCGATCTCCCAGGCGCGGCAAAGCGTTTCCAGCTCTTCCTCGTCCTCGTAGGCGGCGACGGTGAAGCCGTCCGGCGGCTGCAGCGCCGACTCCGACGCCTCGTGCGCCCACGCGCCGTTGGCGTAGCGGTACATCACGAAGCCGCGCGCGCGGGACCGGCGCGCGGCGCCGAGCTGCAGCATGGCGTCGCCGTCGGCGCCGGCCTCGCCGCTGGCGTTCATCTTCTGCGCGGCGAGCATCCGCCCGACGAACGACGACATCAGGTCCTGCAGCCGCGCCTCGGAGTCGCCGATCGCTTCCACGAAGCGCGCGCCGGTGTGCGACACCGCCGTCTCGCCGGCGCCGCGCACCACCGCACTGCGGCGCACCTCGCAGATGAACTCCACGTCCTCCGATTTCCAGCGGAACACCAGCCGGAACGGCCGCCCCGGCTCGGCCGTGCCGTAGTGCTCGATGAAGACGCCGCCGACGCCGAGGTCGAGAATGAGAGCATTCTCGCCGTCGAGCAGCGCCAGAATCGGTTTGGCCAGGCGGAGGCGCTGGAACTCACGGCGGTCGCTGGACATCATTCGGGAAGGATATTCAATTTTCGCGGCAAGCATATTGCTGCGTACGTCGTCTTTAGCCGTCCGGAGGAATCCAAATGGGTGACGAAACCAAGGAGACTCTGATCGAGCAGGGCAACAACGACCCGCTGCACGCCACGCGCAAGCCGTCCACGGCCGAGTCCGTCGACGAGCGGACGCCGCAGGTGGCGGAGATGCCGACGAAAGAGGAGCTCGACCGCCGGCACGAGGAGCGCCACGCGAGGTAGGGAGTCGCGGTGAGTCGCGAACGCCGCAGCATCTGGCGGGTGGGCTCCGAGAGCACCTGGACGACGATCGTCCCGGTGGCCTTCATCATCGCCTCGCTGCTCTCGCTGGTCATCCTGCCGCTGGTCTTTTCGAACCACACGCGGCGGATGCGGACGGAGATCGCGCGCGTGGCCGAGCCGGCGCGCCGTGCCTCGAACGAGATCCAGATCGCGCTCTCCGCGGAGCCCGACAAGATCATCGCCTTCCAGGTCACCGGCCAGAAGCAGTACCGCGACCAGTACGTCGCGCGCATCGAGGAGCAGCGCAAGAACTACGACCTCCTCCGCCGCCTCGGCCCGCAGCTCGGCCAGGAGGTCGGCCAGCGCCTCGCCGAGCTGGTGAAACAGGGCTCCGAGTGGCACGAGGCGGTGCAGAAGGGGGAGTTCATCTTCCGCACGCTGCCGTCCGAAGTCTTCATGACGCGGATCTTCGAGGAGCATCCGAAGTACGAAGAGGCGCTGAAGGCGTCGCTGGAGCTGGAGACGGCGATCCAGGCGTCGATCGACGAGCGGCTGACGCGCATCCGCAACACCGAGCGGCTCAACGTCTCGCTGACGCTGATCCTCGCCCTGCTGGCGCTCACCTCGGCGATGCTCGTCGCCGGGCTGGGGCGGCAGATGCGCCTCCTGGCCAAGGAGGCGACGCGCCGCCGGCAGGAGGCGGAGCGTGAAGCGGCCGAGGCGAAGAAAGCGCGCGAGGCGGCGGAGCGCGAGGAGCTGCGCGCCGCGTTCATCGCCTCCGCGGGGCAGGAGCTCACCGCGTCGCTCGACTTCCACCAGACCGTCAACACCCTGGCGCGCATCATCGTCCCCAACCTGGCGGAGGTCTGCGCCATCGACCTGCTGGAGCCCGACGGCTCGCTGCGGCGCGCGGCGGCGGCGCATGGCGATCCGGAGCGCGCGCGCCAGCTCTCCGAGGCCGCCGACACGGTGATGGAAGAGGTCCCCGAGGCGCTGGTGCGCGTGATGAGCGAGCGCGCGGCGCGCGTCATCGGCGCCACCTCACCGCTCCTCCGCTACCTCGGCGACGAGGACGAACAGCGCTCGATGATGGCCATCCCGCTGGTCAGCCGCGGCCAGGTCCTCGGCGTGATCACCGCCGCCTCGGCACCGGCGAAAGTCTTCACGCGGGAGGATGCGCTGCTCGGCGCCGAGCTGGCGCGCCACGGCTCGCTGGCCATCGACAACGCGCGCCTATACGAGGAATCGCAGCAGGCCGTGCGCGCGCGCGAGGAAGTGCTGGCCATCGTCTCGCACGACCTGCGCAACCCGCTCAACGCCATCACCCTCGCCGCCTCGCTGCTGCAGATGTCGGAGTCGCTCTCGACGGACGACCGCGAGCAGCTGGAGATCCTCGACATCTCCGCCAAGCGGATGCGCCGCCTGATCGACGACCTTCTCGACGTCACCCGCCTCGAGGGCGGCAAGCGGCTGCCGATCGATCCGGCGCGCGTCGACGTGCGGGAGTTGATGGAGGAGACGCACGAGCTGTTCAAGGCCCAGGCGGCCACCGCGTCGATCACGCTGCAGTTCCACGTCGACGACGACGTTCCTCCGGTCTTCGCCGACCGCCACCGCGTCCTGCAGGTGCTGTCGAACCTGATCGGAAACGCGCTGAAGTTCACGCCGCCGGACGGCATGATCTCCTACGCCGCCGAGCACCGCCGCGGCGAGGTGCTCGTCACCGTCACCGACACCGGTCCCGGCATCCCGCCGGAGCATCTCCCGCACGTCTTCACCACGCACTGGCAGGCGCAGCGCACCGAGCGACTCGGCGTCGGCCTCGGGCTGCCGATCGCCAAGGGCATCGTGGAGGCGCACGGCGGGAAGATCTGGGTGGAGACCCGGCCGAATGCCGGCGCGAAGTTCTCGTTCACCCTGCCGGCGTACGACCCGTCGCACGACGACACGCTGCCGCTCACATCCGCGGCGGGATCTCCAGCGCGTCGCTGACGCTCAGCTCCGCGAAGAGGCGGATCAGGCGGCGCCCTTCCTCGTCCGACGCCTCGAAGACGCGGCAGAGGCGCTGGATCTCCGCCGTGTCCTCCGAGCGCGCCACGGTGAAGCCGACCGACGGCTGCTCGGGGAGGAAGACGCGCCGCCGCGTCCAGGTGCCGTTCTCGAAGCGGTAGCAGAGGAAGCCGGCGTCGCGGCCGGTGACGGTCTTGTCGCCGTCGACCGTCTGCACCTCGACCGTGCCGGGATGCGTGCGGCGGAAGTCGAGCTCGTGCATCACCAGCCCGGCCAGCAGGTCGCGCAGGCGGTCGCCGGAGTCACCGACCGCGGCGAGGAAACGCGCCGCCGACACCAGCCCGTGCTGCGAGGGCTGGTTCGGCCGCACCAGCTCGCACTTCATCGACACCTCGCTCGCGCCGTGCGTGAAGTGGAGATTGGCGAATTCGCCCGCGATCGGTTCGGCGTGCTCGAAACGGGCGCCGAGGATGCCGATCTCGATCAGTTTGACGGGGGTGTTGCCGACGGTGCCGGGGAAGGGATGGGTCAGGTGGAGGCGCTGGAACTCGCGTCGCTCTTCCGGCCGCAACTGTTGCATGCGCGCATATTAGCGCGCGCTCGTCACTGTGCCGAGGGAGCGTTCATCCGGATCGCGGCGAGGTAGCGGTTGTGGACGCGCTGGCGGTAGATGTTCGTACGCACGGCGACCTTGCGGACGTAGTCCTGCGTCTCGGGGAACGGCGGGATGCCGCCGAAGCGCTCGATGTTGCCCTCGCCGGCGTTGTAGGCGGCGAGCGCCAGCCGCTCGTCGCCGAAGCGGTCGAGCAGGTAGCGGAGGTACTTCGTCCCGGCGGCGATGTTGTCCTCCGGGTTGAAGGGGTTCGCGCAGCCGAGGAGGCGGCTGGTCTCGGGGACGATCTGCATCAGCCCCTGCGCGTTCTTGTGCGAGACGAGGCCGACGCGGAAGTCGGATTCGGAGTGGACGACCGCCGCCACCAGCTCCGGCGATAGGTTGTTGCGCACCGCCTCGCGGTAAATGATCTCGCCGTACGGCACCGTGGCGCGGTAGAAGCGCTCGCGGCTCAGGTCGAGGGTGAGCTCGCGCGGGGCATTCTCAGGATGGAGAAACGCGTCGCGCGTTTTGCGGGTGGTGAAAATCGGCAGGTCGGCCGACGCGGCGATCTCGCGCGCCTCGCCGGTGAGCGTGCTGAGGATGGGGATCGAGACGTCCATCGCCTCCATCGGGATGCCGATGGCGCCGAAGGCCAGCGGGACGCCGACGATCAGCGCGACGGTGCGGCGCTGCAGCTGCCGTCCGATGACGCGCATCCCGCGAACCGCGCGGCGCGCCAGGGTCCGCTCGCGTATCGCGTGCCGCTGGCAGTCGCAGATGACGCGGAAGTTGGTTGCGCGCGGGCCGTGGGTGGGAGAAACGTTACTGCTCAGCCTCATACGGTTGAGGCCAAAGGGCAAAAGCCGGACCACATCGGGTCGGCCGAGGATCAAGTCTTTGAGCACGCTGTGTTTCTAGCCACGCAAACCCGCCTCTTGTTATTTGTTTATGGATGAGCCGGCCTCGGCCACTGCCGGGGCCGGCAGGAAGGGGAGTCGAACGAGTGTACGCCGAAGGGGCGGGTTATGCCAACGCGCCCTGTTGCGGGACGCCGAAGATGGCGCCCGACTCGTTGTGCAGCAGGACCACCAGCGCGTAGACGCCGAGCGCCGTGCCGAAGGGGAAGCTGAGCAGATGGAGCGCGCCGATGATGATGGCCATGATGCGCGCCCACGGCCGGAACTTCAGCAGGCCGATGCCGGCGATGAGGCCGGGGAGGGAGATGACGATGAGGAAGCAGGCGATGGCCAGGCCGACCGCTCCCGTGACGAAGATCGCCTCGCGTTCGCCGGAGATCGCGCCGGCGCCACTGACGATGGCGCCGATCGCGATTCCGACGAGGGCGACGATTGCGTGGTAGACGATGAAACACCAGCCGAGGATCGGGACGTGCTGTCGCATTGAAGACCTCCCGACTGGTTGTACGTCATTTGGTGGTCGCGTGTTGCGCCTTCCCCGACTCGGTCGGGAGATTGGCCTGCTTCCACTCGGTCCAGCCGCCGAGAAGCGCGGCCGCGTTCTTGATTCCTTTTGCGTTCAGGTCGAGCACCGCACGGGCGCTTGTGTGTTCCTCGTGTCAAGCACAGTACGTGATGAGGAACTTGTCTTTCGGCATCTCCTGCATCCGCACCTGGAACTCGGCCAGCGGGATGCTGATCGCGCCCTTGATGTGCTCGATGTCGTACTGATCCTTGCCGCGCACGTCGATGTAGATCGCCTTCTTCGCCGCGATCATCTTCATCGCGTCCGCCCGGCTGATGCGGCGCGCCGATTCCATCGACTGCTCGATCGGGGTCGGGCCGGGGGTGATCTGTACGTTCGGGTTGGGGGTGACGGGGACGGTCGATGCGCCGGGAGCGGGCGGTTTTGACGCCGGCGTCTTGTACTGCGCGCACGCCGCGCCGGTCACCGCCAGGACAGCCAGCGCCGCTAACAGATGTCGCATGTTCGAGGCAGCCTCCTTTTGGACTCGGAAGGTCGGAACCTCGGCGGACGCGGATTTAATTCAGCTTGGTGAAGAACCTTCCCAGCCGGGGCACGAACCAGTGCGCGCGGTCGAGCGAGAAGGCCACCGCCAGCGCCTTGCCGACGATGCGGCGCCGCTCGATCAGCCCGATGAAGCGGCTGTCATTGCTGTTGTCGCGGTTGTCGCCCATCACGTAGTAGCGCCCGGCAGGAACGACCAGCGGCTCGATCCAGCGCTTGGCCGGGATGCTGGGGGTGAACATCACCTTATGCGTCCGCCCGTCGAGGGTCTCCTCGACCACGTAGGAGGTTCCCTGATCGGACTCGGTCGGCGCGCCGATCGGCTTCCAGGCGGCCGCCTGCCCGTTCACGAAGAGCTGGTTCTCGCGCATCTCGATGCGGTCGCCGGGGATGGCCACCACGCGCTTGACCAGGCGGACGCCGTCCTGGGGGGAAAAGAGCACCACGATGTCGCCGCGCTTCGGGTCGCCCCACTTCACGACCTCGATGGTTGTAAACGGAATCTTGAGGTCATACGCCAATTTGTTGACGACAACCCGATCGCCCTCCTCGATGGTTGGTTTCATCGAGCCCGTCGGGACGTCGTTCCAGTCCGCCAGCGCCGAGCGCAGCGAGCTGATCACGAGCAGCATCGCCACGAAGACCTTGATTTCGTAAAAGACCTTCTTTTTGTTCATGCTTTTGACTCAGATTAAGGGGGGTAACACCATGAAGAAGCTTGTCATTGCACTGACGATCGCCGCCACGGCGATCACGGCGTCCGCCGGCCAGCACCGGACGCCCCGCGCCGCCCGCGGCGAGCACCGCCGCGCCTTCGCGGCGCTGGGCCTCAGCGACGCGCAGAAGCAGCAGATCCGCGACATCCAGCGCGCCGATCGCGAGAGCAACCAGCAGCTGTACGCCGATTTCCGCACGAAGTTGCGGCAGTTCCGTCAACTGAAGCGCGCCGGCGACCCCGCCGCCGACAGCCTGAAGGCCGAGCTGCAGCCGATGCGCGAGCAGATGCAGGCACTCCGCAAGGCGCGCCATCAGGCCGTGATGGGCGTCCTGACGCCCGAACAGCGCCAGCAGCTCGAGCAGCGCCGCGCCGAGCATCCGCGCCGCCGCGGCTGAAACGTCATCTAAACTCGTGGACCGATGTCCCTTCGTGAAGCCTCAGGGCAAGCGCATCGCGCGTCGGTCCACGACCTGAAAAGCCTTGTCCTCTCCTTCCACTCCCTCATCGCCATCGAGACCGTGGAAGAGGAGCGCGCCCGCTCGCTGCTCCGCGAGGTAGCCGTCGACCTCCGGTTGCCGCTCTTCGAGTGGTCGCTGACCACCGGCCTGCACCGCTTCCAGGGAGCGGCCATCGGCGACACCCGCGATCCTCTGGCGGCGCTGCGCCACATCGAGGACATCGCCGGCAACGACGCCATCTACCTGCTCAAGGACATGGCGCCGCACCTCAACCATCCGAACCTGACGCGCCCGCTGCGCGACCTGGCGCAGAAGCTGATGCAGACGCGCTCGGCCATCGTGCTCACCGGCGAGCCGCTGGAGCTGCCGAAGGACATCGAGTCGCTGGCGGTCCGCTTCGAGCTGGAGCTGCCGGACGAAGGCGAGCTGCGCGACCTGGTGCGCACCGTCATCGACGCCGTCGGAGCGAGGCAGAAGGTGTCGGTGGAGCTGACGCGCGAGGAGGCGCAGCGGCTGGTGCAGGCGCTCTCCGGGCTGACGCTCAATCAGGCCCGGCAGGTCATCGCGCAGGCCATCGTCGCCGACGGCCGCCTCACCGGCGACGACATCCGCACCGTCATCCGCTGCAAGGGCGAGATGATCGAGCGCGGCGGCATCCTGGAGTTCTTCCCACTCGAAGAGAACACCTTCCGCCTCGGCGGCTTCGCCCGGCTGAAGCGCTGGCTGGAGAGCGCGCGCGTCGGCTATACCCCCGAGGCGCGGGCGCTGAACCTCGAGGCGCCGAAAGGGATCCTGCTGGTCGGCGTGCAGGGCTGCGGCAAGTCGCTCGCGGCGAAGTTCGTGGCGCGCGAGTGGCAGCTGACGCTGCTCAAGCTCGACGCGGGGCGGCTGTACGAAAAGTACGTCGGCGAGTCGGAGAAGAACTTCCGCAAGGCCACCGCGCTGGCCGAGGCGATGGCGCCGGTGGTGCTGTGGATCGACGAGGTGGAGAAGGTGTTCGCGCAGGGCGGCAACAGCGAGTCGGACGGCGGCCTTTCGCAGCGCCTCTTCGGCGCGTTCCTGACCTGGCTGCAGGAGAAGAAGGAGGCGGTCTTCGTGGTCGGCGCGGCGAACGACCTGATGAATGTGCCGCCGGAGCTGCTGCGCAAGGGCCGCTTCGACGAGATTTTCTTCGTCGACCTGCCGACCGACGAGGAGCGCCGCGACATCTTCGCCATCCATCTCTCGCTGCGGAAGCAGGATCCGGCGACGTTCGACCTCGCCGCGCTCGCCGCCGCCACCGACGGCTTCAGCGGCGCCGAGATCGAGCAGGCGGTCATCTCCGCGCTCTACCGCTCGCTGCAGAACAAGCAGCCGCTGACCGTCGATGCGATCGTGGAAGCAGCGCGGAGCACGAATCCGCTCTCGCTCACACGCGCCGAGGACATCGCGGCGATTCGGCAACTGGGGCGGCGGTTCACGTCGGTTTGTTGATGCTCGCCCGGCCTATGCGCATGACTTGAGTCGATGCAGAGATGCAATGATTTGATTCACTAATGAAATGTATCTATGCGCAATCGCAATGAAGCATGCTATCAATGCATCGAGTCATTGCACACGTGATTGGATTGTAGCCGTTCGTGACTGAAAACATTTCACGATCGACATAATTCAGTGCACGAGTGTGTCGAGTCATTACATTCATGACTCGATTCGGGTCAATCGTGACATCTTCAGATGCATTCATGTCATACTTCATGGCATGAGCGATCACGTCAAGCAGACTCTCGACGCCTCCGACCGTCTGCGGCAGCTCCGCGCGCGTCTCGATGAGCTCGACGCGGAGCGCGCCAAGCTGCACGAGCAGATCGAAGCGTGCATGGACGAGCTGGCACGCGCCACGGGCGGGGCCGACGCGGGCTCCGGTCTCTCGGCGCGGATTCTGGCGGTGCTGCGCCGCGAGCCGACCCGCGCCTTCGCGCCGATGGACGTCGGCACCGCGCTGAGATTTCGATCGGAGCAGGACTTCGTGAACGTTCGCGTGAGCCTCTCGCGCATGTCGCGCGCCGGCCGCGTGCGCCGGGTGGGCCACGGCCGCTACATGAGCAAGTGAGGCGCGTTGATCCACCGCACCGAGTACCGCCAGAGCAAGTGCGCGCGCACCTCGGCGCCGGGCAGCAGCTCGGCGTAGAGCGCCCGCGCCTGTCGCGGCGTGAGGTACGTCTCGTCCTTCCCGTGCTCATGGAAGGCGGCGCGCAACTCGGACGACGCACGCCGTTGCAGCAGCCAGGCGGCGGCGTTGAGCGGCAGGTCGAGCAGGCCGGGACGCGAGGTGACGTCGACGATCAGCAGCGTGCCGCCCGGCTTCAGCGCCTCGACCAGCCGCGGCACGATCGTGCGGAGGTCGAGGTGATGCATCACCGCCATGCTGGTGATGCAGTCGTAGCGCGGCTCGCGCGGCAGCCATTCGGTGAAGTCGGCGAGGTGATAGGCGACGTTCGGATGCGACGCCGAATGCTCGCGGGCGATGCGGATCATCTCCGGCGAGAGGTCGATGGCGTCGACCTGCGCGAACTTCGACGCCAGCCGCCGCGCCACCGCCCCGGTGCCGCATCCGAGGTCCAGCGCGCGCTCGCCGGCGGGCAGGCGGTCGAGCAGCGGCGCTTCGTGCGGGCCGAGCGCGTCGGGGTGGCTGGCGCGCGCGATCCGGTCAAAGTCCGCGCGGAGCTCGGCCGCCGATTTCACTCGGCGCCGCGCTGTCCGCGCCGGTTGACGATCGACATGAACTCCTGGCGCGTCCGTTCGTCGTTGAGGAACTCGCCGCGCAGCACGTTGGTCTCCATGAACGACGACTCCTGCTCCACGCCGCGCATCACCATGCACATGTGGATGCCGCCCATCCAGACGGCGATGCCGCGCGGCTCGAGGATGCGCTCGATGGTGTCCGCCACGTCGTGCGCCAGGTGCTCCTGCGACTGCAGCCGGCGCATATGCACCTCCACCACGCGGGGGATCTTCGACGCGCCGATGATCATCTTCTCGGGGATGTAGCCGACGATGAAGTGCCCGAAGAACGGCAGGATGTGGTGCGCGCAGAGCGTCTTGTACGTCCCGCCGATCACCACCAGGTTCTGGCAGTTCAGGTCCGCCGCCGAGCAGGCTTTGCGGAAGAGCGTGGTCAGCTTCTTGACGTCGGTGAAGTCGTAGCCGCTGGTCATCGTCACCAGCGACTCCGCCCACCGCCGCGGCGTGTCGCGCAGGTTCTCGTCCTCCATGTCGACGTGCAGCAGCTCCAGCGCCGCGCGGAGGTGATGCGCGAGCTTTTCGCGGTCGACGGTCGGCCGCGGGTTGGCGAGCAGGGCGCGGTCGGCGAGAAGGAGGTCGGCTTCGGTCATGGTCGTGTCACTTTATCCTGCGACGCGAAGCGGCGCAGGATCTGGCGCCCATGTGCGCTGCGCGAGACCCTTCGCTGCGCTCAGGATGACGGGCGGATGGCGCGCCGTTCGCAGTGGAATCAGCGTGATTGACAACTGAATGAGCGTTCATTCATACTGACCGCCACCTTGCACCAGGAGTAGAAAGTCATGGCAGAAAAGAAGACCCAGGGCGCCGTCGAGGCGATGGAAGTCGCCGAAGCGTCGCGCGAGACGGAGTGGGAAAAGCCGTCATTCGTCGGCGACCTCTTCCTCGGTAAGCTCAACCTCGACCTCATCCATCCCTTCCCCGAGCAGCCGGCCGCCGACAAGGCGGAAGCGGACGAGTTCCTTCAGCGCTTCGAGCGCTTCCTCGCCGAGAACGTCGACGCCGACAAGATCGACGAGCAGGGCGAGTACGACTACGCGCTGTTCGAGGGCTTCAAGGAGCTCGGCGCCTGGGGGATGAAGATCCCCAAGGAGTACGGCGGCCTCGGATTCAGCGCCACGAATTACAACCGCGCCATCGGCCTCGCCGCCACCTGGTGCGGCTCGACCGTGGCCTGGCTCTCCGCGCATCAGTCGATCGGCGTGCCGCAACCTCTAAAGCTTTTCGGCACTGAAGAGCAGAAGAAGAAATACCTCCCCCGCCTCGCCAAGGGCGCCATCTCCGCGTTCGCCCTCACCGAGCCGGGCGTCGGCTCCGACCCCGCCAAGATGGAGACCACCGCCAAGCCGTCGCCCGACGGCAAGGGCTGGATCATCAACGGCGAGAAACTGTGGTGCACCAACGGCACGAAGGCCGAGATCATCGTGGTGATGGCGCAGACGCCGCCGAAGATCGTGAAGGGCAAGGAGAAGAAGCAGATCTCCGCTTTCATCGTGGAGACGAACACGCCGGGCTTCGAAGTGGCGCACCGCTGCCAGTTCATGGGCCTGCGCGGCATCGGCAACGCGCTGCTCCGCTTCAAGGACGTCTACGTTCCGAAAGAAAACCTCCTCTGGGGTGAAGGCCTCGGCCTGAAGCTCGCCCTGATCACGCTGAACACCGGCCGCCTGACCATCCCCGCCGGCTGCGCTGCCATCGGGCGCCGCATGGTCGACGTGGCGAAGGACTGGGCCGGCGAGCGCGTGCAGTGGGGCCTGCCGATCGGCAAGCACGAAGCGGTGGCCGCGAAGATCGCCTGGATGGCATCGCATGCCTTCGCCATGGAAGCGATCGTCTGGCTGACCTCCGGCCTGGCCGACCGCGGCAACGTCGACCTCCGCCTGGAGGCGGCGATGGCCAAGCTGTTCAACACCGAAGTGGCCTGGCAGATGGTCGACCACCTCGTGCAGATCCGCGGCGGCCGCGGCTACGAGACGTCGCAGTCGCTGAAGGCGCGCGGCGAGGAAGGCTTCCCGGTCGAGCGGATCATGCGCGACATGCGCATCAACCGCATCTTCGAGGGGACCAGCGAGATCCAGCACCTCTTCATCGCCCGCGAGGCGGTCGATCCGCACATGAAGCGCGGCTACAAGATCCTGCAGCCCGAGACGCCGACCGGCGAGAAGCTCAGCGCCGCGGCGAAAGCCGGCGCGCACTACGCCGCCTGGTATCCCTCGAAGTACCTCGGATGGTCGCGGTTCCCGAAGCACGGCGAGTTCGGCTCGCTCTCCGGGCACGTCGGCTACATCGAGCGCACCTCGCGCCACCTGGCGCGCTCGATCTTCCACGCCATGATGCGTTTCCAGGCGAAGCTCGAGCGCAAGCAGATGGTGCTCTTCCGCCTGGTCGACATCGGCACCGACCTCTTCGCCATGTCCGCCGCGGTCAGCTACGCGACGATGCTGGCGAAGAAAGGCGGCGACACCAAGAACGCCGTCGATCTCGCCGACGTCTTCTGCCGCGAGGCGAAGATGCGCATCCAGGCGAACTTCGACAACCTCTTCACCGACCACGACGACGCCGCCTACAAGCTCGTCTCGAACCTGCTGAAGGGCCAGTTCGACTGGCTCCGCGGCGACGTGGTCGAGCCGGTGGTGGCCACGCCGGAAGCGGTGGAAGAGGCGATTCGCGCGCTGGCGTAGCGGGAAGCTGGTAGCGAGTGGCTGGTAGCTGGTAGCTTCAGAGCTACGCGCTACCAGCTACCAGCTACCAGCTACCAGCTACTAGCTAAGTCCTAGCTTCTCCGCGTCGTCGTGCGTCTCGCTCCCCTCGTACGTGGCGAGGCAGGCGCCGCACAGCAGCGAACAGGTGTTGCCCGGCGCCACCACCCAGCCGTCGCGCTGTACTACCTGGACAAAGCAGCGCGCGTACTCGACGGGCATCTCGCCGCTGACGCTTGCCGTCCGGCCGCAGTCGAGGCAGCACAGCCGCGCCTGGCCCTGCATCACTTCTCTCCCGCGGCGGCGAAGACCGGCGTGATGTCGACCGGGATGTCGCTCAGCATCCCGTTGACGCGCTTCATCTCCTCGCTCTCGACGCCGTAGCGGTCGAGCAGCGTCTTGGCGCGCGCGTAGTCGCCGGTGGCCTCGATGGTCAGTAGCTCGGTGGCGAGGTCGCGCACCGCGTCGCGGGTCTTCGCGAAGTCGACCGTGAACCTGCCGCCCGCCGCCGGCGTGATGGCGCCCTTCTCGCGCAGCCAGTTCCACTGCACCGCCGTGCCGCGGCCATGCGCCTCGTTGATGCCGAAGCGCGTGGAGCGGAACATCAGCCCGGCATATGTCGCGAAGAGCTGCCTTTCGTCGAACGACGTCAGCAGCTTGCGGTTCTGCGCGAAGAGGATGTTCCAGATGCCGAGGACGTCGGCCTTGCACTCTTCGATCGTCGAGTAGAGCTCCTTGAGCGGCTTGCGGCCCTCGACGCGCTCGCCGCTCGGTAGCGTCACGAATCCCGGCCCCAGGCCGTGCGACAGCTCGTGGAAGAGTACGTGGTTGAAGAAGGCGTCGAAGGAGACCAGGCCGACCAGCGACGGGTCGAGCACGCGCTGCGCGATCGGCTTGCCGCTCTGCCGGAACTTCGCGTCCATCACGTTCTTCAGCAGGACCTTCTTCGATCCCTTCTGTTCGCGCACCAGCTCGTCGTTCGGCAGGTTGAAGGCGGCGGTCTGCACACCCTCGCGCGCCTCGCCGCCGGTGTAGATCTCCTGCACCACCTTGATCGGCGACTCAGTGCCGCGCGTGGTGACCTTGTACTGCTCCGGCTCGGGGAGATTGCGCTCCATCTCCGGGAGCGCGTGGGCGTACGCGGTCAACTTGTCGCTCTCCGGCTTGTCGACCACGGTGACGAACGACTCGAACGACGCCTTGTAGTTGAAGAGGTTGTCCTCGTAGACCTCGTACGGCCCGATGACCACCTCGATCGGCCCCTCGAGGTCCATCCAGGCGAAGTCGCTCTCGCGGTAGTCGTTGGTGAAGAAGGCGTTAGCGCGCGTGGTGAGGAAGCGCTTCAGCGACGCGTTGGTGGTCAGCGCCGCCGCCTCGCGCATCGCCTTCGCCGCCTGCTCCAGGTAGTCGCGGTAGAACGCGGAGTAGGGGATGGCGACCAAATTCGTGCCGTCGCGGCGGACGACGGTGAAGAGTCCCTCCAGCTGTTCCTTCTGGTCGGGATGCGCCGCGACGTACTTTTCGAACTCCTCTTTGGTCAGATCGTCGGGATAGAAGGCCGCGCCGAGCGGCTTCTTCTTCGTCCCGACGAACGGCTCGTTCTCCTTCAGCCGGTCCCACGGCCCTTTGTTGGCCAGGAAGTACTCGTACGCCGGCCCGCCCTGCTTCTCGAGCTGCGCGCGGAGGTCGGGATTCTCCTCGGAGACCTGGCGCCAATAGAGCTCGTCGATCGCTTTCGAAGCCTCGATCAGCTTGGCGACGACCTGCCGTTCGTTGTCGTTTAGCAGCGAGCGGTCGTAGTCGATGACCGTGCGCGGCATCTGCGCCAGGCGCTTCGCCACGTCGGGTGCGACGTTGGAGGCGGGCTGGGGCGGGGTGGCGGTCTGGCAGGCGAACATGAGAAGGGTCAATGCAAAGGGCGCGCGCTTCATGGCCGGGCGATTCTATAATCCTCTTCCACCGTGATCATCGAATGCACGAACTGCCACGCGCGCTATCAGTACGACGAGGACCGTTTCGAGCGGAAGCCGTCGAAGAAGATCAAGTGCGCCAAGTGCAGCACCATCTTCGAGATCCATAACCCTGCCTTCGCCGCGAAGCCGGTGGCGGCCAGCGCCGGCGGCGACATGACGTACACCCGCCGCGACGCGCCGAAGGCGACGGTCGATACCACCGAGCAGTCGCCGATCCCCAAGCGCGAAGACCGCCCCACCGGCCCCACGCCCGTGCAGCCGCAGCTTCCCGCCGGCAAGCGCCTCTCGCTGGCCATCATCAACGGCAACGACGCCGGCAGCGTCTACCGCATCGAGAAGCCGCGCGTGACCGTCGGCCGCTCCGGCGCCGACCTGACCATCAACGATACCGAGGCCTCGCGCCAGCACGCCGCGATCGAAGTGCGCGACAGCGTCATCATCCTGGAGGATCTCGGCTCGACGAACGGCACGCTCGTCGACGGCGACCGGATCGCCGGCTCGGTGGAGATCTCCAATCAGGCGGAGTTCCAGATCGGCGGGACGACGATCATGTTGATCGTGACGGAGGAGTCCTGAGTGCTGAGTGCTGAGTGCTGAGTGAACCCGGTCGGGTGGGACTCAGCACTCAGCACTCAGGACTCAGCACTCAGCACTTTCGTGAACGAGCTCAAGACCCTCTATCGCTACCGCCAGCTCATCGCGACCCTGACGGCGCGCGACCTGAAAGCGCGCTACCGCGGCTCGATCCTCGGCTTCTTCTGGTCGCTCGCCAATCCGCTGCTGCTGCTGACGGTCTACACCATCGTCTTTACTGTCTTCTTCCCCGCCAACGCCATCCAGCCGTACCCGCTGTTCCTCTTCGCCGGCATCCTGCCGTGGACGTTCTTCGCCGCGGCGACGCTCGAGGCGACCAACGCCGTCAGCGCGAACGCGGGGCTGATCAAGAAGGTGATGTTCCCGGCCGAGGCGCTGCCGCTGGTGGTGGTGCTGTCGCACCTGGTGCACTTCGCGCTGGCGGTTCCGGTCCTGGTCATGGCCACCATCGGCTTCGCGCTGCACGGCGACATCGTGATCCGCCCGACCATCCTGCTGGCCATCCCGCTGATGGTGCTACAGACGCTCTTCGTCGCCGGCATCGCCATGATGGTGTCGTCAGCCTCGGTGCTCTTCCGCGACCTCCGCGACATCATCACCAACCTGATGACCCTCGGCTTCTTCCTCTCACCGATCCTCTACACCATCGACCGCATCGAGAGGCGCTGGCTGCGCGCGCTGCTGCGCATCAACCCGATGACGCCATTCGTGGTGTCGTACCAGGACGTCTTCTTTTTCGGGCGCGTCCCATCGCTGTCGGATTCGATCCTGATGGTCTTCTACGCGCTCGCCTCGCTCGCCCTCGGGCTGACCGTGTTCTCGCGCCTGCGCGACACGCTGGCGGAGGCCATATGAGACGGGGTTGCGGTGTTGCGAGGTCTCGCGGTCTCGGGGTGGGTATGGCCCGCGCAACCTCGCAACCGCGCAACTTCGCAACCGCGGGATAATCGCGGTAATTGAGCGACTTCGCCATCTCCCTCCAGAACGTCTCCAAGTCCTACCGCAAGTGGGGCCGCCGCTCGCAGTTCGCCACGCTCAAGAGCGCGCTGCTGAAGCGGAACGTGAAGATGACCCCCGAGTCGAGCGTGGAGGCGCTGAAGAACGTCTCCTTCGCCGTCGACAAAGGCGAGGCCTTCGGCATCATCGGGCGCAACGGCTCGGGGAAGTCGACGCTGCTGAAGATCATCACCGGCATCCTCAAGCCGACGCGCGGGACGGTGGCGGTCAACGGGCGCATCGCCGCGCTGATCGAGCTCGGCGCCGGCTTCCATCCCGAGATCACAGGGCGCGAGAACATCGTCATCAACGGCATCATGCTCGGGCTGACGCGCCGCGAGATCGATCAGCGCTTCGACAGCATCGTGGAGTTCTCCGGCATCGGCGAGTTCATCGACCAGCCGGTCAAGACCTACTCCTCCGGCATGTACGTCCGCCTCGGATTCGCCGTGGCGGTGCACGTCGACCCCGACGTACTGCTCATCGACGAGGTGCTCTCCGTCGGCGACGAGGAGTTCTCCGCGAAGTGCGTGGCCAAGATCCAGGAGCTGAAGTACCGCGGCGTCACGCTCGTCTTCGTTACGCACCAGCTCGACCAGGTGCGCAACCTCTGCGACCGCGCGCTCTGGCTCGACCACGGCGAGATGGAAGCGGTGGGCGATCCGATGCGCGTGGTCGATCACTACCTGCAGGAAGTGTCGGGAACGGTCGGAGCGCCGGCGTCCCCGCCGGCTGGCCCGGCGCCGTCCCCGGCGCCGGATGCAAACGAGGAGGAACGTTGGGGCTCCGGCGAGGTCGTGCTCACCCGCGTCGCGCTGACCGACGACCGCGGCCGCGAGCTGGTCGCACTCGGCCCCGGCACGCCCGCCACCATCGAGATGGACGTCTCGGTGCGCGTGCCGCAGGAGGACTTCGTCTTCGGTATCGGCATCTACCACGCCGACGGCACCTGCGTGTACGGCACGAACACCGACCTGGAAGGCCTCGCGCCGCAGCAACTCGACGCCGACGGGCGCGTCCGCTTCGTCATGCCGTCGCTCGACCTCGTCGCCGGCACCTACCGCATCGACGCCGCCGTGCACACCCGCAACGGCCGCGCCTTCGACTACCGCCGCGGCGCGCTGCGCTTCGTCGTCGGTACGCGCGTGCACGACATCGGCGTCTACCGCCCGAAGCACCAGTGGAAGGTGGAGGGGGGCATTGCCTTCAGGCAGGTCGATCTCACCGAGAAGAACGTGCCGGCGGAGATCGCGGAGGCGATGAAGGCGGCGGCGCCGCGGAAGAAAAAGTAATGAGTGAAGGGTGATGAGTGAAAAGTGCGTCGCTCTCACTCTTCACTCATGACTCCTCACTCTTCACTTTCACCCACGGCAGCTCCCATCGCCCCTCATCCAGGTCGAGTTTTGGCAGCGGCACATCCTTGCCTCGCGCCTTCAACTGCGTCATTTCCCACAGCTTCGCGTACTTCCAGAAGGTGTAGTAGACGTGCATCCCCACCGAGATCAGGCCGCGGGTGCCGTCGAGGAATCCGAGGTTGAAGATGAAGTCGCGGACGAACTTGGCGATGGGGTGGCCGAGGATGCCGAGGAGGCCGGTCGACTTGCCGTCGATGAACATCTGCGCGGCGCCCCAGTTCGCGTAGCGCGTCATCTTGGCGATCATGTGGTCGAACTCGCGGATGTAGTAGTGATCCATCTTGTGCGCGAGGCGGCCGGTCTCGCCGTCGACCAGCAGGTCGGCGTGCACGCGCTTGTTGGGGTAGCGGGCATGACCCCGATGAAAGAGGCGCGTGACCCGGTCGCGCTGCAGGCCGGAAAAGCGCACCGGCTTGCCCATCATGAAGTTGAGGCGGCCGACGGAGTAGGCCCATTTGTCGAGCGGGCCGGCCAGGGTGCGGAGGATCTCGTCGCGCAGCTTCGGCGTGACGCGCTCGTCGGCGTCGATGACGAAGATCCAGTCGTGCGCGGCGCGGTCGATGGCGTAGTTCTTGGCCGAGGCCGCGCCGAGGTACTCGCGCCGCTCGAGCCGCACGCGCGGGAAGCGCTCGCGGATCAGCTCCACCGTGCCGTCGGTGGAGAAGGAGTCCATGACGTAGATCTCGTCCGCCCAGTCGACGGAGCGGATGCACTCCTCGATATTTTCGATTTCGTTCAGGACGTGGAGGATGGCGGTGACGGGCGGCATCGGCGCGCAAGTTTAAACTCCGCGCATGAGAAACGTCGCCGCGCTGCTTCTGATCGCCGCCTGCGCCCACCAGCCGGTCACCCGCAAGTACGCGGTGGTCATGGCCGGCCACCAGGCGGGATCGCAGACCGTCACCGTCAATCGTACGCAACGGACGATTGACTACGAGTACAACGACCGCGGGCGCGGCCCGAAGACCCACACCGTCCTCACGCCGCGGTCGATCGCCGTCACCGGCAACGATTACCTCAAGGCGCCGGTCGACGAGTCGTTCACCAGCAAGGGGGCCGACGGCTTCTACGTCAGCATGTACGGCCCGCCCGAGGAGCTGGCGGCGCTGGCGCGCGCTCTCCTCGCCGCGCCGCAACACAAGCTGGCGCTGCTGCCAGCCGGCGAAGCTTCGATCAAAAAGCTCGGCGAGCTGACGGTCGACGGCGAACGGCTGACCGCCTACGACATCGCCGGACTCGGATTCACGCCGACGCCGCTCTGGCTCGACGCGCACGGCGAGCTCTTCGCCAGCGCCTCGTCGTGGCTGTCGGTCGTCGCGGAAGGCCACGACGCCGCGCTGCCGCAACTTGTTAAGGCGCAGGACGAGTGGCACGCCACGGCAGCGCGCGAGCTGGCCTCCAAGCTGATCCGCACGCCGTCCGGCGGCGGGCTGGTCATCACCAACGCACGGGTCTTCGATCCAGTTGCGCGCGCGGTGCAGCCGGCGGCGACCATCGTCATCCGCGGCAATCGCATCGAGTCGATCGGAAGCCAGGACGCGCCGGAGCTCGAGCATCTCGACGCCGCCGGCCGCGTGGTTCTTCCCGGCCTGTGGGACATGCACACGCACATCGGCGACGAGGACGGCGCGCTCAACATCGCCAACGGCGTCACCACGGTGCGCGACCTCGGCAACGACATCGACACCGTCCTCGACCTCCGCAAGAAGTGGGACGCCGGCGAGGCGATCGGCCCGCGCGTCGTGCTCGCCGGCATCATCGACGGTCCCGGCCCGCTCGCGGGCCCGACCAAAATGCTCGCCGGCACCGAGGAGGAGGCGCGCGCGGCGATCGACAAGTACGCCTCGCTCGGCTTCGAGCAGATCAAGATCTACAGCTCCATCAAGCCGGAGCTGGTGCCGTTCATGACGCGCCACGCGCACGAGAAAGGGCTGCGCGTGAGCGGCCACGTGCCGGCCTTCATGCGCGCGGAAGAGGCGGTGCGCGCCGGCTACGACGAGCTGCAACACGCGAACTTTCTCTTCCTCAACTTCTTCGCCGACGTGAAGGACACCCGGACGCCGGCGCGCTTCACCGCGGTGGCGGAGCGCGCGGCGACGCTCGACGTGGCGAGTCCGGAGGTGCGCGCGTTCATCGAGCTGCTGCGCGAGCGGAAGATCGTGGTCGATCCGACCGTCTCGATCTTCGAACAGATGTTCACCGCGCGGCGCGGGACGATGTCGCCGGGCTACGCGGCGATCGCCGACCGCCTGCCGCCGCAGGTGCGGCGCGGCTATCTCGCCGGCGGACTGCCGGTGCCGGAAGGGATGGACCAGCGGTATCGCGACTCGTTCGCCAACGTGCTGCGGCTGGTGCGCGCGCTCTACGACGCCGGCGTGCCGATCGTGGCCGGCACCGACGCCATGGCCGGCTTCGCCCTGCACCGCGAGCTCGAGCTGTACGTGCAGGCGGGCATCCCCGCGCCGGAAGTGCTGCGCATCGCCACCCTCGGCGCCGCGACGGTAATGCATCGCGACGACCGCCTCGGCTCGATCGCGCCCGGCAAGCTGGCCGACCTGGTCATCGTCGACGGCGACCCGACGACGAACATCAGCGACGTGCGGCGGGTGCGGACGGTGGTGAAGGACGGGAAGGTGATGGACGCGGGGGCGGTTGCGGCGGCGATCGGAGTAGCGAGCAGGTAGTGGCGAGCAGCGAGCAGGTATGGAGCGGAGCAGGTTTTCCTGCTCGCCGCTCGCTGCAACCTGCTCGCTGATTTACAACGTGTAATTCTTCTCCAGCAGCACCCGCGCCCGCCTATCCCGCAGGTTCCGGATCTGCGACTCGATGTCGCGCTCGAACGGGATCTTGCGGTGGCTGGCGTAGACCGGCGCGTCGACGTTGATCTTCTTCAGCTCGTCGCCGAAGGTCTGCGGGGTCAGGTGCGCGGTGTCGTCGGCCAGCTGCTGCTGGTCGTTCGGGAACGACGCCTCGGTCACCACCGCCACCACGTTCGCCGTCGCGTTGGTCTGCTTCCAGATCTTCTGCGTCGGGCCGGTGTCGCCGGTGAAGACGATGGCCTGGCCGCCCATCTCCACGATCACGCCGGCGGCGGGGATCTGGTGGTCGACCGGCACCGCGGTGAGCGTCACGCCGTTGAAGGTCACCTTCTTCCCCGGCGCCAGCGCACGATATTGCACCACCGGCTTGCCGGTGGCCGGCGCGACGACGGCGGCGAAGTCCGGCCAGACGATGCCGTTGAAGACGTTCTTGGTCAGCAGGTCCATCACTTCGCGCGAGGCGAAGACGGTCAGCGCCGGGGCGTTCTGCGCGAAGCGGTTGTGGATCAGGTGCGGCAGGTCGCGGATGTGGTCGGCATGCGGGTGGCTGATGAAGACGCCCTGGATGCGCGCCTGCTGGGCGAAGGAGAGTTTGGACGTCAGGGTGCCGGCGTCGACCGCGAACCAGTCATCGAGCAGATAGCCCGTGAGGTTATGTTCCGCATCCGACGCGCCGTACGCGCCGAGCACCTTGAGCCGCATTCCCGTCCTTCACCCCTGATCTGGCCTGAAGAGACACTATTCTTGCAGCGGCAGGAGTTAATGTCCAGCGGGCCGAAAGCATTGCAGCCGTTCCATCCGGCTGTCCGCGAGTGGTTTACCGGCGCCTTCGCCGCGCCGACCCGCGCGCAGGCGATGGGGTGGCCGGCCATCGCGGGCGGCGAGTGGACGCTCATCTTCGCCCCCACCGGCAGCGGCAAGACGCTGACGGCCTTCCTCTGGGCGCTCGACCGGCTGATGTTCGTCCCGCCGCCGCCGAAGGAGCGCCGCTGCCGCGTGGTCTACGTCTCGCCGATGAAGGCGCTGGCGGTCGACGTGGAGCGCAACCTGCGCGCGCCGCTGACCGGCATCGCCAACCTGGCCCGCGAGCGCGGCGACGAATTCGTCATGCCCTCCATCGCCATTCGCACCGGCGACACGCCGGCCAACGAGCGCGCGCGCTTCAACCGTGAGCCGGCCGACATTCTCATCACCACCCCCGAGTCGCTCTACCTGATGCTGACCTCCAACGCGCGTGAGACGCTGCGCGGCGTGCACACCGTGATCGTCGACGAGGTGCACGCGCTGGTGCCGAACAAGCGCGGCGCGCACCTGGCCATCTCGCTCGAGCGGCTGGCGCGGGTCTGCGACGCGCCGCCGCAGCGCATCGGGCTGTCGGCGACGCAGAATCCGTTGGAGGAGGTCGCGAGATACCTCGGAGGTAGCGAGGTAGCGGGGTCTCGAGGTCTCGAGGCGGAGACACCGCGAGACCGCGAGACCGCGAGACCGCGCTACCGCGAAGTCACCATCGTCAATACAGAGGAGAAAAAACAGCTCCAGCTCCGCGTCGAGGTTCCCGTCGAGGAGATGGCCAAGCTCGGCGATCCCTCTGTCGACATCCCCACCGGCCCCGCCTCGGGCTCTGCCGGTCGCGCCTCGATCTGGCCGGCCATTCATCCGCGGCTGCTGGAGCTGATCCGCGCGCACCGCTCCACGCTCATCTTCGTCAACTCGCGGCGGCTGGCGGAGCGGATGGCGGCGGCGCTCAACGAGTTGGCGGGCGAGACGCTGGTGCAGGCGCACCACGGCTCGATCGCCCGGCCGCAGCGCATCGAGATCGAGGACAACCTCAAGTCCGGCAAGCTGCCGGCGCTGGTGGCGACGTCGTCGCTGGAGCTGGGGATCGATATGGGTGCCATCGACCTGGTGATCCAGATCGAGGCGCCGCCGTCGATCGCCAGCGGGATGCAGCGTATCGGCCGCGCCTCGCACCAGGTTGGTGCAATATCGAGTGGAATTATCTTTCCTAAATATCGCGGTGATTTAATTGCCTGCGCGGCGATGACCGACGCCATGCACCGCGGCGCCATCGAGCCGACGCGCTACCCGCGCAACCCGCTCGACGTCCTGGCGCAGCAGGTGGTGGCGATGGTGGCGGTCGAGCCGTGGCACGCCGACGCGCTCTTCGACGCCGTCCGCGCCGCGGCGCCGTTCGCCGAGCTGTCGCGCATCTCCTTCGACGGCGTGCTCGACATGCTCTCCGGCCTCTACCCCTCCGACGAGTTCGCCGAGCTGCGCCCCCGCGTGACCTGGGACCGGATGACGAACATGCTCACCGCACGGCCCGGCTCGAAGCAGGTGGCCATCATCAGCGGCGGCACCATCCCCGACCGCGGGCTGTACGGCGTCTTCCTGGCAGGCGCGGACAAGGGAAGCGCGCGCGTCGGCGAGCTCGACGAGGAGATGGTCTTCGAGTCGCGCGTCGGCGAGACCTTCCTCCTCGGCGCGTCGACCTGGCGCATCGAGGAGATCACGCACGACCGTGTGCTGGTCACTCCCGCGCCGGGCGAGCCGGGCAAGATGCCGTTCTGGCGCGCCGACGCCGCCGAGCGCACGGTTCCGTTCGGCGAGCAGATCGGGCGGCTGGTGCGCGAGATCGGCGCGATGAAGCCCGATGCCGCCGTCCGCAAATTGACGAAGGACCACGACCTCGACGAGCTGGCGGCCAAAAACTTCCTGCAGTACCTCGCCGATCAGCGCGACGCCACCGGCGCGGTCCCCGACGACCGCACCATCGTCGTGGAGCGCGTCCTCGACGACCTCGGCGACTGGCGCGTCTGCGTCCTCACCCCGTTCGGCGGGCGCATTCACGCGCCGTGGGCCATGGCGGTGACGGCCAAGGTGCGCGCGGAGCTCGGCATCGACGTGGAAACGATGTGGAGCGACGACGGCTTCATCGTGCGATTTCCGGATACCGAGGCGCCGCCGGCGGCGGAGCTGGCCATTCCGGATCCGGACGAGGTGGAGCAACTGGTGATGCGGCAACTCGGCGCGTCGTCGATGTTCGCGGCGAAGTTCCGCGAGGCGGCGGCGCGTGCGCTGTTGCTGCCGCGGCAGCGCCCCGACCGCCGCACGCCGCTCTGGATGCAGCGCAAGCGCGCCTACGACCTGCTGCAGGTGGCGTCGCGATTCGGCTCGTTCCCGATGATCCTCGAGGCCTACCGCGAGACGCTGCGCGACGTGTTCGACGTCGGCGCGCTGGCGGCGACGATGCGCAAAATCCGCGAACGCGCCATTCGCGTGGTGGTGGCGGACACCGAGAAGCCGTCTCCCTTTGCCGGCTCGCTGCTCTTCCGCTACGTGGCGAACTTCATCTACGACGGCGACGCGCCGCTGGCCGAGCGCCGAGCGCAGGCGCTGGCGATCGACCAGGCGCAGCTCCGCGAGCTGTTGGGCGAGCCCGAGCTGCGCGAGCTCCTCGACGCCGACGCGCTCGACCAGCTGGAGATCGAGCTGCAGCACCTCGACGAGCGGCACAAGGCGAAGAGCGTCGACGGAGTGCACGACCTGCTGCTGCGAATCGGCGATCTGTCAGATGAAGAGATGGCAGCGCGGTATACAGGCGAGCAGCGAGCAGCGAGCAGCGAGTTGCTCGCGGCAAGACGCATCCTCGAAGTCCACATCGCCCGCGAGCCGCGCTACATCGCCATCGAAGATGCCTCCCGCTACCGCGACGCACTCGGCACGCCGATGCCGCGCGGCGTTCCGGAGCGCTACCTGCAGCCGGTCGCCGATCCCACCGGCGACCTGGTGCTGCGCTACGCGCGCACGCACGGGCCGTTCACGCCGGGCGACGTGGCGCGGCGCTACGGGATGGGCGTGGCCGTGGTGACCGCGGCGCTGGAACGCTTCGTCGAGCGCGGCAAGCTGGTGGAAGGGGAGTTCCGCCCCGGCGGGACGCAGCGCGAGTGGTGCGACGCCGACGTGCTGCGGATGATCCGCCGCCGCTCGCTGGCGAAGCTGCGCAAGGAAGTGGAGCCGGTCGACGCGCCGGCCTTCGCGCGGCTGATGGCGTCGTGGCAGGGCGTGACGCGCAAGTCGCGCGGGCTGGAGGCGCTGCTGCAGACCATCGAGTCGCTGCAAGGAGCGGCGATGCCGGCCGCGATCTTCGAGAACGAGATCCTGGCGGCGCGCGTGGAGGACTACCGGCTGTCCGACCTCGACACGCTCAGCGCGGCCGGCGAGATCGTCTGGACGGGCCTCGGCGAGGGACGCATCGCGCTCTACCTGACCGATCACCTGCCGCTGCTGCACGCGCCGGCGGAGAACGTGAGCTCGCCCATCCTCGACTTCCTCCGCGCGCACGGCGCGTCGTTCTTCGCGCAGATCCAGGCGGGAGTGGGCGGCTTCGCCAATGACCTCGTCGACCAGCTGTGGGACCTGGTCTGGAAGGGTCTCGTCACCAACGACACCTTCCACGCGCTGCGCGCCTACACGCGCCCAAAGTCCGCGCCGCGCAAGGCGGGCTTTCGCTCGCGCCGGATCGCCAACCCGTCGACGCAGGGGCGGTGGTCGCTGCTGCCGCCTCCTTCGGGCACGGCCACCGAGCGCGCCAACGCGCTGGCGCTGCAGCTCCTGGCGCGCTACGGCGTGGTGGTGCGCGAGGTGGCCAACGTGGAGACGATCGCCGGCGGCTTCAGCGCGGTCTACCCGGTGCTCAAGGGGATGGAGGAGGCGGGACGCATCCGCCGCGGCTACTTCATCGCCGGCTTCGGCGCCACACAGTTCGCCGGCGCCGGCGCGCTGGACCTGCTGCGCTCGTTCCGCGACGAGCCGGAGGAGCCGGAGACGCTGCTCCTCGCCGCCACCGACCCCGCCAACCCGTACGGTGCGTTGCTGAAGTGGCCGGTCTCGGGACTGATGCGCGTCGCCGGCGCCAGCGTGGTGCTGGTCAACGGCGCGCTCGCAGCCTACCTCGCGCGCGGCGAAAAGAACCTGACCACTTTCATCCCCGAGGACGAACCGTCGCGCGGCATGGTGGCGCGCGAGGTGGCGAAGGCGCTGGCGTCTCTCGTCACCACCGGCGCGCGCCGCGCGCTGCTGCTGAAGGAAGTGGCGGAGGACGTCGGCCCGTTCCTGGCGGAGGCGGGGTTCGTGAAGACGGCGATGGGGTATCAGAAGCGAGCAGCGGGCAGCGAGCAGCGAGCAGGAAGATGACGCGCTGCTGCGGTTTTCCTGCTTGCTGCTCACTGTAACCTGCTCGCTATGCCTGAAGGCGACACCATCTTCCGCGCGGCGCGCACGCTCGACCGCGCGCTGGCCGGGAAGGTCGTCACGCGGTTCGAGACGGTGCTGCCGCGGCTGGAGCGCGTGCCGCTCCAGGGCCGCACCATCGAGCGCGTCGTGGCGCACGGCAAGCATCTCATCATCGAATTCGACGGCGGCGTCCACCTCCGCACGCACATGCGGATGAACGGCTCGTGGCACATCTACCGGACGGGCGAACGGTGGCGGAAGCCGCGCAGCGACATGCGGCTGGTGATCGAGACGGCGGACTACGTCGCCGTCGGATTCAACGTCCCGGTGGCGGAGTTCGGCGACGCGCCGCCGCTCGGCCCCGACCTGCTCGCGGAGGACTTCGACGCGGACGAGGCGCTGCGCCGCGTACGCGCGCAGGCGGGCGAGGAGATCGGCAATGTCCTCCTCGACCAGCGGGTGATGGCCGGCATCGGCAACATCTGGAAGTCGGAGTCGCTCTTCCGCAGCGGCGTCGACCCGTTCGTGCGCGTCGGCGATCTCGACGACGTCACGCTGGCGCGCATCATCGCCAACGCGCGCAAGCTGCTGCGCGCCAGCGCGAACGGTCGCGCCGACCCGATGGTCTACTCGCGCGGCGGGCAGCCGTGCCGCAAGTGCGGCACGCGCATCCAGAGCCGCCCGCAGGGGCCGGACGTCAGGCTGACCTGGTGGTGCCCTAACTGCCAGCGCGTTCGGCCATGACCATCCACGGCGTGCCGTAGCGGTCGACGAGCATGCCGAAGCCGTCGGAGAAGAAGGTCTTGTCGAACGGCGACGTCACCTTCCCGCCGTCGCTGAGCCCCTCGAACAACTGCTTCGCGCGGTCGACGCTGTCGACCGAGAGGGTGACCGAGAAGCCCTGCTTGCCGGGGAACGGCGTCGTGTCCATCCAGTCCGAGGCCAGGAGCACGGCGCCGTCGGCATCGAGGTGTGCGTGCATGACCTGATCGGGGTTGCCGCCAGGCACCTGGTCGGCCGGCACGATCTTCAGCGTCCCGCCGAGGACGCGCTCGTAGAAGCGCATCGCATCGCCGCAGTTGCCATCGAAGAAGAGGTACGTGTCGATCTTCGTCATAGGCTGTAGGCTAGCACCGTGGCCGACATTCCGGTCGTTCTCTTCACCCTGAAGATGGCGGCGATCAGCACGCTCATCATTGCGCCGCTCGCGCTCGCGCTCGCCGCGTGGTCGTGGCGCGCGGGGGCCAAGGGTCTGCTGCTCGACGCCGTCGGCGCGCTACCGCTCGTAGTGCCGCCGACGGCGATCGGCTTCGTACTGCTGGAGCTGCTCTCGCGGCGCGCGCCGCTGGGGCGGATGCTGGATCGGGCCGGCATCGACGTCCTCTTCACGCCGAAGGCGGTCGTCATCGCCTGCGGTGTGATGGCCTTTCCGCTGATGTTCACCGCGTTCCGCGTTGCCATCGAGACGACCGAGCGTCGCTACTTCGACATCGCGCGCACGCTCGGCGCCACGCCGCTGCGCGCCTTCGGGCGCGTGACGCTGCCGCTGGCCTGGCGCGGGCTGCTCAGCGGCGTGCTGCTGGCGTTCTGCCGCGCGCTGGGCGAGTTCGGCGCGACCATCCTCATCGCCGGCAATATCCCCGGGCGGACGCAGACGCTGGCGCTGGCGATCTACGACCGCGTGCAGAGCGGCCGCGACGCCGAGGCGGGGGCGCTGGTGGTGTGGGTGGTGGTGATCGCGTGGCTGTTCGTCGCGGCGAGCGGGCTGCTGATCGCGCAGCAGCGGAAGCGGTTCGCGGCGTGATCGAGCTCGACGTCTCGCTGCCGCTCGCGCATTTCACACTGGCGGTTCATTGCGTGCTGGACGAGAAAGTGACCGCGCTGGTCGGGCCGTCGGGATCGGGCAAGACGTCGCTCATCGAGTCGATCGCGGGCCTGCGCCGCGCCACGGGACGCATCGTCATCGACGGCGCCGACGTCATCGATCTGCCGCCAGAAAGACGCCGCATCGGCTACGTGCCGCAGGACGTCGCGCTCTTCCCGCACCTCAACGTGCGGCGAAACCTGACGTTCGGCGGCGACGCGCGCTTCGACGACGTCGTCGAGATCCTCGAGCTGGCGCCGCTGCTCGACCGCGCGCCGGCGTCGCTCTCCGGCGGCGAGCGGCAGCGCGTCGCGCTCGGCCGCGCGCTGATGACCGCGCCGCGATTGATGCTGCTCGACGAGCCGCTGGCCGCCATCGACCAGCCCTTCCGCGCGCGGCTCCTCGACTACCTCCGCCGCGTTCGCGACCTCGGCGTGCCGATGATCTACGTCACCCACCAGCCGGCCGAGGCGCTGTCGCTGGCGAGTTGGTGCATCGTGCTGGAGCGCGGCGAAGTGGCGGCGCAGGGACCGCCGGGGTCCACACTCGGGTAAAATCCGCGCCGCATGCTGATCAAAGGAATGACTCCGCAGGAGATCCGTGTCCTGCAGGAGTTCCGTCGCGTCACCTCCGAGTCGCTGTCCGTCGCCACCATCCAGACCATCAAGCACCCGTTCGGCGGCGGCGAAGCGCCCGCGCTGTCGCTGGTCGACAAGGGGTACCTGGCCACCGACGCCGCACGCGAGAACTTCAGCCTCACTCCGAAAGGCAAGGAGTTCCTTGCGTATGACCCGAAGCCCGAGTTTGAAGAGGGCGGAGCGGTCGCCGGGGACGAGTCGGCGGGGTAATTGCACAAATCTCAGTGCAGTCGTTAAGCTGAGCAGATTCAGCACTTTACGGATCCGCTCGGGCGCTCCGGCCAGGCTCACCGGGCGTAAACATCATTGACTCAGCGACTTAGCCGACTTACCATGTCCAATTGAGGATTGGAAATGAAGCATGGCGACAAAGCAAAAGCGAAATCAGCCAAAGCCAAAGCCTCAGGGAAAGACGCCAGCGGCAAAAAAGTCGTCGCCAAAAGCAGCCAAGGCGCCGAAAAAGCCGGCGGCAAAGCAGTCAAAGCCGGCGGCCAAAGCCCCTCCAAAGCCGTCGGCAAAGCCGGTCCCTCCGGCAAAGAAGATAACGGCAAAGGCAAAGGCCCAAGCTCGAACGGCGTCGTCAACTTCAGCAACCCCGCCATCGGCGAAGCCTTCCGCCGCGCTGTCAAAAAGTACCCCAGCGCCTTCCGGCGGCTCACCGACTGACGGCGGCGTCCGCTATCTGAGCGTTCAGGATCTCGTCGAGCTGCACCGCGCGGTGAGCGCGGAGTTTGGTGGCAACGCCGCGCATCCCGGCGTGGTCGAGTCGCAGTTCGGCCTGGTCAACGCCGTGCAGCGCCCGCAGGTCACCACCCTCGGACGCGAGGCCTATCCGACCTTCCCCGAGAAAGTCGCCGCGTTCCTCTTCGCGCTGCTGACCTACAGCCCCTTCCGCGGCGGCAACCGGCGCGTGGCGCTGGCGTCGCTCTTCGCCTTCTGCGAGCTGAACAACCGCACCGTCGACTCGCGCGTGCTCGACGAGAAGACGGCCGAAACGCTCTTCAAGCGCGCCGCCGCGCATCGCGAGATGGGCATCCCGCCCGAGAACGTCTACCGCGAGATCCGCGAGACGCTCAACCGGGCAATCGTGCCGCAGCAGGGATAGTCGGCACGCATCGTGATCTTCCTCACGCAGGAGGATTTACGAATGGCAACCAAGAAAAAACCGGCAGCACGCAAGCGTCCTGCGCAGCAGGATGCGGTCACGCTGCTGAAAGCCGATCATGAAAAGGTGCGCGGCCTGCTCTCGCAGCTGGAGAAGGCCTCGGAGAAGGGCGGCACCGACCGCGCCATGAAGCTCGTGGCGCAGGTTGAGAACGAGCTCAAGGTACACACCACCGTCGAAGAGGAGATCTTCTACCCGGCGTTCCGCGACGCCGCGCGCAGCAAGGACGATAAGAAGCTCTACTACGAGGCGAACCAGGAGCATCACGTCGTCGACCTGGTGATGCCCGAGATGGAGCAGCGTGGGAGCAACGAGGAGTTCGCGGCGAAGGCCAAGGTGCTCAAGGAGCTGGTCGAGCATCACGCCGACGAGGAAGAGAAGGAGATGTTCCCGAAGGCTCGCAAGCTGATGGACAAGGAAGAGCTGCGCGAGCTCGGCGAGCGGATGGCGGAGCGGAAGAAAGAACTTCAGGGGCGCTAGGCGCCCCTTTTTTACTTCTCCTTACGCTGCTGCTGCAGCGCGGCGTTGATGCGTCCGAGGAGGATGCGCGCCACGCGCAGGTCGTGTCCGGCGTCGATCAGGAGCACGGTGATGTCGCCGCCCGCCCACATCAGCCCCGCCAGCACCAGGAAGCGTGTCGCCTCGCCGAGGAGCGTCATCAGCGCGGCGACGCCATTGGTGGCGAGGCCGGTGACCACTTCGCCGAGCAGCATGATCACCATCAGCACGGCGAGCACCTTGAACAGCCGCGCGATGTAGCGCAGCGTCACGTAAGGCTCTAGATCTTCTCCGCGCACTTCCTCTTCGCGCGCGCGGTGCTCGTCCCCGCGCAACGGCGGCGCGCCGCACTGCGGACACGGGCGCGACGGCTCCGGACGATTCGCGCCGCACTCGGGACACTTGATTGGCTGCTCTACCACTCGTACCTCCTGTGTTGCGGTTGTCGAGACCTCGCTACTCCGCAATCTCGCTACCTATCCGTTCCCTGTACCTCGCCACCGTGCCCGAAACCCCCGGACGTCGATGTGCGTGAACGGCCCGTGGCCGCAACATGCGGAATAAACGCCAACTCCGCCGACCAGCGAGGGGTTGTCGCGCTCGACCCGTTCTACTGCCTGCCCAACGACTTGCGCGTCGCGCGCGTCGACGTGCCCATCGTGATTGAGGTCGTCCATCGAGCCGTTGCCGTCGTTGTCGATGTAGATGTCCGAGGCGTCGCCATACATGTGCCGGCTGAGGTTCGCCCGCCCGGCGGTGTTGCCGCCGGTGTGGTTGTACTGCGGCGTGCGGAAGCCGCTCATCACCCGCACGGTCTTGACCGGATGCCCCATCGCCTCCAGCTGCTGGATGGTCAGCTCCAGCTTGTCCAGCAGCTTCGGGTTGAGCAGCAGGTACTTCGGCCAGACGTTCGGCTGGTCCTTGGTGAGGAAGTCGCGCAGGCGGAAGTGCTCGGAGACGTAGGTGTCGGCGTTCTGCTGCGTCACCTCGATGAAGCCGGTGGGGTTGGCGTACGACGGGGAACGCGGCGTGCCGCCGCGCTCGTACGGCCAGCTGCCGAGGAAGTAGGGGCCGATCTTGCCGCCGCGTTTCTCGGCGAAGGGGACGAGGGTGACGACGTTGAGGTTGTCGATCTGCCGCGTCGCCTCGTTGAGCTGCACGGCGAGCTTGTAGACGCCCGGCTTGTCGGGCGCGGTGAAGTCGGCGGAGACCGCGTCGCCCGCGCCCCCTTTGAGCACGGCGGCGCTGCCGCTCGGCGCACCCTGCACGATCGGCGCGCCGGGAGTCATGGTGGTGAAGCGCACCTTACCGCTGGCGCCCCGGAGCGGGGCGAGGAAGCCGAGCATGGCGTCGCTGATGTACGCGGCGGTGGCCGCCTTCGGGTTGAGCAGCTCGCTGGCGATCTGCCGGGTGGCGGCGGCCGGCGGCGGCGGTGGCGGCGGCAAACCCGCCTCCCGCGCCTCGGCCACCATCTCGCGATGCTGGCGGACCGCTTCCGCGATCGCGCCGACCCAGGCGGTGATCCAGAGCAGCATCACCACCACCGCGATCCAGGTGAAGATGTGCTCCTGCCGTTCGTTCAGACCGCGGTAGACGCGGTGGCGACGCTTCTGCGCCGGGAAGAGGCCGTGGTCGTCCACGTGCGGCGGGGGTTCACGTTCGGGGCCAGCTAGGGGAAGTAGCCGCGCGGAATCCGCAGGTTCTGCCCTCCCTTCGACTGAATCTCCAGCACGTGCCACTGGTCGGCCAAGGTGGGGTCGGAGTAGAAGACGAGGCGGTACTGCTGGCGCAGCTCCTGCGCGATCCGGGCGTAGACGTCGGGGAGCTCGCTCTCGCGCTTGATGATGAAGTAGGTGGCGCCGGTGTCGCGCGCCAGCGCGGTCAGCTTGCGCGCCTCGAGGTAGCCGATGCCGAAGCGCATCATCCGCGTCAGGATCTTGTTCTTCACGATCGGATAGACCGGGACGCCGGCGTAACGCGCGTAGTGCACCAGGTTGTCGAGCTTGAAGGTGCTTCCCTGATCGACGGCGTCGGTGAGGATGACCAGCGCGTGGCGGCCGGGCTGCTTCTGCAGCTCGTATAGCATCTCGATGGCGGTGTCGTAGAGATGCGTCTCGCCGGCGGGCTTGATGCGGTCGACGGCGGCGGCCGCCGCGTTGAAGTCGTTCGTGAAGCCGGTCAGCCAGAAGGCAGTCTGGTTGAAGCCGACCACGGCGATGCGGTCCTTCGGCGTCAGGAGGCGCTGCGCGAACTGTTTGGCCGCCTGCTTCACCACCGGGAGCTCCTCCAGCATGCTCTCGGAGTAGTCGATGAGGAGGATGACGTAGAGCGGCTGGTCGGAGGCGGGGACGAGCGCCTCGATTTTGCGCGGCACGCCGTTGTCTTTCAGCGTCAGCTCGTCGACGCGCGGCGCGTGGTCGCCGCCGGCGACGGAGAGCGGCAGCTGCTGCAAGGTGACGTCGATCTGGCTGCTCGGCTGCGCGCCGAAGAAAACCACATCGTTCGCCTCTGTACCGTCGGAGGCGCGGGCCACCACGCGCGCGTAGACCGCCTTCGTCGCCGGGTCGAACGCGGCGGCGTACGGCGGCGCGGTCAGCGTCGCTACCTGCTCCTCGCCGACGTAGAGCTCGACGGCGGCGACCTGCAGGTTGGCGGGCTTGATCACGCTGGCCTCGAGCGATCCGGCGTTGGCGTGCAGCCGCACGCGGAACGGCGGCTTCGGATCGTTGACCACCATCTCGTCTTCGCCGGCGACGTTGTTCTGGGCGTCGTAGCCGACGGCGCGGATACGCAGCCGCCGGATGTAGTTGCCGACCAGGACGGGGATCACCATCGACCGCCCGCGCCCCTCGGTGAACTTCACGCCGTTGACGAACAGCTCGACGCGCGCGACGTTCTCCGCCGTCGAGATCGGCACGTACAGCGTGCCGTGGACGAGGGACTCGGGCTTGGAGGTGATGTGGACGGTCTGCGCCAGCGCGCTGCTCGCGGCGAGAAAAATGATGAGCGATGAGAGTTGAACGATGGACTTCACTGCAGGTTGAACAGCCGTTCCGCGCTCATCGTTCCGCGTTCATCGTTCGGTTTCACCTGGTCCATCGTGCACTGCTTCGCCTTCTTGTCCGGGCGCCAGCGGAGGAACTTCGAGCCGTGGCGGAAGCGGCCCTGCGAGAAGTAGTCGTACTCCACCTCGCAGACCAGCACCGGCTTGACCGGCGTCCACTCGCTGCTCTTCTCCGTGGCCCAGCGCGACGGGCCGCCGGGGACGCGCACCTCGAACGGGTTGTCGGCCTTCATCGACTCGAGCTTCTTCGTCAGCTCGGCGCGGTCCGCCTGCTTGATCGAGGAGGTGTGGCCGATGTAGACCAGCCGCCCCTCGTCGTCGTAGAGGCCGAGCAGGAGCGAGCCGACGAAGTCGGTCGGTTGGCCGCCTTTTTCGCCGTAGCGAAAGCCGCCGACCACGCAGTCGGCGGTCTTGAGGTGTTTGACCTTCACCATCCCCTCGCGGTCGCCGGAGTGGTACGGCTCGCCGAGCTGCTTGGCCATCACGCCGTCGAGCCCCATGTCGGAGAACTGCGAGAACCATTTGTCGGCGGTCTTCCGGTCGGTGGTCGCGGGCGAGAGCCGCAGCAGTGGATGGTCGATCTTCTCGAAGAATTTCTCCAGCTGCGCGCGGCGCGTCTCGATCGGCTGGTCGATAAGCGGCTTGCCGTTTGCCACCAGCAGGTCGAAGGCGAAGTAATGCGCGGGCGTCTCCTCCGCCAGCTTGCGGATGCGCGACGCCGCGGGATGGATGCGCTGAAGGAGGTGGTCGAATGACAGCCGGCCCCCGGCGGGGACGACGATCTCGCCGTCGAGCACGAACTCCTTTGCTTTGAGCGCGCGAAAAGCGTCAACCAATTCCGGGAAGTACCTCGCCAGCGGCTGTCCCGCCTTCGACTGCAGCTCGACATCGTCGCCGTCGCGGAACACCACCGCACGGAAGCCGTCCCACTTCGGCTCGAACTGCCAGATGTCGCCGGCCGGGATGCGGTCGACGCGCTTCGCTTCCATCGGCGCGAACGGCGGTTTGATCGGCAGGGTCATGAGCTTTTCTTTTTCTTCTTCGCGGGCGGCGAGAACACCTTGCTCAAATCGAACCGCTTTTTCCCGGCGATGACCGGCTTCCAGAGGTCGCCCACTTTCTTCAGCCGCGACAGGGCGTTGTCGATGCGGAAGTCCTCGATGCGCACGCCGCCCTCCACCTCCTCCCACGTTACCGGCATCGAGACGCTGGCCACCGGCGTGGGGCGAATCGAATAGATCGAGGCGAGCGTGCGGCCCCAGGCGTTCTGGTTGTAGTCGACCAGCACGCGGCCGTAGGGGCGTTTCACCTTGCGGTACTCGGCGGTGATGAGGTCGGGATGCCGCGACTCCAGCTCGACGGCGATGGCCTTGGCGAACGTCCAGACCTCTTTCTGCAGCGGGCCGCGGACGATGGGGATGTAGACGTGGATGCCCTTCGAGCCGGTGGTCTTGGGATAGGTGAGGATGCCGAACTCGCCGAGGACGTCGCGCACGCGCAGCGCGACCTCGCGCACCTTCTCGATGTCGGAGCCGGGGCCGGGATCGAGGTCGAAGTGGAGGAAGTCGGGGCGGTCCCAGTCGTCGCAGCGGGCGTACCAGGGGTTGAGATCGATACATCCGAGGTTGATGAGCCAGAGGAGCGTGGGAAGGTCCTGTACCAGCGGGAAGGTGACCATCCCCGCGCTGTGCGGGATCGGGCAGATCTCGATCCACTCCGGCCGCGGCTCCGGCGCGCGTTTCATGTAGAAAAAGTCGCCCTCGGCGCCGTTCGGGTAGCGTTTCATCACCATCGGGCGGTCGACGATGTGCGGCAAGAGCCACGGCGAGACGTCGGCGTAGTACTGCAGCAGGTCGCGCTTGGTGATCTTCAGCTTTTTCCAGAAGAGCTTGCGCAGGTTGGTCAGCCGCACCTCGCGCTCGCCGAATTTGAGGATGAGATCCTCGGCATCTTCGGGGATGACGAAAGCCTTTGGCATGCGCGAGCAGCTTACAGCGGAGTGACCAGCACCTTCAGCGTCCCCGTCCGCTGCGCGTGCTCGAAGGCGGCGAGCGCGTCTTCAAGGGGATAGCTGCCCTGCAGCATCGGGCGGACGTCGATCCTGCGCCCGGCGAGCAGCGCCAGCGCCTTGTCCATCGGCCCGCAGCGCGAGCCGACCAGGGTGATCTCGTCTACGACCAGCGACGAGGCGTTGACGGTGAGGTCGCCGGCGTAGGTGCTCTTCATCACCAGCGTGCCGCGCGGGCGCAGCGCGGCGCGCGCGGTGGCGAAGCCGGCGGGGTTGCCGCTGGCCTCGACGGCAACGTCGAACGAATGCGGCGCGGGCGCGGGATCGTTGCGGCCGATTGCGGTGAGGCGGCAGCCGGTGAGCCGCAGCGTGGCGGCGATGAGCGTCCCCAGCTTCCCGTTGCCCACCACGAGCACGCGGTCATCGGGCGTGATGCGCACCTGCTCCTGGATCTCCAGCGCCGCGGCGAGCGGCTCGGCGAACACCGCCTCTTCGGTCGGCACGTCATCGGGAACCTCGTGCAGGTTCTCGCGCGGCAGCGTGAGGTACTCGGCGAAGGCGCCGTTGCGGTTGATGATGCCGAGGACGTTGCGGCGCTCGCAGTGCGTAGGGCGGCCGGCGCGGCAGGCCTCGCACTGATGGCAGACGGCGTTGATCTCGCCGACCACGCGGCGGCCGTCCACCTCGCCGACGAACTCGTGCCCCGGTACGCCGGCGTACGGGTAGTAGCCGCGCGTCAGCTCGATGTCGGTGTTGCAGATGCCGGCGGCGAGGACGCGCACCAGCACCTCGCCGGGGGGCGGCGCGGGAACGTCGATGTCGCGAAGCGAGATCTCGCGGTCTTCCAGCCAGAGTGCGCGCATCACCACGTGGTCGGCATTTTGCCCGTTCCGCCGCCGCTGCGGTGGCGCGGCGCGTCGAGCGTGGTGTAAATCAGCTCCTTGTCGGCGCGGACGGCGCGCAGCAGCAGGCCGCCGCGCGCCATGTCGCCCAGGCCGGCGAAGGCGCTGGGAAAGCGCAACCGCGAGCCGAAGATCGGCCAGAGGATGTCGACGTACTTGCCGCTGGCCACGCTGCCGAGAAGCACCACCTGCGCGTCGTCGTCGAGGCGCTCGGCGAGCGCGAGGGCGTCGCGCTCCACCGGCTTGCGGTAGTTGCGCTTGCTCGCGTCGATCGGCGTCTTGCTCATCACCTTCATCCGCTCCTCGGTGATGCGCCACGCGGGCGAGACCAGGCCGAAGCCGGCGGTGATGACGAAGATGTCCTCGATCGGCGCGAAGTGCAGCGCGTAGGTGATCTTGCCGCGGAAGTAGAGCGCGCTCATGAAGGCGAAGGCCAGCCCGATCGGTACGCCTTCTTTCGTGCGGTACATGCGCGCCGCCTCGAAGTTCGCGTTCGGCGACGTCAGCTGCTTGGCGCGCAGCCCGGAGGTGTTCGCCGGCGAGAGAACGAAGACGGTGGAAGGCATCGGGTCGGCCGCTTCAACGCGCGTTCAGTCCGATTTCCTTTCCTTCCATGCGCTCGCGGATTGGCCGCGCGCCACGAGGAACGAGACGAGGTAGGCCAGCAGCGCTACCAGCGTCATGGCCCGGATGCCGGTGGCCATCGACATCGACTCGATCAGGCCGCCGAACACCGCGCCGGCCAGGTTCCAGCCAAACGCCGCGTTCGATTCCGCGCGCGTGCGGAAGCGGATGGCGAAGCAGATCGAGGCGAAGAAGATCGGCGCACCGGCGAAGAGGATCGAGAGCAGCAGCCGCTGCGGCAGCTCGTCCACCAGCAGCCACTCCGGCGGCATTGCCCACGTGGCGACGAGCGCCAGCAGCAGTCCCCCCGCCGCCACGCCGTACGGCAGCGGCCGCAGCTGCATGGCGATGGTGCCGATCAGGATCGTGGCCAGGATGGCGCCGAAGACCACCGCGCTCGTCACCCACGTCGTTCCCCAGGCGAGGCTCATCTGTGTGACCAGCTTCGTCTCCAGCAGCAGGAACGCGGCGCCGAAGAGGAACATCTCTGCGTCGAACGTCCCGCGCCGCAGCTCCGGCGAGGCCGCCGCCAGCCCGCCGGCGGAGAGGACCAGAAAGACCGCGATCATGGAGAGATAGAAGGCCGGCGGCCGCCGCGCATCGAGATAGAGGAACGGCCAGTCGTCCGTCGGCACCTCGGTGAGCGCCGCCTGCTCCAGCAGCCGCGGATTGGCCGCGTCGATCTCCGGCGTGTGCAGGTGCGCGAACGCCGGCCCGGCGATGAAGATCTCGTTGAATAGCTTGTGGTTCTCGCGGCGCATCAGCGGCGGCACGTCGAACGCCGCGGTCAGCATCGCCATCAGCTTCTCGTGGATGCTCCGGCTGCCGACCATGAAGTAGAGCGCCACGCCGCCGTCCGGCGTGAGGCGCTCGCGCGCGGCGCGCATGCAGTCGACGGTGTAGACGAAGTTGTCGAGGCGCACGTTCGACAGCGCGGAGAGGCGCGTCATCGAGTCGAGCGTGCCGAAGACGATCAGGTCGTAGCGGTTCTGCGTGTTGCGCAGGAAGGCGCGCGCGTCGGTGTTGTGCACCCGCACGCGCGGCGAGCCGTACGGGCGGTCGGGATGCATCCCCTTGCCGATCTTCAGGATGACGGGGTCGATCTCCACGGCGTCCACTTCCTGCGCGCCGTTCTCCAGCGCGGTGACGACGTCGTTGCCCGTACCGGCGCCGAGGATCAGCACGCGGCGCGGCGGCTGCCGCAGCGCACGATAGGGGAGCGGATAGCCGGCGGCGATGCTGCGGTCGTAGTCGTTGTCCCGCGCGTCGCCGCGCGCCAGCGGCGCCGCGTACTGGTGCAGAGAGCCGTTGGCCAGCACGTACAGGCCGCCCGCGTTGGGCGGGCGCTGCGTGCGGAGGGCATAGTACGGACTGTAATGATCGGCGCGCTCGAACCAAGCGATGGCGGCGACGACCGCAACGGCGACGACAGCGTAGACGACCAGCGGAACGCCGCCGTCTCGGCGGCTGGCTCGGCGGCGTCCCGCCGCCGCGTCCCCCGCGGGCGAGACGCCCGCGGTCCAGCCGGCGGGGACGCCGGCGCTCCTCGGCACGAAAAGCGCCGCCCCCGCCGCCAGGAACACTCCGAACCACACCGCCGGGAAGGCGCCGGTGAACGACGCCGCGGCGAAGGCGAGCACGCCGAGGAGCGAGCCGGCGAGGTCGGCCACGTAGCCCCAGAGCGTGGCGCCGGCCGCGGTGAACTCGCGCAGCCGCTCGCCGACGAACTGCCCGAGCGCGATGAACGAGATCGCGCTCAGGATGAACGCGATCACGATCGGCGGCCGGACGTCGTGTATCACCGGCGCGTTGGGGATGTCGAGATAGAGCAGCCAAAGGTGCTCGGACGGCGAATTGTTGGTGAAGGCGATCCGCGACATCGCCAGTGTTGCCGCCGCCGTCACCGCGATCGATACCGGCCAGAGCCAGAGCAGCGAGCGCTTGCCCGCGCGCAGCGCGCCGATGCCCAGGCCGAGAAACGCGCTGATCAGGACGATGTTGGGGAAGTAGGCGAGCACGCGCACCTCGCCGGACATCCAGCGGATGAGCGACAGCTCCTGGAAGAGGACGACGAACGAGGCGACGACCAGTTCCGCGCCGGCACGGCGGAGGCGCATCAGCGCAGCCGCCGCAGCGTGTCGCGCAGCAGCTGGTTGCCGCGTTCCTGATCCTCGTCCTTCTTGCTGCGGATCAGGTCATCGGCACGGCGGAGGTCGGCGAGGATCTCCACCAGCGGCAGCGACGTGGCGCCGGGGACCAGGCGCTCCTCCATCTCCTCGATCTCATCGTCGATGGTGCGCGGGTCGCTCGAACCGCGGATGCGCTTCAGCGCTCGCACCGCTCCGTAATTCGGATTGTCCGGATCATCCTCGGCCACCGCCTGTTTGAAGTGCACCTCGACCAGCGACTCGCCCGGGCGGTCGGTGCCGGAGGCGAGGCGGACGTCGACGCGGTCCGCAATCGCCTGGAGATCGATGGTGCGCGAGGTGTCCGGCTGGAGCAGTGCGTCGATCGACTCGGTGATCGTCTTCGTCCTGCCGCCGGCGGTGTAGCGGATTTCCACCGTCCCGACGTACACCGGGTTGTTGGAGTTGAAGAGCGTCCGCTTCGCCGGCACCGCCACGCGTACCGCGTAGGCGTGCTCGCCTGAGGCGTTGAAGTTGTCGAGCGCGTTCTTCGGCGCCTTGGTGCGGTGCAGCTTCTTGTCGAACGGCCCTTCGCCCGACGGGCGAACCCACCGCACCCATCCCTCGCGTAGCACGTCCAGGCGTTTGTCGATGTGGCTGTCGACCGAGTAGGACGACGACGAGGACTGCAGCGCCACCGCGCGGACGGCGTACAGCTCGCGCAGCACGGCGCAGTCGTCAGCGAAGGCGGGCGCGGCGAGGAGCAAGGTCACGAATGCGAGACGCTTCATGCGCCGATTATCGCTCCCGTGCGAACTTCACGCGCTGCTACGGCCGCGTGAGGAGTCCGCCCACCCGCGAGCGCTGCAGCACCTTGCGCAGGTACTGCGCGGTCGGTCCGCTGTCGGACGTCGCCACCTCTTCCGGCGTTCCAGCCGCGATGACCCGCCCGCCGCCGTCGCCGCCCTCGGGGCCGAGGTCGATGATGTGGTCGGCGGTCTTCACCACGTCGAGGTTGTGCTCGATGACCACGACGGTGTTGCCGCGGTCGACCAGGCCGTGCATCAGGTGCAGCAGCTTGGCGATGTCGTCGAAGTGCAGGCCGGTGGTCGGCTCGTCGAGGATGTAGAGCGTCCGTCCGGTGGCGCGCTTGGCCAGCTCCTTGGCCAGCTTCACGCGCTGCGCCTCGCCGCCGGAGAGCGTGGTCGACGACTGCCCGAGCTTGATGTAGCCGAGGCCGACCTCGTCGAGGGTGCGGAGGATGTTGGCGATGCGCGGAATATTACGAAACGTCTCGAGCCCCTGCTCGACCGTCATGTCGAGGATCTCGGCGATCGACGAGCCCTTGTATGTCACCTGCAGCGTCTCGCGGTTGTAGCGTTTGCCGCCGCAGACGTCGCAGGTCACGTAGATGTCGGGGAGGAAGTGCATCTCGATCTTGATCTGCCCGTCGCCCTTGCACGCCTCGCAGCGCCCGCCCTTCACGTTGAACGAGAAGCGCCCCGGCCCATAGCCGCGCATGCGCGCCTCGGGCGTGCCGGACATCAGGTTGCGGATCTCGGTGAAGAGCTGCGTGTAGGTGGCCGGGTTCGAGCGCGGCGTGCGGCCGATCGGCGACTGGTCGATGTCGATGATCTTGTCGATGTGCTCGAGCCCTTCGATGCGGTCGTGCTCGCCCGGCGTGTCGATGGCGTCGAAGAAGTGATGCGACAGCGCCTTGTAGAGGATGTCATTGACCAGCGTCGACTTGCCGGAGCCGCTTACGCCGGTGACGGCGACGAAGACACCGAGCGGGATGCGGACGTCGATGTTCTTCAGGTTGTTCTGCCGCGCGCCACGGATCACCAGCGCGTTGTCGCCGATCGGGCGGCGGATGGGCGGGATCTCGATCGCCGCGTCGCCGCGCAGGTACTTCGCGGTGAGCGACGAGGGGAAGGTGCGGATCTGCTCCAGCGTCCCCTCGGCCACCACCTCGCCGCCGTGCACGCCGGCGCGCGGTCCGAGGTCGATGACGTGATCCGCGGTCTCGATCGTTTCCTCGTCGTGCTCGACGACGAGGACGGTGTTGCCGAGATCGCGCAGCTCCAGCAGCGAGTCGATGAGCTTGCGGTTGTCGCGCTGGTGGAGCCCGATCGACGGCTCATCGAGGACGTACAGCACGCCCATGAGCTTCGAGCCGATCTGCGTCGCCAGGCGGATGCGCTGTCCTTCGCCGCCGGAAAGCGAGGCGGCGTTGCGATCGAGCGCGAGATAGCCGACGCCGACCGCGTTGAGGAAGCCGAGCCGGTCGCGCACTTCCTTCAGGATCTTGCCGGCGATCTGCTCCTCGCGCGGGTTGAGCTCGATGGTGCGGAAAAAATCCTGCGCGTCCTTCAGCTGCAGCTTGACCACGCCGTCGATCGGCTGCGACGCAACCGTGACGGCGAGCGCCTCCGGCTTGAGGCGGCGGCCCTTGCACTCCGGGCACTTGGTCGGCGTCATCCAGCGCTCGATCTCCTCGCGGATGTCGTCGTTGTCGGACTCGTGGTAGCGGCGCTTGAGCATCGGCACCAGGCCTTCGTACGTTCCCTGGTACTGGTACGAGCTGTCGCTGCCCTGGAACTCGAATTTGATCTTGTCTTCCGTGCCGTAAAGGATGCAGGTGCGCGCCTTCTCCGGCAGCTTGTGCCACGGCGTGTCGAGCTTGAACTTGAAGTGCTTCGCCAGCGTATGGATCTGCTTGAGGCGCCAGTTGTCGGCGCCTTCCTTCCAGATGGCGATGGCCCCTTCCTCAATCGACTTCGTGACGTCGGGGACGATCTTCTTCTCGTCGATCTCCAGCAGTACGCCGAGGCCGGAGCAGCGCTGGCAGGCGCCGTAGGGCGAGTTGAAGGAGAAGAGGCGTGGGGTGATCTCGCCGATGGAAACGCCGCACTCTGGGCAGGCGTAGTTCTGGGAGAGGAGCTCCTCGCGGCCGTTGTCGGCGTAGAGGATCTTCACCAGGCCCTTGGCCACGCGCGTGGCGGTCTCGAGCGAGTCGGCCAGGCGCTGCTCGATGCCCGGCTTGGCCACCAGGCGGTCGATGCGGACGTCGATGGTGTGCTTCTTCTGCTTGTCGAGGGTGGGAGGATCCGAGAGCTCGATCTCCTTGCCGTTGACGATGCCGTGCGTGAAGCCTTCCTTCACCATTTGCAGCATCTGTTTGCGGTACTCGCCCTTCTTGCCGCGGATGTACGGCGCGAGGACGGTGAACTTCGTCCCCGACGGCAGTTGCATCAGCCGGTCGACCATCTGCTGGATGGTCTGCGGGCGGATCTCCTGGCCGCAGCTGGTGCAGTGCGGCACGCCGATCGAGGCGTAGAGCAAGCGGAGGTAGTCGTAGATCTCGGTGACCGTGCCGACCGTCGAGCGCGGGTTGCGCGAGGTCGTCCGCTGCTCGATGGAGATGGCGGGCGAGAGCCCTTCGATGGAGTCGACGTCCGGCTTCTCCATCTGCTCCAGGAACTGCCGGGCATACGCGGAAAGGGATTCGACGTACCGCCGCTGCCCCTCGGCGAAGATGGTGTCGAAGGCCAGCGACGACTTGCCGGAGCCGGAGACCCCGGTGATGACCACGAACTTGTTGCGCGGGACGACGACGTCGATGTTTTTGAGGTTGTGCTCGCGAGCACCGCGGATGACGATGGAATCCATGAGTGGAACGATCCTAACGCCGCCGCGTACGGACAGTGTTCCCACTCCACCCCCTGTGGAGGGGTCTGACCCCATTTGACAGATCAGCCGACGACGACTTCGAGGTTTTCTTCGGCCAGACCGGCGGGCAGACGGCCCTCGCTGAGCTCGGCCATGAGCGCCTGGGGGTCGTAGCGGGTGTAGATGACGCGGCGCTCGCCGTCGACGCCGACTTGCATCGCGGCGCGCTCGAAGGCGAGGAGGTCCTCGAGGAACGGCTCGTCCAGCCCGCGGCCCGCCAGGTAGTCGCCGAACGCCTCCGCCTCGGCGCTGCCGAAGAGCTCCGGCGCCGCGGCGGCGAAGCAGTCGTCGAACAGCGCGCGGAGGAACTCCTCGCCGCGCGCCAGCATGAGCAGGCGGCAGGTGTAGGTGAGGTTGTCGACGATCATGCCGGCGCGGACCTGCCAGACCAGCTTGCGGAAGACGGCCAGCGCCGGGTCCGCGCGCAGGCTGGAAGCGAGCTCGCCGGCAGGCTCGCGCCCGATCACCAGCGCGCCGAGGGTGTCGGTCCATTCGCGAGGGGACGTCGGTGGAGCGGCGGCCTTCAGGCCGCCGGCGGGCTGAAGCCCGCCGCTACACTTGCGTCCCCGCCCGTCCCACAACTCGCGAGCGATTTCCAGCTGCCGCCGGAAGCCATCGACGCCCAGCCGCGCGGCGAACTGCGGCAGCATCTCGAAGATGACGGCGTGCACGTTCGGCAGCATCGGCACGACCTCGCGCGCCAGTTCCGCCAGCCCGTCGGGCATGGCGCCGGAGTGCGCGTCGAGCCAGTAGCCGGCGTACGGGAAGCCGCCAGCGAGGTGCACTTCCCACACGCGCTCGAGCGGAATCTCGTCCAGGAACGCCCGCACGCTCTGCCGCCCGTTGCGCTCGTTGGCCCACAGGTTGTGGAGATCGAGCAGGATTCCACAATCCGCCCCCTCGGCTACCGCGGCGACGAACGCGCCGTCCGTCAGCTCGCCATCGCGCGGGCGGAGGTAGTTGACGCCGGTCTCCACCGCCAGCGGCACCGGCAGACGCGCGGCGAGCGCGCGCACCGACGCAGCCGCGGCCTCCGCACCGGCCTCCGTCTGCAGCGGCGGCAGGAGGAATCCGACGTCGAACGCGCCGCCGTCGCCGGCCGCGCGGTTGAACGAGAGGTGCTCGCTGGCCCACGGCGCGGCGAAGTCGCCGATCGCGCCGGCGAACAGCGCCACCTGCGCATCCTCGGACGGCATCGCGCCGCCGACCGGGCAGCCGACGCCGTGCACGAGCTTCGACTGCGGCAGCGCGGCGATGCGCGCCGTCAGGTCGCGATCGGGCTCGTATCGCCCGGCGCCGCGCCGGCGCCAGAGTGTCTGCGGCTCGATCTCGACGACGTCGACGAGCGAGGCGCTCTCATCGAAGAGCGCCTCGAGGCCCGGAAAGTAGACGACGCCGACGCCGAGGTCCGGCAGCGGCGTGGGCATCAGCCGCCGAACTGTTCGCCCTTCTCGTTGAAGATCGGATCGTTGGTCCAGCGGAGGTCGAAGCCGGAGTGGCAGCCGCCGCATCCGAGCTTGCCGAGGACGCTTTCGGTGATCTTGAAGATCTTCTTGAGATCGTTGTCCGCGCCACGCGGAGCGCTGATGTAGACCGTACGCCGAGGCTGAACTTTTTCAATCGCCATCACAATCCTCCGGTAAGTTGTTGAGCGGGAAACTATGAGGCAATTCTGGAGTGGCGGCAAGTCGCGGGAACTTATCGCTTCAACTGCTGCGCCTTGATCGGCGTGAAGATGTTCGTCGGCCCGAAGTGCTTCGACAGGTAGGCGATCACCGCCGCCTTGTCTTTCTCGTCGACCACCGCACCCCAGCGGATCATCTTCTCCACGGCGGCCGTCCACTGCTTTTCGGTCAGGCGCTGCTGGACGAGGATGTCGGCGGAGTGGCAGGCGTAGCAGCTCGCCTCGACCTTTGGTTTGACCGGACCGGGCGGGAGTTGCTTGAATTGCGTGCCGAGCAGCGGCAGGGCGAGGAAGAGCGCCAGCTTCACGCGGTCACCTCCACGTCCACCGAGTGCCAGGCGTTGTAGATGTAGCCGCTCGGGTTCCAGACGGCCTCGCGCGGTTGCGCCACGCCGCGCGAGTCGGTGGCGCGGGCGAAGAGGCGCGCGGCGCCGGGCGTGCGCGGCGTCCACGAGTACGACCAGAGCCGCCAGGCGTGCGGCGCGTGGCGCGGGTCGAGCGCGGCGGCGCTCCACGTCGCGCCGTCGTCGTCGCTGATCTCGACTTTCTCCACGTCCGGCGCGCCGGAGAAGGCGAAGCCGCGGATGGTCTGCGCCTTGCCGGCGCGCGCGCGCCGCGGCGCGGTGGTGATGTTCGACTTCACCGCGATCTCCGTCAGCGGCTTCCCTTCGTAGCGATACGCGGTGTCCATGTAGAAGCCGGTCTGCGCCTCGACCCGCGGGCTGAGACGCACCAGCCATTTCATCCAATGGTCGCCGGCCCAGCCGGGGACGACCAGGCGGAGCGGCGCGCCGTGCGCGGCGGTCAGCGGCTCGCCGTTCATCTCCCAGGCGAGGATGCAGTCGTCGAGCGCTTTTTCCATCTCGATGCTGCGATGGAACGGCGGGACCTTGCCCGGCGGGACGTCGCTGCCGAAGAGGTGAAGATGCTTCGCCTCCGGCTTGATGCCGCCGGCGCGCTCGAGGACGTCCTTCACGCGCACGCCGCGCCACCGCGCGTTGCCCACCGCGCCGTAGCGCCACTGCACGCCGGGAACGATCGGGTTGTGCAGCCCGCGCCCGTTGCCGGCGCACTGCAGCACGCACGTCGCCTCGGCGCGCGGCATCGTCTTCAGCTCGGCCAGGGTGAAGGTGGTGTCGTCGACGGCGAGCTTCCACGACTTCAGGTCCGGCGGATGCGGGATCCAGTGGCTGCGGACGAAGAAGAGGCTGATGGGCGTGATGTAGTCGGTCAGCAGCTCGAGCGGCGTCTCCGCGTTCTGCGGATAGCCGTTCATCTGCAGCAGGTGCGGTTGCGTCGCGGCCAGCGGCGCGGCGACCGCAAAGCGCAGGAACTCGCGGCGATCGAGAGGCACGGCGCGATTCTAGTGCACACCGGCGGCGCGCCGGTCCGTACTAGCACGCATGCTCTTCGCCATCGCCCTCGCTCTTCTCGAGCCGTACTCTTTCAAGACCTTCGACGGCCGCGATGTTGCCGCCGAGCGCGGCACGGTGATGGTGGCCGAGTCGCGCGCCGCCAGGGAGAGCGCGCGGCGGAAGGTGGCGTTCGTCAGGCTGAAGTCGACTGCTGAGACGCCGAAAGTGCCGATCGTCTTCCTGATGGGCGGGCCGGGGATTCCGGGGAGCGTGATGCTGCGCGTGCCGCCGTACTACGACCTCTTCCGCAAACTGACAACCGTAGCGGACGTGATCGTGGTCGACTACCGCGGCGTCGGGATGTCCGAGCCGCTGCTCGACTGCAAGTTTCCGGAGGCGCCGACGTTCGCCGGTGAACGGGCGATGCTCGACTGGCTGCGCGCGAACGTGCGCTGGTGCGTCGCGGAATGGCGCAAGCGCGGGCTCGACGCGCGGGACTACAGCGCCGAGTCGAACGCCGACGATCTCGACGACCTCCGCGCCGCGCTCGGTGTGCCGAAGATCAGCCTCCTCGCCTTCAGCTACGGCACCGACATCGCGCTTGCCGCGGTGCAGCGCCATCCCGAGCACCTCGACCGAGTCGTCCTCGCCTCGGTCGACTCGCCCGACGCGGGCCTCAAGCGTCCCGCGCTGTGGGACCTGCAACTGCGTCGGGTGGCGCCGGAGCTCGAGCGCAGCGTACGCACCATGAAGCGCCTCGACGTGCAGACGCTGCTGCGGACGTCGATGGGCAGCCCGCGCTCCTTCGAGCCGGCGGCGAAGGCGGTGGAGGCGCTGGCGCGCGGCGATGCGGCGCCGTTCGAAGCGGCGATGGCCAAGCTCGCCGCCGGCCTGCAGTCGTCGGCCATGTCGATCGCCATCGGCTGCACGCGGTCGCAGCCGCCCGAACGCCGCGCGCGCGTGTCAGCCGAAGCGAAGGGCGCGATCTTCTCCGAGGTGAATCTGCAGTGGGACGAGTCGATCTGCCGTGAGGTGGTGCCGGAGATCCCGCGCGCCGCGCCGCGAATCTGGAGCGAGCTGCCGGCGCTGTTCATCAGCGGCGCACTCGACGCGAACACGCCGGCCAGCGAGGCGCAGGAAATCCGCTTCGGCTTCCCGCGCGGCGAGCATCTGATCGTTGAGGACGGCTGGCATGAGACGCTGCCGATGCCGGCGGTGCAGGAGCGGGTGATCGAGTTCCTCTCGCGCTAAGATCGCGCCGCTTGTCCGCCCTCCTCCTCTATCTGGTCGTGGTCTGCGCGATCCTCTGGGCGTGGGACCGCTGGGTGCAGCCGGTCACGCTCGGCGCGGCGCTGGCGCTGCTCCTCCTGCCTCTCTGCTTCACCGGAAGCGCCATGCTGACCGGACGCATCTACGCGCCGGCCGACCTGCCGTATCTCTCCGAGCCGCTCCGCGCCTTTCGCGCAGATTCCGGCCTCGGCGACGCGCACAACGGCACGCTCACCGACCTCTATCAGCAGCAGATCCCGTGGCGGCAGGCGGTGCGGTGGGCGATCGGGCAGGGCGAATGGCCGCTGCTCAACCCGTTCATGCTCTGCGGCGACATCCTCGCCGCCGCCGCGCAGACGGCGCCGTACGACCCGTTCAACCTGATCTCGCTCGTCATTCCGCTTGGACCAAGCCTCACCTTCGCCGCGGCGATGACGTTCTTCCTCGCCGGCTTCGGCGCGTTCGCCTTCGCCCGCGCGCTCGGCATCCGTGAGATCGCCGCGCTGGTCGCCGCGGCGGGCTGGATGTACTGCGGCGTGATGGCCTTCTTCGTCGGCTGGCCGATCGCGCGCGCGTGGGCGCTGCTGCCGCTGATCCTCTTCGGCGTCTGGCGCGTGGTCCGCGAGAACCGCGCCGATATCCTGACCATCGCCTTCGTGCTGGAGATCTTCGCCGGGCATCCGGAGACGCTGCTGCACGTGGCGGCGCTGGGGGCGGTGTACGGGGTGTTCGAGATGGTGGCCGTCGTCCTGAGGCGCGAAGACGCCGAAGGATCTCGTTCGGCGCGGCGGAGATCCTTCGCTGCGCTCAGGATGACGGGGAAGGCGCTCCTGGCCGGCGCGATCGCCTTCGGCCTCACCGCCATCTTCCTCCTCCCATTCCTGCAGGCGGCGCCTCAGACGGTGGAGCACGAGACGCGCGTCGGCGTCTACGCGCACACGCGCTACCCGGCGATGCCGGAAGTGACGAAGCGGCGCGTGGCGCACATGTTCCTGCCGTACTACGGCGGGCAGCCGTGGCGCGAGAACGCCATCAGCAGCGCGTGGGACCCGGACACCGCGCACGTCGGCAGCGTGATCCTGGCGCTGGCGCTGGTCGCGCTCGTCGCCGCGCCGCGGCGGCGCGAGACGTGGCTGTTCTTCGCTCTGGCGGGCGTCTGTGCCTGGGCGGGGGCGGACGCGCTGCCGGTGTCGCGCATCCTGCACGCGCTGCCGCTGTTCGACATCGCGCTCAACCACCGCTTCGTCTACGGCGCGGCGTTCTTTCTGTCGATGCTCGCGGCGATCGGCGTCGATGCCGCGCAGGAGCGGCCACGCAGCGCCGCCGGCGTCATCGTCCTCACCGCCGCCGCCCTCGGCGTCGCCGCCGCGATGGTCTCGCCCGGCCAACTGAAGCTCGGGCTCCCCGCGAACTTCATCCGCTACAACGTTTTCGCCGAGCTGGTCGCGCTGCTGATCGTTGCCGTCCTCCTCGCGCGGCGCGCGCGGCTGCTGGCGCCGGCGATCCTCGCGCTGGTCCTCATCCAGCGCACCGCTGAAGACGGCGACATGTACCCCGCCATCCCTCAGCGCGCGTTCTATCCGGAGATCCCCACCATCGCCGCGGTGCCGAGGCACACGGAGCCGTTCCGCATCGCCGGCGCGCACTTTTCGCTCATCCCCGACACCGCCGCGCTCTACGGGCTGGAAGACGTCCGCGGCTACGAGGCGATGACCAACGCGCGGCTGGCGGCCACCTATCCTCTCTGGTGCGTGGCGCAGCCGGTCTCGTTCAACGCAATCGGCGACCTGACCAAGCCGTTCCTCTCCTTCCTCAACATCCGCTACCTCTTCGCCCCGCCCGACACCCTGCCGCCGCATCCCTGGAAGCTCGTGGCGCAGGACAAGGGCGGCAAGCTGTTCGAGAACGTCGAGGCGCTGCCGCGCGCCTTCGTGCCGCCGCGCATCCGCTACGAGCCGAACAGCACCGGGGTCCTGTCGGGGATGTTGAAGTCGACGGACTTTGCGAACGTCGCCTGGATCGAGGCGCGCGAGTACCCGTCGCACGAGATCGCGAACGGGCCCGGGCAGGTGACGATGCGGCGCGCGAGGCTCGGCTTCGAGATGGAGGCCGCGATGGAGAACGACGGCTGGATCGTGATCTCGCAGACGGCGTGGACGGGCTGGCGCGCCTACCTCGACGGCAAGCGCGTCGAGATGAAGTACGCGAACCACGCCTTCCTCGGCCTGTTCGTGCCGCGCGGCCGGCACCACGTCCGGCTGACGTACCTGCCCGACTCGTTCACGCGCGGGCGCGCCGTCAGCTTCGGCACGCTCGGCGCGCTCGCCGTCATCGCACTGAGTCGATCAGCCATTCGCGCCAGGCGCCGCGCGCATCGTCCATCTGAATGACGGCGAACTCCGGCACCTCGTACGGGTGCCGCGCCAGCACGGCCGCCTGCAGCGCGTCGACGCGATCCTGCACCGTCTTGATGAGCAGCAGCTGCTCGGCGTCATGCTCGATTGCGCCCTGCCAGCGATAGATCGACTCGATGCGCGGGACGATGTTCACGCAGGCGGCCAGGCGCTGCTCGACCAGCTCACGCGCCAGCGCGGCGGCGTCGAACGCCGCGCCGACGGTGGTCAGGACGATGACCGGCGTCGTCAGGACAATGACTTGCGTCAACGACGCAGCGCCTGGTCGATCTGCCGCGCGGCGTCGCGCGCCACGGCGCGAAGGGCGGCGCGCTGCTGCGACCACTCCACGACCGGCAGCGCGATGGAGGCCCAGATCGAACGTCCACCGATACCGACGGCGGTAGGGGCGATTGCGGTGTTGCGCTTCTGCAGATCGATGGTCTGCAGCCTCTCCAGCGTGCGGCCGTCGTAGAGCGTCACGCTCGCCGCTACGCGGCTGACGATGACGCCGATGTCGATGGCCGCGTTGCGGCCGCCGACCTCGATGCCGCCGAGCGGGCGGCTGCCGCCGCCCGCGCCCGCCACGTCGAGGTAAAAGTCGGCGCGTGGCCGCTCGTTGTCGGTGGGGAAGGCGTCGTAGCCGAGCTTGCGCAGCTCGCCGGCCAGCAGGTCCCGCACGTGATCGGAGACCTGCGAGCGCTCCAGCGGCGGCAGCAGCGCGATGCGGATCGGCTGCATGCCGGTGTTGATGGCGTGTGCCGTCGCCGCGGCGAGGAGGACGGCGGCGGTCAGGATCGTGCGTCGCATGCCATACATCTTAGAATCGCCGCCGTGATTCGCAAGAGGCTCCTGCTGTTGGCCGCGGCCGTGGTGATCGTCATCGCCTGGCAGTGGATCACCTTCCCTGACGTTGCCGCGCTGGCCAAGGAGCCGCCGAAGACGACCGCCTTCATGGAGCGCCGCCGCGCGGAGCTGCGGTCGAAGGGGAAGGACGACCGGCTCGAGTACCGCTGGACGCCGTACGCGAACATCTCCCCGTACCTGCGGCGCGCGGTGCTGGTGGCGGAGGACAACGACTTCTACGAGCATCAGGGTGTGGACGTGAAGGGGATGCGCGAGGCGCTGGAGCGCGACTGGAAGCGCAAGAAGATCACGCACGGCGGTTCCACCATCACCCAGCAGCTGGCCAAGAACCTCTATCTTTCGCCGTCGCGCAACCCGCTGCGCAAGGTGAAGGAGTACTTTATCGCCCGCTCGCTGGAGAGCCATCTCTCGAAGAAGCGGATCCTGGAGCTGTACCTCAATGTGGTGGAGATGGGGGAGCGGGTTTACGGCGCCGAGGCGGCGTCGAGGCGTTACTTCCAGAAATCGGCATCATCTCTATCGCCAACGGAAGCGGCGCTACTGGCCGGCTGCCTGCCGAACCCGCGCCTCATGAGCCCCGGTGCGCCGAACAAGCGTCTCCGCTGGCGTCAGCGGATGATCTTGAGCCGCATGCGCCGCTGGGGTTACGCCGCCGAGCAGGAAGTGCTCACGGCGAAGAAGCCCGCCGCGCCGGCGTCGGCCCCGTCCACCGAAACGACCGACACCGCCCTCGATCAAACCCCGCCGACCGACACCGCCACACCCGCCGAACCGCCCACGGACACCACGGCGACGGAGCCGGAACCGCCGCCGGAGACCGAGACGACGGGAACGGATACGACCGGGACGCCGCCGCCGGGTTGACGAAGCGAGGTTGCGGGGTAGCGAGGTCTCGGAGTCTCGAAGCGGAGCACGCGAGACCCCGGAGACGCCAACTTTTTTGACACGTTCCGCCCTACGTCCCGAGAGCAGCGCCCCGGCCCACGCCTTGATCAGTGCTCCGGCCCATGGACTGCGACTTCATCGTCGACGACATCGACGGCGACGCGAAGCGGCCGGCGCTCACGGGGTGGGAGGCGGTGGTGTTCGAGCTGGAAGACGACCCGGCTTACTTCTCCGACTGTTCGACCGCGGCGCTGGCGCCCTGAAAGCCGATCTTCGAGTGCGTGCCGTCGCAGAACGGCTTGGTCGTCGATCCGCCGCACCGGCAGAGTGCGCGCTTTTTCATCGGCACTTCGTTGCCGTTGTGGTCGACCAGTTTGACCTCGCCGTCGACGAGGTAGGGGCCATTCTCGCGAATCGTGATGGTGACGCTCATGTCTCTCCTTAGAAGATCGGGTTCTGCGCGCGGTGCTTGAGGTGCCACTTGTACGTGAAGCCGGGGAACTCGATCGGGACGATGTACGCCACCTCGACCGTGATCTCGTTGTTGTTGCGCTGGATGTTGATGTTCTCCTCGGTGATGGGGAGCTGTTTCTCCATCGCCTTGTTGAGGATGACGTCGCGGATGCGCTCGTTGGTGTGGGTGCCGGCGGCTTTCGCCTCGTCCACCACCACCTGGCGCATCTCGGCCGCTTTCACTTTTACCGGGATCATCTTGTAGGCGATGAAGATGGCGAGGGCGAGGAAGATCAGACCGACGATGCACCCGAGCTGACCCTCTCCGCGTTGGCGGCGGCTGAAACGCATACGACCCTCCATTGGGACGGCAGTATAGCTAATGGATGCGGCGGAAGATGCGGCCGTGCGCGGCGGCGACCGATGACCAGAGCACCACGCGCGCGCGGCCGACGATGAGATCGCGCGAAACGGGGCCCCAGTGGCGGCTGTCGAAGGAGTCCTGGCGATTGTCGCCGACGACGAAGTAGCTGTCGGCGGGGACGACCACCGTGCGCCCGGCGCCTGCCTCCATCACCTCGCCCGGCACGCCCGCCACGCGCTTGACCATCAGCTCGCCGGTGAGCGGCGCGTGAAAGACGACCACGTCCCCGCGCCGCGGCGCCGCCAGGCATCGGGTGACGATGATCCGATCGCCGGCCAGCAGCGTTGGCGCCATCGACGCCGAGGGGATGGCGTAGATGTGCACCGCCGCGCGCGCAGCGAGGCCGAGCGCGATGGCGATGGCCAGGGGCGTCAGGAAAACGCGGAGCGCCTTCATGTGGAGGGTGCAACGGAGAAGCGGCGGCGGTGCATTTCGGGGTAGCGGGGTTGCGGGGTAGCGAGGTCTCGGGGTCGCGAGGCGGAGCACCGCGAGACCCCGAGACCGCGCGACCCCGCTACCGCGTCGTCGTCGCCTGCATCGCCGCCGCCGGGATCCCCGCGTTCGTGCCCGACACGGCGTACACCGGCATCTTCTGCTGCAGGCCTTTGAGCGCGAACTCGCCGAGGGCTTCGGTCTCGAAGCTGCCCATCACGCGGTCGAGCGTGTTCTGCGAGATCACCAGCTGGCCGGGCTTGGCCACGCCGCTCTCGAGGCGCGAGGCGATGTTGACCGAGCTGCCGAGGACCGTGTAGTCGACGCGCTTCTCGGTGCCGACGTTGCCGACCACCGCGGGGCCGCTGTTGATGCCGACGCGCACGCGGACGGGGGGGAGGCCTTCCCGCTCGCGGTGTGCGTTCCAGTCGGTGACGAGGTGCTGCAGCATCAGGCCGGCGAGGACTGCGCGGTCGGCGTGATCCTCCTGCGGGATCGGCGCGCCGAAGAACGCCATCACCGCATCGCCGATGAATTTATCGAGCGTGCCGCCGTAGGCGAAGATCGAGTCCACCGCGGCGGTGAAGAAGTGCGAGAGGAACTCCGACACTTCCTCCGGTTTCTTCGTCTCCGAGATCGTGGTGAAGCCGGAGATGTCGGCGAAGAGGATCGAGACGTCGGCGCTGTGGATCTCCGTCTCGTTCGTCGAGACGACCCCTTTGACGATCTCGTCGATGACCGCGGGCGAGTGATAGCGCTCCATCTTCGAGCGGATCTTCCGCTCCTGCTCGATCTTCTCGGCGAGCTGCGCCCGCTCGATGGCCACCGCGGCGAAGTTCGCCAGCGCCGTCAGCAGGTCGAGGTCTTCCTCGGTGAAGCGTCCGATGTGGATCGGCGAGTCGACCTGCACCGCGCCGATGACGCGCTGGCGGTTCCAGAGCGGCACG
>Ga0157377_10000084_pt1 | contig 72556 bp, 66 predicted proteins | sample M55metaG_FD_121116 | JGI IMG/M metagenome (GOLD analysis project Ga0157377, IMG submission 121116) | Miscanthus rhizosphere microbial communities from Kellogg Biological Station, Michigan, USA - M5-5 metaG | ecosystem: Host-associated > Plants > Roots > Rhizosphere > Soil | place: USA: Michigan... | reverse complement strand
CCTCCCATCTGAGCCAGCGTCGGTCCGACGGCGCCTGAAGCCCATCTTCACGGCCTTCCTGGCTCGTCCACTCCATGTGTCTCTTCCTTCCCCTCCTTCCTCACCACATCTTCAGAGCAGGGGAGCGTTGGACGGCCCCTCACCCGGCCCTTCGCTACGCTCAGGGCCACCCTCTCCCCGCTTCGCGGGGCGAGGGGCACTGGCGAGACCTCCCGCTCGCTGCTCGCTGCCCGCCGCTCGCTCTTCAAGCAGGTACATCGTTTGAACAGGGCGCACGCATGACCAGGCGAATGACCCTCATTGCAGTCCTTCTCTTTTCCGCCGCCGCCGCGTTTGCCGATTGGGAGAACGTCGGCCCCGGCGTCGACTACCAGGAGTTCCGGCGCGAGAAGCTCGACGTGCACGTCACGCGCGTCGACCTGACCAACGAGCGGATCGCCGTCGTCGCCACGCGCGAGTCCGACAAGGGAACGCGCGTCAGCGACTTCGGCAAGAAGTACAAGGCGATCGCCGCCATCAACGGCGATTACTTCGACGACCACTTCAATCCGATCGGCAAGACGGTCGGCCCGTGCGGCGCGTGGGAAGGGGCGAAGCTCAGCAAACGCGAGGCGCTGCTCGCGGTGGGCGACGGCGACGCCGTACTGACGCGGCAGACCGATACCGATCCGAAGACGCCGGCGCCCGAGTGGGCGGAGACGGCGATCTCCGGCTGGCCCGCGCTGATCGTGAAGTGCGACGCGCTCTCCGCGGCGAAGCTGCCCGGCAGCGATGCCTTCACCCGCTCGCCGCATCCGCGCACCGCGGTCGGACTGTCGCGCGACCGCAGGACGCTCTACCTCGTCGTCGCCGACGGCCGCCGCACCGGCGTGCCGGGCGTGACGCTGGCGCAGCTCGCGTCGTTCATGGCGGACGAGCTCGATGCCTGCTGGGCGATGAATCTCGACGGCGGCGGCTCGAGCGCCATGTGGCTGCGCGACCGCGTCATCAACCGTCCGTCCGACGGCACGGAGCGTCCCGTCTCCAACCACATCGGCGTCGCGTTGCGCAGCGACCTCATCGCATGCGACATGACCGAGGAGGCGGAAAAGCTCGCCGCGAAAAAGCAGCAGACGATGTCGAGCAGTTCGACCACGACGGTCATCACCACGACGCGCACCACGACCACGACGACGACCACCAATCCGCCGCTGTAGGGGAAATCTGGAATCACCATTGCACAACGGCTGGTCGCCGTACGAGAGGTAAAAACGCAGTGCAATCCACACAAATGACGAAGTACGCACGGAAGGGTCCGTATGAGGCCGATCAGAATCCTCCCCGGAATCGCGCTGCTGCTCTGCGCGATGGCCGGCACCGCCCAGCAACCGGATGATCTGTACACTCGCATCACGCCGCTCGAAGCATCCGTAAAGAGTGGTACCGCAACCAGCGCCGACCGGGTCCAACTGGCGCGACTCTACGTTCAAGCCAAGCGATACTCCGAGGCCGCGAAGCTCGCGGATGAGATCGTCGCTTCCTCGCCGGACGACACGCAGGCGCTGAGCATCCGCGACGAGGCCCGCCGCGAGCTGCGCGCCATGAACGACGCGCGCGTGGCCGAGGCGGAGACGAACGCGCGGCGCAGCGGCGCCACCGATCAGGAACGCCTGGCGCTGGCCAACGCGTACTTTGACGCCGGCAGCTACGGCGCCGCCGCGGATCTCTACGCCAAGCTTCCCGCGGCGTCGTTCGACCGCGAGACGCGCCTGCGCCACGCCCGCGCCCTCGCCTGGTCCAGCCAGCTCGACGCCTCGGAGCGCATCTACTCGCAGGTCATCAAAGAGGAGAGCACGCCCGAGCTGCAGGTCGAGTACGGACGCCTGCTGTCGTGGATGGGCGCCTCGAAGGCCGCCACCACCACGCTGCAGAAGGCCTACGACGAGAACCGCACCGAGGAGAACGCGATCGCCCTGGCCAACGCCATGGCGTGGAGCGGCAACCGCGAAGGAGCGGTGGCGCTGCTCGACGAATACGCGAAGTCGAATCCCAATGCGGCGCAGGCCACGCAGCTCGCCGAGCAGTACCGCACGTCGCCCGACATCCGCATCGAGCGCCTCAATCGAATGATCGAGGCTGAGCCGTACAACCTCGCGCTGCAGGTGGAGAAGGCGCGGCTGCAGAACGACGCCGGACGTTACGGCGAGTCGCTGCGCACCGTCGGCTTCATCCGCGACCACGCCAACGCGAAGATCGAAGGGATCGACGAGATCGAGCGCGCGGCGAAGGAAGGCCGCGAGCGCGAGCTGGCCAAGCTCGACGAGCGGCGCAAGGCGCTCGACGCGCAGGCGTCGATGGCGTCGTCGTCGCAGAACGCCGACGAGATCCTGGCGCTGGCCAAGGGCTACACCGGCGTCAGCGAGTACCGCCGCGCCGAGCGCCTCTACGATCGCTACCTCGACCTGCGGCCGGACGACACCGAGGCGCGCATCGCCTACGCGCGCGTGCTGAGCTGGGACGAGCGCTACCCCGAATCGGAGCGCCAGTACCGCATGGTGCTCGACCGCAATCCCGACCGCGCCGACCTCCGCCTCGAGCTCGGGCAGATCCAGTCGTGGAACTCCGAGTTCGCTCCCGCCATCAATACCTTCCAGTCGCTGACCGACATCTCCAGCAATCCGCGCGCGAACCTCTACACCGACGTTCCGACGCGCGCCTACTACAACCTCGGGCAGATCTACCGCTGGTACGGCTGGAACGAGACCGCCGCCTATTCGCAGAACCAGGCGCTCTCGCTCGACTCCAGCTACAACCCGGCGCGGCAGGAGCTCGACCTGGTCCGCCACGTACGGCCGGCGTCGACGCTCGACGCGCGCGTCAGCTACGCCACCGACTCCAACGACTTCACCATGAAGCGCGTCGACCTCGAGGCGCAGAAGTGGACCTCGCAGCGCACCGCGTGGGACCTCTCCGTCGGACGTCACCAGTTCGAGCACGCCGACCAGGACGTGAACGCGAGCTCCATCAGCGGCGGCGGGCGGTATCGCTGGAGCGACCGCTGGACCGCGCGCGCGCGCGTCGGCCTGAATCTCTATGACTCCGGCCTCGGCACGCGGCCGTTCTTCGGCGTCGGTGCGGAGTGGCTGCCGTCGGTGCAGAGCCGCGCCTCGCTCGACTTCAATCACTACGACCTGGTCTACGACGTCTTCACCCTCACCTCGCTCGGCACGCCGAGCAGCCCCACCAACGTCAACCTGCGCGATCCGCTCAGCATCAACGATTTCCGCGGGCACTACGACTACGCCACGGGCGGGCACTGGTCGTGGCTGGGCGATGCGTCGTACGGCTTCGTCTCCGACGACAACAAGCGCGCCGCCGCGCACGGCCTGCTCAGCTTCCGCATCCTCAAGGCGCCGTTCATCGCCATCAAGGCGGACGGGCGGTACCTGTCGTACGACTTCCGCACCAACCGTTACTGGTCGCCGCCGGACTACAAGTCGCTCGCCGGCGTGCTGCACATCGGCCACAACTTCGGCAACCGCGCCTTCGTCAGCCTGGAAGCGAAGGCGGGCCGTTCGTGGGAAGAGGATCGCAGCTCCGACCTGCGCAGCTACGAGGGAACGGTCACCGTCCCGGTCAGCGACGCCTTCGACGTGGTCGGCAACTACGGCTACGGCAAGAGCGGCCGCTTCGACTCGATCTCGCCGCTCGGCACCAACAACGCGGACTTTGTGAATTACTGGCAGCGGCACTGGTACGTCGGCGTGCGCGTCAAGCAGCTCTTCGCGCGCGGTGAACGGCAGGGACGCAATCCTTACTACTACGACATGCGGCCGCTCGGCGGCTCGTCGCCCGTCATTCCTCCCCTGGGAGAGACTCGCTAATGGCCACCGACCGGACTCCCGCCACCCAGAACGAAGTCGAGCCGCGGCCGATCGGCAAGAAGCCGCTGCGGCCGATCACCCAGCTCCTCATCTCCATCGCCATCATCGCCCTGGTGGTCATCGCCACCATCTACCTGTTCCGCTACCCGGAGAAGTTCGGGCCCTACGTCATCGGCGCCCTGGTGGTCACCCTCGCCACCTTCCTGCTGCTGCTGATGCTGCGGCACTTCGTGCTGATCTGGTTCAGCTACCTGCACCAGCGCGAGCTGGCCAAGGACGAGCACCCCGACATCTATCCGTTCGTCTCCATCATCGTGCCGGCGTACAACGAGGAGGCGGTCATCCGCTCGTCGCTGTCGTCGCTGCTCGAGCTGCGCTATCCGTACTACGAGATCATCGCCGTCGACGACGGCTCCACCGACGCCACCTTCGAGCGGATGAAGGAGTTCGAGGGCAACCACTACGGCGTGAAGGTCTCGGTCTTCCGCAAGGAGAACAGCGGCAAGGCGGACACGCTCAACTACGGCATCCGCCGCTCCAACGCGCCGATCGTGGTCTGCATGGACAGCGATTCCCGCCTCACGCCCGAAGCGCTGCGCTACGCGGTGCGGCACTTCGCCGACAAGAACGTCGGCGCCGTCGCCGGCAACGTGAAGGTGGCCAACCGCCACAACATCTGGACCAAGCTGCAGACCCTCGAGTACATCGAGGGGCTGAACATGGCGCGGCGGGCGCAGGCCTTCTGGCGCTCGGTCAACGTCATCCCCGGCCCCATCGGCATCTTCCGCCGCACCGCCATCCTCGGCACCGGCGGCTACGACAACGACACCTTCGCCGAGGACTTCGACCTGACGGTGAAGATCCTGGCCGACGGCTGGAAGATTCACTACGAGCCGAAGGCGGTGGCCTTCACCGAGGCCCCCGAGGTGCTGCTCGACGTCATCAAGCAGCGCTATCGCTGGAGCCGCGGCATCCTGCAGGCGCTGCGCAAGCAGAAGCACCTGCTGGCGCACACCGGCGGCAACGTCACCACGCCGCTGTCGCTCTGGTACATGATTTTCGAAGGGCTCGTCTGGCCGGCGATGAACATCTTCGCCAGCGTGTTTTTCGTGTGGATCGCACTCATCTACGGCATGACCAAACTGCTGGTCGCGTGGTGGCTTGTGCTGACGATCCTCGACCTGTTGATCGCCGTCCACTCCATCCTCATGGAGCGCGAGGATCTGGGGCTGGCGATCTACTCCGTTTTCTACCGCTTCTTCTACATCCTCATCATCGACGTGACGAAGCTGTTCGCGACGCTCGAAGAGCTGGTCGGACTCGACATGTCGTGGGGGAAACTGGCAAGGAAAGGACGCATCTAAGCCATGCGATTTGACTGGGTCAACATTCTGGCAACCGTCATCTTCATTTCCATCGTGGTCACGCTGATTCTGGCCGTGGCGTCGTACTTCGCGTACAAAGTCCGCGAGGCGCGCCGCCCGAAGACTGCCGCCGAGCTGCGGCAGGATGGAGAGACCAAGGTTTTCTTCAACGAGTACAAGCCGCAGTAATCCATGGCCGATCCTTCCCCCGACGCTGACGACGACGCTGAAGCCGCCGCTGATGCCGCCGCCGCGTCGGTGATGAAGGACGCCGCCGCGGTGGTGGAGAACGCCGCGGCGGTGGTGGAAGACGCCGCGGCCGTCGTCGCTGCCATCGCCGGCACCTACCAGGGAGCCGAGCGGCGGCGCCGGCCGCGCCACACCCGCCACCACGAGTCGCGCGTGGCCTGGAAGCACATCGCGATCTACCTGCCCATCCTCCTGGTGGTCATCCTCTTCGGCGCCTTCGCCATCTGGGGCTTCTTCGAGCGCCAGACGCTGGTGATGGTGCCGGAGCCGCTGCCGCGCGTGACGCTGGTGACCGCCGACCCGCGCTCGGCGCTGACCGCGTCGTGGGTGCGCCTGCTGACCGAGGCGGAGATGGCGCCGACGCTGGTCTCCGCGAATCAGGTCGAGGCGCTGCAGGGGGTGGTGGCGCTATGCGATCTCGAGCAGGTGCCGCCGCGCCTCGCCGCCTCGCTGGCGGAGCATGTCCGACGCGGCGGCGGCGTGGCGGTGCTCGGCGCGCCCCCTTCCACTCCGATCGGGCCGCTGCACCTCACCGCGGAGCGCGGGATGTCCGACAACGCCTTCACGCTGGCGGAGACCGCCTCGCCGATCCTGTCGCGCCTCACGCCCGGCTACGAGGTGCAGGCGCAACCGTCCGAGGTGGCGTTTCTGGAAGAGACGCCGCGCATGCGCGTCGACGCGCGATGGCGCACCAATGCCCGCGCCGTGATCATGCACATGGAAGAGAAGGATGCGCGCGTGGTCTGGATGGGACTGCAGCCCTCCGCCATCCCGAAGAATCCGCCGCTGATGCTGCTCTTCCGCACCGCCTTCCGCTGGCTGGCGGGACAGCCGGTGTCCGACGGCGCGGTCGGCGAAGCCGCGCTGGCCAGCACCATGGCCCCAGACGCCCGCACGCTGGCCCGCGCGCAGCGCTTCGCCTTCTCCGTGGAGCGCCTCCGCGACCGCGACGCGTTCGGCGTCCGCCTCGCCGCCCGCGGCCTGGGCGCGCTCGACAACCCGTCCGTGCAGATCTGGCTCCCGCCCGGAGTCACGCAGGTCGCCCTCGCCGGCGACTGGATGATGAAGTACAAGGTCGTCCTCAGCGGCAACCAGCAGGACGGCGCCTGCGTGATCTCGCTCCCCGCGCTGCGGAGGAACGAGGAGAGGGTGGTGAAGTTGAAGGTGGTGGCGCGGAGGTAGTTTTTTTGGGGACGGGATGACGGGATGACGGGATGACGGGATGACGGGATGACGGGATGACGGGATGACGGGATGTAGTCCCCCACTTCTGTCATCCCGTCATCCCGTCCAGGTAATGGCACCTCGACAACGTCGCTGGCAGGCGCTGTCCTCTCCGGTGGACGTGGGTCAACGTCCCACCCCCGCGCTGCACTGCCGCGATGCCGCGCTGCACTGTCACACGCCCGCGCTGCACGTGCAGCGATGCCGCGCTGCATTGCCGCGATGCCGCGCTGCAGTGCCGCGATGCCGCGCTGCACTGCCGCGATGCCGCGCTGCAGTGCCGCGATGTCGCGCTGCACTGCCGCGATGCCGCGCTGCACTGCCGCGATGCTGCGCTGCACTGTCACACGGCCGCGCTGCACGTGCCGCGATGCCGCGCTGCACCGTCACACCCCCGCGCTGCACTCGCTCCAAAGTAATGTTGGGACAGGATGACGGGATGTAGTTCCCCACATCCTGTCATCCCGTCATCCCGTCATCCCGTCCAAAGTAATGGCACCTCGACGTGCACGTCTCCTCGATCGTCACCCGGTGCAGTTGCGGGAGCGCGGGGGCGAGCTCCTTCCAGATCCAGATGGCCACGTGCTCGGCGGTGGGGTTTTCGAGGCCTTCCACCTCGTTGAGCAGGTAGTGGTCGAGGCGGGCCACGATGGGGTCGACGGCGCGTTTGAGGTCGGCGAAGTCCAGCAGCCAGCCGGTGACGGGGTCGACGCGGCCGCGCACCGCCACCTCGCCGCGGAAGGAGTGGCCGTGCATGCGGCGGCACTTGTGCCCCTCGGGGACGTTCGGTAGATAATGCGCGGCCTCGAACCGAAAGTCTTTCACCAGCTCGATGGAATCGTTCTGAGGCACTCCTTTTGCTCCCGGTGCAATGATATGTCGCGCAACACAGCAGAAACAGAGTCCGGGCGTTCGCTCGGCACGATCATCAAGGAACTGACCGCCGATCTCTCCACGCTGTTCCGCAGCGAGATCGCGCTCCTCAAGCACGAAGTCAAAGACACGGTGGCGAAGCTGGGCGGCGGCATCGGCATGTTCGCCGGCGCGCTCTTCCTGGGTCTCTTCGGCCTCGCCTTTCTCTTCGTCACCATCGTCCTCGGCCTGGTGGCGCTCGGCGTCCCGGCCTGGTTGTCGACGCTCATCGTCACGCTGGTGCTCTTCATCGCCGCGGCCATCCTGGCGGTGATGGGGAAGAAGAAGTTCGCCGCGGTGCAGTTCGTGCCGGCGGCCTCCATCGAGAACATCAAGAAGGATGTCGAGACCATCAAGGACGACATCGCGCGGGCGAGGAGCAGGGCATGAGCGACGACGAGAAGAAGTCCATCGAGCGGGAGATCGGCCGCGCGCGCGACGACGTCGGCGAGCGCATCGACGAGCTCGATCGCCGCCTGCGCAACACGCTCGACCTCAAGTCCATCGCCGCGCAGAACGCGCCGCAGCTCGCCGCCGGCGGCGCCGTGGTCGGCTTCCTGGTCGGCTTCGGCTTCCCGAAGGCGGTGAAGATGCTGCTGAAGGTCGGCATCCCCATCGCCGCGATCACCGTGGCGGCGAAAAAGTACGCGGCCTCGCGCGAAGACTAGCCGCATCACTTCACCCGCACGTAGCGCGCGCCCGGCAGCGCGCGCAGCCACCCGCCCAGCTCCAGCTGCAGCACCGCCTCGGATACCGCGGCGATGGGCCGGCTGAGGCGCTCCGCCGCGGCGTCGATGTGCGTCGCCTCTTCCTTTCTGAAGACCGCCAGCACCTCGGCCAGCGGCGACTCCGGCGGCGGCGCGGGCGGCGTTTGCGGCAGGCGGAAATCGCCGCGCAGCTCCTCCAGGATGTCGTTCGCGTCGTGCACCAGCTTCGCGCCGTACTGGATCAGCCGGTGCGTCCCCTCGGAGCCGGGCGAGAAGATCGAGCCGGGCACCGCGCAGACCTCGGTTCTGCTCCGCGGCGGTGCGCGCGGTGATCAGCGAGCCGCTGCGGCTGGTGGCCTCCACGATCACCGTGCCGAGCGAGATGCCGGAGATGACCCGATTGCGAATCGGGAAGTGCGGCGGCAGCGGCGGCGTGCCGGGAGCGAACTCGGTGAGGATCAGGCCGCGCTCCTCGATGGCGCGGAAGAGCCGCTTGTGCGGGCGCGGGTAGACGACGTCGATGCCGGTGCCGAGGATGGCGATGGTGATGCCGCCGGCATCGAGGGCGGCGGTGTGCGCGGCGGCGTCGACGCCGCGCGCCAGGCCGGAGACCACCGCGATGCCGGCGGAGACCAGCTGCGCGGCGAGGTGGCCGGCGGCGTTGAGCGCGTAGGGCGAGGCGCGGCGCGAGCCGACGACGGCGATCGAGGGCAGGCGCGCCAGGGCGAGGTCGCCGCGGAAGAAGAGCGCCGGCGGCGGGTCGGCGATCTCGCGCAGCAGCGGCGGGTAGTCGCCGTCGTCGAGCGTCACCGCGCTCGCGCGCAGCGACTCGACCTGGCGGCGAATGTCGTCGTTCCGTAACGGTGCACGGATGGTTTCCGCGGCCTCGGCGTCCATACTCAGCAAACCTTGCAAGAGCCTCGTGGACGCATGACTGACTTCGTGCAGCGATTCGAAATTCTCGCGGAGCAGGCGGAATCGCGCCGGCGTCATGGCCGGCAGCAGTGCGTACGCGATCAGGCGATCGCGCAGGGACACGTCATTCATGATGTGGGTTGATGAGTCAGGGAGGGAGCGGTTGTGTGGGTGCCGCGGCAGGAATGATAATCTCGCCGCGCGAGGAGAACAACGATGAAGCGGTTTCTGGGCTTGCTTTTCGTTGGCGCCGCGGTGGTTGGTGCGGGCGCTTGCGCTCATCGGGCGGACCTCACCAGCCATGAGGTGCAGGACAACTTCGGCGTCCGGATGGCGAAGATGAACCTCTGGCGCGAGGCGATGTTCCGCTTCCGCCGCGCCGTGGAGATCAACCCCGCCGACGCCATGGCCCACAACAACCTGGCCGTGGCCTACGAGGCGAACGGCGACTTCGACAACGCGCGCAAGGAGTACCTCGAGGCGCTCAAGCTCGACCGCGGCAACTCGTACATCCAGAAGAACTACAGCCGCTACGTGGAGTTCCTGTCGCGCAACAAGAAGCGCGCCGCGCCGAAGAGCGCGCAGCCGGCGGCGACCACCACCGCCCCCCCGGAGCAGCCCGTCCAGCCCCAGCCCGTCCCGCCGCCCGCGCCGCCTTCCGGAGCATCGAAATGATCCGTTTCGTCCTCATTGCCTCCCTGGCCCTCGCCACCACCGCCGCTTCCGCCGGCGTGGAAGAAGTCAAACTGAAGCTGCCTCTCAAACCGAAGCTGCAGATCACCGGCGAGGAGAAGGTGGCCATCGCGCCGTTCGTCATCGCCAACAACGGCGAGAACAAGAGCAACCGCTCGCAGAAGATCGACGTGCAGTCGGAGTTCCTCCGCTACCTCCGCAAGCAACTGACCAAGAGCACCAAGCTGCGGCTGGTGGACGCCCCCGTCACGCGGCTCCCCGGCACGGAGATGAAGGCGCTGGAGGCGGCGCGCGACTTCTGGAAGGAGCTCGGCGCCAAGACCGGCGCCGACTACATCGTCACCGGCATCGTCGACTTCGACGTCAACGACAAATCCGGCTACAAGACCGAGGAGTACGTGTCGCCCGCCGATGGGCGGACGTACTACCGGCAGGCGCTGATCGAGACCACCGGCTTCGTCTTCGACATCGACATCGCCGTCTTCGACGCCGACACCGGCGAGAAAGTGCTCGAAGAGAACTTCCGCGACTTCAAGGAATTCGACCAGCGCAACTACGACGAGCTGCTCGGCCTCTTCGAGAATCTCCGCTCGCTCGAGACGCAGCTGGTCGGCATCTTCGTCCCGCAGGAAACGTCGGCTAGCAGGTACATTTTCACCGAGTAGCGAGCAGGGGGCAGCGAGCAGCGAGCAGGGAACCGAGTCCACCTGCTCGCTGCTCGCTACAACCTGATCGCTGAAGAGGGAGGCCGCTTGCGTCGTATTGCTCTGCTCGTCTTGATCGTCCTACTCATCGCGCCGAGCGCGTTTCCCTTCGGCCAGAACAAGATCGTCTACGACCGCTTCCACTGGAACATCTACCACTCCACGCACTTCGACGTCTTCTTCTACGACGAGGAAAAGGACGCGCTGCAGAAAGTGGTGGACGTGGCGGAGAGCGCGTACGACGACCTCTCGCGCAAGTTCAACTTCCAGATCTCGAAGAAGATCCCGCTGATCTTCTACCACACGCATTCCGCCTTCGAGCAGACCAACGTCGACCTCAATTTCATCCCCGAAGGCGTCGGCGCGTTCGCCGAGCCGACCCGCAACCGGATGGTGCTCCCCATCGATACCACCGACGAGAAGCTGCTGCAGCTGGTGCAGCACGAGCTGACGCACATCTTCGAGTACGAGCTCCTCTTCCAGGGGAAGCTCGGCAAGTCGCTCACCGCCAACCCGCCCACCTGGCTGATGGAAGGCCTGGCCTCGTTCATGGCGCAGGACGAAGACACCAAGGACCGCATGGTGCTGCGCGACGCGGTGGTCAACGACCAGATCCCGCCCATCACCCGCGCGCAGGGCGGCGGCTACTTCGCCTACCGCTTCGGCCACGCTGTCTTCAAGTACATGCAGCAGAAGTACGGCTGGGAAGGGGTCCGCGACTTCATCTACGAATACCGCAACACCCTCGGCAGCTCGGTCGACCGTTCCCTGAAGCGCGCCTTCGACGTCACCCCCGACGAGTTCGACTCGCGCTTCCGCACCTGGCTGCGCAAGCAGTACCTCCCGGCGCTGGTGGCCAAGGGCGAGCCGCAGGAGTACGGCGACCCGTTCAAGATCGGGCAGGGGATCGACAGCGAGGACATCTCGCCGGTGCCGTCGCCGTCGGGCGACCTGCTCGCCGCCTTCGTCACGTACAAGGAAGACGCCGACGTGGCGCTCTTCAACATCCCCAAGCGCCAGCTGCTGCGCAACCTCACCAGCGGCTACACCAGCAAGTACGAGTATCCGATCGTGCAGATGCTCACCACCGGGCCGGTGATGGGACGCGACGTCGCCTTCGCGCCGAACGGCGACCAGATCGCGCTCTTCGTCAAGAAGGAGCGCGGCCGCAACCTGATGCTCATCAACGTGCTGAGCGGCGGCATCGAGCGCTCGGTGTCGCTGGCCAACGTGGAGCAGGAGCTCAACCCCGCCTACTCGCCCGACGGCAAGTCGATCGCCTTCGCCGCCTTCCGCGGCAGCCAGCCCGACATCTTCATCTACGACATCGCCTCCGGGAACGTCGACAACGTCACCAGCGACCGCTTCTTCGACGCCTCGCCCGTCTTCTCGCCCGACGGCAAGTGGCTGATCTACTCCTCGGTGGTCAACGGCTACTCGAAGCTCTTCCGCCTGAACCTGGCCAACCACGCCGAGCGCTTCCAGATCACCAGCGGCGCCTGGAACGACATCGACGCCTGGTACTCACCCGACGGCAAGCGCCTCTTCTTCGCCTCCGACAAGCAGACCGGCCGCGGCGTGGAGGAGGCCTCGAAGATCCTGGAGGCCGCCGAGAACAAGGCCAAGCGCGAGGGCGACACGCCGCCGGCCGACCCGACCAACTTCGCCTCGTACAACATCTACTCGCTCGACCTGGCCAGCGGCGACCTGCTGCAGTACACCGACGTGGTGGGCGGCTGCTTCACGCCGGTGGTCTTCACCGGCGAGAACAACCGCGAGCGGATGGTCTTCGCCTCGTACTACAAGGGCCACTGGAAGCTCTTCTCCACCACCACCGACAAGCCGATCCATGAGGCGGAGAAGACCACGCTGCCGTCCGCGCCGCTGCAGGCCGACGCGCGGACGCCGTTCCAGCCGCCGGTGGAAGTGGCGGTCGATCCGGAGAAGATCGAGAAGGCGGGCGGCTTCAAGCTCTTCATCGACGACGTGGAAGTGAACGGCGGCGTGACCTCCGACCAGCTGCTGGTCTCGCGCTCGGTCATCTACATGTCGGATATGTTGGGCAACCGGCGCTTCATCGCCGCGCTCGACTCGGTGTCGTCGTTCTCCAACTTCGACTTCCTCTACTTCGACCTGCAGCACCGCACCAACTGGGGCTTCCGGGTCTTCGACAACCGCTCGTTCTACACCGCGCCGGGGAGCGTCTTCACCACCGACCCCGACCGGCGGCAGCTCTTCCGCGAGACGGGCGCCGTCGGCATCATCAGCCATCCCTTCAGCCGCTATCACCGGCTCGACACCGGCATCGGCTTCGAGTCGCGCGAGATCAACTATCCCGACGGCTTCGACCAGTTCGGCAACATCACCAGCCTGACCACGCTGCGCGACAACTTCCCGCTGGTCTCCTCCACCTTCAGCGGCGACACCACCGTCTTCAAGCAGTTCGGCCCCATCTCCGGCCACCGCTACGAGGTCAGCGGCACGTACGCCGCGGACCTCAAGCGCGGCGAGCTGCTGCCGAACGGCGTGAAGCGCGGCCCGACCCTGAGCAGCGACGTCTCCGTCGACGCGCGGCAGTACCTGCAGGTCACCTCGCGCTCGCTGCTGGCGGCGCGCCTCTTCGCCGCGTACTCGCGCGGCTCGCTGCCGAACTTCTACTACTTCGGCGGCCTGAACACCGTGCGCGGCTATCCGTTCCGCTCGATCATCGGTACGCGGGCCGGCTTCGCCAACTTCGAGTTCCGCTTCCCGCTCATCGACGCGCTGGTCACTCCGTTCCTGGTGCTGACCAACATCCGCGGGCAGCTGTTCTTCGACATCGGCGGCGCCAACTTCCCCGGGCAGCCCTATAAGTTCGCCGAGGGGAGCAAGCTGGTCGACGGCGTGGCCTCGGTCGGCTACGGCATCTCGTTCAACCTGCTCGGCCTGGAGCTGCACTGGGACTTTGCGCGGCGGACGGACCTGAAGACGACGGAGGGAAGGACGCGGACGGAGTTCTGGATCGGGGAAACGTTCTGATTCGAGGTTGCGAGGTCTCGGGGTCTCGGGGTCTCGAGGTGGGCGGGGCCGCGAGACCACGAGACCTCGCTACCGCGCCACCTCAAGCGGCTCTCGGCCGCGCTCTTCGATCCGCGATCGTCTCCCGCAGGAACTTGAGCAGCGCCCGTTCCTCCTTCGACAGCCCCACCCGCACCACGGGTGAGCCTTTGCGCTGCTTGCGCAGCATCTCGAACGGCTTGCCTTCCATGTACTCGTCGAGGAGGCGGGGGCAGATGTACGACTTGCGGCAGACCGAGGCGGTGTTGCCGAGCTGCTCGGCGGTGGCGTCGATGGCGCGCTTGACCTTGCGCTTGCGCTCCGTCTTGCTGGCGCCCTGGCCCTGCATGGCCAGGGCGATGGAGCAGAGCAGGGTGCCGGCCCAGGTGCGAAAGTCCTTGGCGGTGAAGCTGTCGCCGATCACGGCCTGGATGTAGTCGTTGACGTGGCGGTCCTTCACGTCGCGGACTTTTCCCTGGTCCTGGAACGCGAAGAGCTCCGGCTGGCGGAGCTCCTTCAGTGCGCGGACGATCGGCGCGACGTCGCCGTCGTCGATGGCGCGCTGCTGCTTCTTCTTCCACTTGCCGATGTAGTCGAAGAGCAGCGTGGAGCCGTCGAGCGCCACGTGCCGGGGGCGGATGGTGGTCAGGCCGTACGTCGACTCCGACTCCGCGCTCTTGTCGTTGCCGACGCGGAAGAATCCCTGGTCGATCAGGCGGACGATGGCGGCCAGCACGCGCTCGCGGTCGAGCGTGCCGCGCTTCAGATCGGCGCGCACGCGGCGGCGCAGGCTGGGGAGCGACTCGCCGAACTCCACTACGCGGCGGAACTTCTCCTCCTCGCGCGAGGCGCGGAAGCGCGAGTGGTAGAGGTACTGGGTCCGCCCTTTCTTGTCGACGCCGACGGCCTGCAGCGGCGCGGCGTCGCCGCGCGCGATGCGCACCTCGCGCCACGCCGGCGGGATGCGCAGCCTGGCGATGCGCGCGAGCGTCTTCCCGTCCTTCACGGCCCCGCCCGCGGCGGTGCGATAGGAGAAGCCGCTCTCCTTCGTTCCCTCGCGACGGATGCCATGCAGGTCGAGGTACCAACGGCGGCGGACTCCTCGGGCCATGACTCCGGGCGATTTTTGCGAGAATGGTGCCGTTGGAAGCGAGCGGCGAGCAGCGAGCAGCGAGCGGCGAGCAGGAGCCTGGACGGGCGGCCCCTGCTCGCCGCTCGCTTCCTTCGCTTCCGTGTATCCGAGGCGTCCTTTCGAAAAGTGTACGAGCTGGAGTCGAATGGGGCGCCGGGCGAGCTGGTGATCGACGTCGATCACGTGGTGAACCCCGCGCGGCTGGGACAGTGGAACGACGCGCGCGACCTCGGCCTGCGCATCGGCGGCATGAGCTGGCGGACGGCGGCGGCGCGATGAGCGTTCTCGACGCACTGCGCCAGCCTCCCGCCCCGCTCACGCGCGGCGAGCGCATGGCGCTCATCGCCGCGAGCGTGATCGCCGGCGCCAGCCGCCTCCTGGCGCGCGGCCACTCCATGTGGGACTGGGACGAGGCGCTCTTCTGCCTCGGCGTGCGCGACTACGACGTCGTGCAACACCACCCGCATCCGCCCGGCTATCCGCTCTTCATCGCCGCGGCGAAGCTGGTGCGCCTCGCCGTCCACTCCGACCTCCTCGCGCTGCAGATCGTGGTGATGCTCAGCGGCGCGGCGCTGCTCCCGCTGCTCTTTTTCTTCGCCCGCGAGGCGCGTTTCCCGTTCGCCAGCGCGTTCGGCGGCGCGCTCGTCTTCGTCTTCCTGCCGAACGTCTGGATCTACGGCGGCAGCGCGATGAGCGATGTCCCGTCGCTGGCGCTGACGCTGCTGGCGTGCGCGCTGCTCCTGCGCGGCTGCCGCAGCCGCGCCGCGTATCTCGGCGGCGCGGTCTCGCTGGCGCTCGCCGCGGGGATCCGCCCGCAGGCGCTGATGGTCGGCGTCGCCTGCGGCGTCATCGCCACCATCGTCCGCTGGCGCGACGACCGAGGCTCCGTCGCCGTTGCCGCGATCCTCGGCGCGGTCGTCGCCGGCGGCATCTACCTCGGCGCGGCGTTCGCGTGCGACCCGCCGTCGGCGTATCTGCCGGCGGTGCGGCTGCAGAGCAACTGGGTGCGCCGCGTCGACTCGTACCACAACCCCGGCCGACCGCCGTTGCGCGAGCTGCTCGCGCCGTTCTTCTACCGCCCCATCGCGGCGAACGCGGTGCAGATCGTCTCCATCCTCGCGGCGCTCGGCGCGGTGGTCGGCATCGCCAGGCGACGCGCGCCGGTGCTGATCGCGCTGGCGACGTTCGCGCCGTTCGCGGTCTTCGCCTGGCTGATGCTCGACGCCACCGCGGTCAGCCGCTACGCCATCGGCTACATGCCGCTGCACGCGTTGCTCGCCGCGGACGCGTGGCGCGAACGACGCGTCACGATCGTCGCCAGCATCCTCCTCGCCGCGTCGCTGGCCTGGTGGACTTGGCCGGCCGCGAAGCGCATCCGCGCGTACGACGCGCCGCCCGTCGCCGCCATCCGCTGGGTGATGCACAACGCCTATCCCGGGGCGGGGACGATCTTCATCCACAACGGCTACGCGCCGTTCGCCTCGTACTTCCTCGCGGCCTACCAGCCGCGCTTCTTCGAGACGATGAACGAGCTGCCGCTCTCCGGCTACACCGAGCCGGGGCTGATCATCGGCGGCGAGACGGATGCGCCGGAAGCGCACCGCTTCGAGCGCCCGCGCGACCGGCTCTGGCGCATCGTGCGGCAGCGTTACTTCGAGGCCTCGGTGGTGCCGGCGTGGTCGCTGGTGCACTTCGGCGGCGGCTGGCATGACGAGGAAGGAGAGGGGAGCCACCGCTGGCGCTGGATGACGCGCGGCGCGGAGATCCAGCTGCCGTCCGCCGGCCCGCGCGGCCGGCTGATGCTGCGGCTCTACGCGCCGCTCGACGCGCTCGCCGCGCCGCCGGCGATCGAGGTGCGGTTCAACGGCGCGCTGGTGGAGCGCTTCATTCCGGCGACGCCGATCGTGGAGAAGCGATGGACGGTGCCGTCGCGCGGCGACGCGCCGAACGAGCTGCGCCTGAGCACCTCCGAGGCGATCGTCCCCGGCGAGGGCGACACGCGCGAGCTCGGGCTGAAACTGATGGCGATCCAATGGCAGCCCGCGAACGACTGATCCTCATCGGCGCGACGCTCGTCGCCGGCGCGAGCCGCATTGTGGCCATGGCGCGGACGCCGTGGGACTGGGACGAGCTGCTCTTCATGCTGGCGCTCAACCGCTACGACGTGGCCTCGCACCACCCGCATCCGCCCGGCTTCCCGCTCTTCATCCTCGCCGCGAAAGTCATCCGCAAGCTCGGCCTGGGCAACTTCCACGCCCTGCAGGCGTTGAACACGATCGCCGCCATTCTCGTCGTGCCGGCCATGTTCGCGCTCTGCCGCGCGCTCGGCATGCGTTTCTGGACGTCGCTCAGCGCGGGAATGATCCTGGCCTTCTTTCCCAATGTCTGGTTCTTCGGCGGCAGCGCCTTCAGCGATGTGCCGTCGATGGTGCTGGTAATCGTCGCGGTGGCGCTGCTGCTGCGCGGCCACCTGCTGACCGGCGCCGCGGTGCTGGCGGTGGCCGCGGGGTTCCGCCCGCAGAATCTGGTGATCGGGCTCGCGCCGCTGGCGATCGCGGCGTGGCAGCAGAAACGGCGTGCGCCCTTCGCCGCGGCCATCATCGCCGCCATCGTCGGCGCGAGCTACGGCACCGCCGCCTGGCTCACCGGCTGGACGCGCTACCGCACGGCGGTGGACCAGCACAGCACCTACATCACCATCACCGACTCCTTCCGCGCCCCCGGCCGCCCGGCGCTCTGGCGGCTGGTGGACGACTTCTTCGTCCACCCGTACAACGCGCCGCTGATCAACACCATCGTCACGCTGCTGGTGGTGCTGTCGCTCATCGTCTCGCTGGCCATGCGGCGCCGCCACGTGCTCGTCGCGTTGGCCGCCTTCGGCCCGTTCTGCCTGATGGCGCTGCTCTTCCTCGACCACTTCAGCAGCAGCCGCTTCTCCATCGGCTACGCACCGCTGCTGGCACTACTGGCCGCGGACGGCCTGGCGCTCGCCGCGCGGCGTTTCGAGCCGGTGGCGGCAGCGATCGTCGTGGCCGTCATGATCGGCTGGACGTGGCCCGTGCTGGACGGGCTGCGCCACAGCGTCTCGCCGCCCGTCGCCGCCGTCGACTGGCTGCGCAACCACGCCGACCCGCGCGTCTCGGTGATCTACGTCGACTCCAGCCTGATCCCGTACGCCGAGTGGTACCTCCCCGAGTATCGGCTCCGCTTCATGCTGGAGGCGCCGCCGGCGGCGTGGGTGCTGCAGCATGGCTTCTACCTCCAGGAAGGGGCGAGCAACGCGGAGCGCGCGGTGAACTTCATCCGTCCCCGAGGACGGCTGTGGGAGCTGGTGCGCCAGCGCTACTTCGAGGCCTCCGTCCGGCCGCTGGCCGAGAGGGTCATCTTCGGCAGCGGCTGGTACGAAGAGGAAGGAGACGGGAAGGAGGTCTGGCGCTGGATGGGCGCGCGGTCGGTGGCGGAGCTGCCGCGGGTCGCCGGCGACGCGCGTCTGGGACTCGCCGTCTACGTCCCGCTCGACGCGCTGCCGGCGCCGCCCACCGTCACCGTGCGCGTCAACGGCGAGGTCGTCGACCGCTTCACGCCGTCGAAGTCGCTGGTCGCGCGCGAGATCGAGGTCCACGCGCGCGCCGGCGCGGCGAACGAGCTGGTGATCGAGACGGACCGCGTCGTCCCCACGCCGGATGACGGGCGGACGCTCGGCCTTCGCCTGAACGCGATCGGCTGGACGCCTAGAGACTGAAGACGAACGTCTGCGGGCGCCAGGTCCGGACGTTCTTCCCTTCCTTCACCGGCGGCGAGAAGCGCGCGGCGCGCATGGCGCGGACCGCCGCCTCGTTGAAGCCGAAGCGCGGGTCGCCCTTGAGCACCTTCACATCCAGCACGTCGCCGCGCTCGGAGATCAGCGCGGAGACGATCACCTGCCCGCGCGCGCGCTGCTGCATCGCCAGGCGCGGGTACTCGGCCTTGATGACGTTGAGCGGCTGCGGGACGGTGTCGAGCTCCGTGAAGTCGATGACGTCGCCTTCGCGCACCGTGGCCGCCGGCGCCGGGATGGGCGCCTGCGTCTGGGTCTGCGCGACGGGCTGGTTCAGCGTGATCGCGGGCGCCGCCTGCTGCGTGGCCGTCACGGCCGGCGCGGGCTCCTGGCGCGCGGCGAGGCGCTTGGCGTCGAGTTGCGAGGCGGAAGCCTGCGAGTCGTCGACCGGCGCGGGAGCGGCCGCCGCGGCGGTCTGCAGCGGCGCGTTCTTCGACTGCTGCTGCTTGAGCGACTTCGTGTAGTCGGTCTGCAGCTTCATCATCTCTTCCTGCAGCTTCTGCTCGACCGCCTGCTCGAAGGCCTTCTTCTGCGCGGCGTCGTCGAGCGTGCCGGTGGCCGGCGCGGACGGCGTCAGCGGCGTGCTGGAGATGATCGCCGGCGCGGCGATCTGCGCCTTCACCGGCGCCGGCGGGGGGGCCGACGCCGCGGTGGTCGCCGACGCCTTCGGCTTCAGCCACATCCACGCTCCGCCTGCGCCGACGACGACCACCAGCGCGGCGGCGACGGCGAGCAGTCCCATGCGGCTCTTCTTCGGCGCCGGCTCGTCGGCCGGCACGATGAACGGCGCGACCGGCGCGGGTGCCGCGGCCGGCGCGTGGAGCGCCTCGGCGTACGCCGCGACGTTGACCTTCGCTTCCTTCTCGCGGTCGAGCGCCTCGCTCTCCATCTCCTTCTTCAGCAGGTTGCTCAGGTAGAAGGCGAGGTTGAACGTGGTGGCGGAGTACTTCCCGCCGTGCGCCAGCGCGGAGATGGCCTGCTTCATGTCGGCGATCGACGCGAAGCGCACCGCCGGATCGATGTTCAGCGACTTGTGGAGCAGCGTGCGGATGTCGTCCGGGATCGGCTGGCCGATCGACGTCTTCGCCGCGTGGATGGTGTTGGCGAAGGCGCTGGTGGACGTCGGCTCGGGCGGCTCGTTGCCGGTGACGAGGAGGTAGAGGATCGCCCCCATCGAATAGACCTCGGTGGCCTTGGTCGCTTCACCGGCGGAGTGATACTCGGGGGCGAAGTAGCGGCCGAGCTCCGTGGCGAATTTCGGATCGGCGAGCGACGCCAGCATCGCCTTGCCGAGCTGCTGGCCGGCCACGCGGATCTCACCGTCGTCGGCGATCCAGATGAACTGCGGGACCAGCGCGCCGTGCGCCAGGCGGTTGCCGAGATAGCGGAGGTCGGCGGTGGTGGCCAGTGAGAGCGCCACTTTCTCGGCGATGACGATGGCCTGCTCGAGCGGGACCGGATTCGGCGCCACGCCGTTCGCGCCGCGCGCGCGGTCGACGATGTGGCGCAGCGAGCGCCCGCCGCCGTATTCGTGCGCGATGAACGGGACGCCGTCGATGACGTCGATGACCTGCTCTTTGGCGAAGGTCGTCCCGGTGAGCAGCGGCGCCAGCGCGCGTGCCTCGGAGGCGGCCGCCACGAACGCGTCGCGCTTGCCGCCGGTCAGCCGGTGGACGGTGACCGTCCGGCCCAGCTGGGTGCCGTCGATCCGGCCGGCGCGCCAGAGATCGCCGAGCGCATGGCTCTCCAAACGCTTGAAAAGAATGAACGGGCCGAATTGTTCGTAGGGACGGTTCTTCGAAGCCATGCTACGGACCCCCAGTAAATGTTTTGGAAAAGGTGCTGGGTAGGATAGCACGAAGACAATTGTTATTTGCGAATTATTGCACCGGCTTGGCGGCCTGTGCCTTGCGCTGATCGCGGAACCACTGCACCTGATAGATCTGCACGTTGCGGTTGTGCTCCTCGATCGAGGTGGAGAAAGCGTGCGAGCCGTCGTGCTTGGCCACGAAGTAGAGATAGTTCGATTTCGCCGGAGCCGCGGCGGCGCGCAGCGAGGCGACGCCCGGGTTGGCGATCGGGCCGGGCGGGAGGCCGGGGAAGCGGTAGGTGTTGTACGGCGAGTCGATCTGCAGGTCCTCTTTCTTGATGTTGCCGTTCCAGCGGTTGGCGAGCTTGAGCGCGTAGATCACCGTCGGGTCGGCGCCGAGGAGCATGCGGCGGCCGATGCGGTTGAGGTAGACGGAGGCGACGAGCGGGCGCTCACGCGACAGCTGCGCCTCGGTCTCCACGATCGAGGCGAGCGTCACCGTCTGGTGCGGCGTCAGCCCGGTGGTGATGTAGTTCATCTCCTGGTTGAAATGCTTGCGGAAGTTCTGCGTCATCGCCTGCACGATCGTCTTGGCCGGCGTGCCGGGGTTGAACTTGTAGGTGTCGGGGAAGAGGTAACCCTCGAGCGACTTCGCCTCCGGCGCGATGTCATGGATCGACTCCGGATCCGCCGTCAGCTTGTCCCACTCCGCTTCCTTCCCCAGTCCCTCGGCGGCGAAGAGGCGCGCCACGGCGAAGCGGTCGAGCCCTTCGCGGATGGTCACCGTCTTCAGCACCACGTCGCCGCGGATCAGCTTGTCCAGCACGTCCGCCGCGGACATCGGCTTGGAGAACTCGTAGACGCCGGCCTTCACCGACTCGTTGTAGCGGAGCAGCTTCATGTAGATGAGCGGGATGTACTGGTCGCGGACGACGCCCTCGGACTGCAGGTGCTTGATGACCGTGGCGGTGCGCAGCCCTTTGCGCACTTCCACGTACTTCGACGGCTGCGCGTAGCCTTTGTACGGGGAGGTGACGGCGCGCCAGAGGAACCAGCCGCCGCCGAGCGCGAGGAGCACGGCGAAGAAGAGGATGGTGAAGAGCGACCGCGCGACCTTGCGGCAGCCTCCCCGGGCGCGGCGCGCTATGACGCCCTCCCGGCGGCTCGTTCGTCGAGGTACGACTGCAGAATGACGGCTGCGGCGTGCATGTCGATGTCGCGCTGGGCGTCGCGGCGTCGCCTGCCGCCGGCGCGAAGCCGTTCGGCGGCTTCGACCGTGGTCAGCGCCTCGTCCCAGAGCACCACCGGTTTGCAGGTTTTCTGCCGCAGCCGCTCGGCGAGCTCGCGGAACTTCGCCTCGCCGCTGCTGCTGGCCGCCCGGCGCGGCACGCCGAGGACGATCGTTTCGGCGCCGAGCTGGAGCGCCAAAGCCGCCAGCGCCTCCACCGCATCGCCCTCGTTGCGCAGCACCGAGTGCGGCGTGGCGATGGTGCCGGAGTCGCTGACCGCGATGCCGATGCGGCGGGCGCCGTAGTCGACGGCCATGATCACGGCGCCGATTCTAAGCGAGCAGGTTGCAGCGAGCAGCGAGCAGGGGGGAAGGGCCTGCTCGCTGCTCGCTGCAACCTGCTCGCTTACAATGTGCGCCGCACAGATGAAGAACTTCAATCTGGACGCCATCCTCGAGGCGATGCTGAAGATGTCCGAGCGGGTCTCGGATCTGAACTTCTCCGTCGGGCGCCAGCCGCAGGTGGAAGTCGACGGCCAGCTGGTCCCGGTGAACTTTCCCGGCCTGCCGCGCCTCACGCCGTACCAGACCGAGATGATCGCCATGCACATGCTGCGCGGCGACCGCGAGCTGACCCGCACCCTGGTGCAGAACGGCTCGGTCGATCTCTCGTACTCCATCCCGCAGAAGACGCGCTTCCGCGTGAACGTCTTCTCGCAGCGCGGCACCTACGCCATCGTCCTGCGCGTCATCCCCGAGGGAGTGCCGACGCTCGACGCGCTGAAGCTGCCGAAAGAGCTGCACAACATCTGCAAGCTGAAGAACGGCATCGTCCTCGTCACCGGGCCGACCGGCTCCGGCAAGTCGACCACGCTCGCCGCGATCATCAATCAGATCAACCAGGAGTACGCCTACCACATCATCACCATCGAGGATCCGGTCGAGTACATGCACAGGCATGTGAAGTCGACCGTCAACCAGCGCGAGATCGGCTCGGATACCAAGAGCTTCGCCCTGGCCCTGCGCGCCGCGCTGCGCCAGGCGCCGAAGGTCATCCTGATCGGCGAGATGCGCGACGTGGAGACGATCGAGATCGCCATGGAGGCGGCCGAGACCGGCCACCTCGTCCTGTCGACGCTGCACACCATCGACGCGGCGAAGACCGTCGACCGCATCATCGGCGTCTTCCCGAAGGATCAGGAGCCGCAGGTGCGCACGCGGCTGGCGCAGTCGTTCCGCTACATCGTCTCGCAGCGCCTCCTGCCCAAGACCGGCGGCGGCCGGCTGGCGGTGATGGAAGTGCTCAAGTCGACCATGCGCACGCGCGACTACATCCTGAAGGGTGAGTCCGAGGGGCGCTCGCTGGCCGACGCCATGCACGACGGTTCGGTGGACGGCATGCAGACCTTCGACGACGAATTGGAGAAGCTCTGGCTCGACGGGACCATCACCCGCGACGTGGCGCTGGCCTACGCCACCAACCCGGTCAACCTCGCGCTCCGGCTCACCGACGACAACGCGCCGCAGGGCGCCAGGTCGGAGCAGGACGACTCGATGCTCTCGCTGCTCGAGTAGCCTCTCATGATCAAGATCACCTGCACCTCCTGCCAGAAGCCGCTCTCGCTCGACGAGACCAAGCTTCCGCCGGACAGGGAAGTGTCGTTTCCCTGCCCGGCCTGCAAGACGAAGCTGACCGTCGACCGCCGCAACCTGGAGATGGCCAACGCCGTCTCCGGCGCGCCGGCCGGCGACGTGCAGCCGCCGGATGAGGACGAGGGGTTCGGCGCGAAGGCGCTGATCGTCGGCAACGACCATCCGGCGCTGCGCCAGGCGGCGAAGCTGATCGGATTCGTCCCGATGCACTTCGCCGAGGCAAAGCCGGCGCGCGACTACTTCATGCAGGAGTTTCCGCCGGTAATCATGCTCAACCCGGCGCAGGTGACGCCGCCGCCGCTGGAGTCGATGCAGCCGATCGTCTCGCTGACGCCGGCCGACCGGCGCCGGGCCTTCTTCATCCTGGTGGCCGAGAACCTCCGCACGCTCGACGGCAACGCCGCCTTCCTCTACGGCGTCAACCTGGTCATCGCCGCCAAGGACCTCGGCGCCTTCCCGCAGATCTACCGCGACGCCTTCAACTACCACGAGCGCCTCTACGGCGCCATGAACGCGGTGCTGAAAGAGATGTCCTCCACGCACTGAGACAAAAAAGAAAGGGCGCCGCGAGGCGCCCTTTCCACATCGAGTGCCGGACGAGTCTTACTGCTGCTGCACGCCCTCGGGGTACTGAAGGAACGTACCGTTCGAGTAGACGATGTCGCAGTCGAAGTTCGTGCTGGCGCCGCCGACCGGGCTGGTCTCGGCCTTGCCGTCCTTGCCGGTCGAAGCGATGCCGTACTGCTGCGCGGCCGTCGGATCGCCCCACTTCTGGTCGGCGCCGAAGATCCACGGGTTGCCCCAACCATCGCGCTCCGGGAAGGTCTTGACGTACGTCGGAGCGAGGAAGGTGTTGAGGTTGGTGACGGTGACACCGGTGTTCGGGTAAGTGAGCGCGCCGGCCGCGTTGTACTTGTTGAGGTCAGTGGCGCGTGCTTCCCAGGCCGTGGCGATGGTACGCATGTCGGCCATGGTCCTCTTCTGCTTGGACCGCTGCATGGCGGTGAGCAGGTTGGGGATGGCGATGGCCGCCAGGATGCCGATGATCGCCACGACGATCAGCAGCTCGATGAGAGTGAAACCCTTCTGTTTACGCATTGGTGGGACGTCCTCCTTTTCCAGCGACCTAAGGGCAATCGATATACCACGGTGGGTAGAGTAGACAAATCGTTGATGAACAGCGGTTTATGGTTCTCGGCTCGCCCGAATGAAACCGGTTTCTGACGGTTTTTGCGCGGCTCTCGTGACACTTCTTGTCACCGGCTCGGCACAGGCGGAAGCGCCTCGAAGGCGAAGGCGCCGACCACCCGCCGGGTGAGCGAAACGCCGCGCAGGAACCAATCGGCGCGGATCCGCTCGTCGACGCTGTGAATCCCCTCGGTTTGGTAGTAGTCGACGGGGAACGGCCAGAGGCCGTACGCGTCGATACCGCGCGCCCGTAGGTAGCGCGAGTCGTTGTACGACGCGGTCAGGATCTCGCTGCCGATCAGGAAGCCGCCCCCGTACTCGCGGACGATCTCACGCGCCAACAGCGACCACATCGGCGTGCGCCGCGAGGTGATCGGCGCGGGGCCGCTGGTGCGCAGCACTTCCACGGTCACGCCGAACGGCGCCACCTCCTTCCGCACCTGCTCGATGCGCCGTTCGGGCAGTTCGTCGGGAAGGTTGAAGAGGTTGACGGCCATGACGTAGCCGTTACCTTCAGCGCGCACGCCGTCCAGCCACATCACGTTCTGGGTGAGCTCGCGATAGCCGGGCGGGAGGAGCCAGAACTTGCCCGCGGCGACGGTGCGGACGACGTCGTCGAGCTCGTTGCGCCGCTCGACGCGCAGCGGCGCCAGGTCGTGCAGGAACTCCCGCACCTCGGGGAGGATGCGGTGAGGGTCGGGCGGCGCGATCTGCGGCTCGAGCGCCAGGCGGACGCGCTGCAGCGTCTCGCGCGCCGGCGCGTGCAGCCGCAGGCGGCAGACCATCTTGGTGCCGATCTCGATGCCGAAGTAGCTGAGGCGCTCCTGCTGCGTCTCGGTGATGCCGCCTTCGTTGAGCGCGTAGCGGACGCCTTCGAAGACGTCGGGGCGATGCTCGATCAGCCAGCCGACGCCGAGGCCGCCGTCGTTCTCCTCGTCGGCGGTGGCCAGGAAGACGAGGTCGCGCTCGGGCGTGCGGCCGCTGCGCGCCACGTCGAGGAAGGCCTCGAGCTGGCAGACGGCGATGCCCTTCATGTCGAGCGTCCCGCGGCCGACGATCATGTTCATCTGCACTGAGGCCGCGAACGGTGGGCTCGACCAGCCGGCGGCGGGAGCGGGGACGACGTCGATGTGGTTGAGCAGCAGCAGCGCGTCGCCGTCGCGCTTCCCCTCGATCCGCGCGTAGAGGTTGGCGCGGCCGGGCTCGGACTCGATGATCTCCGACCGCACGCCAGCCTTTGCCAGCACCGCGGCGAGGTACTTCGCGCCGTCGATCTCGTTCTTCTTCGAGGTGTCGATGCGGACGTACTCCTGCAGGCGGGCGATCTCCGGGGTGACCTTCACCGGTGACGGAATCCAGAGCTTCGAGTCGAGCTCCTGCTTCGTGCGGTAGTTGTAGAGCAGCAGCGCGCCGATGCCGATCGCGCCGGCGATCAGCAGCACGATGGGGAGGCGCCAGCTGCGCATTACGCTTCCTCGACCGCCGGCGGCTCCGGCGGTGGCAGCGGCGTTTCTTCCACCGGAGGAGGCAGAGGCTCGGGCGGCGGCAACGGCAGCGGCTTGCGCCGCGCCACCAGGGCGACGACGATCAGCAGCGCCGCGGCGGCCGCGGAGATCGGCATTCCGATCCGCGCCAGGTCGTTGCGGTAGACCATCTCCACCCGATGCCGCCCCGTGGGGACGACGATCCCCTGGTAGCCGATGTTGGTGACGATGGCCGGGACCGGCTTGCCGTCGATGGTGATCCGCCAGTACTTGTGCGGGGTCACGCTGATCACCAGGAAGCCGCGTCCGGTGCTCTCCACCTCCATCGACGCGGTGTTCGCAGTCTCCTTCACCGGACCGACCGTGCCGCGGGCGGGGACGAAGCCTGGTTGGGCGATGAAAGCGGTGGCGGGGCTGAACGAGGAGGTCGTCAACTTGTTGACGAAATCCTTCCGGTCCTTGATGGTGATGAGCTGGTCGGCGAAGTAGTAGCGCGGGTACGGCGACGCGGCGAGGAAGCGCACCGGCTTGGCCACGAAGAAGTTGCCGTTGGTCCGCTTCTTCTCCGACTCGAAGGGGCGGTAGTCCGCGCGGTACCAGGCGTTGGACATGGCCATGAACGGCAGCCACCAGTCGGAGCGGCCGGAGCGCTTGACGTCCCACACCGAGTCGACCAGGTCGATGGTCGGCAGCAGCGCGGTCTTGTCGTAGTCGCGCTCCAGCACCGTCCGTACCCCCGACCCGGCCGGCGTCATCGGGAAGAGGCCGTTGCGGACGATCCAGTAGACCGCGGGGCCGGTGGAGAAGTACTGCTGCGCCGGTTTCTCGCTGCCGTACCAGTCGACTTCATGGAAGACCCGGAAGGCGGCGCGGTTCTTCGGCAGGACGCTCTCCAGCGGCGGCCGGTCGAAGAAGCGGCGCGGCATGCGCGGGTTGACCTCCGCGGTGACCCAGGCCAGGTCGGCGGCGACGAAGAGTCCCGCCGCCGCCAGCCACACCTTGCGTCTCGGCGTCCGGATGGTCAGCAGCAGCACCACCAGGATCGCGCCGCGCGACGTGGCCAGCATCCAGTCGTGCCACGAGAGCGACACCATCTTCGCCGCCACCGTCCCCGCCGTCAGACCCCAGATCTTCATGAACGTCTTGCCGTACAGCGGCAGGAATCCGCTGAGCGCCAGGATACCGGGCACCAGCGTCGCCGCGGCGGCGAAGCCGAGCGCGCCGGCGCGGACGTTCTCGTCGCCGTCGAAGATCCGCTCCAGCATCTGCGCGGCGAAGATGATCAGCGCGAAGAGCGCCATCAGGATGAACTTCTCCGGATAGCGGATGGAGGTGGCGACGCCTGCCTTGTACATCCACTTCAGGAACGGCGTGTGCCCGCCGAGGGCGAAGAGCGAGGAGACGACGAAGATCACGATCACCAGGCGGCCGCCGCGCGGCCGGACGAAGGCCCCCGCCACCGCCAGCGCCATCACCGCCAGGCCGACGTAGACGCTGAAGAGGAACGGCGAGCCCATGCCGCTGTACAGCCCCCCCGCCCAGTAGTACATGACGCGCTCGATCGAGATGTGCCCCAGGAAGTTGGGGAAGATCATCTCGCCGTACTTTGCCCACGGCATGCTCCACGCCTCGACCAGGCTGAAGTCGAAGGGGCGCGAGCGGGCGGAGTCGTGCACGTGGTCGACCGCGGTCAGCATCTGCGCCGCGCCGACCGCCGCCGCGGCGATCGACAGCAGTCCCACCCACAGCACGGCGACGAACGACTGCGACGCGCGCGGCTTGCTGTACCAGCCTCGATAGAGGGCATAGATGCCGAGGAGCAAGCCGGTCTGGGCGATGGTGGTCGGCTCGGCCACCAGGAACTGGATGCCGAGAAAGAGCGCGCCGAGGGCGAAGTCGCGCGCGCTGCGCGTCAGCAGGAATCGCCGCAGGTAGAGACAGGTCAGCGGCAGCCACGCCGCGCAGAAGAGGATCGGCAGCAGGTTGACGTACGACAGGTACAGCCCGCCGAGGCCGAAGGAGATCGCGCCGAACCATGCCGCCGCCGGGCGAAGCTCCATCGAGCGGAGCAGGGCGTACATCCCCAGCAGCCCGATGTAGATGTGCAGCAGGACGTGCAGGCTGTAGCCGAGGTTGTAGCTCGGCAGGAGGATCAGCCAGGTGAGCGGATAGAAGACCTCGTGCTCGGGGTTCGCCGCGATCGGCTGCCCGGCGGAGAAGTAGCGGTTCCAGTACGGGAACTCGCCGTGCTGCACGATCTCGCGCAGGATCTGCTTGGTGGGGTAGTAGTAGCGCGTGAGGTCGCGCATGTAGAGCTGGTTGACGCCGAACAACACGTCGGCGAACCAGAGGGTGGCGAGGATGGCGAGCGTCGTGACGGCGATGACGTCGGCGCGGCGTTGCACGGCGCGGGATTGTAGTCTGTTATTCTCGCGCCCCCATGCCGCACCGTGAGAAGAAGGTCATCGCCGTCCTCCCCGCCTACAACGCGGAGCGCACGCTGATGGCCACCTGGGACGACATCCCGAAGGACTGGGTCGACGAGATCCTGCTGGTCGACGACTGCTCCCGCGACCGCACCGTGGAGATGGCCCGCACGCTGCCGATGCGCGTGGTGGTCCATCCGAAAAACCGCGGCTACGGCGGCAACCAGAAGACCTGTTATCGGACCGCGATGGACGAGATGGGCGGCGACATCATGGTCATGGTCCATCCCGACCACCAGTACGACCCGAAGATCATCCCGGAGCTCGTGGCGCCGCTGCTGCGCGGGGACTCCGACGCCGTCTTCGGCTCGCGCATGCTCGGCGGACGCCCCATCGAGGGCGGCATGCCGAAGTGGAAGTACTGGGCGAATCTGTTCCTGACGATGGTGGAGAACGCCACGTTCTACATCTACCTCTCCGAGTACCACTCGGGGTTCCGCGCCTACTCGCGCCGGTACCTGGAGTCGGTGAACTTCGAGGCGAACTCCGACAACTTCGTCTTCGACACGGAGATCATCGCGCAGGGGGTGGCCAAGGGGATGCGCATCCGCGAGGTGCCGATCGCCACGCGCTACTTCGACGAGGCCTCGCAGATCGGTTTCTGGCGCTCCGTCCGCTACGGCCTCGGCATCCTGAAGACGATGTTCTTCTACAAGCTCGACAAGAAGCGGATCTACTCGCACCGCATCTTCCGTCCGCCGGTCAGAAAGGCCAGTCCGGCGGCGGCTGTGTCCGCGGCGCCATGACCATCCGGAGGATGTAGGCGCGTTCGGCGCGCATGCGCGGCGTGACCGAGGCCGCGAAGCCGAGCAGCAGCATCGCTGCCGCCCCGATCCACACCCATCGACCGCGCGCCGCCAATGCCACCAGCGCGAAGGGGACGATCCGAGCCAACGGCCTCCAGACCAGGTGCAGCAGGTTTGGGGCGACGAGTCCCTGCGCCATGAGCGGCAGCGCGAAGGTGCGCCACGGCAGCGGAAAGTCGGGCGGGACGAAGGGGAAGGCGAGCGTGGTCACGGTGCAGGCGAGAACCGACGCGCCGAGGGCGAGCGACTCGACCCGCGACGGCTCGCGGAAGCGCAGCGGATAGAGGAGAAACGGCAGCGCCGGGACGAGGTAACGCGCGCCGACTGTCCAGCCGCCGTGCCAGTTGGGGTAGCCGGCGTAGACGAGCAGCAGCGCGATCGGGACGGAGACGAGCGACCAGAACTGCGGCGCGGACATGGCCTTTCGCGCGCGAGGCAGCGCGGCGATAGCGACGATTACGATAGGCGAGAAGACGAGCAGCCCGCGCGCCGGGTCGAGAAGAAGCTTCAGCAGCGTGAGCGGGTTGGGCACCCCGATACCGAACCATCCCTGCGATGCCAGTTCCTGGAACGGCGCGTATCGCTCGTGCCCGGACGACAGCGCGAAGACGCTGCCGAACGCCGCGCGGTTGTACAGCGCCAGCACCAGCGCGAACGGCACGCCGCCCGCCACCACCCGCCACGCCCGCCGCCAGGCGAAGGCCACCAGCACGATCGCCGCGACCGCGCATGGATACTCCGAGAGCACCGCCAGCCCGATCAGCGCTCCCGCGGTAAACTCCCGTCCTTTGAACAGCAGGACCCACGCCGCGAACAGCGCGAACGCCGCCAGCGCGTGCGAGAAGTTGAGCAGCCCGTACGCGAATAGCGGCGTGCCGAACAGCAGCGCCGGCGCCGCCCGCCCGCCCAGCAGCATCGCCAGCAGGAGGGCGGGGAGGGTGGCGGCGAGTAGCCGCATGGCAGTCAGCGTCGGCCGCATCGTTGCCGCCGATGGCGGCCCGACGATCGCCCGCGCGATCGCGTATCCCGGCAACCCCACCAACGCCGCCCCCGGCGCCTTGTTTGAGTAGAGCCGCCCGTCCACTTCCGCCAGATCCTCGTTCGCTCCCAGCAGCGGCGCCAGCCACGTCACCTCGATCGATTGCCGCTCCACGATCGACGCCGCCAGCGCCCAGCGGGAGAACTCGTTTGGGGAAGGGAAGTGGGGGAAGACGGGGATGACCAGGAGCGCCAGGAGGGCGTAGAGAGTGACGGGGAATGTTGAATGTTGAATGTTGAATGTTGAAAGGAGTCGCCGCACTGACGCGATCATTCAACATTCAACATTCAACATTCAACATTCATCGAGCCCGATCTCCCGTGCCACCGCCTCACTCACCTCCACCCCGGCGTCGCGGCAAACCTCGGCAATCGCCGTATAGGCCTCCCGCCGCCGCCCTTCGCGGAGCATGTGGAGGATCCCCCTGGCGATGATGCCGTCGAAGAAGCGCTTGCGGTCGACGTCCGTCGGCAGCACCCGCTTGGCCGACTCGCGCAGGGTGCCGAGGGCGTCGTTCACTTCGGCGTACTCCGGCCCGATCAGGCGGTAGAGGTCTTCCTTGAGCGTCCGCGCCAGCGCGGGCGACTTGCCGCCCGTTGAGATGGCGAGGGTCACCGAGCCTTTGTCGACGATGGCCGGCACGATGAACTCGCAGAGCGGCGTCACGTCGACCACATTGACCGGGATGCGCCGCCGCCGGCAGTCGGCGGCGATCTGCTCATTTATCGATTGAACGTCCGTCGAGGCGATGACGATGTTGGCGCCGTCGAGATCGCTCTCCTCGTACGTCTTGCGACGAATCGTCAGCCGTCCGTCGCGGGCCCACCCCTCGATCTCCTCGGTGAACTCGGGCGAGACGACCGTCACGCGCGCGCCGTAGTTCATCATCGTTTCCGCCTTGCGGGCGCAGACGTTCCCGCCGCCGATGATGACGACGTCGCGGTCTTCGATGTCGAGGAAGATCGGGTAGTAGGGAAACTTCTTGGTCATTTCGCGCGCTTGGCCGCGCGCGCCGCCATCGGCCGGCCGCCCGGCTTCTTCGCCGGGTTGGCGCCGGCGCGCGTCACGGCATCCTTCGCGCGCTGCGCGTTGCGCACGCGCCGCTTGATTGCCGCCCGCGCCTTCTCTCCGTTGATCATCGACATGGTGTCACTCACTTTCTCGCTAATAGATTGGGAACCGGTCGCACAACTCTTTCACGTCGCGTTTTACTTCCGCCGTCGCGCCGGCGTCGCCCTTGGAGTCGAGCACGCGCGCGATCAGCCGCGCGATGGTCTTCATCTCCGGCTCGCACAAACCGCGCGTGGTGACCGCCGGCGTGCCGATGCGCACTCCGGAGGCGACCATCGGTTTCTGCGTGTCGAAGGGGATGGTGTTCTTGTTGACGGTGATGTTCGCCGCCTCGAGGAAATTCTGCGCGTCCTTGCCCGTCGTCCCCTTGGAGAAGACGTCGGTCATGAAGACGTGGTTGTCGGTGCCTCCGGAAACGATGCGGAAGCCCGTCTCCGCCACCGCCGCCGCCAGCGCCTTGGCGTTGCGGATGATCTGCGCCTGATACTCCTTGAACTCCGGCTGCATCGCCTCGAGGAAGGCCACGGCCTTCGCCGCGATGATGTGCACCAGCGGCCCGCCCTGCACGCCGGGGAAGAGCGCGCGGTCGAGGTCCTTGGCGTACTGCTCCTTGCAGAGCACCAGCCCCGCGCGCGGCCCGCGCAGGGTCTTGTGCGTGGTGGTGGTGACAAAGTCGGCGTACGGCACCGGCGAGGGATGGAGGCCGGTGACCACCAGGCCGGCGATGTGGGCGATGTCCGCCATCATCAGCGAGCCCGAACGATCGCAGATCTCGCGGATGCGCTTGAAGTCGATGATCCGCGAGTACGCCGACGCGCCGCAGATGATCATCCGCGGCTTGTGCTCCTCGGCCAGGCGCTCCATCTCGTCGTAGTCGATCAGCTCATCGTCCTTGCGGACGTGGTAGGCGACGACCTTGAAGTCGCGGCCGCTGTACGACAGCGGATGGCCGTGCGTGAGGTGCCCGCCGTGCGAGAGGTCCATCCCCATGATGGTGTCGCCCGGCTTGAGCACGGCGAAGTAGACCGACATGTTGGCCTGCGAGCCGGAGTGCGGCTGGACGTTGGCGTGGTCGGCGCCGAAGAGCTGCTTGGCGCGCTCGATGGCGATGGTCTCCACGATGTCGGTCGGGCCGCAGCCGCCGTAGTACCGCTTGCCCGGATACCCCTCTGCGTACTTGTTGGTGAAGACCGAGCCCATGGGGGTGAGGACGGCTTTGGAGACGTGGTTCTCCGAGGCGATCAGCTCGAGCGTGTCGTTCTGGCGCGTTGTCTCGAGTTTGATGGCGTCGGCGATCTGCGGGTCGACCTCCGCGAGCGAGCGCTGGAGGAAATCGTGGCCGGTGGCCGCGCGCTGCTCTTCGTGAATGGTGCTCATGCGAGTCTCCTCAGGCGGGCGATCTTACAATGAGTGCGATGAGCGAGCAGCGAGCGGCGAGCGGCGAGCGGGCTCGTCATCGGCTCGCCTTGGTACTCCTGCTCGTTGCAGCCTGCCTCCTGCTCGCTGCATTCGGCTTGTTCTTTCACCGCGACAATTTCTCCACGCACTATCCGATCAAGGCGATTTCCGCGGCTGCCTTCCGCGCCAGCGAGATCCCGTTCTGGAACCCGTTCGACGGCGGCGGGCAACCGTTGGCCGGCAACCCGAATACGCTGACTTTCTATCCCGACAACTTCCTCTACCTGGTGCTGCCGGCGCACGTCGCCTTCAACCTGCACTTTCTTCTCCACCTCGCCGCCGGCTGGCTGGCGATGCGCGCTCTGGCGCGCTCGGCCTTTGCCGCCTCGGTGCTGGTGCTCAGCGGGATCGCGATCTCGGCGATGTCGTTCTACAGCCTCATCACCGCCATCGCGCTGATTCCGTTCGCGTTGCTGGCGGCGCAGCGCCGCTCCGCGCTGCAGCTGGGGCTGGCCTTCGGACTGATGGGGCTGGCCGGCGAGCCGGTGACGATCGTGGCCACGGCGATCGCCTGCGCCATCGTCCGCTTCTCGCCGCAATTGATCGCCGCCGTTCCGCTGGCCGCGGCGATCGCGCTGCCGCAGATCGTGGCCTACGCGGAGATCGCGCGCGAGACCGAGCGCGGCGGACATGGATACTCCGCACAGACGGTGCTCGCCGCGTCGCTGGAGCCCGCGCGCCTGCTGGAACTGCTCATTGGGCCGTTTCGCCAGGTCCAAGCCGTCCATCTCTTCCCCACGCTGACGATCGGAATCATCGCGGTGCCGGCGCTCTTCCGCCGCTCGCGCCTCACTGTCGCCGCACTGGCCATGCTCTTCTTCGCCCTCGGACGCTTCAATCCGATCGTCCGTTGGGCGGTGGAGTCGTTCGACTGGCTGCGCATCGGCCGCTATCCCGAAAAGTTCGCGCTGCCGATGTGCGTGCTGCTCATCGTGCTGGCCGCCGAGGTACACCGGCGGCACGCGCGCGTCTGGGCGTGGGTTACGCTCGTCCCGCTCGTCGTCTGGGCGATCGTCACGCTGCCGATTGACTGGTTCTCGTACTACCGCGTGCCGCCCCGCCCGCTCGCCCGCGTCTACGCACCGCCGCAACCCGGCGGCCAAGCCGTCGACCGCGACGACTACCGCGCGCGCGCCGCGCGCCTCGACCCGATCTTCGGCGCGGTCGCCGGGGTCCGCTACGCGCTCAACCGCTCGCCGGACGGCATGCACTCGCTGCTCAGCCGCATCGCCGCGGAGCGCTACGCGACCACGCAAAATGCACACTGGCTGCAGATCGCGCTGATGCCCGACGCCGTGGTCGTTTCGCGCGCCATCGGTGCGCGTACCATCCCCGAGGCGGTGAACGCGATCGAGAGCGCCGCGTTCGATCCGCGTGCCGTTGCGGTCGCGCCCATGCGGCTGCACGGCTTCGTGTCCACTGGCCACATCACGCGCGTGTCGAGGGGCCGCGACTGGATCGAGCTCGACATCGCCGAAGGCCCGGCGTTGGTGCTCATCAACGAGTCGTACTTTCGCGCGTGGGGACCGGAGACGTTTCCAGTAGATCTCGATCGCCTCGGCATCATCGCGCGACCCGGGCACATCAGGCTGCAGTTCGGCCGACTCCGCGGCTGGATCATCGCGGCGTGGGTCGTCTCGAACGCGCTACTGCTGCTCGGCGCGTTTCTGCTCGTCCAGAAACGCGATCGCCTCGCCGGCGAGGTAGAGCGACCCGCCGACGAACACTGACCGCTGCGGCGCCACCAGCATCCGCCCCAGCGCGTGGCGCGGGTCGGGCTCCGCGGCGGCCTCCAGTCCCAGCTCCCGCGCGCGCTCGGCCAGCCGCGCCGCCGACATCGAGCGCGGCGGGAACGGCTCGGTGGTGATCACCGAAGCGAAGAGCGGGAAGAGGATCTGCTCGACCTCCTCCACATCCTTGTCGGCCATGATGCCGAAGACGAGCAGGCGCGGCGGCGCGATCTGCGAGGCGATGTACGGCGCGATGGCCGCCGCCGCGTGCGCGTTGTGGCAGCCGTCGACCCAGATCTCCTTGCCGGCGATCTCCACGCGCTCCAGCCGCCCGCGCCACCGCGTTTCCGCCACGCCCCGCTCGATGGCGTCGGGCGTGATCTTCGGCAGCGCCGCGCGCAGCTCCTCCGCGGCGCGCACCGCCAGCGCGGCGTTGCGCTCCTGGAACGCGCCGGGCAGCGGCGTCGGATGCGTCCCCGTCACGTGGTGGAACGGGTTGCCGAACTTCAGTGCGCGGTTGCGGATCACGCGCACCACGTCGGGGTCGTCGTTCGAGGTCAGCACGATGGCGCCGCGATGGATGACGCCGGCCTTCTCCGCTGCGATCTTGCGCAGCGTGTTGCCGAGGTACTCGGTGTGATCGAAGCCGATCGGCGTGATCAGCGCGGCGAGCGGACGGACCACGTTCGTTGCGTCGAGGCGCCCGCCCATCCCCACCTCCAGCACCGCCACCTCGCACCCCGCCTCGGCGAAAGCGATGAAGGCGATGAGCGTCAGCGCTTCAAAGTACGTCGGCGTGATGCCGACGTGCGCCGACGCCGCGCGCAGCAGCTCGATGGAACGCTCCAGTAGCGCAGGTTCGATCATCGCGCCGCCGATCAGCCAGCGCTCGCGGATGTCGACCAGGTGCGGCGAGGTGTAGAGGCCCGTCCGGTAGCCGGCGGCCTGGAGGATCGACGCCAGCGTGGCCGAGGTCGAGCCCTTGCCGTTCGTCCCCGCCACGATGATGGACGGACAGGCCCGCTCCGGCCGCCCGAGGTTGCGCAGCATCGCGCGCATCCGGCCGAGGCCGGGGCGGATGCCGGAGGCTTGGAGGGAGTCGAGCCAACGAAGTGATGAGTGATGAGTGATGAGTGATGAGGTGCTCATCACTTTTTACTCATCGCGCATCACTTCCCCGCGAACATCCTCAGGAAGCGCGCGAGCGTCGGCTTCATCTCGCTTCGCGGCGCGATCACATCCACCATCCCGTGCTCGACGAGGAACTCCGCGCGCTGGAAGCCCTCGGGGAGCGTCTGGCGGATGGTCTGCTCGATCACGCGCGGGCCGGCAAAGCCGATCAGCGCCTTCGGCTCGGCGATGTTCAGGTCGCCCAGCATGGCGTACGACGCGGTCACGCCGCCGGTGGTGGGGTCGGTGAGGATGGAGATGAACGGCAGCCGTGCCTCGGCCAGGCGCGCCAGCGCGGCGGAGATCTTCGCCATCTGCATCAGCGAGAGGATCCCTTCCTGCATCCGCGCGCCGCCGGATGTGGAGACGATCAGCAGCGGCTCCTTCTTCTCCAGCGCGCGCTCCGCGGCGACGGTGATCTTCTCGCCGACCACCGAGCCCATCGAGCCGCCCATGAAGCTGTACTCCATGGCGCAGACCACGACCGCCATCCCGTCCAGCTTCCCCTCGGCGCAGAGGACGGCGTCACCCCGGCCGACGCGCTGCTCGTAGACCTTGAGCCGGTCGCGGTAGCGCTTGGTGTCGCGGAACTCCAGCGGGTCGGACGAGCGGATGTCGGTGGCGAACTCCTTGTACTTCGCGTCGTCGAACATCAGCTCGAAACGCTCGCGCGCGGAGAGGCGGAAGTGGTAGCCGCACTTCGGGCAGACGTTGAAGTTCGCCTCCACTTCCTTGCGGTAGACGATCTCCTTGCAGTCGTCGCATTTGATCCAGAGTCCCTCCGGAATTGCGACGGACTTCTCGACCGCTTCCTTAGGCTTTTTCTCCTTGCGGAACCACGCCATGAGGGGGGCGACTGTACCACGCAGCGACGGCCGCAATCAGCAGCGCCGCCAGCGGCGTGAGGAGCACGCGCGGCGCCGAGGAGAGGATCCACCAGGTGGGGTCGGGGAGGTGGATGTAGAAGAAAATCGCGGCGCCGAAGGTGAGCGCCGCCACCAGCAGCGGGACGACCGCGAGGCGGACGTCGCCGAGGATCACGAGCACCGCCGGGACGAGCCACGGCAGCCAGAAGAGGTCGTAGCTGGCGGCCTTCGCCAGCGTTTTGAGGGTGCCCGGCAGCGCGCTCCAGTAGATCGGCATCGCCGCGCCGCGGTAGAGCTCCGAGAGCTGGTGGAGCCTGACGAAGCCGAGCCACGCCGCAAGGAGCACGATGGCCGGCGCGGCGATCTTCAGCGTCCGCTTCCAGTCCCGCCGCAGCGCTACATCAACAATCACGATCGCGACGACGAAGGTCGCCCCTTCGATCTTGGTCATGGCGGCGCCGGCCAGGCCGAGCGCGGCGAGCAGCGGCGCGTCGATGAATGTGATGGCAACGATGGCCAGCGTCTCGAAGAGGATCAGCGGCGGCTCGCCGGCCCCGGCGGCGGTTGCGACGGCGAAGGCATACGAGAGCGTGGCCGCCATCAGCAGCGCGCCGCGGCCGTCGCCGCTCGCGCCGCGCACGATGGCCACGCTGCCGAAGAGGAAGAGCGCCGTGGCCAGTACCGCCGCGAACCACGAGAACTGCGCGGCGAGGGTGTGCGACCAGGCGTAGACCAGCGGCAGCAACAGCGGGTAGCCGGGATTCATCCGGTCGGAGAGAGCCGCCAGCGTGATGCCGCCGTGGCGGTAGAAGTGGACCGCCTTCGGGCCCCAGAAGAAGTGAAGGTCGCCGCAGCTCTCGCGCGCGTCGAGCAGGCCGTAAACCGTCAATAGTACGAACAGTAATATTGCCCAGTCGACCCGCTTCACCTTCCACTCGGAGCCCCGCGGCCAGCTCGCCCAGGCGATGGCTCCCATCACCACGAGCAGCGCCGTCCGGCTCCACGGCACGTGCGCGATCGACATCAGCGTCATCACCGCGCCGGTGATCGCCGCGCCCGCGGCGAATGCGATGGCCAGCCGCGCGGGGAGGTCGAGCCGCCGCACCGCGTCGAGCCGCCAGATCCCGATCCCGATCAGCGGCAGCAGCAGGTACGCGACGAATCCCATCATCGCCGCATCTCGTAGATCCGCCCCTCGGGCAGCTCCCTGACCAGCCGGTAGCGCCCGTTCTCGAACGGCTGCCGCACGGCCAGCACGTATTGCGGCGGCGCGCTGTCGAACTCCGGCGGCACCACGCGCTGCCGCGGCATCAGCCCCGTCGCCGTCAGCCAGTGCGTGACGTCGTAGTTCGGCGCCAGCGCCGGCTCGATGGCGGTGACGGTGGCGCCGCGCGGGACGATGTCCGCCGCGCGCCGCGCGAGGAGGATGACATCGCGGCTCGCGTACGGCGACGGCGCGACGTGGTCCTGCACCGTCAGCGGCCGCTCGAAGTACGGCCCGCCGAGCCGATGGAAGCGATAAACGAGCGCGGCAGCGAAGATGACCGCCGCGGCGTAGACGATGACCGTGCGCGCGCGGCTGCGCAACGCGCTTAGATCTCCCGGAAGAAGTAGGGGCGCAGCACCTCGATCTTCTCTTCCATCGACGCGACGTCGAGGTAGCGCAGCGTGGCCGCCACCGAGGAGAGAAGCGAGTTGCCGTCCTGCGGCGTGTAGCAGAAGCCGACGATCTTCCGCGGATTCGGCACGCTGAGCGTCGTCAGCGGCACCACCGTCTGCGACAGGATGCGGCCGAAGTAGCCGTGGTCGCGGCCGAAGGAGAAGATGGCGTTCACCGCGCGCTTGTTCGTGCATGCCACGCGCGCGTTGCTGCGCAGCGCGGACTTCACTTCCTCCAGCGTGGTGTCGTGCTTGACGTCGAGGTCGAACCAGAGGGTGTGCATGTACTGCGTGTTGATCTTGATGGCCGAGGAGAAGAGGTTCAGCTTCTCGCCGAGGGTCTGGAAGAGGTGGTAGGCGTCGCGCGCGTGGTGCGTGCCGAACTCGGGATCATCGTGCTTCCCCGCCTCGGGGGCGGCGATGAAGCCCTTGGCGTCCGAGACGTCGTTCGCGCGGCGCATGCAGACGAAGCGCCCCGCGGCAAGGCTCAGCTTTCCGTTGGAACAGGCGAGGGTCTTGATCAGCACCGAGATGTTGTGCGTATTGCAGGAGACCACCTGCACGAAGCGCTCGTCGGGGCTCTGCACCTCGTCGTTGATGCCGCGAGCGTACGGCTTGCCGAAGCCGAACTCCGAGCCCTGTGCCAGGAAGCCGCGCGGCCCCTTGCACCGAACGTAGTACTTGGCCTTGTTGTCGAGGCCCGCCGGCGTGCAGTCCACCACCACCGTGGCGCGCTCCAGCGCCTCCTCGGTGGTGAACGAGACGCGGTGGCCGAGGAGGTTGAACTCGTCGCGCGCCTCCTCGTCGACCACCAGCTTGCCGCCGCGGTTGATGAGGTGCTCGACCATGGCGCGGTCGTCCGCTTTCGGCGTCCGCTTGTGGAAGGTGACCTCGTCGATGCCCCAACGTTCCTTGAAGTCGGTGAAGAGGCCGATCAGCGGCTCGCCGATGGTTCCGGTCCCGACCACGTGCACGATGTTTTTCTTGGCCATACGGGGCGCGGATTCTAGCAGCATAATGTTGCGCGTATGGCCAAGATGGTCCAGATCCGCAACGTACCGGACAAGCTGCACCGGACGCTCAAGGCGCGCGCCGCGCAGGCGGGGCTGTCGCTTTCGGAGTATTTGCTGCGGGAGCTGAGGAGGAGCGCAGAACGCCCGACGGTCGAGGAGATGATGGAGCGGCTGCGGAAGCTTCCGCCGGTCGTGACGAGTGACCCTGTCGAGGCGTTGCGCGAAGCGCGGGAGCGCGGGTACAGCGGCGGCGACTGATGTTTCTGGTCGTCGACGCCTCTGTGGTGTTGGAAATTGCACTGCGCCGTCCTGCCGCTGCCAGTGCGATTGCGAGGCTGTTCGGAGGAAACGAAGAGCTTCATGCGCCGCACGTCATCAATCTCGAGACCGCGCACGTCATTCGTCGATTCGTGCGGCGGCGCGAAATCTCAGAACAGGCGGGAGATGAAGCGATTCGCTTACATCGAAACGATGCCGGTCGAGCGGCATCCGCATGTGCACCTCCTGCCGCGAATCTGGGCACTGCGCGACAATCTCACGCCCTACGATGCGGCGTATGTCGCATTGGCCGAGATTCTCGGCGCCCCCTCCTTACCCGCGACGCCCGCCTCGCCCGTGCCCCCGGCCACGCCGCCCGCGTCGAGTACATCGACTAGAATCGCCCGCCCATGGCGGCGAAGGACTCCGGCGAAAAGCTGATCGCCTCGAACAAAAAGGCGCTGCACGACTACTTCGTCCTGCAGAAGCTGGAGGCGGGGATCGAGCTGACCGGCACCGAGGTCAAGTCGCTGAAGGACGGGAAGGCGAACCTCAAGGACAGCTACGTCGGGTTCGATCGGGGCGAGGCGTACCTGCTGGCCACGCACATCTCGCCGTACACGCACGGGAACCTCCAGAACCACGACCCGGAGCGGAAGCGGAAGCTGCTGCTGCACAAGCGCGAGATCGAGAAGCTGCACGCGCAGGTGATGGAGAAGGGGCTGACCGTCGTCCCCCTACGGCTGTATCTCAAGAAGGGGCGCGTGAAGGTGGAGATCGCGGTGGTGCGCGGCAAGAAGCTGTACGACAAGCGCGAGAGCGAGAAGCGCCGCGAGCAGGAGCGCGAAGCCGCTGTCGCGATGAAGGTGCGGTAATCCAGCCACAGTGGTGACCTTCCCTGACCACAACTTCCGGATGTGATGGATTGCGGGTGGTTGCGCGTAAGTGGCTGACAGCTTGTGGCTTGTAGCTGATGGCGGACCGCTGCGGCGCCGTGGCACCACCCCTGCTCAGGTTTCGCGCGAATGCACGTCGAGCGCAAAACAGTCAACACCAACGTCAGCATCACCGGCATCGGCCTTCACTCCGGCATCTACACCACCGTCGAGCTCCAACCGGCACCCGCCGGAAGCGGCATTACCTTCGTCCGCGCGGACCTCGACGGCCTCCGCATCCCGGCCCTGCAGGCGTCCACCACCTCACTCGATCACGCCACCACCGTCGGCAAGGACGACGTCGCGGTCGGCACCGTCGAGCATCTGCTGGCGGCGGTCATGGCTTTCGGCATCACCGACCTCGACATCCAGATCGACGGCCCCGAGGTTCCTGTCGTCGACGGCAGCGCCCTCCCGTTCATGCACCTCATCGACGCCGCCGGCGTCCGCGGGCTCGGCGTCGACATCCCGGTCCTCCGCCTGGCCGAGCCGGTGGAGATCGTCGATGGCGAGAAGTGGATCCGCATCGTCCCGTCGAACCGGCTGATCCTCAACTACAAGATCGATTTCGCCCATCCGGCCATCGGTCGCCAGTCGTTCCACTTCGACTACCAGCGCGACAACTTCCTCCGCAAGATCGCGCCCGCGCGAACCTACGGTTTCCTCCGCGAGGTCGAGCAACTCCGCGCCGCGGGCCTGGCACGCGGCGGCTCGGTGGAGAACTGCCTGGTTCTCGACGAGAAGGGCGTGATGAACGGCCCTCTGCGCTTCAAGGACGAGTTCGTCCGCCACAAGATCCTCGACCTCCTCGGCGACCTCGCGCTCGTCGGCCGTCCGATCGTCGGCGAGATCACCGCCAACCGCGCCGGCCACGCGCTGCACTCGCGCTTCGTGGAGAAGATCCTCCGCGCCAAGACGGTGCACGAGGAGCGGCCCGGCACCGCCCCCTCCGAGGCGGCCGAGAGTTTCGCCTGAGCGTTGAAGTGTGGTAAAAAAGCCACACCTTGCTCTCGCTCGTCTTCGCTTCCTTTCTCTTCGCGGCGGCCGCGGCTCCCGTTGAGCCGGTCATCGACCACCTCACCGCCGCCGGCGCGAACGGCGACGTCGATGTCCACTTCTCGCTGGCGCACGCCTTCGACCGCGAGCAGACCATCCAGTCGCTGCAGAGCGGCGTCCCCACCAGCCTGACCTACGTCGTCGAGGTCTTCCGCAAGCGGCCGCTCTGGTTCGACGAGGGGATCGGCCGCTCGCGCATCGAGGTGATCGCCACCTTCAACTCGGTGACGCGCGAGTACCTCCTCAACTACCGCCGCGACCGGAAGCTGGTCCGCTCGGAGACCTTCAGCGACCTCGCCGCGCTGCAGCACGCCATGACCCACATCGCCGAGCCGAAGCTGTTCTCCATCGGCAAGCGCGCGCCGTACAAGCTGGTGGTGCGGGTCAAGGCCGACCTGATGAAGGGATGGGTGCTCTACTTCATCCCCTGGGAAGTCTCCACGCGCTGGAGGGAAGCGCGCGTCGAGGCGCCGCAGTCGGAGGCGGCCCGTGAGACTCGGTGAGCTGATCCTCCGGCACCGGAAGGATCCGCGGTTCATCATCACCGTCCCGCTGCTGATCCTGGCGGCGACGAGCCTCATCTACTACGCGATCCAGAAGGCGAAGGAGTTGTCGCCCGAGGCGCTCTCCAGCCAGGTGCTGCTGTTCGTCCTCTGGAACATCAACGTCCTCCTGATCTTCGGGATCCTCTTCGTGCTGCTGCGCGGGGTGGTGAAACTGGTGCTCGAACGGCAGCGCGGCATCATCGGCTCGCGCTTCCGCACCAAGCTGGCGGTGGCATGGATGACCACCTCGCTGCTGCCGGTGCTGATCCTCTTCCTCTTCGCCTCGGACCTGCTGCGCACCTCGATCGACCGCTGGTTCAACACGCCGGTGCGGAAGATCCTGGCCAACGGCGAGGCGATCGCGCAGCTGGCCACCGACCGCGCGGCGGCCGTCGCCGCGGCGGCGGCGCGGGAGATCGCCGCCAGCCCATCGATCGGCGACTCGGCGCAGCTCGACGTGGTCCTCAACCACGTGCAGCAGTTCCACACCGTCGACATCGCCGGCGTCTACCGCGACGGCGCGCTGGTCAAAGTGGTCGCCAATCCGCGCGCGCCATTCCAGGAAGTGCCGGAGCCGCCGAAGCGCTTCTTCGACGAGGTGGCGGCGCGTGGCGAGGCGACGAAGATCGACGTCGGCGCCAGCGGCACCTGGATCCGCGTGGCGCATCGCATCGGCGCCACGCCGTACGCGGCGATGTCGGGCGTCTTCATCCCGGCGGCGATGAGCCGGCTGATCGACGAGTCGATCATCGCGCACAAAAACTTCGAGGCGCTCGACGCCCAGCGTCCGACGCTGAAGGCATCGCAGACCTCGCTCTTCCTCGCCGTCACGCTGGCCATCCTCTTCGGCACGCTCTGGACCTCGATCTACGCCTCGCGCCGCATCACCATCCCCATCAAGGCGCTCGCCGAGGCGACGGGAAGGCTGGCGGAAGGCGGACTAGGACACAAGGTGGACGTCGCGGCGACGGACGAGGTGGGGCGGCTGATCGAGTCGTTCAACGTCATGTCGACGCAGCTCGGCGAGCAGCGGACCGCGCTGACGCAGACCAACCGCTACCTCTCCACGGTCCTCGACAGCGTGGCCACCGGCATCATCGCCTTCAGCGACGATCGGGCGCTCCTGTCGATCAACCGCGCGGCGATGCAGATCCTGCAGATCGAGGAGCCGCTGCCGCGCGCCAGCCTGGCGGACGTGCTGATGGGCGACCTCGCGCCGCTCGACGACACCCTGCGCGAGCTGACCGCGCGCGGCGTCCGGACGCGCGAGGTGACGCTGATCCGCGGCGGCGAGCTGCGCTACCTCGAGGTCTCCGTGGCGCGCCTCGGCGGCACCGGCGAGGCGGGGTGGGTAGCGGCGCTGGAGGACTCCACGCAGCTGGTGCAGGCGCAGAAGCTCGCCGCCTGGAACGAGGCGGCGCGCCGCATCGCGCACGAGATCAAGAATCCGCTCACGCCGATCCAGCTCTCCGCCGAGCGGATCGCCAAGAAGTTCGGCGCTGGCGAGCCGGCCATCGACGAAGGCTGCCGCGTCATCGTCTCCGAGGTGGGGCAGCTCAAGCGGATGGTGGACGAGTTCGCGCGATTCGCGCGAATGCCCGCGGTGCACCTGCGTCACGCGCAACTCGCGGAGATCCTGCAGCAGGCGGCGGGCCTCTACCGCGACGTCAAGCCGGGCGTCGCCGTCTCGGTCACCGTCGATCCCGACATCGAGCTGCTGGTCGACCCCGAGCAGATCCGCCGCGCGGTCGGCAACCTGCTCAAGAACGCGGTCGAGGCCACCGACTCCGGCGAGATCCGTGTCTCCGCCCGCCGCGCGCCGCACCGCGTGGTGATCGAGGTGGCCGACCCTGGCCGCGGCGTCCCCGACGCCGACAAGGACAAGCTCTTCCTCCCGTACTTTTCCACCAAGGGCCGCGGCACCGGCCTAGGCCTGGCCATCGTGCACCGCATCGTGAATGACCACGACGGGCGCATCTCGGTGCATGACAACCATCCGAAAGGAACTCGGTTTGAGATTGAACTACCGGCGTAGCGAGCGGCGAGCAGCGAGCGGCGAGCAGGTGCTCCCTGCCGGTGTTGCCTTTCCCGCTCGCTGCTCGCTGCCCGCTGCTCGCTGACACATGGCCAAGATCCTCATCATCGACGACGAACCCGCCATCCGCACCGCGCTGGCGAACATCCTCCAGGACGAAGGGCACCAGACCACGCTGTGCGAATCGGGGGAGGAGGCGATCGCGCAGTTTGCGCGCGAGGAGTTCGACCTCATCGTGCTCGACCTCTGGCTGCCCGGCATCGACGGCATGATCGTGCTGGAGCGGCTGCGCGCGGCGGGGGCACCGCCGGTGATCGTCATCTCCGGCCACGGCAACGTCGACAGCGCCGTCCGCGCCACGCGCCTCGGCGCGTACGACTTCCTGGAAAAGCCGCTCTCGCTCGAGCGGGTGCTGCTCACCGTCAACCACGCCCTGGCCGACCGCAAGCTGCGCGAGCAGGTGCGCGACCTGCGCAGCCGCTTCGCGCTGGAGGAGATCCTGATCGGCGAGAGCGACGTGATGAAGCGCCTCGACGAACAGATTCGCAGCGCCGCGCCGTCGAACAGCCGCGTGCTGATCACCGGTGAGAATGGCAGCGGGAAGGAGATCGTCGCCCGGACGCTGCATCGGCTGTCGCATCGCGCGGAACAGGCCTTCGTCGACGTGAACTGCGCCGCCATTCCCAAGGAGCTGATCGAGTCGGAGCTGTTCGGCCACCGCAAGGGGGCGTTCACCGGCGCCATCGACGACCGCAAGGGGAAGTTCGAGCTGGCCGACGGCGGCACGCTCTTCCTCGACGAGATCGGCGACATGAGCCTCGAGGCTCAGGCGAAAGTGCTGCGCGTGCTGCAGGAGCAGACCTTCCAGAAGGTCGGCGGGCAGCAGGCCATCACGGTCGACGTCCGCGTCATCGCCGCCACGAACAAGGAACTGGAGAACGAGATCGCCGCCGGGCACTTCCGCAGCGATCTGTTTTACCGGCTCAACGTCCTTCCCATCGAGGTGCCGCCGCTGCGCGCGCGCGGCAACGACGTCGTCGTGCTGGCCGAGTACTTTCTGCGGCGCTTCGCCGCGGAGACGGGGATGCCGAAGAAGCGCCTGTCGGCCGGGGCGACGTCGAAGCTGCGCGCCTACCACTGGCCGGGCAACGTGCGCGAGCTGCGCAACGTCGTGGAGCGGGTCGCCATCCTGACCAAGGGGGAGACAATCGAGGCGGAGGACGTGCAGCTCGGCACGCGCGCCAGCGTGCCGGCCGAGGTCGACGGAAAGCTGACCCTGAAGGAGGCGCGGGACGAGTTCGAGAAGCAATACATCCTCTCCCGGCTGAAGGAGTTCGCGGGGAACGTGAGCCGCACCGCCGACGCTCTTGGCGTGGAGCGCTCGAACCTGTATCGTAAGCTCCACGCGTATGGAATTCGCGTGGAGCGTCCGTAGTTAGAAGGCGCTGCTTGCGGGCATAACTCAGTTGGTAGAGTGCGACCTTGCCAAGGTCGATGTCGCCGGTTCGAGTCCGGTTGCCCGCTCCAAACGACATTTCCCAGGCCGCCGCGAGGCGGCCTTTTTCATGCCCGCCGGAGCCACGGGCGCCGCGCGTCGGCCACCGGGCGGATGGCGTCCGCAAAGTGCGTGACCACGAAGCGCCGCCCGGTCCAGAAGAGCGAGAGGACATCGTAGCGCACCTCGCCGGTGTGCGGATGGCGCGCGAGCCAGACGCTCGCCAGGTCGACGAGCCGCTGCTGCTTGCGGATGTCGACCGCGTCGTAGCCGGCGCCGGCGGTGAGGCTCTGGCGGGTCTTCACTTCCACGAAGGCCAGCGTCCGCCCGCGGCGGACGATCAGGTCGATCTCGCCGCCGCGGCTGCGGACGTTGCGCGCCACCACGCGCCAGCCGCGCAGGCGGTAGTACCACGCCGCGCGGCGCTCTCCGGCGGCGCCGAGTCGCGCGGCGGTGAAGCGGCGCTTCCACAACACGCGTCCGAGGATACCTCGGCGCGGAGCGTCACTACCGCCTGTGGAAGTGCTTCTCGATGTCGAGGTGCTTGATGTCGACGATGATCGGGCGCCCGTGCGGGCAGGCGAAGGGATTGGACGAGTCGAGCAGCTCGGCCACGAGGCGCGCCATCTCTTCGCCCGACAGTGGCCGGTGCACTTTGATCGCCGCCTGGCAGGCCAGGGAGGCGCAGACTTTCTCGCGCACGCGCTCCACGTGCGAGCCGCGCTCCTCCAGCGAGGCGTCGACCAGTTTGCGCAGGAAGGCCTCGGCGTCGCCGCGCACCAGCTCCGGCGGCACCGCGGCGATGGCGAAGGCGTTGCCGGAGAAGCGCTCCACCTCGAAGCCGACCGCGCGCAGCTCGCCGAGGTGCGACTCGAGCACCGCCGACTCCGCGGCACCGGCCTCGTAGACGATCGGCGTCAGCAGCTGCTGCGTCATCGGTGCACGGTCGGCGGCGCGGCGCCAGTAGCGGTCGTACAGCACCCGCTCGTGCGCCACGTGCTGGTCGACCAGGCGCAGACCGTCGGGAGCGTCGAGAACGATGTAGCTCATGCGGTACTGGCCGATCACGCGGCCGCGCAATTCGCCTAAGTCCGGACGAGGCGGCTCCTCGAGCGCCACCGCGGAGACGGGCGGCTGCACCACGGCGGACTTTTGAAACAGCGGGGTGAACTCGGGGTAGTAGTTGCGCGGGGCATCGACGGTAAAGAGTGATGAGTGATGAGTGATGGGTGCCGAGGAGGTCTGCAGCATCGCGGCGCCTTCCTCGGCGCCGCCCAGGGCCCGCTTGATCGCCTGCTCGACCACCACGTGCACCGCGCCGGAGTCGCGGAAGCGCACCTCGGTCTTGGCGGGGTGGACGTTGACGTCGACCAGCTCCGGCTCGATCTCGATGAAGAGGACGATGGCGGGATGGCCGTCGAAGTCGAAGGCCTCGGCGGCGCGGTTCGCGGCGTGCGCCAGCACGCGGTCCTTCACCAGCCGGCCGTTGACGAAGAAGAACTGGTTGCGGCGGCTGCCGAAGCGGAGGCCGCGGGTGACGAACCCCGCCGCGCGCGTGCCGTGCAGCTCCGCGTCGACCTCGGCCAGCGCATCGGCCGCGTCGTCGCCGACGATCTGGATGACGCGCTCGCGCATGGTCGAGGCGGGCGGGAGGTCGAGCACCACGCGCCCGTTGTGCTCCACGCGGAAGGCGCGCGACGGCAGCGGCAGCGCGTACGAGGAGACGACGCTGACGATGGAGCGGAACTCGGCGTCGGCGCTCTTGAGGAACTTGCGCCGCGCGGGGACGTTCTCGAACAGCTCGCGCACGCTGACGGTGGTGCCGCGGTCGCGCGCGGCGGGGCGCACGGTGCGCGCGCCGGTGAGCGGATCGCACTCGACCTCCACCGCGTGCCCGGCGATGCCGTCGAAGGTGGTGAGGGTGAAGCGCGACACGCTGGCGATCGACGGCAGCGCCTCGCCGCGGAATCCGAGGGTGCGGACGCGGGTCAAGTCGTCGAACTCGCGGATCTTGGAGGTGGCGTGGCGCTCGATGGCCAGCAGCGCGTCGTCGTGCGACATCCCGCAGCCGTCGTCGCGGATCTCGATCAGCTTCCGCCCGCCGTTCTCGAGGAGGACGTCGACGGTGGTGGCCCCGGCGTCGATGGCGTTCTCGATCAGCTCCTTGACCACCGAGGCCGGCCGCTCCACCACTTCGCCGGCCGCGATCTGGTTGACGAGGTCGGAGGGGAGAACGCGGATGTGAGGCACCAACGAATTATGAAGGAGAGGCACGGGGAATGTTGAATGTTAAATGTTGAAGGTTGAATGAAACGCGCGAGGCATTCAACCTTCAACATTTAACATTCAACATTCCCGTCCTCAAACCTCCAGCACGACCTTCCCAAACGCCTCCCGCCCCTCCAAAATCCTGTGCCCTTCCCCAATCCGATCCAGCGGCAGCACCCGATCCACCACCGGTTTCAACGCGCCGCGCGAGACGAAATCCATGATGGCGTGCATCTCCGCCAGGCTACCCATGGTGGAGCCGAGGATGGAGAGGAGCTTGAAGAAGACGAGGCGGATGTTGATGGTGGCGTCGGCGCCCGCCGTCGCCCCGCACGTCACGAGGCGGCCGCCGCGGGCGAGGGCCTTGAGCGACTTCTCGAAGGTCTCGCCGCCGACGTGCTCGAAGACCACGTCGACGCCGCGCTTGCCGGTGAGGCGCCGCACCTCGGCCAGGAAGTCGGTCTCGCGGTAGAGGATCGTCTCGTGCGCGCCGAGCTCGGAGGCGCGCGCCGCTTTCTCGGGGCTGCCGGCGGTGGCGATCACGCGCGCGTTCCAGAGGCGCGCGATCTGGATCGCCGCGCTCCCCACCCCCGACCCGCCCGCCTGCACCAGCACCGTCTCGCCGGGGCGCAGCTCCGCGCGCGCCACCAGCATGTGCCAGGCGGTGAGCATGTCGAGCGGCAGCGCCGCGGCCTCGGCGAACGACAGCGCGGGCGGCTTGCGCATCAGGTTGCGGAGCGGCACGGCGATCTTTTCCGCCGCGCCGCCGTCGCGCGTCTCGCCGAAGATGCCGTGGTCGCCCTGGCAGAGCGGATCGTTGCCGGAAAGGCAGGGAACGCAGAGGCCGCAGGAGTAGCCGGGCGCGACGAGCACCTCGTCGCCGGCCCTCCAGCCCGGCGCATTGGTCGGATGGATCTGCTCGATCACGCCCGCCACCTCGGCGCCGGGGATGATCGGCAGCCGGAAGGTGTGGCCCGGCACGCCGCGGCGCACCCAGAGGTCGAGATGGTTGAGGGCCACCGCGCGGACGCGCACGATCGCCTCGCCGGGCCGGAGGTGGGGCTCCGGCACTTCCGCCTGCTGCAGTTTGTCGATGCCGCCGTGCTCGCGAACCACGATTGCTTTCATAGGCGGCAAGTTTATTGCCTCAGCCGTACGGCATGATTCGCCGCATCACCGCGCTTCTCGGAATGGTCGCCCTCCTCGGCCTGCTCGCCCTGCTGATCGTGGAAGTGCAGCGCCATCACCGCCGCGGCTACCTGAGCCCCGATCGGGTGGTGGTCGAAAAAATTGCGCTCCCGCCTGCCTTAGCTGCCTGACGCGAAGGGTTTACTTGATTGGCACGCCAGCTGCTCTATAGAATGGCAGGAGCACACAATAAAAATGAACCGAACGACGACCATCCGCAGCGCAGTCATCGCGGCGGCGCTGTTTGTCTCCCTCTCCTTCGCCCAGGCCGCTACGCCTCAGGCTAATGACATCACTGCCAACATCACCAATGCTGCCGAGCTGAACGTGGCGAACCTCGCCGCGGTCGAAGTCGGCGGCATCGTGGTTCTCCGCGGCAACGCCCGCACCGCCGACGAAGCCGCCCGCGCCGGGCAGGCTGTCCGCGACCTCGGCTACACTCGCGTGGCCAACCTCATCCGCGTCATCGTGCCGGCCGATGACGCCGCCATCCAGCGCCTCGCCGAGCGCGAGCTGTCGCGCCATCGCGGCCTCGACGGCTCCAAGATCCGCATCAAGTCCGAGCAGGGCATCGTGAACCTCACCGGCATGGTGAGCCAGGAACTGCAGAAGGACATGGCCGTCACGCTGGTCCGCAACGTCGACGGCGTGCGCGGCGTGACGAGCAACTGGCAGAAGTAGCGACGTCCGTTAGGATGTTGGGACGTTAGGATGTTGGGTGGCGGTCATCCCAACAACCCAACGTCCCAACATCCCATCTATCTCACCGTTCGGATCGCAAACAGCACCTTGTTCCCCTTCCCAACCCCCTCCAACTCCCGGATCGTTCGCGCGTAGAGCACGCTGAGCAGGACGTTGAAGTCGCGGACGCCGATGCTCGCCTCGAAGCCCAGCCCCGCGTCGACGGCGAAGTCCTTGGCCTTCACCAGGTCGCGGTACTCGAACCCGACGTTCCCCGCCCCGAAGTAGGTCGCGCCGTAGAGCGTGTTCACGTCGAGGCCCCACTTCTTGTAGCTTCGGTTGCGGAAGATGGGGAAAAAGTACTCGTTCGTGAGGTGCAGCTCGTTGGTGCCGGCGCCTTCGTCCTTGGAACTGGAGATGGAGCGGAGCGCCTCGCGCCCGCCGATGCGGAAAAGCTCGTAGGAGGGGATGGCGTAACGCTCGATGAGCGGCGAGCTCTCGTCGCGGGTGCCGCGGGTGGGGAAGGTGCCGACGTGCGCGCGGGTGACGACGAACGTCGTCGGCGACATGTCCCAGCGCTTGATCGCCTCGGTCTCCAGCTTGGTGTAGTTGTAGTCGCCGTTGGCGATGCGCGCCGACTCGGTGAGGGCGACGGCGTAGCTGAACTTCTGCGGCCCGAGCTCGCGGAAGGCGGTGAGGACCGGCACGATGCGGCCTCGCGACTCGCCGACGATGGAGTTGAGGCGCTCGTCGAACTCGGTGCCGTACTGGTAGCCGAGCTTCGTGTAGATGTTGTTCTTGCGGTTGTCGACGCGGGTGACGTCGCCAAAGGTGAGGCGGTCGTCCTGCAGCAGCGTGAAGTAGCGGTGGTTGTAGTCGCGCGGGAAGGTGAGCAGCAGCAGCCCGCCGCGCACGCGCGAGAAGTCTTCGATCGACTTCTGCCCGACGTCGCCGAACTCGATGGTGTCGAAGACGCCGAGCTTGTAGGTGAACTGCCGCGCGTAGTACTTGTAGCGGAGGTAGGTGGAGATGTCACCGTTGAAGAACTTGTAGTCCACCTGGCTCTCGAACAGTACGTTTCGGATCAGTTTGCGCAGGCGGATCGACATCTGTCCCTCGGGCGGGTAGATGTTGACCGAGGGGAAGGAGTCGCGGCGGTCGTAGGCGCCGCCGGCGGCGCGCGAGAGCACGGGCGGCGGCTGCGGGGCCGGAGCCGGTTCGGGAGCAGGCGCAGGGGCGGGCGTGGGCTGGGGGGGAGGTGGCGGCGGCTCCTGTGCGACGAGCGCGGAGGCGACAAGAATGGCCGAAAGAAACGCCGCGAGATTAGGCTTGATGGTCATAGTTTGAGGTGCCGCCACTCAGGTTATGGTAAGCTCAAGACGTTGAAGCGTTTAACACGAGACAAGCCTGCTGCTCTGGCACATGTTTTGTAAGCGCGCCGGGATTGTATACCGCCGATAGAACCATGTGCGCAACTTAGGAGGTGTGACTTGTTCTTCAGATCTAGGCTCCTGATTCCCATCCTTTGTTTCCTGCTCGTCCCTCCACTGCTGGCGCAGGGAATGACCTATGGCGGAACGGGGAGCATGACCCGCGACGATCAGATGTCGCTGGTCGCCCCGACCTCGTCCGGTGAGACGGGACTCTTTACCGTCATCACTGCCGACACGCTGCGCCGCGGCGATTGGTCATTCGGCATTTATTTCAACAACTGGGATCTCGAGGCGGCGCGCGAGCCGTCCTCGCTGACCATCCCCTCCGCCCGTGAGAACGGAGCGATGAGCTACGACCTCTATCGCCTCAGCGCCTCGGTCGGCTACGGCCTGACCGACAACTGGGAGATCACCGCGTCGCTGCCGTGGGACCGCCTGAAGAACAACGGCAACGACCGGGCGGGCTTCATCAACGGGTTCTTCTACTCCGGCCGCTTCAGCGACAGCGGCCTGGGCGACCTGCACCTGGCGACGAAGTTCCGCTTCGGCGCCGGCGCCCCGAACTCGCGCTTCGCCCTCTCGCTCTTCACCGACCTGCCGACCGGCGATTCCGACAGCGGCATCTCCACCGGCAACGCCAGCTTCGGCGTCGGCGGACACTGGACGGGCGGCCCGGCCACCGTCGGCGCGTCGTACCGCATCCGCGGCGACCGCGACGCGGACGACTCGAACTTTCCGAGCATCACCCCGGTCGACGTCGAGCTGCCGAACGAGTTCCGCATCGAAGGTGGGTTGAACTGGCCCCTCAGCTTCTGGAGCACCACCAACTGGGTCAGCGAGGCACAGGGCATCTTCTACACCGGCGGCGACTTCAAGCCGCGCTCGCCCGTGTTCCTCTCCACCGGAATCCGCCACTGGTTCGGCGACAGCGGCTGGGCGCTCAGCGCCGGTGCGCGCTGGAACGTGGCCAAGTTCGGCCGCAACAACGACGAATGCCGCTTCACCGAGCTCGATGACTGCGGCCTCTCCGGCCTGGTCGGCCTGACCTTCGCGCCGCTGCACCTGGCGGCCGTCGCGCCTCCGCCGCCCGCCCCGGTCGCGCCGCCCCCGCCGCCGCCCGCCCCGACGCCGGCGCCGGTCGCGCCGCCCGAGCCGCCGCCGGTGACCCCGCCGAAGGCTCCCACCGAGATCCGCACCGACGAGATTCACTTCGAGCCGGGCTCGGCCCGCCTGACCAACATCGCCAAGGCCATCCTGGACGACGTCGCCCTGCGCATGAAGCAGGAGCCGGCCGCCACCGCCATCGTCATCGGCTACACCGACGACCGCGAGGCCACCGGACCGAACGCCGATCTCGATCGTCGCCGCGCTGAAGCCGTCCGCGACTACCTGGTGACGCGCCACGGCATCGACCCGGCCCGCATCACCGTGGAAGGCCGCGGCTCCCGCGAGCCGGTCGGCGACAACAACACCGCCGAGGGCCGCCTGCGCAACCGCCGCGTGGTCATTCGCCTGATGCTGCCGTAGTCAACCCCGCATCAAATGGAAAAGGGCGGCCGCGAGGCCGCCCTTTTCGTTTGGATCCCGTTTGGGTCTATTGGTTTTCGCCGAGTGATGCTTCCTCGGGCGTTGCCGAATCTTCTTCGGTATCGGGCAAGCCACCCTCACTCTTGCGGAGTGCGCGGCGCTCGAGCTTTGCCTGGTGGCGCTCGCGCTTCTTCTGCTCGCGTTGGCGCTTTGTGACTGTCATCTGCGGTCTGCCCACATGGCCTCCTGGTCTCGAAGCCTCACCCTACCACGGCGTCCGTGCCGATGCCTACTGCGGCAGCCGGATCTTCGGCTTTTCCTCGCGCGCCCGGTAGAGGATGGCCAGTTTGCCGATCGTCCCCGCCAGTTCGGAGCCCGTCTCCGACGCCAGGCTGGCGGCGATCTCGCGGCGCTCCGCCGCGTCGTCGCTCTCGATGCGCACCTTGATCAGCTCGTGCGCCTCCAGCGAGCGCTGCGTCTCCGACACGATCGACGGCTTGAGCCGCCCCTTGCCGACGCGCACCACCGGCGCCAGCGGGTGGGCGAGCCCTTTCAGGAACTGTCGCTGCTTGGCGGTGAGCGCCATCGGGCGGCGATGGTAACAGACGCGCGCGCTACGGCAGGAGGAACGTCTTGAACTGCTCGAGCGTGGTGGCGTTGTGGATGAGATACCGCCCGAGCTGCATCGGCGGCGTCTCGGGCGTGACCGGCAGGCGCCGCGTGGTGACCGCCGCCTCGTACGCGTATTGCGCGGCGGCGCCGGCCACGGCGTCGTCGAAGTCGCCGTACGGATACGAGAGGAAGCGGACGGGTTTTCCGGTATGGCGGTGGATCTCCGCCATGCTGCCGGCCAGCTCGCGCTCCAGCGACTGCGACTTCGTCAGGAAGGGATGGGTCCAGGCGTGGCTCTCGACGTCCGCTCCGGCGCCCGAGAGGCTCTCGATCTGCCTCCAGGTCAGCGCGTGCGAGCCGCGCCCCACAATCTCGGGATAGATGAAGAGCGTGAAGGGCATGCCGCGCTTGCGCAGCTCCGGCGCGATGGTTGTCGCCGCGCAGGCCCAGCCGTCGTCGACGGTGATGACCACCGCGCGTGGCGGCAGCTCCTTGCGCCGCCCGGCCAGGTAGTCGACCAGGTCGGAGAGCGCAATGACGTGGTAGTCGTTCTGCTGCAGGTAGTCGAGCTGCGCGGTGAACTGCTCGGGCGTGGCGGTGTAGCGGCGCATCTCGGCGCCGGCGCTGCCGGTGGCCGTCTGCCGCGGGATGGTGGCGTGGGTGGCGGTGGGGGGATCGACTTCGTGGTAGCAGAGGATGGTCGCAATCGCGAGGAAGAGGTGCACGCCGGCGGAAAGTGCAACCGAGGTGCCCTCACGGCCCCTCACCCGGCCTGCGGCCACCCTCTCCCCGCTTCGCGGGGCGAGGGGCACTCGATCTTTAGAGCCCTTCTCCCCGCTTGCGGGGAGAAGGTGCCGAAGGCGGACGAGGGGTGCTAGCGAGGCGCGCGCTGCGCGGCCGCGCCGTGCGAGGCGCCGCCGCCCGCCGTGGTCACCGGCTGGAGCATCTCCGCGGGCGCGATCAGCTTGAGCGGGTTGGGCACCGCGGGGCGGATCGGGAGCTCGTCGCTCGGGAGGCGGAAGGTCCACGACGCCTCGACGCGCTTGCCGGACTTCGCGTCGGTGGCCCACACCAGCGCGCGCTGCAGCGTTCCCTTCAGCGCCTCTTTCACCGTGATGGTGATGGAGCCGCTGCGCGGATCGTAGGAATAGGGGACCGCGCTGGCCGACGAGATCAGCGCCATGCCGACCGAGGCGGGGTCGATGTGGGTGAAGTTCGGGATCTTGGCCGCTACGGTGATGGTGGCGTTTGGGTTGTCGACCACCACGCCGGGCTGCGGCGTCATCTGCTCGAGCTGCATGCTGCCGGCGCCGAGGAGGCGGCGGAAGGTGGCGAAGTCCATCCGCTTCTCGATGGCCACGCGCTTCATCCGCAGCGGGTCGGAGCCGCGCTTGACGCGGCCGTACTCGCAGGTGAGGCCGGCGGTGTACCCGACGCGGGCGACGGCGGCGGTGACGTTGCGGTCGAAGTCGCCGTACGGATAGGCGAGGAAGGCCACGCTGCGGCCGGTTTCTTTTTCCAGCACGCGCTTGCTCTCGCTCAGCTCGCGCTCCAGCCACGCCGTGTACTGCGCGTCGCTGGCCGAGGCGTTGCGGCGGCGGCTGAGGAAGGCGTGCGAGTAGGTGTGGCTCTGGATGTCGACGCCGGCGTCGGACATTTCCTTGATCTGCTTCCAATTCATGGCGATGGTGGTCTGGCCGATGATCTTCGGATAAATGAATACGGTGAACGGAAATCCGCGCCGCTTCATCTCCGGAAAGACCTCGGTGTAGGTGCTGCGCCAGCCGTCATCGATGGTGATGACCACCGCGTTCTTCGGCAGCGAGGCACGCTTGCCGGCGGCGTATTCGTAGAGGTCGCGCAGCGGGATGACGTTGTAGCCGGTCATCGCCAGATAGCGCATCTGCTGGCGGAAAACCTCGCGGCTGACCTCCATCCGCGGATCCTGCGGCGACTCCACGATGTGGTAGCAGAGGATGGTTGCGCCGTGTTCTTCAGGGGGTGGAGCGGCAAATGATGGAGCAATCCCGGAGAGAGTGAGTACCAACGCCGCAATCGACGCCCGCGCGATCATGATTTTCCCGAGGTGTTCGTGGTCCCGTCCATCTGCAAACAGAATACCGATCGCAGACTGCGCTGATTCTATCGCAGCGAGCAGCTGGTAGCGAGCAGCGAGCAGGCACTCCTGCTTGCCGCTCGCTGCCCGCTGCTCGCTACAACCTGGAATCCCCCGCCCCGCTTGCTCGTTGCGCGGCCCTGGGCTACAGTCCACCACCCTTCGTTCGGGAGCATCCATGGATCGTCAACACCGCAGAGACCTCAAACACGACAAGTTTGTCGACGAGATCGGCACCCTCTCCACCCGGGCGCGCGAGAACCAGCGCCTGCTGTTGCTGATCACCGGCGGGGCGGTCGCCATCGCCCTCATCGTCTACGGCATCTTCTTCTACCGCTCCTCGCAGGAGCGCAAAGCGCAGGTGGCGCTCGGCAAGGCCATCGAGACCATCGAGTCGCCGCTCGTGCCGCCCCCGCCGGCTCCGGGCGCACCGCCGCAGCAGCCGGTTCCGAACGCCAAGTTCAAGACCGACGCGGAGCGCCAGGCGGCCGCCGAGAAGGATTTCAAGGAAGTCGAGACGAAGTTCGGCGGCAGCGACGCCTCGGACGTCGCCGGCCTCTACCTGGCCCGCATCGAGGCGATGCGCGGCAATACCGCCTCGGCCCGCAAGCGCCTGCAGCACTTCATCGACGAGCACCCCAAGCACATGCTGGTCGGCGGCGCGCGCTACAGCCTCTACCAGCTCCGCATCGACGCCGGCGAGGCCTCGCAGGTGTCGCAGGAGATCCAGACGCAGATCGGCAAGACCGACAGCGTCCTCCCCTCCGACACCCTGCTGATCATCCTGGCCCACGCCTACGACGCGCAGGGCAACGCCGAGAAGTCGAAGGAAGCCTACCGCCGCATCGTCACCGAGTTCCCCGACTCGCCGTACGCGACGGAAGCGCAGCGGAGATCGGGACCGGCCTAAATCGAAGTCGCGAGGTTGCGAAGTAACGCGGTCTCGGGGCGGGCGTGACCTCGCAACCGCGCGACCTCGAGACCCCGCAACCTTGCCGTGCGCTACCTCGCCGCCATCATCTTCGCCGTCTGGGTGCTGGCGTTCCTCCGCACCCTCCTCAACCTCGCCGTCGTCCCGCGCCTGAAGCACGGCGCGTCGCCGGCGTCGTCGCCGCTCCTCTCCATCGTCATCCCCGCGCGGGACGAAGTGCGCGTCATCGAGCGGACCGTCCGCGCGTTTCTTGCGTCGACCTACGCGAACTTCGAGTTGATCGTGGTCGACGACCGCTCCACCGACGGCACCGGGGACGCGGTGCGCGCCGTGTCCGACCCGCGCGTCACGGTGATCGCCGGCGAGGAGCCGCCGCCCGGGTGGCTGGGCAAGCCGTGGGCGCTGCACCAGGGGAGCCTCCGCGCGCGCGGCGAGCTGCTGCTCTTCGTCGACGCCGACATCGTCTATCAGCCGGACGCCGTCGCCGCCGCCATCGCCACTCTTGAAACGACCGGCCGCGACATGATCGCGCTGCTCCCCGACATCGAGATGCACAGCTTCTGGGAGCACGTGGCGATGCCGAACCTGGCGCTCTTCGCCTTCACCGTCCTGCCGGCCTGGCTGGCGAACCGCAGCTCGCTGGCCATCCTGGCCATCGGCGGCGGGACGGGGAACCTCCTCCGCCGCGACGCCTACGACGCCGCCGGCGGCCACCAGGCGCTGAAGGACTCCGTGGTCGACGACGTGGCGCTGGCGAGGCTGCTTCGCCGCAGTGGCCGCACCACCGCCGGCGTCCGCGCCGACGGCTTCGTCTCCGTCCACATGTACCGCGGGCTGCGCGAGACCGTGGAGGGCTTCACCAAGAACGGCTTCGCCATCTTCGACCGCAATTACGCGCTGGCCGTGGCCGCCCTTTTGGTCAGCGCCGCCGGCAACCTTCTCCCCTACGCGCTGGCCCTCACCGGCGAGCCGTTTTCCATCGCCACGGTGGGCCTCATCACCCTCACCCGGATCGTCCTTTTCGCCGCGCTGGGCTATCCGCTGCTTTCCGCCATCTTCCTCCATCCATTGATGATCCTGGTCTGGCTGTGGATCATGCTCCGCTCCATGTGGATCACCGGCGTGCGGCGCCGCCTGCCGTGGCGCGGCCGGGTATACGATGCGCGCGCCACGCGTTTCGGCGCGGAGCGGAAATGATCTTGCATTGAGGAGTCTTCATGACTGACAAGCCTTTTCTGACCGACGTCCAGGAGCTGCGCCGCCGCGCGCGGCAACACATCGAGTCCGGCGCCGTCACCGACGGCTACCGCGGCGACCGCGAGACGGTGATCAAGCTGCTCAACGAGGCGCTGGCCACCGAGATCGTCTGCGTCCTCCGCTACAGACGCCACTACTTCATGGCCCAGGGCATCCACGCCGACCCCATCGCCTCCGAGTTCCTCACCCACGCCAACGAGGAGCAGGGGCACGCCGACCAGATCGCCGCGCGCATCATCCAGCTCGGCGGCGAGCCGAATTTCAGCCCCGACGGGCTGCTCTCGCGCTCGCACTCGGAGTACGTCGAGGGGAACACGCTGATCGACATGATCAAGGAAGACCTCATCGCCGAGCGCGTGGCCATCGACTCCTATACCGAGATGATCCGCTACGTCGGCGACAACGACATCACCACCCGCCGCATGCTGGAAGGCATCCTCGCCGTCGAGGAGGAGCACGCCGACGACCTGGCCTCGTTCCTCGCCGACATGGACAAGGACTGGAAGACGCGGGACCGCTCGGCGGGGTAGTGGAATAGGGGTTTGTTGCGAATGGTGAGATGTTGCACCTGAGCGAAGACCAGCCCCTAGACCAGCCACCGGCCACCGGCGACGGACATCTCCTCGACGCCTACAGCACCGCCGTCACCTCCGCCGCCGCCCGCATCACGCCGTCGGTCGTCAACATCGACGTGCACGATGCTCGCGGGCGGCGGGGCGGCGGCTCCGGCTTCTTCTTCACTCCCGACGGCTTCCTCCTGACCAACAGCCACGTGGTCAGCGGCGCGGCGCGCGTCGACGTCGTCCTCAACGACGGCACGCGCTGCGGCGCGACCCTCACCGGCGACGATCCGCACACCGATCTGGCCGTCCTGCAGATCTCCGCCCCCAAGCAGCTCGCCGCCCGCCTCGGCGACTCCGAGGCGATCCAGCCCGGCCAGCTGGCCATCGCCGTCGGCAACCCGCTCGGCTTCCAGTGCACCGTCACCGCCGGCGTGGTCAGCGCGCTCGGCCGCTCCATGCGCGCCAAGAGCGGGCGGCTGATCGACAACGTCATCCAGACCGACGCGGCGCTCAACCCCGGCAACTCCGGCGGGCCGCTGGTCGACTCGCGCGGCAACGTCATCGGCGTCAACACCGCGGTGATCATGGGGGCGCAGGGGATCTGCTTCGCCATCGGCATCAACACCGCGAAGTTCGTCGCCGCGCGGCTGATGCGCGACGGCCGCGTCTCGCGCAGCTACGTCGGCGTCGCCGGGCAGACCGTCCCGCTGCATCGCCGCATCGTCCGCTTCTTCGGCCTGCCGCTCGAGCACGGCGTGCTGGTGGCCGGTGTGGAGGAGGGGAGCCCCGCCGCGCGCGCCGGGCTGGCCGAGGGCGACCTCATCGTCGGGTTCGACGGGCGCGCGGTGTCCGGCGTCGACGAGTTGCACCGCCTGCTCACCGAGGAGCGGGCCGGCGTCGAGGCGGCGATGGATGTCATCCGGCTCACCGAAAAACTCACCATAAACGTGACGCCGGAGGCCGCAAAGTGAGCAGTTGGAATGTGATAGATTTTTCCTCGTTATCTGCTTGCTTATGTCACGAGTCGCAGAGCGCCACGCCCAGATCCTCGATCAGATCATCCTCCCCTTCGATCTCAGCCACGACTTCGGGCGCAAGCGCGCCTACGAGGCGGCCATCGAGTACGCGCGCGAGAACCTGATCGAAGACCCCCAGTGCAATGAGTTCCTCAGCGCGGCGGCCAAGCGTCTCGGCTTCGCCGCCATCACCTTCGACACGCTCGAGAGCCGCGTCAAGCTGCCGAAGAACGCCTGGCTCGACGTCTGGATCTCCGACGAGGACGACGAGGTGGCGCTGACCGGCACCAAGGACGGCATCCAGTACCTGATCGACCTCCTGGCGCAGCTGCGCGACGCGAACGATCCGGAGCAGCACATCCACCTCGACCGCGCGGTGATGCCGATGACCGAGAACTCGGCCAACCTCGTCCTCTTCAAGGAGGAGGAGTCGTGGTTCACCGGCGACGGCGTCGACGGCGCGGCCGAGGAGTACCCCGAGCGCGACATCGACCCCAAGCAGATCTACGCCATCCAGTTCATCCACTATCCGCCGGAGGACCTGCCCATCAGCGCGCACAAGCTCTACCGCGTGCTGAAGGTGGAGCAGGACGACGGCTACTCAGCGACGGTGAAGGAGTTCGGCGACGGCAGCGAGAACCGCTACCACCGCTTCACCTTCGTGGCCGACAACGAGGAGCGCTTCACCTACAGCTTCCACCTCGACGATCCGGCGGTGAACTACTTCACGCACCGCGAGATCCTGAAGCTGGCCATGCGGTCGGTCTGATCGCAGCCACTTAATTGCCTTATTGACAGACTTGAGGCGCCGGTCCTAGCATCTCCTTACATACAGGAGGAACGATGCAAAGACGACTGGCGGTCGTTTTCCTCATCGCCGCGACGATCCTTCTCACGGCCCGCCCCGCCGAAACCCTTCCCAGCTCCACCACCTGCGCCGACTGCATCTATGACTCGGAGAATCCCGGTTGGACGCGCTGCATCAACGACGACCGGGAAAACTGGGCGGGATGCCAGGGAGGACGGAGGTGCTACACGGACGGGACCGGCCAGACCGTTTGTGAGCCCTGGTGCTACGGCACGCGCTGCTACTGGCTATGATCCGTTCCCTGCTGGTCGCGGCGGTGTGCGCCGCCCTGCCGCCGGCGGTGCTGGCCGGCAGCGTCCACCTGCAGCTCTTCTCCGCTGAGCGTCCGCCGGCCGGCGCTCCGCCGCATTGCCGCGCGGGTCGCCTGCGCGCCGAGGCGTGGTGCGGCGTCGAGCGATGCAGCGGTCGTGCTCCGGTCGTCGCCTCCTGGGCGTTCAACGATCGCGGCGCCGACGTGGCGTTGAAGCTCGAGCGCGATGTGCCGTGGCGCGTCACCGCCGAGAGCGAGCGCTGCTGGGCGCCGCCGCTGGTCATCCCGGCCGTCGACGCCGACGAGACGCTGACGATGTACGTCTGGCCGTCGGCGACGGTGGAAGGAACGTTCGCCCTGCCGAAAGGAGAACGCCCGCCGGCGCGTCTCGAGGGCCGCGTGGAGGCGGAGAGCACGGCCGAAATCGGCGCCTCCATCCCCGCCACGGAGATCGGCTGCACGGTCGCCGACGCGCGGTGGCGATGTACGGTGCCGGCCACGCTGGTCGATCTGCGCCTGTCGGCGCGCGGCTTCGTGCCGCAGTACTTCTGGGCGGTCGACGCGCAGCCCGGAAGCGGGAAGGCGCTGGGGGCAGTGAACCTACTGCGTGGCGCGTCGGTCAGCGGGCGCGTCGCGCTTCCCGACCGCGGCAGGCTGCCGCAGGACGTCGACGTCGAGCTCCGTCCTGCCGTCCTGACTGCGTCGCCGGCCGACGAGCGGCGGGCAGCCGCGCGCTCGCGCTCCGCCAGGACCAACGCGCGCGGCTTCTACCAGTTCAGCGGCGTGGCGGACGGCCTGTACGTCGTGGTGGCGCGCAAGAAAGGATGGTCGCCGGTGACGCGCGAGGTGCGCGTCGACGGCTCGCGCGAAGCGGTCGCCGGCTTGATGACGCTGCCGCCGCTGGCCCGCGCGGAGGTGCTCATCGATCCGCCGCTCGATTCCGCCGGCCGCCGCTGGCGCGTCCTGCTCGACCGCCAGACGGCGCGCGCCGCCGGGACGCCGCCGCTGGCGGAAGGTCTCGCCGGCGCCGACGGCCGATGGTGGCGCGACGGCGTGGAAGCGGGGTCGTACCTCCTGCGCGTCTCGGACGGCGGCGGCGCGGTCTTCGAGCTCACGCGCCTCGACGTCGTTCCCAACGCGCCGCCGCTGCACCTCGCCTTCTCGTCGATCGCGCTGCGCGGAACGGTGAAGATCGGCGACCGTCCGCTGCGCGCCGATCTGACCTTCCAGCCGTACGAGGGGAGCGGCTCCGTCACCCTCGCCTCCGACGAAAACGGAGAATTCGCCGGCACGCTCCCGCGCGAAGGGATGTGGCGGCTGGAGGCCACTCCGTTCGGCGCCGAGCAGATTCTGAGCAGGAAGAAGGTCGAGGTGCGCGTCCGCGACGGCGTCGCGCGCGTCGACGTCGTCTTTCCGGGCGGCGTGGTATCCGGCAGGGTGGTCGATGAGGCGGGGAAGCCGGCGCGTTCGGCCATCCGGCTCCGCCCGAAGAATGGATCGATGACGTACGCGCGCAGCGGCGAGGACGGGACGTTCGAACTGGTGGGCGTCGATCCCGGCCCGGCCACCATCGAGGCCAGCTGGAAATCCGAGAGCAGCGGGCTGCTGCCCATCACCATCGGCAGGGACGCGGCCGAGGAGGTGACGCTGACGCTGCGGCGCAAGCGCGTGATCACCGGGTGGGTGCTCGCGCCGTCCGGAACGCCGGTGGCCGGCGCGGTGGTGCATATCGTCAGGGCGATGTCGCTCGAGGAAGCGGTGAGCGGGCCCGCCGGCGACTTCAACCTCTCCGTGCCGCGCGGCGTCGCCTTCGTCGACATCGCGATTTCGGCGGCCGGCTATCCGGTGAAGCTGATCCAGCTGCCGATCTCCGAGGAGATGGAGACCGATCCGCGCTTCGTCCTCGGAACCTCCGGCGGCGTCTTGCTGGCGAAGGTCGGGACGCGTCCGTGGCCGTGGATTCGCTTCCGCGGCGGGTTCATGCCGCTCACCGCGCTGCTGACCGGGACGCTGGGCGGCGCTTCGCTCAACCCGGTGCGGCGCGGCGGCTTCGAGTTCGTCCTCGAGCCGGGAACCTACACGCTCTGCCCCACGCGGGAGGCCTCGGCGCGCTGCGTCCAGCAGGAGGTCCGGCCGTCGGCGGAGGTGGTGGTCGACGTCGGCGGGCCGCCATGATCGTGCTGCTCGTGGCCGCCGCGCTGGCGGCTCCTCCCGCCGATTGCCCGGGCTGGCTCGGCTTCGGTTTCACCTACCGCACCACCGTGCGCAACGGCCGGTTCGCCGGCGGCTGGATGCACGTGCAGGGCGTGGCGCCCGCCAGCCCCGCGGCGAAGGCCGGGCTGGCGAAGTTCGACGTGATCACCGCCATCGACGGCGAGCCACTGCGCTACACCGCCGCGCTCCCGCTGCTGCAGCGCCTCAGCCGCGTTCGCGCCGGACAGTCTCTGCGCCTGACGGTGATGCGCGGCGGCGCGGCCGGCGCGCGCGTCGTCACCGCGGCAGCCTCGCCGCCGGAGCGCTGCCGCGCTTGGCGCGACAACCTCGACATGGCGCGCGCGAAGCGGTGATTGTCCGCTAAACTCCGCCTTCGATGATCCGCCAGATCGCGGTGATCGGCACGGGTACGATGGGCCGCGGAATCGCCTACCTCGCCGCCGTGGCCGGATACGACACCGTCATCCACGACGCCGAGCCTTCCGCGCTCGACGCCGCGCGTGCCGCGGTCGAGTCGCTGCTGCGCCGGCAGGTGGAGAAGGGGAAGCTCGGCGCGGACGCCGCCCTGGCGGCGGTGGAGCGTCTGCAGACCGCCGCCGACCTCGAGCCGGCGGTGCGGCAGGCGGACCTGATCATCGAGGCGGTCCCCGAGGACCCCGACCTCAAGCAGAACCTGTTCGCGCAGGCGGATCTGTTCTGCGGCGAGGAGGCCATCCTCGCCTCCAACACCTCGTCCATCTCCATCACCGTGCTCTCCGGCGCGGTGGAGCGGCGCGACCGTTTCGTGGGGCTACATTTCTTCAATCCGCCGCATGCCATGAAACTGATCGAGATCGTGCGCGGCGAGCGCACCAGCGACGACACCGTGGCCGAGGTGCGCGCGGTGGCGGAGGCGATGGGCAAGACGCCGATCGTGGTGCGCGACTCGCCGGGCTTCGCCACCTCGCGGCTCGGCGTGGCCATCGGGCTGGAGGCGATGCGGATGCTGGAGGAAGGCGTCGCGTCCGCCGAGGACATCGATCGCGCCATGGAGCTCGGCTACAACCATCCGATGGGACCGCTGCGCCTGACCGACCTGGTCGGCCTCGACGTCCGCCTTGGCATCGCCGAGTATCTGGCCAGCACGCTCGGCCCGCGCTTCGAGCCGCCCGAGCTGCTGCGGCAGATGGTGCGCGAGGGGAAGCTCGGCAAGAAAACCGGACAGGGCTTCTACCGCTGGGAGGAGTGATGCCGGGCGGCGATCCGCCCTACGGCGCCTTCGCCTACGACTACGACAAGGCCCTCGGCGAGCGCTACTTCCGCGCCATGCGCCGGCTGCTCGACGGCCTGCTGGAGCGGCTGCCGGCGGCGCGGAAGACGCACCTCGACGTCGCCTGCGGCACCGGGCTGGCGCTGCGCCACTTCGCGCGGCGCGGCTTCGTCTCCACCGGCGTCGACTTCTCGATGCCGATGCTGCAGATGGCGCGCGGCCGCGCGCCGCGCCTGGTCGCCGGCGACGCGCGCGCGCTGCCGCTGCGCGGGCGCTTCGCGCGCGTGACCTGCCTCTACGACGCGCTCAATCATCTGCTCGATCCCGCCGACCTGGCCGTCGCCTTCCGCGAGATTGCGCGCGTCATGGACGACGACGCGCTCTTCATCTTCGACATGAACCATCCCGGGATCTACCCCGTCGTCTGGGGGATGAAGGAGCCGTTCCTGGAGGACGGCGAGGATTTCGAGCTGGAGATCGCCACCAGCTGGCACCCGCGCAAGCGCCTCGGCCGCGCGCTGGTGCGCGGCTGGCGCCGGCTTCCGAACGGCGAGCGCGTGACGATCCGCGAGCGCCACGAGCAGCGCTCGTACGATGAGAAGGAGATCGTCGCCGCCCTCGCCGCCGCCGGCCTCGAGCCGATGGAGACGCGGACCTTCGATCCGTACGGCGAGGGGAGGCCGGTGAAGTTGTTCTTCGTGGCGGCGCGTACAATTCGCCTCCCGTGATCGTCCACCTGGTCGACGGAACCTACGAGCTGTTCCGCCACTTCTACGGCCTGCGCCGCGCCAACAACGGCGACCCGCCGTTCGGCGCGGTGCGCGGCGTGCTGCACATGACCCTGGAGATGATCGAGACGGGGGCGACGCACATCGGCGTGGCCACCGATCACATCATCGAGTCGTTCCGCAACCGGCTGTGGCCCGGCTACAAGACCGGCGCCGGCATCGAGCGGGCGCTGTGGGCGCAGTTCCATCCGCTGGAGGAGGCGCTGGCGGCGATGGGCGTGGCCGTCTGGCCGATGATCGAGCTGGAGGCGGACGACGCGCTCGCCTCCGCCGCCGCGCTGGCGGCCGCGGACGAGGCGGTGGAGAAGGTCTGCATCTGGACGCCGGACAAAGACCTGGCGCAGTGCGTGGTGGGGGAGCGGGTGGTGCAGGTGGACCGCAAGAGCGGCGCGATCCGCGACGCGGCCGGCGTGCGCAAGAAGTTCGGCGTCGAGCCGCGCTCCATCCCCGACTACCTCGCGCTGGTCGGCGACGCCGCCGACGGCTTTCCCGGCATCCCCGGCTTCGGCGCGAAGTCCGCCGCCGCGGTGCTGGCGCGCTTCGAACACATCGAGGCCATCCCCGCCGACGGCGACGCCTGGCGCGCCGGTGTGGCGCGCGGCGGCCGGCTGGCGATGGTGCTGGCCGAGCAGCGCGAGCTGGCGCTGCTCTTCCGGACGCTGGCCACGCTGCGCAGCGACGCGCCGCTCTTCGATGACGTCGCGCAGTTGCGCTGGCGCGGGCCGACGCCGAGCTTCGCCGCGTTCGCGAAGGCCATCGACGCGCCGGAGCTCATCGCGCGCGCGGAAAAACTCGCCGCGAGGCAGTAACGTCGCCAAAGGACTCCGCGTCACACGAGCATCATGAAAAAAATGCTTCTCCTCTCCTTCCTTCTTCTCGCCGGCTCGAGTCTGTACGCGCAGGACGCCACGCACCGCACCGGCCTCACCTTCAGCGTCGGCCAGCAGGGGAATGACATCTCCGCCCGCCGCCTCTTCGGCAATCAGTGGGCGGCCCTCGGCTCGCTCGGATACTCGCGCGGTACCGGCTTCGGGGTGGCGGGGAATGGCTCGGTCGACGTCGACTCCTGGACGCTGACCGCCGGGGCGCGGCGCTACTTCACGCGCACCGAGTTGCGCCCGTTCGCCGAAGCCGGCGCCGGGCTTCGCTGGACGGAAGTTCCCGGCTGCAGCCGCCTGCGCAACCCGTACGCGAACGTGGCCGGCGGGGTCGAATACTCGATCGCGCCGCGCGTCAGCATCGAAGGATCGGCCGGCCTCGCGTACAGCGAGATGCAGCAGCGCTGCGTGGCGATGGACGGCACGGAATTCCGATTCAACTCGGACTCACTCTCGACCTTTCGGACCGCGCTGAGCGTCACCTTTTACTTCTGAGCGGCGGCCGGAATGGCCCGATCAGCACTCGGGTTAAACTCAACTCCAGCCATGGATTACCTCTCGCGCAGCTTCGACATCGGCAACGTGCGGATCGATCCGCCGCTCGCGCTCGCGCCGATGGCGGAGGTCACCGACACGTACTACCGCTCGCTCATCAAGGAGCTGGGCGGCGTCGGGCTGGTGGTCTCCGAGTTCATCTCCTCGGAGGGGCTGACGCGGCAGAACGAGCGCACCCACCAGATGCTGGCGTTCAACGAGAACGAGCGCCCGGTGGCCATCCAGATCTACGGCGGCGATCCGGACCGGATGGACGACGCCGCCGCGATCGTGGAGGCCGAGGGCGTCGACATCGTCGACATCAACATGGGCTGCCCGGTGAAGAACATCGTCAGCAGCGGCGCCGGCTCGGCGCTGCTCAAGGACTTCGACCGCGCCGCGCGCATCGTGGAGAAGATCCGCAAGCGCGTGCAGATCCCGGTGACGGTCAAGGTGCGCAAGGGGTGGGAGAGCGACGACGTCCTCCCGCTGCTCAAGCGCTTCGAGGAGATCGGCGTGGCCGCCATCGCCGTGCACGGCCGCACGCGCAACGAGGCGTACACCGGCGCCAGCGACTGGGACTACATCGCGCAGGTCAAGAGCGAGCTGTCGATCCCGGTGTGGGGCAACGGCGACGTGAAGGTGCCCGGCGACGCGGTGCGGATGTTCGAGCGCACCGGCGTCGACGGCGTGATGATCGGCCGCGCCGCGCTGCACAACCCGTTCATCTTCCGCGACATCATGAACGGCGCGAAGAGCAGCGGCGCCGCCGAGGTCAACCGCCGCATCGACGCCATGCAGCGCTACCTGTCGAAGATCGACGGCGCGCCGCAGGTCGACAAGTGGAAGCTGCACAAGGCCCGCACCGTCATCGGCTGGTTCTCCAAAGGGATCCCGCACGGCAAGGACATCCGCCTCGGGCTGGCGGACATTACCGCCGTAGCGGATGTCCAACGGTTGCTCGACGCCGCGCGGGAGCGACTAGCGGCGTAGGTGAAGAGTGATGAGTGAAGAGTGATGAGCCCCACTCTTCACCCATCACTCTTCACTCATCACTTCCTATGCCCTTCCCCCCCCACATCGAGCGCATCTTCGAAGCCTTCGGCATCGCCCCCGACACGAAGGCCTTCCTCTACGACCTCTACGTCTCGATGGGGCCGGAAGTGCTCGAGGTCTTCAGCGACGTCGCGGAGGGCGTCGACTCGCCGGCCACGCTGCGGCCCGAGCATTGCGCCGGCATCCGCCGCCAGGTGGTCGAGCGCTACCTGCGCAAGAACCATCCGCAGTGGCTGGAGGGGCAGCCGACGCCGAGCCTCTACTGTCCGCGCGAGGCGGAGGGGCGCGCCTCGGGCGTGGTCATCCCGCTCGGCATGCGCGAGACGGGGATGCTGGTGCAGGGGCGCAACGCGCACTTTGGCGGGCGGCACGAGACGATCTCCTTCGACGTGGTGGCGGCCGGCCTCGACGACGCGCTCGCGGTCGGCACGGCCGAGGGGCAGCAGCACACCGTCCCCGGATCGGTGGGGGAGACCAGCGGCACGCTCGACGCGCCCAATCGCGTCGCGCTGCTGTGGGAGATCCAGCCGAACGTCTACAAGCCGGCGGGGGAGCGCAACCGCGCCATCGCCAGGATTTATCGGCGGCACCGCGACTGGCACGTCACGACGCTGGCCGAGGCGGTCGAGTGGCTGCGCGGCAACGAGTTTCGCGTCTTCATCGTGCGCGGCGAGGCGCTGGCGCCGACGCACGAGGTGAACCCGGCCAAGCCGGTCTCGCCGACCATCGTGGCGCTGCACAACCGGACGGTGGAGACGGTGGCGCGCGAGCTGGCGCTGCCGCTCGAGCCGGCGTCGCGCGACGACGAGCAACTGCTGGTCAACTCGGATGTGATGAACGCCGGACTGACGAAGCACGTGGCCGCCTTCGGCGCGCGCGACGCGGTCTGGAAGCTCGGCTGAAGAGCATCGTCACTTTGGATCGCTTCCGCCGATTCCCGTGGGACGCACGACATCGAGCGCCACCAGCTTACTGAAGACGGCCTCCGACGTCAGTCCCGCCACGAAGCCGACGGCGACAGCGAAGGGGATCGACCGTTGCGCGTACGCCAGCAGATCGGCGGTGTTCGGATTCCCGCTCAACTGCGCGGTGACGAATAGGAGGCCGGAGATCCCGCCGGCGATTACCCCGAGGACGACGGTGGCCAAAACGGCTTGCGTCACTCCGAACGTTCCCCGCGCCCGATCGATGATGGGCCGGATCGCAGAGCCAGCGCCGCCTGCGAGAGTTGGTGCGATGAACAGCATCCATGCCGCAAGAGAGTTGCGACCCCAAATGTATGGAACGATCGATATCGCGGCGAAGAAAAAGACGACCGCGAGAACCGACAGCAGGGAAGAGGGCGCTCCCTCGGCTAGGCGGCGGCGGGATCGCTGTCCGTACATGGAGTCGATCAACGCCGCTGAGGACTGCACCGTCCACGGTCCTGCCATCAGGTTGATGTCCGCACGATTCGGCAGGTCCTCGCCAGCCGACAGCGTTTCCCACACCGTCGCCGCGGCGCCGCCGAACTCGGGAAGCGCCACGATCGGCATGTGTGCGCCGATAGCCACCTGTCCGGAGATTTTCGTGGCGTTCCCGCCGCCGATTAGAATCAGACCGTCGGCCCGCGTGATCGAGCGATAGAACGCCACTTCCCAATCGGCGCCGCCTTCGGCGCGTCGCTCGAACAACTTAGGATGCGTCTGCTCCTCCGGGAATGGGGGTGGCTCCTGGTTCTTCGTGTACCACATCAGGATACTGCGGTCTTCCTTTGGCGGGCCAGCAACGAAGCCGCGCACGACGTCCGCCTCGATGAACGGGCCGCCATAAACGAGCAGCCGCGCCCCGCGCCGGGCGATCTCGCCGCCGAGATCTTCCGCCGCTTTCCTCGCTTTCGCGGGATCCTTCATGATTGGATCGAATTGACGCGCAGGATCTGCGTCGCCGACGACTGCGAACAGCGGACCGGCCATCTAGACCTCACTTGTCGACTTAGCTGGGATTGCAATGCGGATTATAGGGAGCGCCGATTCCAACGGCGCGGCTAAGCCACGTTAAATTTTGCATCGTTCACACCTGCACAAGCTTCGCGTTGTCCTCTGGGGTGGACGCGGATCAACGTCACACCCTCGCGCTGCACGTGCACACCTGCCGCGCTGCATTGCAACACCCACGTGCACGTGCACCGCTGCCGCGCTGCACTGTCACACCCCCGCGCTGCACGTGCACCGCTGCCGCGCTGCACTGTCACACCCCCGCGCTGCACGTGCAGCGCTGCCGCGCTGCACTGTCACACCCCCGCGCTGCACGTGCACCGCGGCCGCGCTGCACCGTCACACCCCTGCGCTGCACTGCAGCGCTGCCGCGCTGCACCGTCACACCCCTGCGCTGCAGTGCAGCGCTGCCGCGCTGCACCGTCACACCCCCGCGCTGCACGTGCAGCGCTGCCGCGCTGCACTGTCACACCCTCGCGCTGCAGTGCACCGCTGCCGCGCTGCACCGTCACACCCTTGCGCTGCAGTGCACCGCTGCCGCGCTGCACTGTCACACCGCCGCGCTGCACTGTCACACCGCCGCGCTGCACTGCCTCCTTTTTTTATTTTGCATCGTTCACCGAGCCGTGACATCATTCCGGCAGTCCAATCCCTGGGGGAGCTCCAGATGAAAAGCCTTCGTTCGGCGGCCGTCGCTGCCGCCTTGTTCGCGTTCGCCCTGAACGCCGTTGCCGCCGAGCGCGTCGACGATTTCCGCACCGCCACCGCCGAGGAGCGCGCCATGAATTCGCTGCCGTTCGCGCCCGGCGCCTCGGCGGTCATCCTCGACTGGGTGCAGTGGCACGACGACCGCGACGCGCGCCAGTCGGAGTACGTCCGCATCAAGATCCTCACCGAGGAGGGGAAAAAGTACGGCGACGTCTCCATCCCCTACATCCCGTTGCTGATGAACATGGGGAAAATCGAGGCGCGCACCACCAAGGCCGACGGCACGGTGGTCCCCTTCACCGGCAAGATCTTCGAGAAGCTGATCATCAAGACCGGCGGCGTGCGCGCGGTCTCCAAGACCTTCTCGCTGCCCGACGTGCAGCCGGGAAGCATCATCGAGTACCGCTACTCCCTCGGCGTGCGCAACGGCTTCCTCTTCAGCAAGCAGTTCGCCGTGCAGCGCGAGCTGCCGGTGGTCCGCGAGCTGCTCTGGCTGCGGCCGTTCCAGACCTATTTCCACTTCTTCAGCTACCGCGGCCTGCCGCCCGGCAAGAAGCCCACCATGACCGGCGACCACTACGAGCTGGCGCTGGAGAACGTGCCCGCCTTCGAGGAGGAGCAGTACGCGCCGCCCGCCAGCGAAGTGAAGCCGATGGTGAACTTCTACTACACGGAAAAGAAGCTGGCGGCGGAGGAGTTCTGGAAGGAGGCCGGCAAAGACCTGACCTCGAGCGTCGAGGACTTCATCAGCGGCGACCCGGCGCCGATCCACAACGCGGCGGCCGAGGCGGTGGCCGGCGCGCAGAGCTCGGACGAAAAGCTGCGGCGGATCTACGCGGTCACACAGAAAGTGCGCAACCTCGGCTTCGAAACCGACAAGACCGAGGCCGAGCAGAAGAGGATCAAGGACAACCGCAGCGCGCAGGACGTGCTGCGCAACGGCTACGGCTGGTCCGGCGAGATCGTCCGGCTCTTCATCGCGCTGGCGCGCTCGGCGGGCTTCGAGGCGCATTCGGTGCGCATCGCCTCGCGCGACGAGGCGTTCTTCTCGCAGAAGCTGCCGGTGGCGTCGCAGCTCGACAGCGAAGTGGCGGTGGTGAGCGTCGACGGCAAGGAGCTGGTGCTCGATCCCGGCACCCCCAACGCGCCGTACGGCATCGTGGCCTGGCACAAGGGACACGTGCCGGGGTTGAAGCTGGTGAAGAAGCAGGATGCGACGTGGTTCGAGACGCCGCCGCTGAACGCCGCCGACGCGCTGATCACGCGCAAGGCCGCGCTGCGCGTCGACGGCGACGCGCTGAAGGGCAAGGTCACGGTCACCTACAAGGGGCAGGAGGCGCTCGTCCGCCGCAAGTACAACTACACGGATGACGAGGCGGCGACGACGAAGTCGCTGGAGGACGGGCTGAAGGGACGCTTCCCCGAGGGCGCCACGGTCAAGCTGACCAGGGTGACCGGGATGAAGAACGCCGATCCGGAGATCGTCGCCGAGTACGACGTGGAGCTGGCCAACGCCGGCTCGTTCGCCGGCTCGCGCGTCATGATCCCGATGTCGGTCTTCCACGCCAAGGACAAGAACCCCTTCGCGCCGACCACGCGCCGCGCGCCGGTCTACTTCCAGTACCCCTGGGTGGAAGAAGAGGAAGTGACGCTCGAGGTGCCCGAGGGCTACGGCGTGGAGACGATGCCGAACGCGGCGAACATCGACGCCGGCATCATCGCCTACAACGGCAACTACGCGAACGCCACGAGCACGGTGAGCTTCAAGCGGCGCCTGACGGTCGACTCGATGTTCGTGCAGCGCGAGAACTACGACAAGCTGCGCGCGGTCTACAGCCGGATCACCGCCGCGGATCAGGAGCAGGTGGTGCTGCGCAAGGCCGCGGCGAAGGCGGCGAAATGAAACGCGCACTGCTCATCGCTCTCCTGCTCGCCGCGCCGCAGGCGTTCGCCTGGGGCACGCCCGACTGGGTGAAGGCCGCGGCGAAGATCGCGCATCCCGCCTATCCGTCCGACACGCCCGGCGTGGTGCTGCTCGACGAGACCACCACCACCGTGCGCGGCAACGGCGAGATCGGCATCCGCCACCGCCGCGCCATGAAGATCCTCAGCACCGAGGGGCGCGACCTGGCCTACGCCTCGGTGCCCTTCAACTCGCTCGTGCAGCTGGTCGGCATGCACGCCTGGAGCATCACGGCCAAGGGCGACGAGTGGGAAGTGAAGGAGCGCGAGGCCTCGGAGATCGGGATCTCCGACAGCATGCTCTACGCCGACGACAAGGTGAAGGTGATCCGTATCCCCGGCGCGGAGCCGGGGACGGTGGTGGCTTTCGAGTACGAGACGCGCGAGCCGTCGCCGCAGGCGCTGCAGGACTCGTGGGCCTTCCAGCGCGACCTGCCGGTGCGCAGCGCGCGCTACACGCTGGTGCTGCCCGAGGGGTGGTCGCACGACGAGAAGTGGCTGAACAGCGAGGCCAGGTCCGCGCAGGGCGGGCCGGGCGGCGCGACCTGGGAAGTGGCCGACGTGCCGGCCATCAAGCCGGAGGTGGGCCGTCCGCCGATGGCCGCCGTGGCCGGGCGGATGGCGGTCAACTTCTACCCGCCGCAGCAGCAGGGCTCCAGGCGGTCGTGGAGCGACGTCGGCGTCTGGTACAACGGCCTGGTCGGGCAGCGCCGCAGCGGGAACCCCGAGCTGGCGGCGAAGGTCAGGGAGTTGACCGCCGGCAAGACGACGGCGCTGGAGAAGATCGGCGCGCTGGCCAGGTTCGCGCAGAAAGACATCCGCTACGTCGCCATCGAGATCGGCATCGGCCGCTACCAGCCGCACGCCGCCACCGACATCT
>Ga0157377_10000082_pt1 | contig 74078 bp, 60 predicted proteins | sample M55metaG_FD_121116 | JGI IMG/M metagenome (GOLD analysis project Ga0157377, IMG submission 121116) | Miscanthus rhizosphere microbial communities from Kellogg Biological Station, Michigan, USA - M5-5 metaG | ecosystem: Host-associated > Plants > Roots > Rhizosphere > Soil | place: USA: Michigan... | reverse complement strand
CGCGGGCATGTTCAGGTTCACCGTGTGCAGCTGGATCGGGATGGTGATGATCAGCATCACCAGCAGCACCAGCATCACGTCGATCAGCGGCGTGGTGTTGATGTCCATCATCACCTCCGGCTCACCGCCTCCGGAACTCAGGTTCATGGCCATGTGCTGTACTCCTTAGCCTTTGGCAGGCGGTTCGGTGACGAAACTGATCTTGAGGATCGCCGCGCGCTGGCAGGCGAAGATCACCCGGCCGATGCTCTCGTAGCGGCTCTTCTCGTCGCCGCGGATGTGCACCTCGGGCTGCGGCGTCATCGTCGCGATCTTCTTGAGCCGCTGGAACAGCGCCTCGTTGTCGGGCACGAGCTGCGCGTTCCAGTACACGTCGCCGTCCTTGTTCACCGAGATCTCGATGTTCTCGGGCTTGGTCTGCCGCGCGATGTTCGTCTCTTTGGGCAGGTTCAGCGGCACGGTCTGCGTCACCACCGGGATCGTGATCAGGAAGATGATCAACAGCACCAGCATCACGTCCACCAAGGGGGTCGTGTTGATGGTGGAGACCACTTCATCTTCGCCGCTGTCGCTGCCGATGTTCATTGCCATGTGTGTTCTCCTTGCGGCGAACACGTGACATGCGAAAGGTGAAACGTGAAACGCGTCGGCTCGTGGCCCACAGCTTCACATCTCCGCCCATCACGTCTCACGCGTCACCATTCACATTTCACAGGACAAGCGTTCAGCGAGTCGTGGTACGGGCGCCCATCAGCACGCCATGCAGGTCGGCGCTGAAGCTGCGGACGGCTTCCATCGTCACCTTGTTGCGACGCACCAGCCAGTTGTAGCCGAGCACCGCGGGCACCGCGACCGCGAGGCCGATGGCCGTCATGATCAGCGCCTCACCCACGGGGCCTGCCACCTTGTCGATCGACGCCTGGCCGGCGATGCCGATGGCGGTCAGTGCGTTGTAGATGCCCCAGACCGTGCCGAACAGGCCCACGAACGGCGCGGTCGAACCCACGGTCGCGAGGAAGGCCAGGCCGTCCTGCAGGCGCGACTGCACGTCGTCCACCGAGCGCTGCACGCTCATCGTCACCCAGGTGTTGCGGTCGATGTGCTCGGTCAGCGCGCCTTCGTGGTGGTCACCGGCTTCGATGCCCGTCTCGGCGATGAAGCGGAAGGCGCTGCCCTGCTTCAGGGTCTTGGCGGCATCGCCGAGGCTGGCATGCTTGAAGAAGCCCTTGCGCGCGGCCTTGGCTTCGCCGGAGATCTTCATGCTTTCGTACAGCTTGGTGATGAGGATGTACCAGCTGCCCAGCGACATGATGAAGAGAATCATCAGGGTGCCCTTGGCAACGAAATCGCCTTGAGCCCAAAGTGCCTTGATGCCGTAGGGGTTGTCCACGCTCTCCTTCGTGGTCGTGGCCTGCAGCGGTGCCGGCACGGCCGGGGCTGCGGTGGCCTCGGCCGCGCTGCCTGCGGCCGGAGCGCTGGCGGCGTTCTGAGCGAACGCGGGTGCAATGGCAAAGGCGGCTGCGAGGGTGAGCGCCGCGGTGGCAATGGTTCGATTGATACGGGTGAACATGGAGAGATCTCCTGGATATCCGAAAGTCAAAGTTGTTTGGAAGCGCGCCGGACGCCTTGTGGGCAAGCCCGGCGGGTAAGAAAGGAGTTCAGGTCAATTGATGTTGAACACGAACTCCTGCACGGCCTGGGCGTCACCCGTGCATTGATATTCGCGAACTGCAGATTCCACAGCTGCTGCGAGCAAACGCTGGGCCTTGCGGTCGCTGGTACCTCGGAACTGCGCGATCTCGACGTTGGCCACTCGACCACCCTGGATGGTGATCTTGGCCTGCATGGAAATCGTGCCCGTGACGTTCACGCCGGGCAGTTCAGGTTGCGGCATCTTCGAGCAGACCGTGCGCACGTTGACCGGACCGGCCGCAGGCGCGGGCGGGGCGACGACCGTCGGTGCCACGGGGCGGATCTCCTGCGGCGGCGGTGGCGTCGTCTGCTGAACCGTGATGGTCGGCTGCTGCGGAGGCGGCGTCGCGATCTGCACTTCCGGCGGCGGGATGAAAGGCGGCGGAGGCGCTTCCATCTTCGGCGGCGGCGGCACCACGATCTCCGGCGGCGGCGGCGGCTTCTTGATCTCTTCGATCACCTTGGTCTCGATGGGTGCGCGCACCACATCGACCACCTTCTTCGCCAGTCCGGACACGAGTGCCCAGATGATGAAGGCGTGAAAAAGAATGACAAACGTGAGCCCGACGAGATGTCGCCGAGGGTCCGCTTGCCGTTTGGAAAAGTCCATACCCTGGGGTCTCCAGTTAGGCCAATACTAAGCGACTGAGGTTAACAAAAAACACCTGACGGCTCGTGGCCAACAGGCGTTGAGACGTAAGAAAGCGTCCCGCTGGACCTGAGTCTTGAGAAGCAGAAGTGATGGAGATTGCTGTCACGAAAACACGGAAATGCCCGCCGGCTCGTGGCCGGCGGGCATTCATGCATCTACTTGCAGTCTTCGTCGATCAGAACTTGTACGACGCGTTGAGGTACACCACGCGCCCGCGAGAGTCGTAGTAGCGGTCGTCGTAGCCGAACTGCTGACCGCGCGTCGCGCCACCTGTCGAGATGGCCAGCGGCGGCTCGACGTCGAAGACGTTGAGCATGCCGACCGTCAGCTGCAGGTTCTTCATCGCGTTCCAAGAGGTCTGCCAGTCGAGCGTCGCGAAACGATCCACCGGCAGGCGGATGGTCTGCGTGCCGACGACGTTGCCCGAAGCGTCCAGGACGTCGGCCGAGGTGGCCTGGTCCTTGTAGCCCGACTTGAAGTTCACCGCGAAGGTGTGGGCCCAGTTGCCATGACGGAACGTGTTGCTCCACTTGCCTTGCCAGCGGAAGGTCACTGCACCGATCTCGGCGAAGTTGCCGATGGCGGAGTAGTACGGACCGTCCTTGGACAGCTGCTGATCCTCGCGGACCATGTACGTCATGGTCAGCTGCGAAGCCAGGTCGGCGAAACCGAGCTTGGCGCGGCCAGCGATGTCGAAGTCCAGGCCCGTCGCATACGACTTGCCGAGGTTGCGGTTGTCCGCCAGGAACGCGAGGTAGTTGACGCCCGTGCCCGTGTCACGCTTGGTGCCCCACGAGGTGGAGTACTTCAGCGGATTTGCGAACACTTCCTGTTCGGTCAATTGGCCGAACGCGTCCTTGATCGCGACGTGCCAGAGGTCCACGCCCAGCGACAGCTGGCTGGTGGGCTCGAAGCGGATGCCCAGGGTCGCCTGGCGCGAGGTTTCCGGTTGCAGGCTCTTGTTGCCGCCGGCCAGCTGGTCGTACTGCTTGTTGCCCGGCTGGCAGTTCGCGCCGAGCGACGTGGCGATCGTCAACAGCTCTGCGGAGCAGGTGTACTTGTCACTGGTCACGCCGAAAGGCTGCAGCGCCGCATTGACCTGGGGAACGGTCGGGGCGTGGAAGCCCGAGCCGATCGAGCCGCGGATCAGCACACCCTTCTCGGGCTGCCACTTGAAGCCACCCTTGGCAGTGGTTGCGCTGCCGAAATCCGAGTAGTGGTCATAGCGCACGGACGTCTGGAGTTCCAGGGTCTTGAACACCGGAATGATCAACTCGCCGAAGAGACCGTATGCCTTGCGGTCGGCCTGATAGGGCAGCGTCGCCGATTCGTCGCCGAAACGCTGGTCGCAGGGCACTCCGTTGGCGGGGTCGCACAGCGTTCCAGCAACCGGATCAGCCAGCTTGCCCTGAGCGAAGAGGCTCGGCTTCGACTGGAACTTCTCCTGCTGAACGTTGATACCAGTACCGAGCAGCAGCGGGCCGGCAGGCATCTGCATCAGCTCGCGTGAGCCGCGCAGTGCGACGCTGTCCAGCTTGGAGGTGCCGCCGTCCCAATAGCCCTTGTAGGCCGCGCCGTTGATGGCTGCCATCGCGGCCGCCGATTGCTGGCCGGGACCGACGAAAGGATCGAGCAGGCCGCTGGAACGCAAACGGCTGACCGCCAATGCGCCGGGATAGCCGGAGATGTAGCTCTTCGAATCGCTCTCGGAGTGCGAGTAGGCCAGGTTGTAGTCCCAACCCATCATGAGGCCCTTGGAGCCGAGCGTGATGTCGGTGAACTTGTTCTTGTCGTTGTTCTCGCGCTTGCCGAGGTCATACAGGCGATAGAACGCCAGCGTGTCCTGGGTGATGCCGATCGGAGCCAGGTAGGTGGCGAACAGCGGCGAGGTGGTCGGAATGGAGATCGAACCAGGCACCGGCGCGATGCGGGTGATCGTGCTCGTCTGCGAGAAGAGCACGTCCGCGAACAGCTCGTGATCGCCAAGCTTTTTGGAAGCGGAGGCGAGCACCGCGTCACGCTTGCGGGTCGGGAAGATCTCGAGTTCGCCGACGAAGTCGAAACCGCAATAGTCGTCCGCCAGGCCGGAGCCGTCGTTGTACGGCTCGATCACGCGGAAGGTCTTGTCCGGGCAGGTGCCGTGCGTCTTCTGGTACGGGCTGATCAGCTGACCCTGGTCGTCCAGCACGTTGGCCGGGATCGGGCTCGCGGAGAACTGCTGCTTGCGGTAGTTGACACCGTTGTAGGTGAAGAAGACCTTGCCGCTCTTGCCGAAGCTGCGCTGCGACGCGTCGAGCTTGGTGCGCTCGTCGTGCGACAGGGTGATCATGGCGTTGAAGCCATCCGTGTCGATGTTTCCGAAGCCCTTGGTCAGGCTGAAGCGAGTCTCACGGGCACCGGCCTTCGGGCCCGACACGCCGACAGAGATGTCGCCTTCGGTGCTGTCGCGACGGGTGATGAAGTTGACCACGCCGGCGATGGCGTCTGCACCGTACAGTGCAGAGGCACCGTCAGTCAGGATTTCGACGCGTTCAATGGCGGACACCGGGATCGCGTTCAGGTCCATGCCGGCGCCGAAGCCGGTGAGCGCCTGGCCGCCGAACTGCGCCAGGCGGTGGCCGTTGAGCAGAACGAGGGTACGGGTTTCGCCGATGTTGTGGATCGAGACGCCGGAGAAGCCGCCGGTGCCGCCGCCCACGCCAGAGGTTTCACCGGTAGAGCCCTGCACCGCTGCGAGCCGCTGCATCAGCTCGGTGACCGACGTCGCGCCGGAGCGCTGGATGTCTTCGCGCTTGAGGACCTGAACTGGCAGAGCCGTCTCGGCGTCGATACGGCGCACCGACGAACCCGTGATTTCGACTCGCTCGAGCTGTTGCTGAGCGAGCGCGGGCAATGCATTGATTGCCAGCGACCCGCCGAACGCGAGCATGAGGCCTGTGCAGACCTTCGTTTTTCTGAACATGTGATCTCCTGTTGAAGCACTGAAAGGTTGATCGATAGACCCGGTCCTTGAGCAAGTCACATGCCGACTTTTTGAATGGGCTGTGGCTCGTCTGCGAAGACGTGTAAAGGAATTGTCACTGAGAGGGTGATGGCGGCTTTTAGGGTATTCCTTGATCGCTGCCCGACCCCGCTTTTGCGCAGATGTCTAGACCACTCGTCACATGGCCGCAAGCCCTTATTCCATGCGGGTTTGCGGGGCATCAAGCTGTTTTTGGAAGGCGTTCCGCGCGAGCCCGCATGAGGGCTTTAGGGGCATGTCCCTACGCAAGGTTTTTACTTCTCGTTGGTTGGTCGCAACACGACTCGCTGCTACTTTGTAAACACGCGGACCCGTACCACTTGCGAAGTGGTCTAGGTCGGCTGGAACCGCATCCCGTCAGGCGGCCGCCGCCTCGATTCGGGGCACGGCGGCGAGTAGCGTACGGGTGTAGTCCGTTCGGGGGTGCTCGAGCACCGTTTGGGCGCTTCCGCTCTCCTCGATGCGTCCGCGCTGCATCACGGCGATGTTGTCGGCGATGTACTCCACGACGCCGATGTTGTGCGTGATGAAGAGGTACGACACGCCCAGCTCGCGCTGCAGGTCCTTGAGCAGGTTGAGGATCTGTGCCTGGACCGACACGTCGAGCGCCGAGGTCGGCTCGTCGCACACGATGAGGCGCGGCTCCACGGCCAGTGCGCGTGCGATGGCGATGCGCTGCCGCTGGCCGCCGGAGAACTCGTGCGGATAGCGCGCGAGCGCGTCGCGCCGCAGGCCCACCTGGTCCACCAGGCGCTCAAGGTTCGCGCGCCGCGTGGCGGCATCGAGCTCAGGCCTCAATGCAAGCAGGCCTTCTTCGAGGATGTCGAACACTCGCATGCGCGGGTCGAGCGAGGCGAACGGGTCCTGGAAGATGATCTGGATCGAGCGGCGCGCGGTGCGAAGCGCATCGCCTTCGAGCGAGAACAGGTCCGAGCCGTTGAACACCGCCTTGCCTTCGATCACCGCCTGGTGTCGCAGCAATTGCACGATGGCCTTGCCGGTGGTCGTCTTGCCGCAGCCCGACTCGCCGACGAGCGCGAGAGTCTCGCCCGCGCGAACGGTGAACGAGACACCGTCCACCGCGTGGAACGCGCCCTGCACCCGGCGCAGCATGCCGCGGCGGATCGGGAACTTCACGCGCAGGTCTTGCACGTCGAGCAGCACCTCGCCCAGGGTCTTCTTGGCCGGCGCGGGCTCGACGCCATGCGATGCGGCGACCGGGGCGGCCGCAGCCTGCACGCCATCCGGGTTGCGGGCCGCTTCGGCAATCGCCTCCGGCTCGTAAAGGAAGCAGCGCACGCTGGCCGTCGGCGTGAGGTGCGTAAGCCCCGGCGGCCGCCTGCCGCAGGTGTCGAAGGCGCGGTCGCAGCGCGGCGCGAAACGGCAGGCATGGAACTCCTGCCACAGCGGCGGGACGGTGCCCGCGATGGCTGCGAGCGTGCCGCCGCGCTTGGTACTGTCGGGCAGCGCCTGCAGCAGCAGCCGTGCGTACGGGTGCTTGGGCGCGCGGAAGAACTCCTCTGCCGTCGCCACCTCGATGATCTGGCCGGCGTACATCAGGGCCACGCGGTGCGCCATGCCCGACACGACAGCGAGGTCATGGGTGATGAGCATCATGCCCATGCCCTGCTCTTTCTGCAGCTGCTTGAGAAGGTCGAGGATCTGCGCCTGGATGGTCACGTCCAGCGCGGTGGTGGGCTCGTCGGCGACGATGAAGTCGGGCTCGCCGGCCAGCGTGATGGCGATCATCACGCGCTGCTTCTGGCCGCCGCTCATGCGGAAGGGGTATTCGTCGATGCGGCGCTCGGGCTCGGGGATGCCCACGCGGCGCAGCCAGTCGATGGCCTTCTCGCGCGCGGCCTGCCCGCGCAGGTCGGTGTGCGCTTCGATCGCTTCCACGATCTGGTCGCCCACGCGCATCACCGGGTTCAGGCTGGTCGAGGGCTCCTGGAAGATCATGCCGATCTTGCCGCCGCGCACCTTGCGCATTGCAGCCTCGGGCAACGCGAAGATCTCGTCGCCGTCGATGTCCATCGTGCCCTGCGTGACCTTGCCGTTCTCGGGCAACAGCCGCATGAGCGCAAGCGCCGTCATGCTCTTGCCGCAGCCGGATTCGCCCACCAGCGCGAAGGTCTCGCCGCGTGCAATCGACAGGCTCAACCCGTCGATGGCTTTCACCAGGCCCGCATCGGCGTCCAGCGCCACCTTGAGATCAGAAACGTTCAGCATGGTGTGGGATTCAGTTCGCGGCGACGGGCGTCTTGCGGGTGCTCAAGCGCTTGGGACGGAAGACCCGCGCACGCGGATCGAATGCGTCGCGCACGCCGTCGGCGAAGAGGTTGGCGGCGAGCACCAGGGTCACCATGAAGGTGAAGGCGGCGGCAAAGCTCCACCACACCACCGGGTCGGTGCTCATCTCGGAGCGGGCAAGGTTGATCATGCCGCCGAAGCTGTTCATGCTCGGGTCCACGCCCACGCCCACGTACGAAAGCACGGCTTCGTACAGGATGAGCGCCGAGAACTCGAGCACCGTGGTGATGAGCATCAGGTGGGCGACGTTCGGGAAGATGTGCCTGGACATGATGCGCATCGAACCCACGCCGAAGGCGCTGGCGGCCTGCACATACTCGAGCTCGCGCAGCTTCATCGTCTCCGCACGCAACAAGCGGCACAGCCCCGCCCAACCCGTGAGCCCGAGGATGGCGCACAGCAGGAAGAGCTTCAGGTCAGCGCGTTCGGCCCCGGTCTCGAAGAGCTCCGGGTGCTTGTCGAGGAAGACCTGAACCATCAGCACGAACGCGGCGATGAGCAGGATGTTCGGAATGGACGACAGCACGGTGTAGATGTACTGGATCACCTCATCCACCCAGCCGCGGAAGTAGCCGGCCACGATGCCCAGCACCACCGCGAGCGGCAGCGTGGCAAGGGTGGACAGCGTGCCGATGACGAAGGCCGTGCGGATGCTCTTGAGCGACTGGTACAGCACGTCGTTGCCGGTGCGGTCGGTGCCGAGCACGTGGTACGGCCCCATCAGCGCGACGATGGGCCCGAAGATGACGGCCACGACCGCCACGGTGACGATGGCCACGCGCCAGGGGATGGGCGTCTCGTTGTGCCACACGCGCTGGGCCATTTCCTTGAACGCCACCTTCGCGTGTCGCGCGAGCGCAGCGACCACGGCCAAGGTTGCGAGCAGCGCGACGACGAGTCCGCCGATGAGGCCCTTGACCGCACGCGACGCGATGTCGCCCGCCCATTCGGCATCGGGGTTCTTCAGGTGCGCGCCACCGAATTGCAGGCGCGGCGCGACACGCTCGACACGGCCGTTGATCTCCAGTGATTCCTTGCGCAGGCTCACGTAGTCCAGCGGCTTCGAATACGTGGCTTCGCGCGAATCGATGAGGCCCGACAGCAGGGTGTCGAGCGCCGAGCGGGTGCGCGGCTCATAGGCCACGCCGCCGTTCGCGGCACCCGAGAGAGCGCGACGGTAATGCAGGCTGTCGACCACGGTCACGCCCAGGCACAGCAGCACGATCACCGCCGACGCGAGCGCCGGCGCATCGCGAAACACCTTGCCCCAGCTCACGCGCCAGGTCGGACTGCGCGACACCATCCAGCCATACACGAGCAAGAGCAGCACCAGCGCCCAGATGACGACGTCGGTCCAGAGGAATACGAATTTCATGGTTGTTGCGTCCTCAGCCCAGGCGAACGCGCGGGTCGGCGAAGGTGTAGAGGATGTCGATCAGCACGAAGGTGGCGATGTACAGCAGCGAGCCGACGAACACCATCGTGCGCACGATGGCGAAGTCCTGCTTGGTGATCGCCTCGATCACGTAGGCGCCCAGGCCTGGGATGCCGAAGAAGCTCTCGAACACGAGGCTGCCCATGAACACGTACGGCAGGTAGGCGCCGGCGCTCGTGATGATGGGGATGAGCGCATTGCGCAGCACGTGCTTGAAGAGCACCACCGATTCCGCGAGGCCCTTGGCGCGCGCGGTGCGCACGTAGTCGCGGCCGATCTCCTCGAGGAACATCGCGCGGTACAGACGCGCTTCAGCACCCAGCCGCGCCAGCAGCGACAGGCCGATGGGCAGGATCAGGAACTTCACCACGTCCAGCCCCGGCGCATAGCCCGAGATGGGCGCCAGCTTGAGCACGCGCGAGAAGAGGAACTGCCCGACGATGATGTAGAAGAGGCTGGAGATGGACAGCATGAGCACGCACAGCACCACGCCCCACAAGTCCCACCGCGTGTGGCGGAACATCACGAGCAGCAAGGCGAAGGTCGTGCTCGCGATGATCTGCAGGATGAACAGCGGCAGCGCCAGCTGCATGCTCACCCACATGCGCTTGCTCACCTCGTAGCCGATGTTGCCCGCGCTCTCGCCGTCGGCGCGGCCGAAGTTCAGCGAGAACAGCGACACCGAGCGGTCCCAGAAGATGGTGTCGGTGAACTTGTCGCTGCCCTCTTTCGCGTCGTTCCAGTACAGCGGCTTGTCGTAGCCGCGCTCGATCTTCCACTTGGAGATGAGTTCGGGCGTGACGCGCTTGCCGCCAATGTTCAACCGGGCCATGTCGTCCGGCGTGTTGACGGTGAAGAACAGGAAGAAGGTGGCCAGGTTCACGCCAAGCAGCACCAGCGCGCCATAGATGACGCGTCGAGACAGATAGGAAAGCATCGGTAGGAAGACCTCAGGAGGCGAGCACTTCGCCGCGTGCGTTCGTGCGCTCGCGCCGCTTGAAGCTGCGCATCGCGAACCAGATGACAGCAACCACGCCCAGCACACCCAGCACGATCGGCCACCACACCGGGCGGTTCCACTGTGCGACGCGCTGCGCACGCTCGGCGGTGTCCAGCTTGTAGTAGCGGCCCGGGTCGCGGACGAGCACCGTCGGCCGCGCGTTGTGCAGCCAGTGCTGCATCGCGGCGGACGCGAACGGGAAGTAGCCGAAGGACCAGGGCGCGTCTTCCTGCACCGTGTGGACCATCTTGTCGATCAGCTCCTGCTTCTGCGGGCCGTCGTCCATGAACTTCAGCTGGTTGAACAGCTTGTCGTACTCGGGGTTCTCGTAGTTGGCGGTGTTCTCGCCATCCGATCGCGTCTTGCCGTTCGGGCCGTACAGCAGGAAGAGGAAGTTCTCCGCGTCCGGATAGTCGGCGAGCCAGCCCAGCCAGAACACCTGGTGCTTGCCCTTGCGCACCTTGTCCTGGAACTGGTTGTTGTCGGTCGCGCGCACCTCGAGCTGGATGCCCAGCTTGGCGAACTGCTTGACCACCCAGTCGATCTCGGCCTTGCGCTCAGGGGTGGGCAGCGCGTAGTAGTCGTAGTTGATGACCAGCGGCTGGCCGGTCTTCTCGTCGCGGCCGTCGGGGTAGCCGGCCTCGACCATCAGCTTCTTCGCGTCGTCCAGCGAGCGGCGCACGATCTGGCCGTTCACCACCTTGTGCGTCACCGGGTTCACGCCCGCCGTGCTGCCGTGGCGCGATCCGAAGATGCCCCCGGGCAGCGGGCCCATGGCCGGCTCGCCGCCCTTTTGCGGGAACACCGTGCTCCATTCGTCCCAGTCGATCGCGATCGAGATGGCCTGGCGCAGCTTGCGGTTCTTGATCTTCTTCTCCGGCGTGTCGCCCATGCCGATCACCGGGTCGAGCATGTTGAAGCCGATCAGCCAGTTGGAGATGTCGGTCTGCTTGTCGAGGCGGAAGCCCTTCTCTTCATACTCCTTGCGCACCTCGTCGGAATCGTTCTTCTCGACGATGTATTCCTGGCCGGTGTCCACGCGCTCGAAGACCTCGATGTCGTAGAAGCCCTGGCGGAACTTGCCGCGCTGGGGCACCTTCTCGCGCTCGATGGTGGAGACGATGGTGTCGATGAACGGCGTCTTCTTGCCGCAATCGTCGAGCATGCCGTTTTCCTTGTCGCCGGGCATGCCCTCGCAGGGGTACGGCTCACCGCGGTAGTTCGGGTTGCGCTTCATGACGAGGCGCCGGTCCTGCACGTTCTCGACCAGCATGTAGGGGCCGGTGCCCACCGGCCAGCGGTCCAGCGTCATGTTCGCTTCGGCCAGGCCTGGCTGCGCGTAGAAGGCGTCGGCTTCCCATGGCACGGGGGCCAGGAAGGTCATCGACATCCAGTAGTTCCACTGCGGGTACTTGCCCTTGATGCGAACGCGGAAGAGGTACTTCTCCGGAGCCGTGGCCCCCGCCAGCGGCCACTTGCGGAAGTCCAGCATCGGGCGGTCCAGGCTCGCTGGGTCGAGGCCCTTGCGCAGCTTGGCGTCCTCGGCCTTCACCAGCTCCATGTACTCCTTCAGGCCCACCACGTACTCGGAGAAGATGCCCGAGATCGGCGTGGTGATGCGGGTGGTGGCGTGGCGCTTGAGCGCATAGACGAAGTCTTCGGCCACCAGCTCGCGCGTGCCCGTCTTCTCGAAGTCGATGGGCGTGCGGCGGCTGCCGAGATCGCCCTTCTTCATCGCGTGGTAGACGTAGTGGCCCTGCTCGTCCTTGGCAAAGGCCGGGTGCGGCTGGAACATGATCCCGTGCTTGATCGGGATGTCGTACACGCTCTCGGCCACCTGCTCGCCCGGCGCATCGGCCGGCAGCGGGTCGCCGTTCTTGTCGAGGTACTTCGGCTTGACGACTTCCTCGGCCGTCTTCGGCATGAGCGTGAAAGGCCGCTTGAGGTAGTGGTAGCCGTACAGCGGCTCGTAGATCTGGTACGTGTAGGGCGTGTCGTTCGACCAGTACGACGCCGTCGGGTCCAGGTGGCGCGGCGAGTTCTCGATGACCGCGGTGAACAGCGTGTTGGACGAGGGTCCGTCGTGCGGCTGCGGGCTGTTGTTGCAGCCGGTGGCGAGCAAGGCGCTCAAGCCGACGGCCAGGCCGGTAATCATGCGGCCCGTCGCGCCAACGATGGCGCGGGCGAGGCCCGATGCGTTCATATGATCTTGACCGTGCATATAGCGGTCGTCCTTTTAGGCATCGCCTGCGGCGCGCGTAAGCGCAGCAGGCCCAGAAAAACAATGTGCCTCGGACGATCACCAGCTTGTGGCCGGGTCCCCTCGAGGCAGCGGCGGATCATAAGCGAGGGTCAGGTGCCGATTGCTCAGGGTTTCACCCGTTCGCAAGGGCCGTGCCCGCGTCTTTAGAGCGCTGCCTCGAACATTGGTGCGCTAGGGAAGTCACCTAGGTGACAAGTGGTCTAGGCCGGTGCCGGCCTGCCTGGTGCCGGGCAGTGCTCGTGCACGTGGTCCCAGCCGATCAGGACGTCGCGCCCGTCCACCAGCAGCCGCACCTTGGCACCCACCGGCAGCGTCACCTTGGTCGGCACGTGGCCGAAAGGCAGTCCGGTGAGGATGGGCGTCCTGGTGAGGGTCCGCAGGTGGGCGATCACCGTCTTCAGCGTAAACCCTCGGTCCAGCGGGAACTTGCGGTAGTTGGTGAATTCGCCCAGGACGATGGCTTTTTGGGCATCCAGCACCCCAGCCTGGTGCAGTTGCAGCAGCGATCGCTCGATGCGGTAGGGGTGCTCGTTCACGTCCTCGAGGAAGAGGATGCCGCCCTTGATCTTCGGCCAGTGCGGCGTGCCCAGGAGCGAATTGACCATGCACAGGTTGCCGCCCCACAGCATGCCCTTCACCTGCAGGCCGTCGAAGCCCTCGGTCGTGCGAAAGCCGAGCGCCTCCAACTCGCAGTTCATGGCCTCCAGGAACACGGCTTCGGTGATGTCGTCCACGGTCTCGCCGCCGAAATCGTCACAGGCCAGCGGCCCTTGCCAGGTCACGCCCTTGCCGTGGGCCAGCAGCCCCAATTGCAGCGCGGTGACGTCGCTCTGCCCCACCCAGTGGGTGCCGCGCTCCACGCTCTTGGCGATGAGCTTCCAGTCGATGCGGTCGAGCAGCCGCGTCAGGCCGTAGCCGCCGCGGGTGGCGAAGGCGACGTGCGGCGCCTGCTTCGCGATGCGGTGGATGGCCTCAAGCCGCGTGTCGTCGTCGCCGCCGAAGCGCTGGTGCTTGAGCAGGGCCGCTTCGTCGATGCTGACGGCAAAGCCCAGCTTGGCCAGGCGCCTGGCGGCACGGCGCACCAGCGCAGCCTTGGGGACGACGCCGGCGGGCGTGAAGAGGATCAGGTCGTTCATGGGGCGATGCGAGGCCTTCAGGCCTTGGGCACGGGAAGGAGGATTTCGACCGCCTCGCCCGCTGGGATGGGTTCGTCCACCGACGTGGCCTCGGCGGGCGGCGGGTCGGCGGGCAAAGCGGCCGGTGTCGTCCCGCCACGGCGGTTGCGGTACTGCTCGCGGCGTTCGGCGAAGAAATCGCGCAGCACACGGCCGCAGTCCTCGGCCAACACGCCCCGGACGATTTCCGTGTGGTGATTCAGCCGCGGCTCACCGAAGAGGTCGACCACGGAGCCCGCCGCACCGGTCTTCGGGTCCGCGGCGCCGAACACCACGCGCTTGAAGCGTGCATGCATCAGCGCCATGGCGCACATCGCACAAGGCTCGAGCGTCACGTAGAGCTCGCAATCGGGCAGGCGGTAGTTGCCCAGCAGCGTGGCGGCATGACGCAGGGCCACGATTTCGGCATGCGCCGTCGGGTCGTGCTGGGTGATCGGGCGGTTGTAGCCGGTGGCGATCACCTGTCCGTCCTTCATGATCACGGCGCCCACGGGCACCTCGCCGACCAGCCACGCGTTGTGGGCCTGGTCCAGCGCGATGCGCATGGCATGTTCGTCGGCGGGCGTCGTCACTTCTCTAGCGTCACTTCTCGGCGGCTTCGTTGCGATTGGCGCCTTGTTGCAGGGCCTTTGTCACATCATCCACCGCCCGCTGCTGCATCTCCTGCGATTGCGCACGAACGGTGCTGGCCGCCGGAGCAGCGGTCGGCGTGCCTTCCGCGCTGGTCTGCGCCGGCGGCAGCGACGCGCCCACGTTGTGCACAGCCTGCAGCTGCTTCTTGGCGAGGATGCCGATGACGGCGAGGACGACGAGCAGGGAGACGACGCCGAAGATGGCTCTCATGGATGACCTCGTGTGTCGGTAAAGGGGCAGAGTCTGCCGATCGTGGCCGTCATTGTGCCCGCCGCCACGGCAGGTCAGGGTGCACGCAGCAGCCAACGGCGCAAGACCCGATGACCCTGTCCGGTCTCGCTGTGGACGAGTTCGAACGCGTTCACCGTCCATTCGATCGGATCGACCTCGTGCACCGGCAACGACCTGTCGTCGTACATCAGGGTCACGTGAGGCTCGAAGCGATGTCCGAGCGAGGCGCCCAGGCCCTGGCTGGACAGTGCCAAAGCCAAGCGCTCGTGAAGCGCCTTGATCCCCGCAACGTCATCGTGCGTCTGCATGACCAGCGGTGCATTGCTTGCCCGTCCGAAGCTGCCCACATGGTCAAAACGCAACGTGAAAGGCTTGCCGTGCACCTCGTCGGCAGCACGGCACAGCCGGTCGATGAAGGACTGGTCCAGCACACCGAAACGCCCGAAGAAATGCAGCGTGACATGCAGCCTGCCTGCCTCGAACAATCGGCCCTTCAGGCCATGATGCGCACGCAGCCGCTGCCCCAGGGCCAGCAGCTGCTTCACGGCCGCGGCATCCGGTTTCACGGCGAAGAACAAGGCATGGGACGGTGTCGCCAATGGCCCTCCTCCTTGAGCAGCTGCACTTCGTCCAGCCGTGCTGCGCAGCGCCGATCGACCTCACTCCCACTCGATCGTCGCCGGCGGCTTGCTCGACACGTCGTAGGTCACGCGGTTGATGCCGCGCACTTCGTTGATGATCCGGCCCGACGTGCGCTTGAGCAGGCTGTAGGGCAGCTCGGCCCAGTCGGCGGTCATGAAGTCGCTGGTCTGCACGGCGCGCAAGGCCACGACGTAGTCGTAGGTGCGGCCGTCGCCCATCACGCCCACGCTCTTCACCGGCAGGAAGACCGCGAAGGCCTGGCTGGTCAGCTCGTACCAGGTCTTGCCGCTCACCTCGTCGCGGGTGTTGCGCAGTTCCTCGATGAAGATGGCATCGGCGCGGCGCAACAGGTCGGCGTACTCCTTCTTCACCTCGCCGAGGATCCGCACGCCCAGGCCCGGGCCCGGGAACGGGTGGCGGTACACCATGTCATGCGGCAGGCCCAGCGCCACGCCGAGCTCGCGCACCTCGTCCTTGAAGAGTTCGCGCAGCGGCTCCAGCAGCTTGAGGCCCAGCGTCTCGGGCAGGCCGCCGACGTTGTGGTGGCTCTTGATGGTCGTCGCCTTCTTGGTCTTGGCGCCGCCGCTCTCGATCACGTCCGGGTAGATCGTGCCCTGCGCCAGCCACTTGGCGGACTTCAGCTTCTTCGCCTCGGCCTGGAACACCTCGACGAACTCGCGGCCGATGATCTTGCGCTTGGCTTCGGGGTCGCTCACGCCGGCCAGGTGGCCGAGGAACTGCGCGCTCGCGTCGATGTGAAGCACTTTCGCATGCAGGCGGCCGGCGAACATCTCCATCACCATCGCGCCTTCGTTCAGGCGCAAGAGGCCATGGTCCACGAACACGCAGGTGAGCTGGTCGCCGATGGCGCGGTGGATGAGCGCGGCGGCCACGCTCGAGTCGACGCCGCCGGACAGGCCGAGGATGACCTCCTCATCGCCCACCTGCTCGCGGATGCGTGCGACGGCTTCATCGATGTAGTTGCCCATCACCCAGTCCGGCTTGGCCTTCGCGATGCCCAGCACGAAGCGGTTCAGCAGCTCGCGGCCCTGCAGCGTGTGCGTGACTTCGGGGTGGAACTGCACCGCGTAGTAGCCGCGCGATTCGTCGGCCATGCCGGCGATCGGGCAGCTGGGCGTCGACGCCATCAGCTTGAAGCCCGGGGGCAGCGCCGTGACCTTGTCGCCATGGCTCATCCACACCTTGAGCATGCCGTGGCCCTCGGGCGTGGCGAAATCCTGCACGCCGCGCAGCAGCTCGGTGTGGCCATGCGCCCTCACCTCCGCGTAGCCGAACTCGCGGTGGTCGCTGTACTCGACCTTGCCGCCCAGCTGCGCCGCCATGGTCTGCATGCCGTAGCAGATGCCCAGCACCGGCACGCCGCTTTGCCACACCGCCTCGGGCGCCTTCAGCTCCTCGGATTCATAGGTGCTCGCGTGGCTGCCCGACAGGATGATGCCCTTGGGCGCGAACTCGCGGATGAACGCATCGCTCACGTCGTTGGGATGGATCTCGCAGTACACATGCGCCTCGCGCACGCGCCGCGCGATGAGCTGGGTGACCTGGGAGCCGAAATCGAGGATGAGGATCTTGTCGTGCATGGATGACGCTCAGGCGGTGGTGCCCGCCTGCGAGGCGAGCCGGTGGCGGCGTTGGCCGCGGAAGTGGACGATGGCCAGGACGAGGCCCACGAACTGCAGCGCGGAGCCGAGGTAGAACGGCGTGCCGATGCGCCAGTCGCCCTGCGGCAGGTGCGACACCACGGCAAGCAGCGGCGGCCCCAGCAACGGCGCCAGGACGGACATCAGGCTGTTGAGCGAGCTCACCGAGCCCATGGTCTGGCCCTGCACGTCAGCGCCCGCGGCGCTGCTGATGATGCTCTGGAACGAAGCCGCGACGGTGAAGCCGAGGAAGTTGAGCACGATGATGCCGTACATCATCCAGCCCTCGGGCGCCGCGCCGTACGCGAGGTAGGCGAGCGCGGACGACACGAGGCCGATGGTCGCGAGCCGCTGCGGGCTGAAACGCTTGAGCAGCCTGCCCAGCAGCACGCCCTGCACGATGACGGACACCACGCCCACCACCGCCAGCGACACGCCGTTCTGGAACGGTGTCCAGCCGAACTTGAACGAGGTGTACAGCACCCAGGTCGTGTAGAGGATGAACTGCGCCAAGCCGGTGAAGGCCAGCACCGCCACCAGCGGCCCGGCGCCCTGCAGCCTCGTGAGCGCGCTCAATGCGTTGACGGGATTGGCGCGCGACCATTCGAAAGGCCGGCGCTTGTCCGCGGGCAGCGATTCGGGCAGGACGAAGTAGCCATAGCAAAGGTTCACCAGCGCGAGGCCGCCGGCGACGAAGAACGGCCGGTGCGGATTGCCTTCGCCCAGGATGCCGCCCAGCATCGGCCCGAGGATGAAACCCACGCCGAACATCGCGCCCAGCAGGCCGAAGCGGCGTGCGCGGTCTTCGGGCGGCGTGATGTCGGCCACGTAGGCATTGGCCACGGCGATGTTCGACTGCATCGCCCCGCCCACGAGCCGCACCGCCACCAGCATCCACAGCGCCGTGCTGAGTGCGGTGGCGAAGAAGTTGATGGCCAGGCCGCAGAAGCCCAGCAGCAGCACCGGCCGCCGCCCGAAACGGTCGGACAGCGCGCCGAGGATGGGCGAGCCGAAGAAGTTGGCGATGCCGAAGGCGAAGGTCACCGCCATGTACCAGTACGACTGCTCCGACTTCGAACTGGTGAAGGTGCCCACCAGCACCGGCAGGACCGGGATGATCAGGCCGATCGAGATCATGTCGATCAGCACGGTCAGCATGATGAAGCGCATGGCCGCGGGCCGTTTGGCGGCTTCGGGGGAGATGGCTTCGGCGTGGTTCATGAGAATTGGCTGTTGACAGGCGGGGCATTGGCCCGCGCCGGCGAGGATGTAGGTTCAACCACAGAGGACACAGAGATCACAGAGGACATTGAAGCTCTGTGATCTCTGTGTCCTCTGTGTTGGAAAGTTCAGTCGGGCGAATGCAAATCCGGCATTCGCCCGCCGAGGATGTCACTCCATCCGGTAGTTCGGCGCTTCCTTGGTGATCTGCACGTCGTGCACGTGGCTCTCGCGGATGCCGGCAGAGGTGATCTCCACGAACTCCGCCTTGTCGCGCATGTCGTCGATGGTCGCGCAGCCGCAGTAGCCCATGGACGCCCGCAAACCGCCCGCCATCTGGAACACGATGGAAACCATCGAGCCCTTGTACGGCACGCGGCCTTCGATGCCCTCGGGCACCAGCTTGTCCGCGTTCGGATTGGCGCCGGTGTTGTCCTGGAAGTAGCGGTCGGCGCTGCCTTGCTGCATCGCGCCGATGGAGCCCATGCCGCGGTAGCTCTTGTAGCTGCGGCCCTGGAACAGCACGATCTCGCCCGGCGCCTCTTCGGTGCCGGCGAACATGCCACCCATCATGACGGTGCAGGCACCGGCGGCGATGGCCTTGGCGATGTCGCCCGAGTAGCGGATGCCGCCGTCGGCGATCAGCGGCACGCCCGTGCCCTTGAGCGCGGTGGCCACGTTGTCGATGGCGGTGATCTGCGGCACGCCCACGCCCGCGACGATGCGGGTGGTGCAGATGGAGCCGGGGCCGATGCCGACCTTCACGCCGTCGGCGCCGGCTTCGACCAGCGCGAGCGCCGCACTGCCGGTGGCGATGTTGCCGCCGATCACGTCCACCTGCGGGAAGTTCTGCTTGACCCAGCGCACCCGCTCGATCACCCCGGCGCTGTGCCCATGCGCGGTGTCGACCACCAGCGCATCGACGCCGGCCTTCACCAGCAGCTCGACGCGCTCTTCGGTGCCCTCGCCCACGCCGACCGCGGCGCCCACGCGCAGCTTGCCGTGGGAGTCGCGCGCCGCATTGGGGAAGCTGGTCTGCTTGGTGATGTCCTTGACCGTCATCAGGCCGCGCAGCTCGAAGGACTTGTTGACCACCACCACCCGCTCCAGCTTGTGCCGGTGCATGAGCGACTTGGCCTGGTCGAGCGTGGCGCCTTCGTCGACGGTGATGAGCTTCTCGCGCGGCGTCATGATTTCGCGCACCGGAACGTCCAGGCGCGTCTCGAAGCGCAGGTCGCGGTTGGTGACGATGCCCACCACCTTGCCGCCGTCGACCACCGGGAAGCCCGACACGCCGTGCTGCCGCGACAGCTCCATCACCTGCCGCACCGGGGTGTCGGAGGTGACGATGATCGGGTCTCGCAGCACGCCGGATTCATAGCGCTTGACGCGGGCCACCTCGGCGGCCTGCTGCTTGGCGCTCAGGTTCTTGTGGACGATGCCCATGCCGCCTTCTTGGGCGATGGCGATCGCCAGGCGAGCCTCGGTCACCGTGTCCATGGCGGCGGACACCAGCGGCAGATTCAGGCGGATGTTGCGGGAGAGGGAGGTCGCGAGCGAGGTGTCGCGGGGAAGCACTTGGGAGAAGGCTGGCACCAGCAACACATCGTCGAAGGTGAGCGCTTTGCCGAGAAGGCGCATGATGGAGAAGCTCCAGACGCAAAAGCAGATTATACGGATGCGGAACAACTGCACACTTTGGGGTTGGCCGAACCTGTGGCGGATTGCACACCACCGCTACACTGACCGCTTCGGCAATGTGCCTGCAGCAGTACCCCCACCATGCGTCGATTGAGCGTCGTCCTCATCTCAGCCCTCATCGGAGCCACCCTGGCCATGCCCGCGGCGGCCCAGTGGAAGTGGCGCGCCAAGGGCGGGCAGATCCAGTACAGCGACACCCCGCCGCCGGCCGGCACCCCCGACCAGGACATCCTGCAGCGCCCCCACGGCAACGCCCAGAGCAAGATGAGCGCGCCGCCTGCCGCTGCCGCGTCCGCCGCATCGGCTGTCGCCCGCGTCGAGCCTGAACTCGAGGCCAAGCGCAAGAAGGCCGAGCAGGACGAAGCCGCCAAGAAGAAGGCCGAGGACGACAAGATCGCCGCCCAGCGCGCCGACAACTGCAACCGCGCCAAGAGCTACCTGCGCACGCTGGACGACGGCATCCGCATCGCCCGCACCAACGACAAGGGCGAGCGCGAAATCCTCGACGACAAGCAGCGCGCCGAAGAGTCGCGCCGCGCGAAGGAAACGATCTCCAGCGAATGCAAGTGAGCGGCGCGGCCTGAACGGGCCGGCACCACGACGAATCAGCCCGGCTCGCCGGGCTTTTTCATGGGCGCGCCTGGGGCCGATTCCGCCAGCTTGCGCTTCTCGCGGTGGCTGCGATAGCGCTGGCGCCTCGCCTCCTTCGGGTCCACCAGCAGGGGCCGGTACACCTCCACCCGGTCCGCGTCGCGCAGCACGTCGTGCGGCTCGCGCAGCTTGCCCCAGACGCCCAGCTTCATCTGTGCCGGGTCGATTTCCGGGTGCCGCTCGATGAGGCCGCTGGCCTCCAATGCGTCGAGCACGGTCGAGCCCTCGGGCAAGGTCACGGTCGCCAGGTCCACGTCGCGCGGCGCAGGGCTGTAGGCCACGACGATCTTCATGAGCGTCGCTTCAGCGCGCACCGTGGACCTGCTCGGCGCGCTTGACGAAGGAATCGACGAAGGTGTTGGCTATCCGGTCGAACACCGGGCTCACCAAGGCTTCCAGCGCCGCGTTGGCGAAGGCATAGCACATGTCGAATTCGATCTTGCAAGCCGCCTCGGTCGAGCCGACGCGGGTGAACTTCCAGGTGCCGTCGAGCTGGGAGAACGGGCCGTCGACGAGCCGGATGACCACCGAGCTGTCCTTCTCGTGCTCGTTGCGGGTGGTGAAGGCATGCCGCAAACCGGCGTACTGGATGGACAAGCGGGCCGTCACGCCGCCCTCGTGCGACTCCAGCACCTCGGCCTTGTCACACCACGGGAGGAACTTCGGATAGTCCTTCACCGCGGTCACCAATTCGTACATCTCGTGCGGCGAGTACCAGAGCAGGACAGACTTCTTGACGTGCTTCATACAATGGCCCGATTGTATTGAGGCCACTCGACTCCATGTCCATCGCGGAAAACCGCCGAGCGCGGTACGACTATCACATCACCGAACGCTTCGAGGCGGGCATGGTGCTGCAGGGCTGGGAGATCAAGGCCATCCGGGCCGGCCAGGTCCAGCTCACCGACGGCTACGTGACGATTCGCGACGGTGAGCTCTTCCTCATCGGATGCCGCATCAACGCCCTTCGCAGCGCGTCCACGCACGTCAACCCCGAGGCCGACCGCACCAAGAAACTGCTCATGCACAAGGAAGAGATCCGCCGGCTGGTGGGCAAGGTCGAGCAGAAGGGGTTCACCCTGGTGCCCCTGGACCTGCACTACAAGGGCGGCCGGGTGAAGGCGGAAATCGCCCTCGCCAAGGGCAAGGCCGAGCACGACAAGCGCGACACCGAGAAGAAGAAGGATTGGGACCGGGAGAAGGGTCGCCTGATGAGACACAAGGTCTCGAGCAAGAGCTGAAGCGCTCGCCCTCACGCGAGTCGCTTCATGGCTTGGTCCAGGTCGGCGATCAGGTCTTACGGCGCTTCGAGCCCGATGCACAGGCGCACCAGAGTCCCGCGCCACGGCGACTTCGGGCGGATGCTCGCGAGGTCGTACGGCACGACGAGGCTCACCGGCCCGGCCCATGAGTAGCCGATCTTGAACAGCCGCAGCGCATCGACGAAGGCATCCACGCGCGCCGTGTCGATGCGCTCGTCGAAGACCACCGAGAAGATGCCGGCGGCCGCCTTGCACGTCTGCTTCCAGTGCTCATGGCCCGGCGAGCCCGGCACGGCTGGGTGCAGCACCTGCGCGATCTCCGGGCGCTGTGCGCACCACGCCGCGATCTCGCGCGCCGAGCGGTCATGCGCTTCGTAGCGCAGCGGCAAGCTCGGCAAGGCACGCAGCACCGCTTCCGCATCGTTCGCGCCGACGCCCAGGCCCGTGCGCATGTGCGTGAGCTTGAGGCGCGTGTGCAGCGCGTCGTCGCGGGTGGTGACGGCACCCATCAGCACGTCCCCTCCGCCCGAGGGGAACTTGGTCAGCGCATGCATGGAGATGTCCACGCCCAGGCCCGGCGCGATGTCGAAGGGGTTGAAGGCGATGCCCGCGCCCCAGGTGTTGTCCAGCGCGGTTGCGATGCCGCGTTCGCGCGCGATCTTCACGAGCGACACGAGATCCGGGAACTCCATCGTGACCGAGCCCGGCGCCTCGATCCACACGAGCTTGGTCGCCGGCGTGATCGCATCGGCGAGCGACTGCGGATCGAGCGCATCGTAGAAGCGGTGGCCGATGCCCCAGCCCGCGAGCTCTTGCCGCGCGAGCTCCTTGCCGGGGTTGTAGGCATTGCCCGGGATGAGCACCTCGTCGCCCGCGCGCAGCAGCGCGAAATCCACGAGCCCGATGGCCGCGAGGCCGCTGGGCGCGAGCAGCGTGCGCGTGCCGCCCTCGAGCGTGGCGATGCGTTCTTCCAGCGTGAAGGTGGTGGGCGTGCCGTGCAGGCCGTAGGTGTAGCCGGCCTTCTCGCGCCAATCGCGCGAGCGCATCGCGGCGACGTTGGCGAAGATGACCGTGGAGGCCTTGAAAACGCCCGGCTGCGGTGCGCAGAAGCCGGCGGGCGGCGTGTATGGGTGGTGGATGAGTGTGGTGCTCAGTTCGGACATGGGACAGCCTCGACGCCCCTCGGTGGGGTTCGTTTCGAGTGTATGCCGCCCTACTCCGCCTCGGCCTTCATCACCTCGTGGCTGGGCGTGAACCGCAGGTGCGTGATGTCGGTCGGGAAGAACATGCCCCAGGTCCACTCGACGAAGATGCGCAGCTTGCGCCGCAGCGTGGGCATCTGCGACAGGTAGTAGGCGCGCCACACCAGCCAAGCCGGCAGGCCGGACAAGGGCACGCCGCACACGTCGGCCACGCCCTTCATGTGCCCGATGGAGGCCATCTGCCCGAGCGAGCGGTGCGAGAACGCCTGCGTCGGCCGGCCGGCGAGTGCCGCGACGAGGTTGTCGGCGAGCTGCCGTCCTTCGCGCACGGCGAACTGCGCGGTCGGCGGCGCGGGCTTGTCGTCGCGCGCATTCGGCACCAGCGCGCAGTCGCCGAGTGCCCACAGGCCGTCATGGCCGGGGACGCGCATGTCCGGCCCGACGACGATGCGTCCGCGCTCGCTCGCCAGGCCAGCACTTTCGACGAGCCGGTTCGGCCGCGTGCCGATGGTGCCGATCACCGTGCGCGCACCGATCAGTTCGTCACTCGCCAGCACCACGCCCTTGTCGAGAATGCGTGCCGCGCGGGCGCCGAGCCTCACGTCCACGCCCCGTGCCTTCAAGGAGCGAAGCGCGGACAGCCCGAGCCTCGCCGGCAACTCCGGCAGCAGGCGGTCGATGTCTTGCAGCACCGTCACCTTCAATTCATCGGCGCCCACCTGCGGATAGAAGCGGCGGATGCTGGCCAGGCAGTCCACCAGCTCGCCGGCCACCTCCACACCCGAGAAGCCGCCGCCGATCACGATGAAGTGGCCGAGCGCGGCGCGCAGGCCGCGGTCCGTCTCGAGCTCGATGCGGGCCAGGCGCCGCAGCACCACGTTGCGGATCTCCAGCGCATCGCCCACCGTCTTCAGCGGCAGCGCATGCTCGGCCAGGCCGGGAATGAAATCGAGCCGCGCGCGATTGCCGAAGGCGAGCACCAGCTGGTCATAGTGAAGGCTGCGCGTGCCGGCGAGCGTGTTGCAGGTGAGCGTCTTCGCGGCCGCGTCCAGCGACGTCACGCGGCCCATCACGAAACGCGTCCGCTCGCGCATCGGCAGCATCTCGCGCACCGGCGCGACCACCTGCTCGGGAAAGATGGACGCCCCGACCGCCTCGGGAAGCATGGGGTTGAAGGTCATGGTGCTCTCTTCCGAGACGAGCGTGAGCTCGACGTCGTCGGCGATGCGCCCATGCAGCGAGCGCGCGAGCGTGGTGCCCGCGAAGCCGCCGCCCACGATGACGATGGAGCGTCCTGAAGCCATGGTGTGTGTCCCTGTTGCTGTGCGAATGGGCAGTGGTCGCACGAGCCCGCCGCTTGCTTACAGGCCCGGACGAACAAAGTTTTCGTAAGGACCGGCGGGGGCGCCCGACTCAGAGGCTCAGCCCCCAGCTTCATTCCGACACTCACCACAGGAGGACTTCATGTTCAAAGGCAAGACGGCCCTGGTCACGGGCTCGACATCGGGCATCGGCGTGGGCATCGCCCAGCGGCTCGCGCGCCACGGCGCCAACATCATCCTGAACGGCTTCGGCGATGCGCAAGAGATCGCCTCGTTGCGCCGGCAGCTCGCCGAAGAGACGGGCGTGGACGTGCAGTACGACGGCGCGGACATGTCGCGACCCGACGCGATCGAAGCCATGATGATGCGTGCCATCGAACGCTTCGGCGCGGTGGACCTGCTCATCAACAACGCCGGCATCCAGCACGTGGCGCCGGTGGACGAATTCCCGGTGCAGAAGTGGGATGCCATCCTCGCGATCAACCTGAGCGCGGCCTTCCACACCACGCGGCTCGCGCTGCCCATGATGAAGGCGCGCGGCTTCGGCCGCATCGTGAACGTGGCGTCGGCGCATGCGCTGGTGGCGAGCCCCTTCAAGTCGGCCTACGTGGCGGCCAAGCACGGCATCGCCGGCTTCACGAAATCGGTGGCGCTCGAAGTGGCCGAACGCGGCATCACGGTGAACGCCGTGTGCCCGGGCTACGTGCTCACGCCGCTCGTGCAAAAGCAGATCCCGGACACGGCGCGCGCCCGCGGCATCACCGAAGAACAGGTGGTGCGCGACGTGCTGCTCGCCGCGCAGCCGACCAAGAAGTTCGTGACCGTCGAGCAGGTCGCCGCGTTCACCGCCTTCCTGTGTTCCGATGACGCCGCGTCCATCACCGGCGCCGTGCTGCCCATCGAGGGCGGCTGGACCGCGCACTGACCAAGTCGAGGAGCCACACCATGAAAAGCCAGCACATCATCGGCCTGCCATCGATGCCGATGGCCTCGCCGTCCTACCCCAAGGGGCCGTACCGCTTCGTCGATCGCGAGTACCTCATCATTACCTACGAGTCGGACCCGCAAGCCATCCGCGATGCCTTGCCGGAGCCGCTGGAGCCCGACGGCAGCAACACCGTGCTCTATGAGTTCATCCGCATGCCGGACTCCGCGGGCTTCGGCGACTACACCGAATCGGGTATCGTGATCCCGGCGCTGTTCAACGGCGAACATGTCAACTTCACGGCGCAGATGTACCTGGACGACGAGCCGCCCATCGCCGGCGGACGCGAAATCTGGGGCTTTCCGAAGAAGCATGCACGCCCCAAGCTCGTCGTCGCGCAGGACACGCTGACGGGCACGCTGGACTATGCGGGCGTGCAGGTGGCCGTGGGCACCATGGGCTACAAGCACCAGCACCTGCTGTACGACGTGAACGGCCGCAAGGCCTGCTCGTCGGCCTCCATCGTCGAAAAGATGGGCAAGACGCAGGTCAACCTCAAGCTCATCCCGGACGTGGACGGCACGCTGGCCATCGCACAGCTGGTGGGCTACAACCTCACCGACGTCCAGGTGCAGGGCGCGTGGTCGGGCCCTGCCCGGCTTCACCTGGTGCCGCACGTGAATGCACCGGTGGCGGACCTGCCGGTGCGCCGGGTGCTGGGCGGCCTGCACTTCATCGCGGACCTCACGCTGCCCTATGGCCGCGTGCTGCACGACTACAAGGCGGAGATGGCGATGGACGCGAAGAACGTGATCGAGATCAGCGGGGCAGCGGCATGAACGCGGCGATCTATCGAGACGCCGTGACCCGCACGAAGAAGAAGCCGGCCGCCGCCAAGCTGGGCTTGCCCGGCCAGGTGGTGCTGGTGCTGCAAGGCGGCGGCGCGCTGGGCGCCTACCAGATCGGCGTGTACCAGGCGATGCATGAAGCCGGCATCGAGCCCGACTGGGTGATCGGCACGTCCATCGGGGCGATCAACGCGGCGCTCATCGTGGGCAACGAGCCCGCGCACCGCCTCGAACGGCTGCATGCGTTCTGGGACCACGTCGAGCAGGCCGGCAACTTCGCCGACCCCTTCCCCTGGCTCGGGCTCGGGCGCATCGCGGCCAACCTCGCCACGCTGTCGCGCGGCATCCCGTCGTTCTTCACGCCAAGCGCCGCGGCGCTGCAAGGCTCGCAGGCGCGCGTCGGCGTGGACGCAGCGTCGTACTACAGCACCGAACCGCTTCGCGAGACGCTGCATCAACTGGTCGACTTCGAGCGCATCAACCAGGGCGATGCCCGCCTCACCGTCGGCGCAGTGAACGCCATCAGCGGCGAGATGCGCTACTTCGACAGCAGCACGCAGCCGCTGCGCGTGGAGCACGTGATGGCCTCGGGCGCCCTGCCCCCGGCATTCCCGGCCATCCGCATCGACGGCCAGCCCTACTGGGACGGCGGCATCTACTCCAACACGCCGATCGAGGCGGTGCTCGACGACGTGCCGCGGCGCAACTCGGTGATCTTTGCCGTGAACGTCTGGCACCAGGCGGGGCCGGAGCCGCAGTCGATCTGGGAGGTGATGGGCCGGCAGAAGGACATCCAGTTCGCCAGCCGCGCCGACAGCCACATCGCGCGGCAAAAGCAGATCCACCGGCTGCGGCACGTCATCCGCGAGCTGTGCACGCAGATCCCCGCGAGCAAGCACAACGAGCAGGTGAAGGAGCTCGCCTCCTGGGGATGCGGCACGACCATGCATGTCGCGCATCTCGTCGCGCCCAGGCTCGACGGCGAGGACCACACCAAGGACATCGACTTCACGTCGGCCGGCATCCGCGACCGTTGGCATGCGGGTTACGGCGACACGATGAAGATGCTGGAGGCCTCGCCGTGGAACGAAGCGGTCGACCCGATCGAGGGGGTGATCGTGCACACATTGGAGTCGATTCAGGGCCGGTGACGGCGTGGCGACCCGTGCGGGCGAGCGGTTCCGCGGCGATCACGGACAATCCGTTTTCCGCATTTCACCGCACGCACCATGCCCCGTCTCGACGACCCTCTCCATGACCGCGAAGTCGGCGAGCGCGACAGCACGCTCGACACCACGCGCATCGACGACGTGCGCATCGGGGCGGTGCGGCCGCTCATCACGCCCGCGCTGCTGCAAGAGCGCGTGCCGGTGCGCGACGACACGCTCGCGGTCGTCGAGCGCAGCCGCGCGGCGATCGCCGACGTCCTGCATCGGCGAGACGACCGGCTGGTGGTCGTCGTCGGCCCCTGCTCCATCCACGACCATGAGCAGGCGATGGACTACGGACGTCGCCTGAAAACCGTGGCCGACGAGCTGCGGGACAACTTGCTGATCGTGATGCGCGCCTACTTCGAGAAGCCGCGTACCACCGTCGGCTGGAAGGGCTACATCAACGACCCCCACCTCGACGGGAGCTTCGCGATCAACGAAGGCCTGGAACGCGCGAGAAAGCTGCTGCTCGAGCTGACGACACTCGGCCTGCCGGTGGGCACGGAGTTCCTCGACCTGCTGAGCCCGCAGTTCATCGCCGACCTGATTGCCTGGGGCGCAATCGGCGCGCGAACCACCGAGAGCCAGAGCCACCGCCAGCTCGCATCAGGACTGAGCTGCCCGGTTGGCTTCAAGAACGGCACCGACGGCGGCATCAAGGTGGCGGCCGACGCCATCCTCGCCGCGCAAGCGCCGCATGCGTTCATGGGCATGACGAAGATGGGCATGGCCGCCATCTTCGAGACGCGCGGCAACGACGACTGCCACGTCATCCTGCGCGGCGGCAAGACGCCCAACTACGACGCGCAGAACGTCGAGGCGGCCTGCGCAACGCTGCGCGCGGCCGGCCTGCGAGAGCAGGTGATGGTCGATGTGTCGCATGGCAACAGCAGCAAGGCCCACCATCGGCAGATCGAGGTGGCGCGTGACGTGGCCTCGCAGGTGGCAGCGGGCGACCATCGCATCATCGGCGTGATGATCGAGAGCCACCTCGAGGAAGGCCGGCAGGATCTCGTGGCGGGCGCGACGCTGAAGCGAGGCGTGTCGATCACGGATGCCTGCATCAGCTTCGACCAGACGGTGCCGGTGCTGCAGTCGCTCGCTGCAGCCGTGAAGGCCCGCCGGTCACACGGTCGTGGCTCGGCCGACTGACGATCTCCCGCCCCATCCATCACGGCGGCCCGGCGGGCCATGCCCGCCAGACCACGCCATCTCAGATCGGCTGGCCGATCAGGTCGTGGCCTTGCGTGCCCACGATGCGCGCCTTGGTGAACTCGCCCACCTTCAGCGTCTTCGACGCCTTCTCCGGCGGCAGCAGCTTCACCACGCCATCGATCTCCGGCGCGTCCGCATAGGTGCGCCCGACGCCGCCCTTGCGGCCGAGTGCCGGTGCCGAATCCACCAGCACCTGCATGGTCGCGCCGATGCGTTCGCGCAGCTTGGCGGCTGACACTTCCTCGGCCACCTTCATGAATCGCGCACGGCGCTCCTCGCGAACTTCCGGCGGCAGCATGCCGGGGATGTCATTGGCCGTGGCGCCTTCGACTGGCGAATAGGCAAAGCAGCCTGCACGGTCGATGCGCGCCTCGCGCATGAACCCGAGCAGGTGCTCGAATTCTTCTTCCGTCTCGCCGGGGAAGCCCGCGATGAAGGTGCTGCGCACGACGATCTCGGGACACACCTCGCGCCAGCGCTGCAGGCGGTCCAGGTTCTTCTCGCCGTTGGCCGGGCGCTTCATGCGCTTGAGCACGTCGGGGTGCGAATGCTGGAAGGGAACGTCCAGGTAAGGCAGCACGCGGCCCTGCGCCATCATCGGCAGGATCTCGTCCACGTGCGGGTACGGGTAGACGTAGTGCATGCGCACCCAGGCGCCGTGCTTCTCGGCGAGCTCGCCCAGCTTGTCGGCCAGGTCGAACATGCGCGTCTTGACGGGCTTGCCGTCCCAGAAGCCCGTGCGGTACTTCACGTCCACGCCATAGGCGCTCGTGTCCTGGCTGATGACGAGAAGCTCCTTCACGCCGGCTTCGAACAGCCGTTGCGCCTCGCCCAGAACGTCGCCGATGGGCCGCGACACGAGGTCGCCGCGCATGCTCGGGATGATGCAGAACGAGCAGCGGTGGTTGCAGCCCTCGCTGATCTTGAGGTAGGCGTAGTGCCTGGGCGTGAGCTTGACGCCCTGCGCGGGCACCAGGTCGATGAACGGGTCGTGCGGCTTGGGCACGTGCAGGTGCACGGCGTCCATCACCTCGTTGGTGGCATGCGGGCCGGTCACGGCCAGCACGCTCGGGTGCATCTGCTTGACGAGGTTTCCGCCCGAGTCACCCGCTTTGGCGCCCAGGCAGCCGGTGACGATCACCTTGCCGTTCTCGGCCAGCGCCTCGCCGATGGTGTCCAGGCTTTCCTTCACCGCATCGTCGATGAAGCCGCAGGTGTTGACGATCACGAGGTCCGCGCCCGCGAAGGTCTTGGAGGTGTCGTAACCCTCGGCGCGAAGCTGGGTGAGGATGAGTTCGGAGTCGGTCAGCGCCTTGGGGCAGCCCAGCGAGACGAAGCCGATCTTGGGGGCGGCGCCGGTCGCCACGGGGGATTCTTGGGTCATCCCGCGATTTTCGCCGATTGGGAGCCGGCCCGGCGCCCCGCAGGGTCGGTCAGCGCTTGGGCGGCGTGAAGCCCGGCACGCCCGGGAACAGCGTTTCAGCCTGTTTCGCCATCTGTTCCTGCATCTGCACGAACATCTGCTTGGATTGCTCGAGGTAGTTGCCCATCAGCCCCTGCACCACCGGCGCCTGGCCGTTGAGGAACTGCGCCCACAGCTCGGGCGACATCACCTTCGGGTCGTACAGGCCCACCGACTGCTCGGCCAGCTTGCCCTGGATGTCGGTGAAGGTCTGCAGGTTCTTCTCGAGGTACGAGCCCATCATGCCCTGCATGGCGTGGCCGTAGAAGCGGATGATCTGCGCCAGCATCTGCGTGCTGAACATCGGCACGCCGCCGGTTTCCTCCTCGAGGATGATCTGCAGGAGGATGCTGCGCGTCAGGTCATCGGAGGTCTTTGCGTCGCGCACGACGAAATCCTGCCCTGTCAGCACCATTTTCTTGACGTCGGCCAGCGTGATGTAGCTGCTGGTCTCGGTGTCGTAGAGGCGACGGTTCGGATATTTCTTGAGGATACGGGGGCCGCCGGTGCCGGCAGCCCCAGCTTCCGCGGACGTCTGCGAAGACGCACGCCGTGACTGGACCATGAAAGGGACTCCTTGTGCAGGTGCACAACGATTCTAGGAGCCTGGGTGAAGTCCGCTCGAAAGGGTTTCCCCCCGCCGGTGCGACTGCCGCTACTTGGAGGCGACGCTCGAGGACACGCGCCGCAGGAAATCGTCCACCGCCTGGGTGTACGGCCCCGGCAGCCCGAGCTGCTCGTTGATCTCGCCATGCGACTTGTCCTCGGGCCGGCGCTCGACCTTGCCGCCCATGGCGTTGGCCTTGGCGAGGAAGCCTTGCGCCTGCACGCAGGAATCGTCGCGGCGCGACGAACACACGAGCAGCATCGGCGGCGGCGCGGCGTTCAGCCGCCGCGTCGGCGAGCCCTGGATCCACAGGTTGCGGTCGGTGCCGAAGGCCTTGTCGTAGAGGCGGAAGTGCCGGCCTTCCATGATGGTGACGACGTCGTAGCCCGCGCCGTCGAGCGACACGGTACCGAGCCACGGACGGGCGCCCTGCCGCGTCGCGATCGACTGATCGGCGCTCAGGAGCGACACCAGGTGCGAGCCGGCCGAGTGGCCCATCAGCACCACGCGCGCCGGGTTCATGCCCCAAGATGCAGCACGGCCCTGCACGAACGCGAGTGCGCGGCCGACGTCGTCGGCCTGCTGCACCGGGTCGGCCACCGGCACCATGCGGTAGTTCGTCGAGACGAACACATGGCCTTGCGGCAGCCAGTGCGCGGCCTTGTTCGTGACCACGCGGCCGTTGGCCTTGTCGCCCCGCGCCCAGCCGCCGCCATGGACCATCAGGATCACGAGGCCGTTCCGGTCCGGCTTCGCGGGCCGGTAGACATCCAGGCGCTGGGCCGGGTCGCTGCCGTAGGCGATGTCCTTGTCGACGGCCGCGCCGGCCGGCAAGCCCTGTGCGGACGGGCCGCCCGCGCCATCGCCCAGTTCATCGTCGTCGTGTGCCGGCTTGGACGCCTCGCGGCGCTGCTCGGCACGCTGCTTCAGCATGTCGCGGATGGGCCCGGCGCTGCTCGTCGACACCAGGCCCGCGCTTGCGAGCATCACGATGACGGCGACAATCGATTTCCTCATGCTTTCCTCCTGCGTGGCCATTCTCGCCACAAGCACGGCGCCGCGATGAACTTCACTCTCCAGCAAACTTGCTTCACCGACCTCGCGAAGCTGGCCCGCGAGGCAGGGGCCGCGATCATGGAGGTCTACCGCGAAGGCCCGCAGGTGAGGCGCAAGGCCGACCTCTCGCCCGTGACGGAAGCGGACGAACGCGCGGAGGCGATCATCGTCGCGGGCCTGCAGCAACTCGCGCCTGACCTGCCCATCGTGGCGGAAGAAGCCGTGGCCGCCGGACGCCGGCCGGACGTCTCGAACGCCGCCCGGTTCTGGCTGGTCGACCCGCTGGACGGCACGCGCGAATTCATCGATCGCAATGGCGAGTTCACGGTGAACATCGCGCTCATCGACAACGGCGCGCCGGTGGCGGGCGTGGTGTATGCGCCGGCCATCGACCGGCTCTTCCTGGGCGCGGTGGGGCATGGCGCGAAGGTGATCGATGCCATCGGCGAGCGAGACATCCGCTGCCGCATGCCGCCGGCCGAGGGCCTCACGGTGCTCGCCAGCCGATCGCATGGCGACCGCGCAGCGCTCGATCGTTACCTGAGCGACTTCCGTGTGGCCGACATCGTCGCGGCCGGGTCGTCGCTCAAGCTGTGCCTGCTGGCCGAAGGCGTCGCCGACCTCTATCCGCGATTCGGTCGCACCATGGAGTGGGACATCGCCGCGGGCCACGCGGTGCTGGCCGCGGCAGGCGGCAGCGTGCGCGACTTGTCGGGCGCGCCGCTGCGCTACGGCAAGGATGAGCTGGCGAACCCGGATTTCATCGCACGAGGCTTGGGCGCCTGAGGTCACGCCCCAGGGGCGGCCCAGGTCGTCGTGCCCTGCTTTTGCGATGCATCAAGACGAGGCGGCGAGCGCGACCTAGATTTCTCGTGATCACTCACGGAGGTCGCCATGCCCAGCACTCGTCTTCGCTCGTTCCCCGTCACCATGATTTGCGCCCTGGCCTGCGCCGGCTGGCTCGTCCTCGTCGGCACATCGCAGGCGCAGACAAGCCCGGACACGGGCGCACGCCCCGCAGCCGACGCGACGACACGCGGCCAGAACGTGTACGAGGGGGGCGGCATGGTGCGCACTGCCACGCCCGTGGCGGGTGACCTGCTCGCCGCCGGCGGCCGTGTCGCAGTCGAGCACCCGGTGGGACGCGACGCCGCACTCGCGGGCGGCGACGTCGCCATCCGCGCGGACATCGGCGAAGACCTGCGCGCGGTGGGCGGCCAAGTGGTGCTGGCCAGCCGCGTCGGCGGGGATGCGCACATTGCCGCCGGGCACGTTGCGATCGAGCGGAGCGCCTCGGTCGGCGGCAGCGCCTGGCTGGCCGGCGGCGACGTGGACGTTCAAGGCGACCTGCCCGCCGGAACCACCATCCGCGCGGGGCACGTGACCATCGGCGGCCACGTCGCCGGGCCATTGCACATCCAGGCCGACACCATCGAGCTGCAGCCGGGTGCACGCATCGACGGCAGCTTGACCTATGCCAGCACGCAGCCGCTGCAGCGAGACCCGGCCGCGCAGGTTCGCGGCGACGTGGTGCGGCAGGCCATGCCGACCGACGGGTCGCCCCGCCGGCAGCGCACGTCCAGCCCGTTCGCGGGCGTGATCTTCCTGCTCGGGCTGGTCGCCTTTGCGATGGTGTGGTCGCTGCTGTTCCCGCGGTGGGCCGAGAGCGCGCAGGCCCAGCTGTCCAAGGCGCCGGGCATCAGCCTCGCCCTCGGCGCCGCGGTGTTCCTGCTGGCGCCGGCAGCCATCCTCCTGCTGCTCATCACCATCGTCGGGGCGCCTCTCGCGTTCGCGCTGCTGGCCGCGTACGGACTCGTGCTCCTGGCGGGCTACATGGTCGTCGCCGGCACCTTGGGCGAGCGGCTGCTGCGCGCGACCGGCAAGGAGGCGGCGGCAACCCGCGGCAAGCGCCTGGTGGCCCTGGGTGCTTCGGTCGTCCTGCTCGGGCTGCTGTCCGCGCTGCCGTTCCTGGGCTGGATCATCACCTTGCTCGTGCTCATGGCCGGCACCGGTGCGCTGGTCAGCCGCTTCCGCGGGTCACCGCCGCCGGCAGTCGCCTGAGCGAAGCGTCGCCTGTGACGCGATGAAGGAGTCCGTCATGTTCCACCACGATGCCCTCTTCATCGGCCCCCAGCGCCTGGAAGGCGACCTGTGCATGGACGGCCACGCCCGTGGCCTGGTCGTCTTCGCGCACGGCAGCGGCAGCAGCCGCCGCAGCCCGCGCAACCGGCAGGTCGCGCAGACCCTGCAGCACCGGGGCCTGGCCACCTTGATGTTCGACCTGCTGACGCTCGACGAGGCCGAAGACAGGCGCCACGTGTTCGACATCGCGCTGCTGGGGCAGCGGGTGCTGGAGGCGCTGGATGCCCTCCCCGCTTCTGTGCGCGACGTGCCGGTGGGGCTGTTCGGCGCGAGCACGGGTGCGGCCGCCGCGCTGGTCGCCGCGGCAAGCCGGCCCGAGCTCGTGAAGGCCGTGGTCTCCCGAGGCGGGCGCCCCGATCTCGCGCGCGAGCACCTGCCCCTGGTCCGGGCCGCGACCTTGCTGATCGTCGGCGGCTCGGACATCGACGTGCTCGAGCTCAATCGCGCGGCGTATGCGCTCTTGAGTTGCGGCAAGCGCATCGAGGTCGTGCCCCGGGCGACGCATTTGTTCGAGGAGGCAGGCGCATTGGAAGCGGTGGCCCGCCTGGCGGGCGACTGGTTCGTCGACCACCTGCGGCGGGAAGACGAGTCAGGTTGAGTCCACCGCGTGCCGCGCGGCGCCTCACGCGGATGGCACGGCCCTCGCCGCCCAAGAACCGGCCTCGCCCATGATGCGGACCACCTCGTCGTCGCTGACCTGGTGGAAATCGTCGTAATGCGCCCCGACGGCATGAAAGAAGTGGGGCCGGGACAGGCAGACCAGGTCGTCGACCTCGTCCCTCAGGGCTGCCACGACATCGGGCGGAGCCACCGGCACGGCCAACACCGTTCTCGCCGGGCGTCGATGGCGCAGCGCCTTCAACGCGGCCCGCACAGTGGTACCGGTTGCGATGCCGTCGTCCACCACCACGACGGTCTTTCCCTCGACGTCCAGCGGCGGGCGCCCGTGCAGGTACGCGATGCGCCGCCGGGCGATCTCCTTCACTTCCTTGCTCATTTCGCGCTCGACGTAGGCCTGGGTTGCGCCGGTCATCTGAAGTGTCTCGGCATCGACGACAAGGATCGGCTGCGGCCCATCGGCCACCGCGGCAATCGCCAGTTCGCCGTGTTGCGGCGCGCCGATCTTGCGCACGAGGAGAAGGTCCAGCGGCGCCTTGAGCACGCGCGCTACTTCGGCCGCCACCGGCACGCCGCCGCGCGGCAGCGCCAGCACCACCGGGTCTTGGGGCTCGAGGGCCAGGACCGCCTGCGCCAGCAGCCGCCCCGCCTCGGTTCGATCCGCAAAGACATCGTCGTCCATCTCACCGCTCCTTGTCGTGAGGCTTGCACCTATGGTCGACCCTTCGTGCCGGCTTGCCTTGAGCGGCATCAAGACCCAGCAGATCCGCCCTGGTCGACGACCACAGCGGCTGATAAGAAACAAACAGCCAGCTGCATGCCGACCTCGTTGAAACGGGTGTCGACAGCCCCACATCCGAAGGGATGCGACTTGAACCGCCCACGGTTCGAGCTCGACAGCGTTTCGCAATACCCCTGCCGACGGGCCCTCACCTCCCGAGTCGCCCGTCCCCCTCCGGAAGTTCCATGACCACGAAGAAAGTTACCGTCTCGGCGGCCCAGGCCCAAGCCCGGGCTGCAGCGCCGCGTGGGCGTGATGCACGCCCCGCCCCCAAGGGCCCGCGCCTGCGCGTGAACGTGCCCAAGTCCAGGCAGCGCGCCTTGATGCGCGAGTTCGGCCTGGACACCGCAGCACTGAGCGAGGCGGATCAGGAGCAGCGGCGCGGCGAATTGAAGTCCCTCGTGAAGATGGGCCAGGCACGCGGCTTCCTCACCCGCCAGGAGGTCCAGGACCACCTGCCGGAGCAACTCGTCGACGCCGATGCATTGGAGGCGACGGTGAAGATGCTGGGCGAGATCGGCATCGCCGTGTACGAGCAGGCGCCGGACGACGCCACGCTCCTGGTCGACGCCGCGGCGGTTCCCGTCACGGGCGACGATGCCGACGACGCGGCGGAAGCTGCGGTGGCGAGCGTCGACACCGAACTCGGCCGCACGACAGACCCGGTGCGGCTGTACATGCGCGACATGGGCTCCTTCGACCTGCTCACCCGCGAGGGTGAGATCGAGATCGCCAAGCGCATCGAGGGCGGCTTGCAGGCGATGCTGCGCGCCGTGTCGTCAGCACCTTCGGTGGTGACCGAGCTGCTCGCCGAGGGCGACAGGATTGCTTCTGGCCAGACCCGGCTGACCGACGTCGTCGACGGGCTCGTGCACGCCGGCGAGTCGGACGACTACGTGGCCGAGGAAGATGTGGACGCCATCGAAGAGGACGGCGAGGCTCATGGCAACGGCGACGAGGCCACGACCCGGCGGATCGAGGAACTGCGCCAGGCCGCGCTCGAACGTTTCGGCGCCATGCGCGCCTGCTTCGACGCGCTGGGACGAGCCTTCGAGAAGCACGGGGCCGGCAGCGCTGCCTACGCCAAGGCGCAGCACGCCCTCACCGACGAGGTCATGACGCTGCGCTTCACCGCCAAGGCGATCGACCGGCTGTGCAGCATGCTGCGCGCCCAGGTCGATGAGGTGCGGCGGACCGAACGCGACATCCGCCGCATCGCCGTCGAGCGCTGCGGCATGTCGCAGCAGCGCTTCGTGGAAGTCTTCGACGCCACGGACGTCGAATGGATGGACCGCGAGGCAGCGGCCCGCCAGCCCCACAGCGACGCGATCGCCCGGCAGGCGCCGGTGATGCGCGAACTCCAGCGCAGGCTGGGCGAGCTGCAAGCCCGCGCGGTGATTCCATTGCCCGAGCTGAAGGCCATCGAGCGGAAGATGAACGAAGGCGAGCGTGCATCGAGGGACGCGAAGGAGGAGATGATCGAGGCCAACCTTCGGCTCGTGGTGTCGATTGCGAAGAAGTACGCCAACCGCGGCTTGCAGTTTCCCGACCTCATCCAGGAAGGCAACATCGGCCTGATGAAGGCGGTCGACAAGTTCGAATACCGCCGCGGCTTCAAGTTCTCGACGTACGCGACGTGGTGGATCCGTCAGGCCATCACGCGGGCGATTGCCGAACAAGGCCGCACGATCCGCGTGCCGGTCCACATGATCGATTCCATCAGCAAGGTGAACCGCGCGAGCCGCCTGCACCTGCAGGAATTCGGCGTCGAGCCGAACGCCGAGACGCTGGCTCGCACGCTGGCAATGCCCGAAGCGAAGGTGCGCCAGATCCTGAAGGTCGCCAAGGAACCAGTCTCGCTGGAGCTGCCGGCGGCGGACGACGGCGACGCCACGCTGGGCGAGTTCATCGAGGACACCGCGGCTGTCGCACCGCCCGAAGCGGCGATGCAATCGGACCTGCGTGATCTCGTCAGCGAGCTCCTGGTCGGCCTCACGGCCCACGAGGCCCAGGTGCTCCGGCTGCGCTACGGCATCGACACCGACGAGGACCACACGATCGAGGATGTGGGAAAGCGACTGGACTTGAACCGTGAGCGCGTTCGCGAGATCGAGGCCAAGGCGCTGAGCAAGCTCAAGAACCCGCGACGGGCCGACAAGCTTCGCCCGTATTCGCAGACGATCCAATAGGTCCGTTGGACTGCAAGAGAAGAGCGATCACTGGAGAGCCGTCGAACGCCTCGACACACGAAGCTCAGCAAGCAGCACTTTGAAGCATTGATCCAAGGGACTTCCTCATCCCTCATTCTGGGGATCGCTCAAAACGTCAAAAGCCTCACACTACCTCACTGTATGTTGCAGTGCGTGCCTGGCAAAAACATGGAGAAGCCATGGTGACAGTTGCAGTGATCGGGCTGGGGTATGTCGGACTTCCGCTCGTCGTCGAATTCGGCAAGAAGACCCGAACCATTGGGTTTGACATTCTCGAGCACAAGGTGGCGAAGTGTCGTGCCGGCATCGACCCATCACGAGAAATTCCTGGCACCGAGATGCGCTTGGCCGTGCACGCCGAGTACACGAGCGACCCGTCGGCGCTGTGCGACGCGGACTTCATCCTCGTGGCCGTGCCCACGCCGGTCGATTCCGCGCACATCCCTGACTTCGGTCCCCTCGTAGGCGCCAGCCGCAGCATCGGTCCGCACCTGAAGGACGGCGCAATCGTCGTCTATGAATCCACCGTCTACCCGGGCGCCACCGAAGAGGTATGCATTCCCGTGCTGGAGCAGGCATCGGGCAAGCAGTGGAAGCGCGACTTCTTCGTGGGCTACAGCCCCGAGCGCATCAACCCCGGCGACCGGGAACACATGTTGACCAACGTGCTCAAGGTGGTGTCAGGCGACACCCCCGACACGCTGGACAAGGTGGCCACCCTGTACGAGATGATCGTGAAGCCCGGTGTGCACCGCTGCACCAGCATCAAGGCCGCCGAGGCGTGCAAGGTGATCGAAAACACGCAGCGCGATCTCAACATCGCCCTGATGAACGAGCTGGCGATCATTTTCGAGAAACTCGACATCGACACCACCGAGGTGCTCGACGCCGCGGGCACGAAATGGAACTTCCTCAAGTTCAAGCCGGGCCTCGTGGGCGGCCATTGCATCGGGGTAGACCCGTACTACCTCACGCACAAGGCCGAGATGCTCGGCTATCACCCCCAGGTCATCACCGCGGGCCGCCGCATCAACGACGGCATGGGCAAGTACATCGCGGAGCAGGCGATCAAGCAGATGATCGCCAACGGCAGCTACATCAAGGGCGCCCGGGTGAACATCCTCGGGCTGACCTTCAAGGAAAACTGCGCCGACCTTCGAAACAGCAAGGTGGTCGACGTCATCCATGAGCTCAAGAGCTTCGGCGCCGAAGTCTTCGTGCACGACCCGCAGGCCGATCCGGCCGAGGCCATGCACGAACTCGGCGTGAAGCTGCTGGACTGGGACGACCTGCCGCGCGCGGACGCCATCATCGCGGCTGTAGGCCACCGGCAATACAAGGAGCTCACCGCGGAAGACCTCTGCCGCAAGGTGATCCGCAACGGCTGCTTCGTCGACGTGAAATCCAGCTACGACCAGCCCGCGCTCGAGCAATGCGGCCTGCACGTGTGGCGGCTTTGAACCGCCGGCACCCGAACCGCACAGGACACCGAATGCCCATTGCTGACAGCGTGACCCTCGGCGACGACGTCAAGGTCTTCCACCCGTCCCTCGTGAACCTGTATGGCTGCACGATCGGCACGGCCACCAAGATCGGCGCCTTCGTCGAGGTCCAGAAGGGCGCGACCATCGGCGCGCGCTGCAAGATTTCCTCTCACACCTTCATTTGCGAAGGCGTCACCATCGACGACGAAGTCTTCGTCGGACATGGCGTCATGTTCATCAACGACCGCTACCCGCGTGCCACGAACACGGACGGGAGTCTGCAGACCGAAGCAGACTGGAAGGTCGAAACCACCCGCGTCAAGCGCGCCGCATCCATCGGCACCCACGCGACCATCATGGCTGGCATCACGATCGGCGAAGGAGCGCTGATCGGTGCCGGAGCAGTCGTCACCGAGAACGTTGCCGACTTCGCGATCGTGGCAGGAGTGCCCGCACGCGTCGTCGGTGACACGAGAGCGCGCCGCTGAGCGTGCCTGTCTGCGTTGGGCGGCGCCGCGATGCGCCGGTCGAATCGTGCCATGAACGGGAAGTCTTGATCTCGCGCCGGCGGCGTTCAGAGTCCGCATTGCTCGGCGCATTCCGATCCTGACGCACAAGCCCCCTTCATGGCGATGTGTCCGCAGCTCAGGAAGGGGAACGACAGTGGTAAATATCGGGATCGTCGGGTACGGCTATTGGGGGCCCAACCTCGTACGCAACTTCGCAGAGACGCCGGGAGCCAACGTGGCTGCCGTGGCCGACCTGGACACCTCCAAGCTAGCGATCGTGCAGCGCCGGTTTCCGGCGGTGAAGACCACGACGGATTTCCAGGAACTGCTGAAGGACCCGGGCGTCGACGCGATCGCGATCGCCACGCCGGTCAACACGCACTTCGAGCTGGCGCTCGCGGCACTGCGCGCGGGCAAGCACGTCTGGCTCGAGAAACCGATGACGGAGACCTCGAAGCAGGCTCGGCAGCTGCTCGATGAAGCGAGCAAGCGCGGCCTCGTGCTGCTCGTCGACCACACCTTCATCTACACCGGTGCGGTGCAGAAGATGGGCGACCTGGTCCGCAGCGGCGAATTGGGCCGCATCTACTACTACGACTCGATCCGCGTGAACCTCGGGCTCTTCCAGCGCGACGTCAGCGTGATCTCCGACCTCGCGGTGCACGACTTCTCCATCCTCGATTTCCTGCTGCAGGAGCACCCGGTGGCCGTGTCGGCGAGCGGCACGAACCACTTCCCCGGCACGCCGGAGAACCTCGCCTACGTGACGCTCTTCTACGAGTCCGGCACGATCGCGCACGCCAACGTCAGCTGGCTGGCGCCGGTGAAGGTGCGGCAGATCCTCGTGGGGGGCAGCAAGAAGATGATCACCTACGACGACCTCGAGCCCAGCGAGAAGATCAAGGTCTACGACAAGGGCGTGAGCTTCACGGACGACCCGGCCAAGATCCAGGAGATGCGCGTGGGCTACCGCACCGGCGACATGTGGGCCCCGAAGCTCGCGGTGACGGAGGCCTTGCGCGTCGAGGGCGAGCACTTCGTCGACTGCATCGTCAACCACAAGAAGCCCCACACCGACGGCCACCTCGGGCTGCGCGTGGTCGAGCTGATCGAAGCCGCCAGCCAGTCCATGCGCGGCCGCGGCGAGACCGTCAACATCCAACCCCGGGAGTACATCGCATGATTCCGTTCGTCGATCTCAAGACGCAGTACCTGTCGATCAAGGGCGAGGTGGACGCCGCCATCCAGGGCGTGCTGAACAGCTGCCAGTTCACGCTCGGCAGCGAAGTGGCCGAGTTCGAGAAGGAGTTCGCCGCCTACTGCGAGAGCGCGCATGGCATCGGCGTGAACACCGGCACGAGCGCATTGCACCTCGCGCTGCTCGCCGCAGGAGTCGGCCACGGCGACGAAGTCATCACCGTGCCCTTCACCTTCATGGCCACCGTCTCCGCCATCGACTACACCGGCGCGACGCCGGTGTTCGTGGACATCGACCCGCAGACCTTCACGATGGACGTGAGCCAGATCGAGGCCGCCATCACCTAGCGGACGAAGGCGATCATCCCCGTGCACCTGTACGGCCAGCCGGCGGACATGGACCCGATCATGGCCATCGCGCGCAAGCACGGCCTCGTCGTGATCGAGGATGCCTGCCAGGCGCACGGCGCCGAGTACAAGGGCCGCCGCGTGGGCAGCATCGGCGATCTCGGCTGCTTCAGCTTCTACCCCGGCAAGAACCTGGGCGCCTATGGCGAAGGCGGCATGGTCGTCACGAGCAACCCGGAATTCACGCGAACCATCCGCATGCTGCGCGACTGGGGCGCCGAGAAGAAGTACCACCATGTGCTCAAGGGCTTCAACTTCCGCCTCGAAGGCATGCAGGGAGCCGTGCTGCGCGTGAAGCTCAGGCACCTCGAAGCATGGACCGAAGCCCGGCGCAACGCGGCCGCGACCTACGACGCGCTGTTCGCCGGCACGCCGGTCGTGGCGCCCAAGGAGGCCGACTACGCACGGCACGTGTACCACCTCTACGTGGTGCGCACGACGCAACGCCAGGCCTGGCAGGACGCCCTCAATGCCCAGGGCATCCAGAGCGGAATCCACTACCCGACGCCCGTGCACCTGCTGCCGGCGTTCGCCGACCTGGGTCACCGCGCCGGCCAGTTCCCGCATTCGGAGCAGGCCGCGAACGAGGTGCTGTCGCTGCCCATGTTCCCCGAACTGACCCGCGCCCAATGCGAGGAAGTGGCTCGCGCCGTCATCGGCCTTGCCGCGCCGAAGCAGGCGGTGGAAGATCTGGTCAGCAGCGACTGAACCGAACCGATCATCCATGAGCGAGGCTGGCGACGATCCCTTCCCCGAACCCGCAGGGCTGTTGATCTTTCCCTGCAACGGCAACGGCCTCGAAGCGCTGGACTGCCTCACCGGCGGCCAGCGCCTGCTCGGCTTCATCGACGACACCCCCGAGAAACAGGGGCGCCCGGTGCACGGGCACGCCGTGCATGGGCGATCGGCATTCGCGAAGTGGCCGAAGGCGCAGGTGCTGGCGGTGCCTGGCAGCCCACTGTCGTTTCGCGGCCGGCGCGCCCTGATCGACGGTCTCGGCCTGCCCCTCGAGCGCTTCGCCCAGGTCATCCATCCGAGCGCACGAATTTCGCCGATGGCCACCATCGGCCGCAATGTGCTCATCATGGCGGGCGTGGTCATCACGAGCAATGCCGTCATCGGCGACCACGTGTGCATCCTGCCCAACACCGTCGTTCATCACGACGCCCGCATCGGCTCCTGGTCGCTCATCGGCTCCAACGTGACCGTCGCCGGCGGCACGGTCGTCGGGGAGAACTGCTACATCGGCAGCGGCACCAGCCTCATCAACGGCATCACGCTCGGTGACGGCGTGCTCGTCGGACTGGGCAGCACGGTGATCCGCAGCATCGAGGCCGGACACCGCGTCGCCGGCAACCCGGCGCGCGATCTGGGCTGACGAACCCCTGAAGAAGCGCGGGGCCTGTCAACGGCCCCGCGCAACGTCGCAGCCTCTGCAGCTCCCTGCCGTCAAGGCGTGAACACCACGTCCACCCAGTAGTTGCTCGACTGCCAGGTCGACGACGGGAACGCCGACGCCGACCCGTAGACATAGACGCCATTGCCGCCACTCACACCATCTTGCAGCAGGTGGATCGGCCCGTTGTCCACGCCGGTGGTGGCGAAGAAGCCGTTGTCGCCGGCGTAGTGGCCGAGCGGCGCGAAGTACGACGCAACGTACACGGTGTTGGCCGTGATCGCCACCGGCGACGCGAAGTTCACCTGTTGCCACCCCGTGGCCGTCTCACCGCTGAAGTTGGCCGTGGCGAGCAGCGTGCCGCCGGTGGTCCACAGGTTCGCCACATGGGTGCCCGTGTTGCCGGTGCCCTTGTAGAAGCGGATGCCCGTGATGAAGCCGGCCAGGTCGCTCCTGAACTTCACGCCCACGTTCACTGCGCCCGAGTCGTTGACCGACGGCTGCGCCGGCGTGGCCGACGCTGCCCAGGCCGAGCACGGACAGGTCGGCGCCGCACCGGTCGTGAAGGACCAGCTCACGTTGGCCGCCATCGCATTGCCCGCGACATCCTTCACCCTCGGATCGACCGTGCCGCCCTTCACCGTCGCGGTATGCACGGTGGACGCGGCCAGTGCGGCCGACGGCTGCAAGGTCGCCTTGCGAGACGCAGCGTCATAGCTCACGCTGGCCGGTACGAGCGCGTTCGCCGCATTGCGCAATTCGATGCTCGACCCGGTGATGGTCGCCGCATCCATGGGCTCGTTGAAGGTCACGGTGACGGCGCTGCCGATGCTCACCCCCGTGGCGCCGGCTGCCGGCGTCTTTGCGCTCACCGCGGGCGGCGTGGTGTCCGGCCCGCTGGGCGAGAACACCGCATCCACCCAGTAGTTCGTCGACTGGTAGCTCGCGGTCGGGAACGCGTTGCCGCCTGCATAGACGTAGACACCGTTGGCGCCGCTGGCGGCGTGCATCGGCGGATTGTTGACGCCGGCCGACGCGAAGAAGTTTGCATCCGCCGCGTAGTGCCCCAAGGGCGCGAAGTACGAGGCCACGTAGGTCGTGCCCGCCGCGACGGTGACCGGCGTCGCGAAGTTCACCTGCTGCCAGCCGGTGGACGTCTCGCCGGTGAAAGTGGCCGACGCCAGCAGCGTGCCGGTGCTCGACCACAGCGCGCCGATGTGCGTGCCGCCATTGCCCGCCCCCTTGTAGAAGCGGATGCCGGTGATCGTGCCTGCCACGTCGGTCGTGAACTTCACGCCCACGTTGACCGCGCCGCTGTCGCCATCCGCCGCCGTCACCGGTGTCGATGCCGACGAGAAGATGGTGCACGGACAGGTCTGCGGGGCCACGTTGACTGTGATGCCCGCGGACGGCGTCTCGAGGTTGCCGCTGTCGTCCACCGCGCGCGACTTGATGTTGAACGCACCCGTCCCCGTGGGCAGCCAGCTGTACGTCCACGTGCCGCGTCCGGAGGCGGGGTGCCAGGTGGCGCCGCCGTCGGCCGAGACTTCGACGCCGGCCACCACGCCGCCGCCGGCGTCGCTCGCCGTGCCACTGATCGTCACCGGCGATCCCGGCGGCGCATTGCTGCCGCTTGCCGGAACGGTGATGGCAGAGCTTGGCGCGACCGTGTCGGTCGATGCGGTGCCGGCGATGAGCCCGGCTTTCAGCGAGCCGGGCTGCACGCCCATGTCGGCCAGCAGGTTGACCGTCGCCTGCTGCATGCGCGTATCCGCCGGCGTGCCGCTGCGGTCGTGCGTCGAATCCAGGCCCCAGGCCCACTGCACCGTGCCTGCGCCGAACACCCGCGCCCCGCTCGAATGCTTGTACAGCGTCAGCGAATGCACCGCCGTGCCGGAGGCGTAGTTGCTGCCGTAATCCTGCAGCAGGGGCGCATTCGCCACGGTGGTCGTGGACAACCGGAACAGGCCCGCCGGGCGCGACCCGTTGTCCATGTCGATGTCCCACTCGTAGCCGAGCGTGCCCGTGGGCATGGTGGCGGTGGCGCCTGCGCCGAGCGTGGCCACCGTGGTGTTGCGCCAGAAGCGCATCTTGCCGTCGGCCGATGGCACGGTGATGGCCGTGGTCGCGCCGTCGTTCACCATGAAGAGCGTGCCGGTCAGCTCGTTCTCGGGGCGGTTGCCGTCCGCCGGCGGGCTGAAGCGCGGGTCGCGCCAGGTGCCGGTCCACGCCGCGGTCGGGTCGATCTTCGCGTTGGCGTGCGTCTCCTTGTAGCTGACGAGCGTTCGATACGCGGTGTTCGAGCCGTCGATGCTCGGCTCCCAGCGGGTCTTCCAGAAGATCTCGTTGCCGCTGAAGAATGCGAGGTGGACCCCGGCGTTGCGGGCCGTCGTGACGTTGGCCCGCTGGCCCGCCGACCAGTACTCGTCGTGGCCGACAGACATGAACAACGAATGGTTGAGGATGAGGCTGCCGATGCGATCCACGTCCACGCCGCTCATGTAGCTCACGTCGTAGCCGTTCGATTCGAGCCACCGCACCATCGGGTATTCGGAGTTGAACACCCAGTCCTGCCCGTTGGCCACGCCGCGCGTGAAGAACGGGCGGTTGTAGCTGACCTTGTATGCACGACCCGCCGGGGAGCCGGTGTACAGGCTCTGGCCGGCATAGTCGTTGTAGGCCTGCCAGGTGGTGTCGGACGTCTGGAAGAGGATCTTCGAATGGCTCGCATCGTTGCGCACGACGAAGACGATGTGGCTGGACCCGCCCGTGTCGGTGCGCGTCAGCTTGGCGAAGTAGATGCCCGACACGGCGCCAGCCGGCACCGCCCACGAGCCCGACACCGCCCAGTTGCCGCAGTCGACGAGCCCCGTCACCGGGTCGCTCAAGCAGGCGGGTTGCGTCTGCGGCAGGCTGGCCGTCGGCAGCACCGTCGCCACCTTGCGCGCGCCCAGGCCACCGTAGTAGCCCATGCGATAGATGTCGAAGCGGTAGGCCGTGGCGTTCGTGTCCACCTTGAAGAACACGGTGCCGCCCGCGTTGACGGCGATGTCCGTGGCATAGCCCTGGATGCTCGCGTCACCCACGCCGGACACGTCCCACTCGCTCGGCGCATTGCCGGTGAGGCAGTTCTCCGCAACGATGGCATTCGCCGGCGCACCGCAGCCGCCAGCCGCCGTGCCGGTGGTGAAGCTCCACACCTTGTTCACCGCCAGGGCGTTGCCGGCGAGGTCTTTCACGCGCGGGTCCACCGAGCCGCCCTTCACCGTCACGGTGTAGGTGGTCGATGCCGCAAGTGTGGCCGTCGGCGTGATGGTTGCCGTCTTGGTCGGCGCGTCGTACGACACGGTCGTGGCGATGAGCGTATTGGCCGCGTTGCGCAGCTCGATGCTCGATGTGCCGATGGTGGCCGGGCTCATCGCCTCGCTGAACGTCACCGTCGCCGTCGTCGCGGTGCCCACGCCGGTCGTGCCGGCCGCAGGCGTCACGCTCGTCACGGTCGGCGCGGTGGTGTCCGCGGGCACCGTGGTGCTGAAGACGACGTCGACCCAGTAGTTCGTGCCGTTGTACGAGGACAACGGGTACGTGCTCTGTGCAGAGTACTGGTACACCCCGTTGCCGCCGTTGACACCGTCCTTCAGGAAGTGCAGCGGCCCGTTGTCCAGGCCCGTGGTCAAGAAGTAGCCGCTGTTCGCCGAGTAAGCGCCGACCGGCGCGAAGTACGACGCCACGTACACCACGTTGGGCAGGATGGCCACGGGTGCGGAGAAGTTCACCTGCTGCCAACCGCTGGCCGTTTCGCCGGTGAAGGTCGCGCTCGCGAGCAGCGTGCCGCTGGTGTTCCAGAGGTTGCCGATGTGCGTGCCGGTGTTGCCCGGGCCCTTGTAGAAGCGGATGCCGGTGATCGAGCCGGCGACGTCGGACTTGAACTTGACGCCGAGCTCCACGGCCGACGGATCGTCCGCCTGCAGCGTGGTCGGCACGGACAGGGAATCGAATCCACTGCACGGACAGGTCGGCGGCGGCGGCGCCGTGCCGGTCGTGAACGACCAGCTGACGTTGGCTGACATCGCATTGCCCGCCGCATCCTTCACGCGCGGATCGGTCGCGCCGCCCCGCACGGTGACGGTGTAGACGGCCGAGCCGGTGAGCGCGGCAACCGGCGAGATGGTGGCCGTGCGCGAGCCGGCGTCATAGCTGACGCTCGTGGCGATCAGCGTGTTGGCCGCGTCGCGCAGCTCGATGCTGGTGTTCGTGATACTCGACGCCGTCATCGCTTCGCTGAAGGTGACGGTGATGGCGGGTGTGACACTCACGCCCGTCGCGCCCGCGGCCGGCGTCTTCGACGACACCGTCGGGCCGGCGGCATCGGCGGCATAGCTCGCGAGGTAGCTGCCGGCCACGGCGTCGAAGAAGACGTAGTCGATGCCCTTGATGGTGCTCGTGGTGAAGGTCACCGCCGAACCGGAGCGGGTGAGGCTCCCAAGCTGGCGGTTGCCGAATCGCGCCGGCAGCATGGCCTTCAGGCCATTGGCCGCCGGGTCCTTGGTGATGCTGAAGCTCAGCACGCCGCTCGTGTAGCCGATGGCGCCGAAGCTGGACGCATTGCGCGCATCCAGCCAGCCCAGCATCTGCTTGGCCGAGACCACCGGCACGCCGCGCGCCTTGGCCGAGGCGACCACCGCATCGGCCACCGACGATGCGTCGACGTCGGTGTGTGCATTGACGGTATAGACGCCGTACTGGCCTTCGGCGCCCACGGCGCGGTCCAGCAGCGTGTCGATGGTGAAGGGATAGGTCTGGCCGGACTCGTCCGTCATCTGCGTGGCGGCCTGGTACACGTCGAGGAAGCTGCCGTCGAGCTTGGTGAAGCGCATCGGCATCGCCGACCCGTTGAAGTGGCCCGGCACATTGCCCACCCAGCTCGGCGGCCAGTAGTAGTAGGACGTGTCCAGCCGCATGCCGTTGGCAAGCTGCACCTGGGCGCCCGACACCCAGTCGCTCCAGACGATGCAGTGGTGGCGCTGCGTGGCCAGCGCGCCCGCGCTCGGGTACTTGAAGGTGAAGTCGCCCACCTGCTGCGAGTAGATCGATTGCAGCGACGGCAGGTCGTAGTCCGAGCACCCCGTGTTGATGTGCAGTCCGACCTCGAAGCCCTCGGTCGTGTACTGCGCTGCCTGCGCATCGGTCATCGGACCGGTGGTGTACATGTACGACGTGCCGCGGATGCACTCCCAGTTCGCCAGCGAGCAGCCCGGCGCGCTCTGCGCCTTGAACTGGTCGAAGCGGCCCATGGTGCCACCGTTGCCGTGGTCGTCGCCGGTCATCACGACGACGGCCTTCTTTCCGTTCGGGAAGTACCAGAAGCGCGGCAACGGCTTCTTGTTGCCATTCATGAAAAGGATGAGGTTGGCCAGCAGCCGCTGCTGCTCGTCGGCCTGCGGGATGGCCACCCGGTCCAGGTCGATCCAGTCGGGCTGGGTGTCGCCGGCCGTGTTGCCGAAGAACTTGTCGTCCGAGCGGATCGGCGGGAGCCCGTCACGCTCCTGGTTGGCCCACACCGGATTGCCCTGGCGGGTGTAGACGACGGAGGTCGCGAGATCGAAGGCGAACATCGCGGCCTTGCCCGAGCTCACCGTGCGGATGGTCACCGCCGGGTTCACCATCGACGAGGTCGAGGTGCTGTACATCGTCGCGAGCTTGCTCGCGCCGTTCAGCGTGTACAGATCGGCCGAGCCGTGGAACTGCAGCGTCTGCGACACGATGCCGTTGCCCGGGCTCTGGCCGGTGTCCACCTGCAGGTAGCCGTTCGACAGCGATGCATTGGCCGATGTGATCCCGAGCAGGCTCGCCAGCCGCAGGTCGGGTGCCATCGCGATGAGGTTGCCGCCACCGCTCACCCAGTTGGTGAAGATCGTGGCCTGCGCGCTGGTGATCGGCATCTTGGCCAGCACCACCACGTCGTAGGCAGCGAGCGACGATGCGGTGACGGTGGAGATGTCGGCCACCGTGAAGGCATTGAGGCCCTCGGTGCGCAGGATCTCGGCGTAGTACTTGCCGTAAGTTGAGGAGCCCGAGGTCACGACCAGGATGGGCCCGCCCGGCCCCTGCGCCGGATCGCCCGCGGCCTGCGCCGACGGTGCCAAGCCCGCGGCCAGCCCGAACAGCGCCGACATCCACAAGACGAGGAACCGCATGAGCCTCGTGCCCGACAAGCCTTGGTGCAACATCCCGGTCCCCTTCGTTACTCGTACGTGCGTGCGCAAACGAATCGCACGCACCTCGTCAGAATCGGGCTCCGACATCTCCCGTCTGGTGTTTGCGAATCTCCCTTGTCCACCGGTACCCGCTTCGCGACGGGCACCGCAGTGCCGTCAGCGCGAAGCGTCCGGCGACACCGTCCACCTCATGAGCCGGCTCTCTTCGCCGCCGGCGAAGAGCTGGCCCTTGTTCTTTGGATCGAAAGCCACAGCGTTCACGGACGCCGACGAACTCGTCGAGTCGTGCACGACACGTGTCGTGGCCACGTCCCACACCACCACCTGCCCCTGTGTCGAGCCGCCCGCGAGCAGGTCGCCACTGCGATTGAAGGCAAGACCGCGCATCGGTGCATGCTGGCCAGTCAGCGCCTGCGCGACGCGCCCGCCGGCGACGTCCCACAGCAGCACCTTGCCGTCTTCGGCTGCGCTCGCGAGCAGCTTGCCGTCGGCGCTGAAGCTCAGCGCATTGACTTCGTCGGCATGTCCGCGCAGCGTCTGCACGAGCTGGCCCGTTTCGACGTTCCACACGAGGATGCGCGCCGAGACGCCGCCGCTTGCGACGAACCTGCCGTCCGGGCTCACGCTCACTGCATTGACGAAGTCGGTGTTGCCCTCCAAGACCTTCTTCAGCCGTCCGGTGGATGCATCCCAGATCATCACGCGCGTCTCTTCGCCGGCAGTGGCGATGACCGCACCGTCGGCGCTCGCGGCCACCGCGCGCAGCGAATGTTCATGGCCGTTGAGCGTGAATCGAAGTTCGCCCGTGCCCGCATTCCACACGCGGGCTGCACTGTCCTGGCCGACCGTCACGAGCGTGCGGCCGTCGGCGCTGAGCAGCAGGCCGGCGACGGCCGACTTCGACGCCGTGCCCAGCGTGCGCAGCTCCCGTGTGCCGCTCGCATCGAAGAGGCGCACCCGGCCGTCGGAACCAGCCACGGCCACCGAGCCGCCGTCGCCGGCCACCACGATGGCGGTGACGCCCTTGCGCTGGTGCGCGAGCGGCTTGGGCCTGAACTTCGGCGGCGTCGCGCGCTCGGTGATGCCCATGGCCGCGGCGCCAGGCGCCGCAGCGGCGGACGTGGCGGTGCCGTCCTTCTCGTCGGTGCCGCCTCCGCATGAGGCGAGCAGCACGCACGCAATCGCCATGCATGCACCCTCGGCAACCCATCGCCACCGGTGCAGTCCTGCTGGTCTCATCGCTCGCCCCTTCCCCACAGAAAATTCTTCGCACTTGTTGTCGGGCCCCGTGCAGCGGCCCCTCAGTGCAGTCTAGGTGGTGGTGCCGCGCCCGTACCCCTAGTGCAAGGGAGTACGCCGCCGCCCTCCCCCCGACATCGGGGGGCGGACAACCCGCGCATCAACCGTAGTAGTCGCCATAGCCAGGCCCCGCGGGTACGCGGGACTTGTTCATCACCGACATCACGACCGCACATTGCTCGACGGCCGCGAAGGCCTGCATCACCGCGCTGCGCGGCGTGCCCGATGCCTCCACCACCAGCACGACCTGCCCCAGACGCTGCGCGAGCACCTTGGCTTCGGTCGTGACGAGCATCGGCGGCGAATCGAAGATCACGATCTGGTTCGAGCTGCCCTCGGCCAATGTCTGCAGCAAGGACCCCATCGCCTCGCTCGCGAGCAGTTCCGTCGACATCTGGTGCCGCGCGCCCGACGGCAGGATGGACAGCTTGGGCACGTTGGTCTTGAGCACCACGTCCGACAGGCGCAGCGTCGGGTCGGTGAGCAGGTCCAGCAGCCCGCGCTGCGGCGGCACGCCCAGGCGCTGCAGCACCTCGGGCCGCACGACGTCCGCATCGACGAGCAGCACCGAGGTGTCGATCTCGATCGACAGGCTCATCGCAAGGTTGATGGCGCAGAAGGTCTTGCCTTCTCCGGGCAGCGAGCTCGTCACCATGATGAGCGACTGGCGGCGCTGGGCGGCGTCCTTGGCGCGTGCGTTGCGAAGCAGCGGCCGCTTGATCTGCCGGAACTCTTCGGCCAGCGGCGTGCGCACCTGCGTGGGGATGAGGTGGCCCAGCCGCTCCAGGCGCTCCAGGTCGAGCGTCACCTGCGGCCCGTCGTTCGGCGCTCCGGCGGAGTCCGTCGATTCGCCGCCCGAGCTCACGAAAGCCGCAGGCGCCGCCGGCACGGGAGACAGCTTCATCGACTCGGCCGCCCGCACCGCGAGGTGGGGTGTCGGCTCCGACACGACGCACTGCACACCGCCGGCCGGATGCGGCACGCCGTTGGGCAGTCCTGCGGCAGCCCATGGCACGGCCACCCCTGCACGGGTGAGTTCCTCGAGTCGCTTGGTGGCTTGTTCGATGATGGTCATGGCGGCGGCTCAGCGAAGATGTGAATGCCAGGCGACCCACGCGACCCAGCCGGCCTGCAATGCCAGCATCAGGCCCAACATGCCAGCGAAGCGCATGGCCCCCGCGCGGCGTTCATTCAGGGCATGCGGCGTGACCAGCATCGACACGGTGCCGAGCACCGTGCGTCCTGACAGGCGCCGCAGCGTGGCAACGTCGTCGAAGGTGGGCGAGACGACCTCCATCAACAGTGCGGCCATGCAGCCCACGGCCAGCGAGACGAGGATGGCGAGCATGGACAACTGCACGCGGGTGGGTGACACCGGCCGCGGCGACACGCGCGGCGGCTCGACGACGCGGAACTCGGCCAGCTGCGACGACTCGTCGAGTTTGACGCCCAACGAGGCGGACTCGCGGCGCGCGACCATCAGGTCGTAGTTCTTGCGGATGATGTCGTAGTCGCGATTGAGCTGCGCGAGCTCCGCCTCCACCTGGGGCACCCGCCCCGCGAGCGCCCTCACCTGTTCGAGCCTCGCCTGCTGAGTTCCCAGTTGCGAACGCAATGCGGCCACCTGCGCTTCGCTCTCGGCAAGCGAAATGCGCAGCTTCTGGTATACGGGACTCGTCGCCGCCTTGCCTGTCTTCACGGACTTGGCCATCGTCCGCTCCGCCGCCTCGCGCCGGTCGCGCACGTCCTGCTCGAGCTGGCTGATGACGCGGCGCGCGCTGACCACGTCCGGATGCTGATCGGTGTAGCGGCGCAGCAACTCGTCCAGCTGCTTGCGCTGCGCGTCGAGCCGCGCCTCGACCTCGACCACGGCGGCACCCAGCTTGGGCGTCATCTCCAGCGGCAGCTGCGGGTCCTCGGCCGCGAGCTCGCGGCGATACGAGTCGCGCGATTGCTCAGCGGCACTCAGCTCGGAGCGAATCTTGTTGGTCTCTTCGGTGAGTGTCGAGACTCGGACAAAATAGTCCTGGTTCGAAACACCGGACACGCCGAAGTTTCGAATCTTGAATTCCTTCAGGCGGTTCTCGGCCTCGACGAGCTTGGTCTCGTAGGCATGGATCTGGTCCTCGATGAAGCGCCCCGCCTCCTGGGAATCACGCCGTTTCGCACCCGAGCCTGCGCTCACGAAAAGGTCGACCGTCGCCTCGACCAGGCGCTGCGCGCGCTCCGGGCTGGGTCCACGGTAAGTGATCTCATAAAGATTGCTGGATCCGGTGGGCGCCACCTTGATCTCGTTCATCAGCCGCGTCGTCATCTCCTCGCGCGCAGAGGCGCTGGAAGCGTCGAGCTGAAGCTGCGGCAAACGCACAAGCCGCTCCACGTTGGGGCGGGAGATGAGCGTGCGCGCGAGCATGTTGACCTGCTGGTCGATGTCGGGCTGGAACGTGAGGGCCGCCATGAGCGGCTTGAGAACGGTCTGCGTATCGACGTAGACACGCGCACTCGCCTCGTAGCGGTCGTGCATGAGCATCACGCCTGCGCCACTGGCCACGGCCACGACAGCTGCCACGCCCAGCGCCAACCATCGGCGCTTGGACACGGTGCGGACTGTCCACCTTGCCTTCTCGAGGAACGCTTCAACTGCGTTGTTCAAACATCGCCCCCAGACGATGAACGTACAAGCGATGCATGCCTCTTCGGGCACACCATCGTCCCCCAACGTGGATCGCAGTGTGCGCCAGAACTCTGTTGCACGGGATATGGTATTTGCGATCCCCCTCAAACGAGGGGTTAGTCCATGTTGTGGATTGCGCAGCGTGTGCTTGTGGCGCATGCTTATCTTTCGAAAACACAACAGCGGTGCCCCATGCAGGGCGCAGCAGTTGGGGGGAGCGCCAGGGGGCTCTCGCGCGGATCGGACGCATCAGTTAAACGAAGCGACGATCTTTTGCTACTGCGGCTTTATCGGGAGGCTGCATGAGTAGTAAGACCGGGTCATCGACTTCATCCGTCATTGATCTTGCGAGAGTCGGAGCAGCCGCTCGTTGGGCACATGTGCGCAGCGAGCAAGGGCATGCAGAACTGGCGCGGCTGGCAGCAAAGCCGTTTCCGTTCAATCCGCCTTCCGCATCGCAGCCGCGCATCCGTCATGACGATGCGCTGCCGATCAATGACTTCGTCCTCCATCTCCATCGGGAGAAGCGGCGCAGCGAGCGCTCGAATGCGCCTTTGTCGCTCGTGCTCTATACGGTGGACGTCGAGGGACGCTTCAACGCCCGCCACGCGGATGCGCTGCTCGAGGTGCTGCATCGTGCCAAGCGCGAGACCGACATCCTCGGCCACGTGGGCGACGACATGATCGCCGTGCTGTGCCCCGATACCGACAACGCCGGCGCGCAGGGCTTCATGCGCAAGATCGAGGATTCCGCGGCCGAGCTCCCGTGCCAGGCGGTGGCCGCGACCTATCCGGACCAGCTCTTCGACAACCTTGCCAGCGGTGCCCACGAACGCGCGGCGTTCCAGCCCTTCCTCGTGCCGGACACCACCCATCGGCGGCGCGTCTATCCGCTCAAGCGCGTCATGGACGTCGTCGGCGCGATCGTCGCCTTCATCGTGTTCGGGCCGATCATGCTTGCAGCGGCACTTGCCGTGAAGCTCAGTTCCCGCGGGCCGGTCATCTTCAAGCAGACGCGGCTCGGACAGGACGGCGTGCCCTTCACGTTCTACAAGTTCCGCTCCATGGCGGTGAACACCGACGACAGCATTCATCGCCAGTACGTCGCCCAGCTCATCCAGGGCGAGCCGCCACCGCCTTCCAGCGGCGGCATGCAGAGTCCGGGCTACAAGATGAAGTCCGATCCGCGCATCACTCGCGTCGGGCGCATCCTGCGCAAGACGAGCATCGACGAGCTGCCGCAGTTCTTCAATGTGCTCAAGGGCGACATGAGCCTCGTGGGCCCGCGCCCGCCCATTCCCTACGAGGCAGAGAACTACCAGTCGTGGCACCTGCGCCGCCTGCTCACGCTCAAGCCCGGCATCACCGGCCTGTGGCAGGTGGAGGGGCGAAGCACCGTCACCTTCAACGAGATGGTGCGCATGGACCTGCGCTACATCCGCGACTGCTCGCTGCTGCTGGACCTGCGCATCCTGCTCAAGACGGTGCTCGTGGTGATCCGCTGCAAAGGGGCCGCCTGAACTCACCGCCCCCCATCACCATCCGACGGCAGCTGTCGCGGACGGTCCGAAGAACACGAATACAAGGAGTCCGCATCCCATGAACATCGACGGCGCAAGAATCCTCGTCACCGGCGGCGCCGGCCTCATCGGCTCGACCACCATCGACCTGCTGCTGCGCAAGCACTCGCCGGCGCAGATCGTCATCCTCGACGACTTCGTGCGCGGCACCACCTCCAACATCGAGCGGGCGCTCGAGGACCCTCGGGTCCTGCTGGTGCGCGCCGACATCTGCGACGCGCCCACCGTGCAGCGTGTGACGCAGGGCATGGACGCGGTGATGCACTTCGCCGCACTGCGCATCACCGCCTGCGCGGCGGACACGCGCCGCGCGATGGAAGTGATGTGCAACGGCAGCTTCAACGTCGTCGATGCGGCGCGGAACGCAGGCGTCCAGAAGATCGTGGCCGCGTCGTCCGCATCCATCTACGGCCTGGCCGAATCGTTTCCCACCCGCGAAGACCACCACCCCTACAACAACCAGACCTGGTACGGCGCGAGCAAGGTGATGCTCGAAGGCCTGCTTCGCTCGTACCACTCGATGAGCCAGCTGCCCTACGTGGCGCTGCGCTACTTCAATGTGTACGGCCCGCGCATGGACCTGCACGGCAAGTACACCGAAGTGCTCATCCGCTGGATGGACCGCATCGCCGCCGGCCAGCCGCCGCTCATCCTCGGCGACGGCAAGCAGACGATGGACTTCATCTACATCGACGACGTGGCCCGCGCCAACGTGCTGGCCCTGCAATCCGAGGCGCAGGACGAAGTCTTCAACGTCGCGAGCGGCACCGAGACCAGCCTCAACCAGCTGGCCGCTGCCCTGCTTCGTGTGATGGGCAGCGACCTGCAGCCGGAATACGGCCCCGAGCGGTCAGTCAACCCCGTCTCGCGGCGGCTTGCGGACACGAGCAAGGCGGAGCACCTGCTCGGCTTCAAGTCGCAGGTGGACCTGGAAGACGGGCTCGCGCGCCTCGTGCGCTGGTGGCAGGCCAACAAGTCCGTGATGGTGCCCGCATGATCCCGATCGCCAAGCCCGTGATGGGCGAACCGGAAGCACAAGCCGCGCGCCGCGCCATCCTGAGCGGCTGGATCACGCAGGGGCCCGAAGTCGCGGCCTTCGAGGGTGAGTTCGCCGCCTTCGTCGGCGCGCCGCATGCGTGCGCCGTGTCCAACTGCACCACGGCCTTGCACCTGGCGCTGCTGGCCGTGGGCGTGACGGCCGGCGACGAGGTCATCACCGCGAGCCACTCGTACATCGCGACGGCCAACGCCGTGCGCTACTGCGGCGCGACGCCGGTGTTCGTCGACATCGAGCCGGACGGCTTCAACATCGACCCGGCAGCCATCGAGGCGGCCATCACCGACAGGACGCGCGCCATCCTCTGCGTGCACCAGATCGGCATGCCGTGCGACCTCGAGGCCATCGTCGCGCTCGCCGCGCACCGCGGCATTCCGCTGGTGGAAGATGCAGCCTGCGCCATCGGCAGCGAGATCCGCTGGAACGGCGAGTGGGACAAGATCGGCAAGCCGCACGGCGACGTGGCCTGCTTTTCCTTCCATCCGCGCAAGGTGGTCAGCACGGGCGACGGCGGCATGCTCACCACGCGCCATGCATCGCTGGACGCGCGCTTCAGGCTGCTGCGACAGCATGCGATGAGCGTGCCCGACACGGTCAGGCACGGGTCGGCGCAAGTGATCTTCGAGTCGTACCCGACGGTGGGTTTCAACTACCGCATGACGGACATCCAGGCCGCGGTCGGGCGAGAGCAGCTCAAGCGGCTGCCCGAGATCATCAAGCTGCGCCGGCAGCTCGCCTCCCAATACGTGGAGCTGCTGGCCGGCATCGACGGCCTGGTGCTGCCGCATGAGCCCGACTGGGCACGCTCGAACTGGCAAAGCTTCGCCGTGCGCCTGCCCGACGGTTGCGACCAGCGGCTCGTCATGCAGTCCATGCTCGACGCCGGCGTGAGCACGCGCCGCGGCATCATGTGCAGCCACCGCGAAGAGGCCTATGCCGAGCTGCCGCTGCCCTTCGCGCTGCACCGCTCCGAAGAGGCGCAGGACCGCTGCGTGCTGCTGCCGCTCTTCACGCAGATGACCCTGGACGACCAGCAGCGCGTCGCCGCTGAACTGGCGCGCGCCTGCCGCACCCGCCAGCTGGGCCTGGACGTCTAGTCCGCATCGCCAACCCCAGCCACCATGCTTGCCGAATCGCCCCGTCCCCTTGCCGCGCCCGCCGCTGCCGCTGCTGCCGCCGCACCTTTGGGCAGCGAACGAGGAAGCACCTATCGACAGATCCTCAAATCGACCGCGCTCATCGGTGGCTCGTCGCTCGTGAACGTGGCCGTGGGCGTGCTGCGCACCAAGGCGATGGCGATGCTGCTCGGGCCGGCCGGCTTCGGCCTGATGGGCGTGTTCACGTCCATCGCCGACCTCACGCGCAGCCTGGCCGAGATGGGCATCAACAGCAGCGGCGTGCGCCAGATCGCCGAGGCGGCCGGCACGGGCGATCAGCAACGCATCGCCCGCACGGTGGTTGTGCTGCGGCGCACGGCGGTTCTCCTGGGCCTCATCGGCGCGCTGCTGCTGCTGCTCTTCGCCCGCCCCATCTCGACGTTCACCTTCGGCACCGACACGCAGGCCGGCGCGGTGGCCCTGCTCTCGGCCGCCGTCTTCCTGCGCCTCGTGAGCGACGGCCAATGCGCGCTCCTGCAGGGCATGCGGCGGATTCCCGACCTGGCGCGCATCGGCGTCGCGGGCTCCCTGCTCGGCACGCTCGCCGGCGTGCCCATCGTCTATTGGCTGCGCGAAGACGGCGTCGTTCCGGCGCTCGTGGCGGTGGCCGCGGGCACGACCCTCACCTCCTGGTGGTACGTGCGCCGGGTCGCGGTCGTGCCGTGCCGCGTCACCATGCCCGAGATGCGGCAGGAAGCCGCGTCGTTGCTGCAGCTGGGCGCCGCCTTCATGGCCAGCGGACTGCTGATGATGGGTGCGGCCTACGTCGTGCGGCTGATCGTGCTGCGCGAGTCGGGGCTTGCCGCCGCCGGCTTCTACCAGGCCGCGTGGACCCTCGGCGGCCTGTACGTCGGCTTCGTGCTTCAGGCGATGGGCGCAGACTTCTATCCGCGTCTCGTCGCCGCCATCGAGCAACCCGATGATGCGAATCGCCTCGTGAACGAACAGGCGCAGGTCAGCCTGCTGCTGGCCGGCCCCGGCGTGATCGCCACGCTCACGCTCGCGCCGGCCGTGGTGGCGCTGCTGTACTCGCAGGAGTTCTCGCAGGCCGTGGGCCTGCTGCGCTGGCTGTGCCTTGGCATGGCGCTGCGCGTGCTCACCTGGCCGATGGGCTACATCATCGTGGCGCGCAACCGGCGGGTGCTGTTCTTCGGGTCGGAGCTGGCCTGGACGGTCGTGAACGTGGCGCTGTCGTGGGTGTGCGTGAAGGCCTTCGGCCTGGACGGCGCCGGCATCGCCTTCTTCGGGTCGTATGTCTTCCATGGCGTGCTTGTGTATGCCGTGTCGCGCCAGCTCACGCGCTTCGCCTTCACACCGGCAGTGCGCAACGCCGCCCTGCTCTACGTGGCGTCCATCGGCGCCGTCTTCGTCTCGTTCCAGACGCTGCCCACCGTCTGGGCCATGGCCATCGGCCTGCTGCTCACATCGGCGGCCACCGTCTTTTCCGTTCGCGCGCTGTACCGCATCGCAGGCCTCGAGAACGCGCCTCGCTCGGTCCTGCGCATCTTCAACAAGCTGGGGTTCGCACGATGAGTTCGGTTGACGTCATTGTTCCTTGCTACCGCTACGGCCACTACCTCGAGGAATGCGTGCAGAGCGTGTTGTCTCAGGAAGGCGTGGCGGTGCGTGTCCTCATCCTCGACGACGAGTCGCCGGACCACACGCCCGAGGTGTGCGCGAAGCTGTCGCGCGACGCGCGCGTCACCGCCCGCCGCCACGCGAAGAACCAGGGGCACATCAAGACCTACAACGAAGGCCTCGAGTGGGCGAAGGCCGACTACGTGCTGCTGCTGTCGGCCGACGACTATCTGCTGCCCGGCGCGCTGGCGCGCGCAGCGGCACTGATGGACCAGCACCCCGAGGTCGGCCTCGTGTTCGGCCAGTGCATGGAGATCGCCGAGGACGGCTCCATGCGCGAGGCGACCACCCCGGCGCATGCCGGCATGAGCGAGAGTTCACGCGTGCTGAGCGGCGAAGATTTCATCGCCTTGAGCGGCGTGGGCAACATCGTTCCCACGCCGACGGCCATCGTTCGCACGGCGCTGCAGCATACGGTGGGCGGCTACCACGCGGAGCTTCCGCACACCGCCGACCTGGAAATGTGGCTGCGGCTCGCGGCGCACTCGAAGGTGGGCGTGCTGCGCGATTTCCAGGCGGTGTACCGGCGCCATGCCAACAACATGTCGCTCGGCTACCAGAAGCGCAACTTCCTGCGCGACCTGCACCAGCGCATCGCGGCACTCGAACTCTTCTTCGAGTATGGCGGCCGCACCCGCCTCGACATGGCGCGCACGCAGCGCGGCATGCTGGCGGCACTCGGGCGTGAAGCCGTGCAGGCGGCCAGTGGCGCATTCAACGAATCGGAGTTCGAACTCAGCCGCGAGTTCATCGACTTCGCCATCAAGGTCGATCCGCGCATCAAGTGGACGCGCGCGTGGACGAGGTTCCAGCTCAAGCGTGCGATGGGCCCGCGTGGCTGGCGTGCGGTGCGCGCCGCCGCCACCGGCATGCGGCAGCTCTTCGCACCAGTCAAGCAGAACGCCGGCTGAGATGACCGGCCACCACCCGATGAAACGCCCCCAACTTGCCGAGTTCGCCGCGGAGTTCGCCTCGCCACCCGCCGGCGCCGCCGTGCTGCCGCTGCATGCGCCGTGCCCCATCGTGCTCGCGTGCGACGAAGGCTATGCGATGCCGCTGGCAACCACCCTGCGCTCCGTCGCCGAACACAACCGGGCGCTCTGGCCGCTGGACATCACGGTGCTGCACGACGGCTTTGGCGCCGATGCGCGCGACAAGGTGCTGCAGTCGCTGCCCCCCGGCTCTGCCGTCATCCGCTGGGTGGCGCTGGACATGAGCGGGTTCGACGGCTTCGGACTTCTCGGCCACGTGTCGCGCATGACCTATGCGCGCCTGCAGATCCCGGCGCTGTTCGCCGACACCGGCGGCAAGGTGCTCTACATGGACACCGACATCCTCGTGCTGGACGACCTGTCCGCCCTGATGCGCACCAACCTCGACGGTGCGGCCATCGGCGCGGTGCATGACTTCCATGTCGATGCCAACCTGAAGCAGGGCCTGACCAGCCGCACCGTCGGCGTTCCGCGGGTGCGCGAGTACTTCAACGCCGGCATCCTGCTCTTCGACATCGACGCCTGCCGCCGCCGCCGCGTGACGGAGCGGGCGATCGGCTATCTGAAAGCCCACGCGGCGACGCCCTATGCAGACCAGGATGCGCTGAACGTCGCGTGCGACGGCGACTGGATGCCGCTGTCGGGCCGCTGGAACTTCCAGGACCACCACATGACGGCCATTGCACGACTGGCCGACATGCAGCGGCCTGCCATCGTTCACTTCATCACGAGCTCCAAGCCGTGGAAGCCGCGCAGCGGCAGCGTGAACGCCGGCTTCTACGACAGCTTCCGCGCACGCACGAGGTTTGCGCGCTCGCCCCTGCAGCAGCTCGGCGACTGGTGCGAGAGCAGCACCTGGCGAGTCCGCCGGCGGCTCGCGCGGCTTGCCGCGTCGCTCACGCCCGCACCGGCCGGCGGCGCACGCGCCGACGCCACGGGCAGGGGCTGACTCGCCATGACGCAGCTCGTGTCCATCCTCATCCCGGCGTACAACGCCGAGCGCTGGCTGGGCGACACCATCGAGTCGGCGCTTGCGCAGACGTGGCCCAACAAGGAGGTGATCGTCGTCGACGACGGCTCGTCGGACCACACCTTCAAGGTGGCGCGGTCGTTCGCGGCGCGTGGCGTGCGGGTGCTGTCGCAATCGAATGCCGGCGCATCGGCCGCCCGCAATGCGGCGCTGCGGGAGTCGCAAGGTGCGTACATCCAGTTCCTCGATGCCGACGATCTGCTGCACCCGGACAAGATCCGGCTCCAGCTGCAGCATGCCGACGATGGCCACCGCGCATCGGTGCTGCTCACGAGCGCCTGGGGCCGCTTCTTCGTACGGCCGGATCACGCCACCTTCAGCCCCGGCCCGCTGTGGGACGACCTTTCGCCGCTCGACTGGCTCATCACCAAGTTCAGCCAGAACCAGTTCATGCTGCCCGCATCGTGGCTCGTGAGCCGGCGCATCGCCAGGCGCGCCGGCCCCTGGAACGAGACGCTCTCGCTGGACGACGACGGCGAGTACATGTGCCGCCTCGTGGCCGCGAGCCGCCGGGTGCGCTTCGTCGGCGAGTCCAAGTGCTACTACCGCATCGGCAATGCGAGCTCGCTCAGCTCGCAGAAAACCGAGCGCGCGCTGCGCTCGCAGTTCTGGTCGCTCAAGCTGTGCATCGACCACCTGCTCACGCTGGAGTCGAGCGAGCGCACCCGGCACGCGTGCGTTCGCCTGCTGCAAGACAACCTGCAGCACTTCGAGCCCCAGTGGCCCGAGCTCGCCGGGCGCTGCCGCGAGTTGGCGCATGCGCTGGGCGGCGAGCTCATCACCCCCGGCGAGCGCATCCATTTCCGGGTCTACCGCAGCCTGTTCGGCTGGCAGGCGGCCAACGCGCTGCGCAGCCGCGTCAACCGCCTCCGGCTGCAGCTTCGCCGCACGGTCGACCGGCTGCCGCAGTTCCACTCGCACGCCAATTGACGGGAGAAAGACAACAATGCTCGACCCCATTCGACGGCTGGACTCCTGGCTCGTGAGCCACCAGTTCCGAGCCTACGACCCCTTCGACGGACTGAACGCCTGGGTCCGCCCGTTCGCGTTCGGCGGCTTCGGCAAGCAGTTGCTCCAGCAAGGCGTCCGGCGCTTCCCGCTCAACCTGCGGCCGCTGCTGGGCATTCGGCCGGCCCCCAGCTCCAAGGGCTACGGCTACCTGGCGCGCGGTTACCTGAAGCTGTACCGGCACAGCGGCGAACAGCAGTACCTGGACAAGGCCACCACCTGCCTCGACTGGCTCAGGAACAACGCCTCGCGCGCCTACGGCGGCATGAGCTGGGGCAACCACTTCGACTATCAATCGCGGGTGTTCTTCCTGCCCAAGGGCGTGCCGACCATCGTCTGGGTCTCGCTCATCGGACAGGCCTTCGTCGACGCCTGGGAGGTCACGCAGCGCCAGGACCATCTCGACGCCGCCCGCGAGGCGTGCGTCTTCATCATGGGCCTGGAGCGCCGGCCCGACGGCCAGGGCGTGTGCCTGAGCTACATCCCCGGCCAGTTCAAGAGCGTTCACAACGCCAACATGCTCGGCGGTGCCTTGCTGGCACGCGTCGCCCAGCACACGGGCGACGAGGACATGAAGACGGTGGCGCGCCAGGCCATCGACTACACCGTCGGCGCGCAACTGGACAGCGGTGCATGGTGGTACGGCGAGGCCGAGAACCTGCACTGGATCGACAACTTCCACACGGGCTACGTGCTCGACTCGCTGTGGGGCTACTTCGAAGCCACCGGCGACATGCGCCACCGCGCGGCCTTCGACAAGGGTGCCGACTTCTTCGTGCAGAACTTCTTCCTGGAAGACGGCACGCCAAAGTACTACGCCCACAAGACCTGGCCCATCGACATCCAGTGCGCCTCGCAGGCGATCGAGACGCTCACGCTGCTGTGGCGCATCCGCCGCGACCCGGCCTTGCGCGACCTGGCCCGCAAGGTCGCCGCCTGGACGGTCGATCACATGCAGGACCGCAGCGGCTACTTCTACTTCCAGCGCCTGCCCTTCATGGTCAACCGCACGCCGACCCTGCACTGGGGCCAGGCAACCATGCTGCACGCCCTGGCGTCCCTGCTTCTCGAGGAGGAAGGTTCATGAAAATCAGCATCTTCGGCCTGGGCTACGTCGGCTGCGTATCGGCCGCCTGCCTGGCACGCGACGGCCACGAGGTGGTCGGCGTGGACACCAACGACATGAAGGTCGCGATGATCAACGAGGCACAGAGCCCGATCGTCGAGCCCGCCCTCACCGATCTCATCGGCGAGGCGCACCGCAACGGCCGCATGCGCGCCACCACCGACGCGATGGCCGCCGTGCAGGACACCGAGATGTCCTTCGTCTGCATCCAGACGCCTAGCGCCGACAACGGCAGCCTCGACCTGCGCTACGTGATCCGCGTCGCCCAGGAGATCGGCGAGGCGCTGCGCCACAAGCGTGCCCACCACACGGTGGTGTTTCGCAGCACCATGCTGCCCACCACGATGGAGCGCCTCGTGCAGCCGGCCATCGAGCAGAGCTCGGGCAAGAAGGCCGGCGTGGAGTTCGGCCTGGCCTACCACCCCGAGTTCCTCCGCGAAGGCACGGCCGTGGCCGACTACAAGCACCCGCCGCGCACCGTCATCGGATCGCTCGACGCAGCGAGCGCGAACGCCATCGCGTCGCTGTATGCCGACATCACCGCGCCGCTCGTCAAGTGCAGCCTGCGCACGGCTGAGCTGGTGAAGTACGCCGACAACGCCTTCCATGCGCTGAAGGTGGCCTTCGGCAACGAGATCGGTTCCATCTGCCGATCGACCGAGATCGACAGCCAGGAGCTGATGCGCATCTTCTGCCTCGACACCAAGCTGAACCTGTCACCCACCTACCTCAAGCCGGGCTATGCCTTCGGCGGCTCCTGCCTGCCCAAGGACCTGCGCGCGCTGGCCTATCTCGCGCGTACGCTGGACATCCAGACGCCCGTGCTCGAGGCCACGCTCGCGAGCAACGCCGTGCACAAGCAACGCGCGCTGGCGCTCGTGACCTCCCACGGCAAGAAGCCGATCGGCGTGCTGGGACTGAGCTTCAAGGACGGCACCGACGACCTGCGCGAGAGCCCGACGGTGGAGCTCGTCGAGCAACTGGTGGGCAAGGGCTACAAGGTCTGCATCTACGACCCGAACGTGTCGCTCACGCAGCTGATGGGCGCCAACAAGGCCTACATCGACCGCGAGCTGCCGCACATCGCGACGCTGATGGTGGACGACCTCGCCACGCTGCTCGAACGATCCGAAGTCGTCGTGGCCACCACGCGCTCGAAGCACTACGGCGAGGCCGTGAAGCAGCTCGCGCCCCGCCACGTGCTGGTGGACCTGGTGCGCCTGTGCGACGACCGACCGGCCAAGGGGGAGCACTACCATGCGCTCGTTGGCTAGGGTCCTGCTGCTGGTCGAGAACAACGCCTACCCGTTCGACGTGCGGGTGCGGCGAGAAGCGCAAGCGCTGCGCGATGCCAACTACGAGGTGACGGTGATCGCGCCGCGTGCCAAGGGCCAGCCCTGGCAGGAGCGGCTCGATGGCGTCGAGGTGTACCGCTTCCCGCCGCCGCCGGGCGGCGAAGGCATCCTGAGCTACGCCTTCGAGTTCGGCTATGCCACCTTCGCCATGCTGGTGCTGTCGATCTGGGTGTCGCTGCGGCGTGGCTTCGACGTGATCCACGCCGCCAACCCGCCGGACACGCTCTTTGTCATCGGCGCCGTGTTCAAGCTCTTCGGCAAGAAGTTCGTGTTCGACCACCATGACCTGTCGCCCGAGACCTACCTCTCGCGCTTCAAGGAGCCCAAGCCCAACCTCGTCTACAAGGTGCTGCGGCTGATGGAGCGCTGCACCTTCGCCGTGGCCGACATGGTCATCGCGACCAACGAGTCGTACCGCAAGATCGCCCTCACCCGAGGGGGCAAGAAGCCGGAACAGGTGTTCGTCGTCCGCAACGGGCCGCCGCAGAGCTTTCGGGCGCTCGAGCCCGACCCCGCGCTGCGCCAGCGAGCCAAGCACCTGGTGGGATACATCGGCACCATGGGTCCGCAGGACGGCGTCGACTACTGGCTGCGCTCGGTGCGAGAGATCGTCCACACCATGGGCCGCACCGATTTCCTGGCCGTGATCATCGGCAGCGGCGACGCCGCACCCAGCCTGCATGCACTGGCCAAGGAGCTCGACATCGAGAAGCAGGTCTGGTTCACCGGCCGCATCGGGGACGTCGAGGCGCGCACCTGCCTGTCGACCGTCTCGGTCTGCGTGCAGCCGGACCCCTTGAGCCCGCTCAACGACAAGTCGACGATGAACAAGGTCATGGAGTACATGGCGCTGGGCAAGCCGCTCGTGGCATTCGATCTCGTCGAGACCCGCTACTCGGCCGGCGAGGCTGGGCTCTTCGCCACGCCGAACAGCGAGCTCGACTTCGCGCAGAAGGTGTGCTGGCTGCTCGACCACCCCGACGAGGCCGAGCGCCTGGGCCGCCTCGGCCAGCAGCGTGTTGCCGCCCACCTCGCGTGGGAGCAATCGGTGCCCGAACTGCTGCGTGCCTATTCGCAGGGCCTGGGGGCGCGGCCCCGGCCGGTCGCCGATGCGATGCCGCCGGTGATCGAACAGCCGCGAAAGGGCTGAGGCTTTTCATGCGTCGTTCCTACATGCCGCCGTTGCCCGAGGGCTACTCCGTCGAGGTGGACGGCATCGCCGAATCTGCCTGGCACGGCCTGCTCGACCGGTTCGCCGACGCGAACATCTACCAGACCTGGGCCTACGAGCAGGTGCGCAGCGGCGAGTCACGAATGAGCCACTGGCGGCTGCTCAGGCACGGCCAGGTGGTGGCCGCGGCGCAGGTGAAGCTTGCCAAGCTGCCGCTGCTGCGCTTTGGGGTGGCCTATGTGAGATGGGGCCCGATGTGGCGGCTGCACGGCGAGCCCGGCGACCCTATGCTCCTGCGCCTCGCGCTGGGCGCGCTGCACCACGAATACGCCATCCGACGCGGATTGACCGTGCGGCTGCTGCCCTACCTCTTCAGCGACGAGGCGCCGCCCGTGAACGATGCCTTGCGCGACGCCGGGTTTCATCGCCTGGAGGCCGATGCAGCGCAGCGCACGCTCGTGATGTCGCTGGACGCCACCCTGCCGGCGCTTCGCTCCCGCCTCGACCAGAAATGGCGCAACGGCCTGAACCGTGCCGAGCGCAATGAGCTTGTCGTCGAAGAAGGCACGAGCGATGAACTGTTCGCGCGGTTCGCGGAGATCCATGCGCAGATGCATCGCCGCAAGGGTTTCTCTGCAATGTCCGACGTGACCGAATTCCGTGCGATGCAGCGCCGCCTGCCCGAGCGGCACCGGATGCGCGTGCTGCTCGCGTCATCGAAGGGCGAGCCCGCCGCGGGCGTCGTCGTGAGCCGCGTCGGCAACTTCGGCATCTTCCTGCACGGCGCCACGAGCGATGCAGGCATGAGCACCCAGGCGTCGTACCTGCTGCAATGGAACGCGCTGAGCTGGCTGAAAGCGCAGGGTGCGAACAGCTACAACCTGCACGGCATCAACCCCGTCACCAACCCCGGCACCTACCACTTCAAGGCCGGCCTGTGCGGCAAGAACGGGCGTGACGTCCACTACGTCGGCGCCCATGAGGCAAGCGCCGATGCGCGTGCCCAGGCGCTCATGGACATGGCCGACAGCATGAGGCGGGCCTACCGTGGCGCCCGCCAGTCGGCACGCCAACTGGCCGCAAGCGCGAGCCGGCAACCCGGCGCATGAAGGAGACCCCATGACGAAGCTCCAACCGTCGCCGCAAGGCGTGCCCCCGCTGAGCGCCACGCCTCTTCCCCTGCCGCGCTACGTGCTCATCACCCCCGCGCGCAACGAGGCTGCGTTCATCGAACAGACCCTGCTCTCGGTCATCGCGCAGACGCACCCGCCGGTGAAGTACATCGTCGTGAGCGACGGCTCGACCGACGGCACCGACGACATCGTCCGCCGGCATGCGCAGGCACATCCGTGGATCGAACTCGTGCGCACGCCGGAGCGCACCGAACGCCACTTCGCGGGGAAGGTGCGTGCCTTCAACGCCGGCTACATCGCCCTCAAGGGCGCGGCCTACGACGTGCTCGGCAACCTCGACGCCGACATCACCTTCGAGCCGCAGTACTTCGAGTTCCTCATGTCCCGCTTCGCACAAGACCCGCGGCTCGGCGTCGCGGGCACGCCGTTTCGCGAAGGCGAGCACCAGTACGACTATCGGTTCACCAACATCGAGCATGTGTCGGGTGCCTGCCAGATGTTCCGGCGGCAATGCTTCGAAGAGATCGGTGGCTATCGGCCGATCAAGAGCGGCGGCATCGATTGGGTGGCAGTGACGACGGCGCGCATGCGCGGCTGGCGCACCCGCACCTTCTGCGAGAAGGTGTGCCACCACCACCGGCCCATCGGCACGGCGCAGGTGTCGGAGTGGCGCGCGCGCTTCCGCCAGGGCAAGAAGGACTACGCGCTGGGCGGCCACCCGCTGTGGGAAGCGTTTCGCAGCGTCTACCAGATGAAGTCGGCGCCCTTCCTCCTCGGCGGCCTGTGCCTGCTCGCCGGCTATGCCTGGGCTTGCGTCACCCGTCTCGAACGAACCGCCGCCCCGGAGCTCATGGAGTTCCATCGGCGCGAGCAGTTGAGGCGCCTGAAAAGCGTGCTGCGGCTCGGCGGCCGGCATGCCGCCGGATGAACGCAAGTCATGCCACGGACACCGCCGCGATGATCATCATCAATGCCGACGACTGGGGCCGCACGGCCGCCGAGACCGACGCGGCACTGCGTTGCCATGCGCAGGGCCGCATCACCTCGGTGACGGCGATGATGTTCATGCACGATTCGCAGCGCGCCGCGGCGCTCGCCCTCGCCCACGGCGTGGACACCGGGCTGCACCTGAACTTCTCGCAGCCGTTCACCGCCATCGATGCCGCTTCGCCCGCCGCGCAGGCACAGCAGCGGGTGTGCCGCTTCATCAACGCGAACAAGTACGCATTCATTCTCTACAACCCGGCGCTGCGGCGCGACTTCATCACGAGCTACCGCGCGCAAGCCGCCGAATTCGAGCGCCTGTACGGCCGGCCGCCGACGCATGTGGACGGACACCACCACAAGCACCTGTGCGGCAATGTGCTGCTGGGCGACGTGATTCCAGCGGGCGCCCGGGTGCGGCGCAGCTTCTTCTTCTGGCCCGACGAGAAGGGCCGCGTCAACCGGGGCTACCGGCACATCACCGACCGCCTGCTCGCACGCAAGTACCGGCTGACCGACTACTTCTTCGCGCTGTCGCAATGCCTGCAGGGCGACCGGCTCGCACGCGTGCTGCAGCTCGCACGCTCGAACACGGTCGAGGTCATGACCCATCCGGCCGACCACCGGGAAGAGGCGCTGCTCATGAGCGACGGCTACCTCGCACAGATCGCGCCGCTTCGGCGTGGCACCTACTCACTGCTTTGAACACACCATGACATCCACACGCATCATTCCCGTGGACGGCGTGGACCTGCGGGTCCAGGGCCGGCTCCTGCGCACCGCGCAGCTCAACGACGAGTTCTACGTGAGCGCCGGCGAACCGTCGGAGTTCATGGCGAGGATGAAGCACTGCCGCGTCGGCGCGGACATCTTCACCTTCGTGCAGGAACTCCACGACCTCGAGGCACACCACCCGCACCGCACGAGCTGGGACGAGATGGCCGTGCTGCCGGTGAGCACCTATGAACATTGGTTCGACAAGCAGATCAAGTTCAAGCCGCGCAACAAGCTGCGCAAGGCCTGGAAGAGCGGCGTCGAGACGCGCGTGCTGTCGCTGGATGACACCCTCGTGCGCGGCATCATGGACATCTACAACGAGACGCCGCTGCGCCAGGGCAAGCGCAACTGGCACTACGGCAAGGACTTCGACACCGTCAAGCGCGAACACTCGACCTTCCTTGATCGCAGCGAGTTCATCGGCGCCTACTTCATGGGCGAGCTGATCGGTTTCGCGAAGGTGACGCACTCGCCGCAGTACTCGATCATCATGAACATCGTGGCCAAGGTGTCGCAGCGCGACAAGGCGCCGATGAACGCACTGATCGCCAAGACGGTGGAGCTGGTGGCCGCGCGCAACATCCCGCTGCTCAACTACGGGGTGTGGGGCCGCCGCGGGCTCAACGACTTCAAGGTTGCCAATGCGTTCGAGTGCATGGCCGTGCCGCGTTACCACGTGCCGCTCACCCGCCGCGGAGAACTGGCCTTGAAGCTCGACTTGCACCGCAGCCTGAAAGAGCGCCTGCCCGAGGCGTGGATCGTCAAGCTGGCGAACACGCGGGCGCGCTGGAACGAATGGCGGGTGGCCAAGCTCGCCGCCCTGCACGTCGGGCCCGCGACACCGCAGAAGGCCGCCGCCGCGGACGCCGACAGCTGACATCACCGAGCACGCCAGGACACGCCATGCCGGGAATCACAGGAATCATCAGCCGCGATGCGGCGCTGCGCCGCATCGAGACGGTGGATGCCATGGTCGCCGTCATGCGGCACGAAGGCTTCTACAAGACAGGCAGCCGCTCGCTGGACACCGCCGGCATCGGCGTCGGCTGGGCGGTGCACGGCGGCGGCTTCGCCGATTGCAACCCGGTGTGGAACGAGGCGCACGACATCTGCCTCGTCTTCACCGGCGAGGAGTTCTGCGGCCCGCAGAAGCTCGACGAGCTGCGGCGCAAGGGCCACCAGTTCGACGGCAGCCACGCGAGCTACCTCGTGCACTGGTACGAGGAGCGTGGCGCCGACTTCATCGAAGAACTGAACGGCACCTTCAGCGGCGTCATCATCGACACGCGGCAGGACCTCGTCATCCTCTTCAACGACCGCTACGGCCTCGGCCGTGTGTATGTGCACGAGTCGCCCGACGCATTGCACTTCGCGAGCGAGGCGAAGTGCATCCTGCGCGCCGTGCCGGCCACGCGTGCGATGGACGAGACCGGCCTGGCCGAATTCGCGACCTGCGGCTGCGCGCTGCAAGGCCGCACGCTGTTCTCCGGCATCTCGCTCCTGCCGCCGGCCTCACGCTGGACCTTCCGCGGCGGCCGGCTCGAGCGCCGCGAAACCTACTTCGACGTGAAGCAATGGGAGGAGCTGCCGCCCCTGCCCGAGGCCACCTTCTACGAGCAGCTGCAGCACACCTTCCCCGGCGTCGTGCGCAAGTACTTCATGGGTGACCTGCCCGTGGGCATGTCGCTCACCGGCGGACTGGACGGCCGCATGATCATGGCCTGCAGCGGCCACGAAAGCGGCGCCCTGCCCTGCTACACCTTCGGCGGCACCTACCGCGACTGCACCGACGTGTCGTTGGCTCGCCGAGTCGCGGGAGATTGCGGACAGCCCCACCAGGTCATCACCGTCGACGACGACTTCATCCGCCAGTTCAGCACGCTCGCCGAGAAGTCGGTGTACGTGTCCGACGGCGCGATGGACGTGACCGGTTCGGTCGAGCTTTTCGCCAATGCGCGCGCCCGGCAGATCGCGCCGGTTCGGATGACGGGCAACTACGGCTCCGAGATCCTGCGCAGCAACGTGGCGTTCCGGCCGCAGGCGCTGGACGGCGAGCTGTTCAATGCCGATTTCCTCCAGGCGGGCGTTCGCGCCGCCGCCACCTACGATCGCGAAGCCCTTGGCCGGCGGCTGTCGCTCATCACCATGAAGCAGGTGCCATGGCACCACCATTCGCGCCTCGCCGTCGAGCAATCGCAGCTCACCATGCGCTCGCCCTACCTCGACAACGAGGTGGTGAAGCTGGCCTACCAGGCGCCGGTCGGGCATGAGTTCTCCAAGATACCGGCGCTGCGCTTCGTGGCCGACGAATGCCGCAAGCTGTCGCGCATCCCCACCGACCGCGGCCTGCTCTACCGGCCCACGCCTGGCCTCACCCGCCTCGCCAACCTGTACCAGGAATTCATGTTCCGCGCGGAGTACGCCTACGACTACGGCATGCCGCAGTGGCTCGCGCCCATCGACCAGCGGCTCAAGCCGATCCGCCCCGAACGGGCCTTCCTCGGGCGGCACAAGTTCTATCACTTCCGCGTCTGGTACCGCGACAAGCTCGCCGGCCCCTTGCGCGACGTGCTGCTCGATCCGAAGACGCAATCGCGGTCCCACCTCGCACCGGGGCGCATCAAGACGATGCTCGACGAGCATCTCTCGGGCGCTCGCAACCACACCAACGCCTTGCACCAGGCGCTGTCCATCGAGCTGATCCACCGGCAGCTCATCGAGCGGGCGTGGCAGGAATGAACATCTGCGTGTGCATCTGCACCTTCAAGCGGCCGACGCTCATCAAGGCCCTGCTGCTCCAGCTGGGCGAGCAGGAGACGCGCGGCGAATTCACGATCTCGGTCGTGGTGACGGACAACGACCGCCACCAGTCGGCCCAGGCCGCGGTGCGCGAGGCGGCAAGCGCGCTGCCGTTCCCGGTGACCTACTGCGTCGAGCCGCAGCAGAACATCGCGCGCGCTCGCAACAAGGCCGTGCTCGCCAGCAATGGCGACTACATCGCCTTCATCGACGACGATGAATTGCCGCCGCGCGACTGGCTGCTCAACGCCCTGCACGCCTGCCGGGCACATGCCGCCGACGGCGTGCTGGCGCCGGTGCGGCCGCTCTTCGAGCATGCCCCGCCCGCATGGGTCGTGAAGGGCCGCTTCTGCGAGCGCGACGAACCGCCGACGGGCCACACGCTCACGTGGCGCGAGACCCGTACGGGCAACGTGCTCATGCGCCGTTCGCTCGTCGAGGGCATGGCGGAGCCTTTCGCGCCGGCCTTCGGCAACGGCGGCGAGGACACCGATTTCTTCAAGCGGCTCATGGGCCAAGGCGCCCGCTTCGTGTGGTGCAACGAAGCCGCGGTGATGGAGATCGTGCCGCCCGAGCGTTGCCGCCGCCGCTACTTCCTCAAGCGCGCCCTGCTCCGCGGCCAGAACGAGAAGGGCCTGACCACCCCGGCCTCCGTCATCAAGTCGATGTTCGCGGTGCCGGTGTACCTGGTCGTGCTGCCGTTCATGCTGCTTGCCGGGCAGCACTGGTTCATGCACTTCGGCATCCGCCTGTGCGACCACGCCGGCAAGCTCGTGGGCGTGCTGGGCTTCAGGCCGATGGGCAAGAAATACATCACCCAGGGCTGATGGTGGACACGCACACCGACGCATCACCGGGTACACGCCACCGCGACCTCGAACTCGACGCGGTGAAGGGCTTCCTCGTGCTGGCGATGGCCGTGTACCACTCGATGAACTACTTCGCCGCCGTGCCGGCCGAGGTGTACGGCTACCTGCGCTTCGTGAACGGCTCCTTCGTGTTCATCTCGGGTTATGCGGTCGCCGCCTTCCATGCGGGCGACTCGGGCAGCGAGCGCATGGCCGCGGTGCGAAGGCTCATGCATCGGGGGGCGAAGCTGCTCGCCCTCTTCACGGCCCTCAATCTCGCCGTGAACGCGGCTGGCATGACGAACTACCGCCACGTCAGCTTCGACCTCGCCAACTATTGGCAAGACGCGGCCGCCATCTACGGCGCCGGCGACGCCCCCGGCATCGCCTTCCGCATCCTCATGCCCATCGCCTACGTGCTGATGCTGTCGGGCCTGTACCAGGTCTTGCCGCGCTTGCAGGCCCTGCTGATCGCCGTCACGCTCGGTGCCGCGCTGCTGTACATGGTCGCCTGGCCCGCGGCGCCGAACCTGTTCTTCGTGCTCACCGGCTTGTCCGGGCTGAGCATCGGGCTGCTGATGCGGCAGTGGCAGGTGGACCTGCGGGCCTCGCGCGTCACGCAGCCCGTCGCGATCGCTGCAGGGTTCATCGCACTCGCCAGCGTGATGAACCCGCTGAGCGGCAACGTGCTCGCCTACGCCATCGGCATCGCGCTGCTGCTCAAGCTCGTGTACGACGGCATGGCGCTGCTCGACCGGCAAGGCGCGACAAGTCGGCTGCTGGTGCTGCTGGGCCGCTACTCGCTCGCGGGCTACATCGGGCAGATCGGCTTTCTTTTCCTGCTGCATCGGGCCTGGCGAGAGGCCTCGATGCCGGCGGAGCTTGCGTGGCCGCTTTCTCTCGCGGCCACCTGCGCATTCCTCGTCGCCGGCTGTGTCCTGCTCGAAGCGCTGCGCCGTCGTTCGGCCATCGTGGAGAAAACCTACCGGATGGTCTTCACATGAACGCCCACCGTCGGGCCTGAGCACGATGTCCAACATCGTCCTGCTGGGCTTCCTCGCCTACATCGCCTGGCTGTGGCTCAACGACGCGCGGCGGCGCGAAGGCATCTCGCCGGCGGTGTGGAGCGTGGTGGCATGGCTAACACTTCTCGGATCACGCCCGGTCTCGACCTGGTTCGACTTCGGCGGCGGGATGGGCAGCGCCCAGGCCTACGACGAAGGCAATCCGCTCGAGCGGATGGTGTATTTCATCCTCATCGCGCACGGCCTGGTCGTGCTCGCGCGCCGCGGCGTGAAGCTGGGCGAGGTCATCGCGGCCAACGCCTGGCTCTTCATCTTCTTCCTGTTCTGGGCACTCAGCATCTTCTGGGCCGATTCGCCCTTCGTGGCCTTCAAGCGCTGGGTGAAGGACCTGGGCAACATCGTGATGGTGCTGGTCGTGCTCACCGACCGTCGGCCGCTGGAAGCCATGCAGGCCGTGTTCGTGCGCAGCGCCTGCCTGCTGCTGCCGATGTCGGTGGTCTTCGTCAAGTTCATTCCGGACCTCGGCCGCACCTACCACGTCTGGTCGGGCGAGATGATGTACACAGGCGTGACCACGCACAAGAACAGCCTGGGCGTGCTGGTGCTCGTGAGCCTGCTGTCACTGTGCTGGGAACTCGCGCGCCGGCCCGCACCAGGCGAGCCGCGCGTGGGGCTGCTCACGCGCGTGGGCGACCTGTCGCTGGTCGCGATGGGTGTGTGGCTGCTGCTCAAGGCAGGCAGCGCAACGGCGACCAGTTCGTTCTTCATCGGCACCGGGCTCATGTTCGTGCTGGGCTGGGCGCCGCTTCGCCGCCATATACGGACCGTCGAATTCGTCTCGGTCATCGGCGGGCTGCTGCTGTGGGCGACGGGGGCGGGTCACCGGCTCGTGCAGTGGGTCATCGTCGACCTGCTGGGACGGGACCTCACGCTCACCACGCGCACGGACGTCTGGCCCATGCTGCTCGGCAAGGTCGACAACGTCTTCGTGGGGTCGGGCTTCAACAGCTTCTGGACCGGCGAGCGGCTGGACGAGGTGTACCGGCAGCTGGGCATCATCCAGGCGCACAACGGCTACCTCGAGACCTACCTCAACGGCGGACTGGTCGGCGTGGCACTGCTGATCTTCCTGCTGCTGGCGGCCGTGGGCGTGGCCAACCAGCACCTGACGGAGCACGCGCCGAGTGCAACCCTCGTGTTCGCCTGGGTGGTGATCAACGTGATCTACAACTTCACCGAGGCATCGTTCGACAAGACAAGCCCGCTGTGGTTTGCCTTCCTGATGATGGTGACGCAGTACGCGAGGGCGGGCGAGCAGGCGGCTCCGCAGAACGATCCGGCCTTGAATGAGGTCTCCGAAGCGCCCGGTGCGCCGGCCGATGCGCGCCTGCCGGTGCAGCAGCCCTGGTGACCGTTCGCGCTGCCCTCGCGCGGCTCAAGGAATGCAGTTGGGCATCTTGCCCAGGTCGTAGCAGGCCTTGGCCGGGATGTTGCCAACGAGCGGTGTCGTCGGCGAGGCGGTCGCCGGACCGAATGCCGGCCATGCCAGCGAACCGAACCAGGCGGGCTTGGCCCCTCGGTACATCGAGGCCGGCACGCTCTTCGTGCTGATGCTCGCGCTCCACTTGAAGCTGTCGAGCACGTAGTCGTAGTCGCCGTGGATGATGGCGGTCGTGCTCGCGAGGTCGGTGTCGTTCTTGTCCGTCCCGTCGTCGGTGAGGTTGGCGTAGCCGAACGAATAGCCGTAGGGGTTGTCGCTCGTGTAGTACTCGCGCTTCTGGCGGGCGACGACCATCGGCGTCCAGCTGGACAAGGCCTTCTGCCGGTCCGAGCCAATCACGTTGCCCACGAGGCTGTAGTAGCGCGCCGTCTGCGAGATGTCCACGGACGCCAGCGCTTGCGAGGCCCAGTAGCCGCTGGACGTCTGCTCCGCTGCACGGCCGGTGAGCGGCCCGTAGATCATCGCCGCGCCCTTGAACCAGTTGCGGAAGGCCGTGCTGTGGCTCGACGAACCCCAGAAGTAGTCCGCATCCAGCTTCGGCGCGATGTTGCCTTCCCACAGG